>Ga0209488_10004729_pt1 | contig 10563 bp, 9 predicted proteins | sample Rivendell_Oct201_8_FD_188349 | JGI IMG/M metagenome (GOLD analysis project Ga0209488, IMG submission 188349) | Vadose zone soil microbial communities from the Eel River Critical Zone Observatory, Northern California, USA -... | ecosystem: Environmental > Terrestrial > Soil > Vadose zone >... | reverse complement strand
GGTAATGAAACGCCGCGTGATCGACCCGCGCATTCGATCGAGTGGTGTCTTATCCCAGCGTATGAGCACCGGCCGTTCGGTCACCGTCACTCGCCCTTGCCCGATAAATACAGCCGCCGGTCGGCGAGCAATTGGGCATAACGCGCGACGCGCTGCCCTTGAAAGTGTGCGGCGTCCAGGTGCGCCTGGGGAATCTTCCCATCGGGTGAGGCGGTGTAACTGGTACCGTAGGGATTGCCGCCGCACGCACGGATGAGAGGGCTGGTATAACCCGTCGGCACAATGATCGCGCCCCAGTGATAAAACATGTTGTTGAGCGCGAGGAGGGTCGATTCCTGTCCGCCGTGGGCATTGCTCGCGCCACCGAACACGCCAACGGGCTTGTCCTGAAGTTTTCCCTGGAACCACAGGCCGCCGGTTTGATCGAGGAACTGTTTGAGCTGGGCGGCGGGCAATCCAAACCGCGTTGGCGTTCCAAACAGAAATCCGTCCGCCCACTCGAGATCCGCCGTTTCCGCTTCGGGAACGTCCGCCGTCGCGTTCAGATGCTCGCGCCAGCCGGGGCGCGAATCGATCGCGGCCTGGGGCGCAATCTCAGCGGTCTTACGCACCCGGACTTCGGCACCGACGGACTCCGCCCCTCGTGCAATCGCCTTGGCCATCTGATGGGTATGGCCGGTGCTGCTGTAATAGACGATCGCAATTTTGCCCATGGGCGGGAGAGCTCCTGTGGAGACGGACGGCCGTCGATCCGGCCCCATTGCACAAAAAGAACACGGCGATTGAACGCCAGCGCCACAAAAGGCCAAGCGTCGGTGCCCCGATCCCTTGTAGCATCCGCATGCAGGCGGCTCTGTCCCGAGCGAGTGGGACAACCCCCCAGGCGCGAGACGATTAGAATCAAAGGACCGTTCGGCTCAGCAAGGGCGCCGCGGCGCGCCGATCGGATCGCTGTATTCCATTTGACCAGGCGAGTTCAAATCGAGGGGATCGATGCCATGAAACTCGATATCACCAAACTGACGCAGGCGGCCGATCGGCTGCTGCCAACACTGTCCGACCGCCGTCACATCGCGATGATCAGCAACTACCGGCGCCACGCGCTGCTGGAAGTGAGTGGTCGCTACGCGGAAATCCTGACTCCGCAAATGACGGTCGAAGAGCCGGAATACTGGAGCCACACGGTGGGCGGCTCAATCAATTTCAAAGGCATGAAGGCCATTCATTCGCTCTACAAATTCCTCGTCGATGAGGATATCTGTGTCCAGATGCTCGAGAACGAGCGACTCATGGTCAACGATTGGGGCTTTTCGTCCTTCTCGACTTTCCGAACTTTCTACCCCGCACGTTATGCGATGACGCAGGGCGTGCCCGTCGACGATCTGGACGCTGTCTACATCCAGACGTGCGACAAGGCTATGTTCTGGCACTACGATGAGCGCAATCTGTTGCAGAACGAGATCGTCTGGGCCGGCGCGCCCACGTATCGTAAGTGTCCGGCCGCAGAAGTCCTGACTCGTGAGGAGTGCGCTGCACTGCTTGCTCCGCTCGTCGATCGAGCACCCGTGCACGGGATCGCTGCCTGACGCCATGGAGTTTTCATTTCTTCCACCCGTTGACGAATTACAGATTCGCAACCTCATCGCGCGTTATGCCTTGTACACCGATGCTGGCGAACCGGACGCGTTTGCAGACCTCTATGTCGTCGACGGCAGCTGGACTCGGGAGAATTCACCGCCGGCCGCGCTCGGAGGATCGGGACTTCCCCGGCAGACGTGCCGAGGGCGGGAAGCGCTGGCCGAGTTGATTGTCGCATCCGCGATCAATCGGTTTCAACGCAAGGTCCGCCATCAGATGACGGACGTGCTGGTTGAACCGGGCGAGTCGGTTAACGAAGCGAAAGTTGTATTCCGGGCCATTGTGACAACATGGATGGACGGACCCGGAAAGATCGCAATGTCAATTCATTACCGCGGCAGCTGCGTGCGCACGGACGAGGGCTGGCGCTTCAGAGATATCAGTGCTCGTGTTCTTCCCGAATGAGCCCCCGAATTGCGCAGACCATGTGACCACCCCTGCGCCGAAATCGCAACCGGACTGCACGTGATTGATGCGCTATAGCATTTTGGGTCACACCGGTCTGCGGGTCTCGACACTCGTACTCGGCACCGGGAACTTCGGAACCGGATGGGGACACGGCGCCGAGCCGGCAGAGGCCCGTGCCATTTTCAATGCCTATCGCGCCGCGGGCGGTAATTTTGTCGACACGGCCAATATTTACCAACACGGGCAGTCGGAGACTCTCGTTGGCGAATTTATCGCGGCCGAACGCAACGACATCGTGCTCGCCACAAAATTCGGATTGACCGGTGGCCGGGAAACTGGCCTTCACGCTGCCGGCAACAGCCGTAAGGTCCTGGTGCAATCGCTCGAACGCAGTCTGAACCGGCTGGCCACGGACCGGGTCGAGCTCCTGTGGGTGCACTGCCCGGATGGCATAACTCCCATTGACGAAATTGCGCGGGCGCTCGATGACATCGTGCGCTCCGGCAAAGCGCTTCATGTCGGGTTGTCGAACTTCCCGGCGTGGCGCATTGCGACGTCGGTGACGATTGCGGAGCTTCGCGGGTGGGCGCCGGTGCAAGCCGTGCAGACCGAATATAGCCTGGTTGAGCGAACCGCAGAGCGCGAACTGGTGCCGATGGCGGCGGGGTTCGGTCTGGCAATGTTGGGGTGGTCGCCCCTGGGCGGGGGGCTGCTCACTGGAAAATATCGGCGGGGCGAAACGGGCCGCCGGGAACACTTGCAGGTCGCGTTTCACGATGAGGTTGATTCGCGAACTACCGCGATACTCGACACGCTCCTGGCGATTGCCGCCGAGATGAACGTCACGCCCGCTGAAATAGCGGTTGCCTGGGTGCTTGCGAGAGGCATCAGACCCATCCTGGGCCCGCGAACCCGGTTGCAGTTCGATGCCACCCTGGGCGCGCTGCAAATCGAGCTCGAGCACGGCCAACGACTGCGCCTCGATGAAGTCAGCGCACCTTCCCTGGGTTCCCCACACGAGAAGTTTCAGCTGGCGGCCATCAAAAGCCAGCTGATGGGCGATCTGGTCAACGACATGATCTGGCCCGAGACGGCGTTACGCTAGGACGGCCGCCGGCCGATCCGATCCGCCGTGCAACATGGCGGTTTCCCAGTCCCGAGGTCCGCGCCCTCACCGATCGCCTCGCCTCACCAACCATTGTCACCTCGCGGGGGGCAGCGCATCGCATTGAATCGATGAATGCTGCGCGGGAGCGAACGCAACACGTCGGTCACCAGGGGGACGTTTGGATCATGAAGCTCAGAATCGGTTTATACGCGTGGGCTGTTGGGTTGACGCTGTCGCCAGGCGCCTTCGCACAAAACAGCCCGGCGGCGCCTTCCGTCGCCGCGAATGAATCGAACGCTCCGGAAATCGCCGAAGTTATCGTGACAGCGCAAAAGCGCGTGCAGAATCTGAACGATGTCGGCATGAGCGTCGCGGCCGTGAGCGGCCAGGAACTGTTGGCCAGAGGGGTGACCGATACTGCGGATCTGGGCAAGATCGTGGCGGGATTCCGCTTCACCCCGTCGAATAATCAAACACCGGTATACACACTGCGCGGAATCGGTCTTTACGACTCCGGGCTGAGCGCCTCCCCCACCGTGAGCGTGTATGTCGATGAAGTCCCGCTGGCATTCCCGGTGATGACCCGGGCAGCAACCCTCGATCTGGAACGGGTCGAAGTCCTCAAGGGTCCCCAGGGTACCCTCTTTGGGCAAAACTCAACGGGCGGCGCGGTAAACTACATCGCAGCGAAGCCCACAGACAAATTCGAGGCGGGCGCGGATCTGGGATATGCCCGTTTCGATAAAGTTGAAACGAGCGGATTTGTCAGCGGCCCCCTCACGGATACGCTGCGGGCCCGGGTAGCCCTTCGAGTGGTCGAGGGCGGCGCCTGGCAATACAGCCTCACGCGCCCGGATGATCAACTCGGTGCTGCGCGCGAGATCCAGGGCCGGTTGTTGCTCGATTGGCAACCCGTCGACTCACTCAAAGTCTCCACAACCCTGACCGCATCTCAAGACCATTCCGACACTCTGGGTGAGCAGTTGATTTCGGCCACGCCCGCTGTGCCGGCGCTCGCGGCGCCGGGCCTCGTTGGATCGCCCATTGCGCCGAACAATCCTCGCACTGCGGATTGGACGCCCGGATTCGCCGATCGGGCGCGTGATGAGTTCTATCAAGCAGCGGTGCGGGCCGAATACACCCTGAGCCCCGAGATCTCGCTGATTTCAATCAGCAATTACGCGCACCAGAAGGTCTTTCGAAGTCTCGAGCAGGATGGCTCGGCGGCCGAGGTGGTCCAAATCGAGCCCTTTGGAACGATCAGCACGTACGGACAGGAACTGCGGTTGACCGGAAATATGCCGTTCGCCAACTGGATCGTCGGCGCCAACTACGATCACGCCTCAGTCAGCGACAACTTCCGCTACATCGTGCCATTTGTCTCGACCAATCAGCCCATCCCCACACTGCCGCGCTTTGAGGAGACGCTGGCTTCAACGGAGCAGGGCATCAACTCCTATGCGCTGTTCGCAAATGCAGAAACCCACATCGGCGAGCGGCTGACGGCGCACGCAGGCGCGCGCTACACGAAAACCAACCGCGTCGGCGACAGTTGCACCGCCGACCCCACCGCCGATCAGGCAACGACGGGCCAGTTCAACGGATTGCAGGATCTGTTCGCAGCGCTGGGTGTCAAGACAACGCCGGTGGTACCCATCCTGCCTGGCCATTGCCTGCAGTTTACCGCGGCGCCCGACATCTCGGCCCCAGGGCCTGTACACCTGGAACTACACGAGCACAATGTGTCGTGGCGGGGCGGCGTCGACTACAAGATTCCAGAGGGCGCCCTGCTGTATGCCAATGTCAGCCGCGGTTACAAGGCAGGCGTGATTTCACCCATTGCCGCGGTTTTCGCCGCCTCGTACAAACCTGTGACGCAGGAGCGGGTCGATGCCTACGAAGTGGGTTTCAAGGCGCCTTTGTGGGAGCGGCGCCTGGAAGTCAATGGGGCCGCGTTCTATTACAACTACTTCGACAAGCAGATCCGCACTCGGATCGCCGATCCGTTCATCGGTTACCTGGAAGTGCTCGACAATGTCCCGAAATCGCGGGTCATTGGCGCAGAAGCTGAATTGATCGCGCATCCAGTGCGCGGACTCGATCTGAGCGTGTCGGGCAGCTATCTGCATTCCAAGGTTTCGGGCCGGTATATCACCACCAATGGGGAAGGCCGGAACGGCGATTTCAACGGGTCGCGGCTGCCCTACACACCTCGCTTCTCGCTCGTGAGCGATGCGCAATATGCCTGGGACGTTGGGCGCCTCAGGGCCTTTGTGGGCGGTGGGGTCATCTACAATGGCAAGACGCAGGCCACCTTCATTACGAGTTCACTGCCCGCACCCGAGTATCAGCTGGGCGGCTATGTCCTGCTCGACGTGCGCGCCGGATTCGGTGCGCCCGATGACACCTGGCGGGTGCAATTCTACGGTCGCAACATCGCCAACAAGTTTTATGTCGTCAACGTCGGGGAAGATCCCGATACGCGCTACCGCTATGCCGGCATGCCAGCGACGTTTGGTGTGATGCTGACCCTACGGACCCAATAGCATCGATTTGCGCGTTGCGCGGGCCGGCGAGGCCCGCGCTCGCTGGTCCCCCGCACGAGGGACACGGCCTGCCGCTTCCGTCTCCTAAGATCGCCGACAGTAAGTAGGTTTCCGGTTGAGGCCTGTTGCGCGGCGCCGGTTCGCCAAAGATGAGTAAGGAACTGCCGATGTCATCCTCTAACTTCACACGGGTTCCCATCCAGAGCCCGGATCGATTTTTCATCAATGGAGAGTGGGCCAAGCCTTCGAGCGACGCGCAGCTGGATATCGTTGCCCCCGCGACCGAGAACGTGTATTTCAGCGTCGCTGAGGCTCAGGAAGCCGATGTCAATCGAGCCGTCGCAGCAGCACGGGAGGCGTTCGATCGCGGACCCTGGCCACGCATGTCGCCGCGTGAGCGCGCAGTCTATCTGCGCGCGATCGAGCAAAAGCTGAAGGAGCGCGTCAACGATGTCGCGATAGTTTGGCCAAACGAAATGGGCATCGTCCACTCGATGGCAACCGCGTATGCGAATGCCATTCCCGAGGCATATGGCTACTACGCTGGGCTGGCGGAGACATTTCCGTGGGAGGCGCAGCACGTTCCGGGGGGCGGCGGGAAACTCGGACTGTTGGTTCGAGAACCCGTGGGTGTCGTCGCCGCCATTATTCCCTGGAATGGCCCCATCCTGCTGATCGCGCACAAGCTCGCCCCGGCGCTGCTCGCCGGCTGCACGGTCGTCATCAAGGCTTCGCCGGAGGCGCCAGGCGCCGCCTACATCATGGCCGAAATCGCCGAAGCCGTGGGACTGCCAAAAGGGGTCGTCAATGTCATTACTGCGGACCGCGCCGTTTCGGAGCTCCTGGTCCGGCATCCCGGCGTCGACAAAATCAGCTTTACCGGCTCGAGCGCCGCGGGCAAACGGATTGCCTCAATCTGCGGCGAGCGCATCGCCCGCTACACGCTCGAACTCGGCGGCAAATCCGCAGCGGTCATACTGGACGACTACGACATCGACACGGCTGCCGATTCCATTACGGGAGCCGCCTGTGCGCTGTCCGGGCAGATCTGTTCAGCGCTGACGCGGGTCATTGTCCGACGAGACCGGCATGACCAGATGGTTGAGGCGCTCAGCGCCCGCTTCAGTGAAGTCCGGGTCGGCGACCCGTTCGATCCGGCAATTGCCATGGGGCCGGTGGCGCTGCGGCGGCAACGCGACCGGATCGAGAAACTCATGAGCCAGGGACTTCGGGAGGGCGCGAAGCTCGCGACCGGCGGCGGACGCCCGAAGCATCTCAGCCGTGGGTTTTATATTGAGCCTACCGTCTTCGGCAATGTGGACAACCAATCAACATTGGCGCGTGAGGAGATCTTCGGGCCTGTGTTGAGTGTGATTGCGGCTGACAACGAAGCTCATGCTATCGAGCTTGCGAACGACACCGTCTACGGGCTCAACAATTCGGTTTTCACCAATGACGTCGATCGAGCCTATGCGGCCGCGCGCCAGCTGCGCTCCGGGATGGTCGGCCACAATGTCTGGCGAACGGAGTTCTCCATCGCGTTCGGTGGGTTCAAGGAATCGGGCATCGGCCGCGAGGGCGGGGTCGAGGGTCTTTATCCGTACACCGAGGCCAAGACGATCATCCTCAACGATCAACCGAGTCACATTGGGCACTGAAGTGACCCTGGTCAAAGTCATCCTCGGAGGGACCCTCACGAGTCTGCTGATCCTCGGCGCCGAGCGCGCCCCTGCACAAGCTCCTGTGCCGACGGACGAAGCGTTGATCAATGGCGGGCGGCAGTTGTTCTTGGCCAAGTGCGCCGCCTGCCACGGACCCAATGGCAAGGCTCAGGTGGGAGCCATGGCGAACGCTGCCGATCTGACGCGACCGCAGGATTTTGTGCGCGGCAATGGCGACAACGACCTGTCAAACACGATTCAAAACGGCATCGGCAACAGCATGCCCCCTTTCAAGGCTGAGTTGACCGACTCTGACATTACGAAAATCATTGCCTTTATCCGCAGGCTCCAAGCGCGAGCCGCAGCCGGCGCGGCACAGTGATGAGTCTGCGACGCCGGCCGATGCCACGACTCTGAGGAGACGCCGATGACTGGTTCCACTGATGTACACGCGGTAGTCGATTTCTACGCCAAACGCGGTCTGCTGAGGAATGTGCGAACGACGTTCTCTGAAGGCCGCGCAACGCGTGTGCAATTCACCTGGCACTACGATCGCACATTCGATCTTCACGTCGATTACGAGGCATTGAGGCTGTCATTCGCCGATGCGTTTCCGAATGTGCCGGCGGCTTCCGCCCTGTATCGCGATCTTACGGGCTTTATCGACGCAATGATGTCCGACAGCGTCCCTGTCCACCGGCGCGTCGATCGTCGCAAAACAATCGTGCACGGGGAACTCATCGACGCAAACGTCGCCATCGTCGCACGCGCTGTGGACGGCGATTTTGACTATGCCGCGCGCAAACTCATTCAGGTTGTCAATGAGATCTATTTCGATTTTCTACCCAACAGCGCCCACTATGAATACCAGGTCCAGTCACTCGGACTGGAGCCGAACGCGATCACATTCGCTTGAATTGACGCCGCGATTACTCACGAGCTGACTTCAATACACGCCGGGGGCCGATGACATGGCGCCCAACCGGAATAGCGGGGAATTCGAAAATGAGCAACGACGACCAAAGTGGCATTCACCGGCTCGCATCGCGGCGTGATTTTGTAAAGGCGATCCCGATCGCGGGCTTGGCGGCTGCGGGAATGACACGCAACGCAAATGCCCAGGCTCCCGATGCGGGAACCATCAAATCCATTCAGATTCCGCCTGACCTCGCGACCTCCATGGCCGCGCCCGTGCGGGTGACTTCGTTCGAGGGAAAGGGCCAGACCGGCGCAGAGATCTTTGCAGGCATGTGCAAAGCTGAGAGTCTGGCGGCCATGTTCTGCTGTCCGGGAAACTACACGGTAATCAACGCCATCGCCTCTGCCGGCGTGTTGTGTTACGGCGGTCGCTCGGAGGGCGCCATGGCGGCGGCGGCGGACGGCTTCTCGCGCGTCACAGGCGAGGTGGTCGCCTGTTCCGGCACCGAAGGGCCCGGACTGACCGACATGATTCAATCCATTTACACGGCTTCCGCCGCGCACACTCCCCTCCTGGTGCTGGCCAGCAACATGACGATTGCTCAGGAAGACAGTCAGTCCTTCATTCAACAGGTGTCGCAACAGGAACTGACCACCGGGATCAAAAAATATGGCAAGCGGCTGACAGTGCCCGGTCGCGTGCACGAATACGGCGCCTATGCCTTCCGTGCACTCAAGTCCGGCGTGCCCGCACCGGTGCACCTCGACTTCCCCGGAGAAGTCGCTCGCGCACGCTTCACCGATCCGAACGACTTGACCGAGAACTACGACAAGAGCAAATACCGCACCGAATCGCGCGCCGCGCCGGCCGCCCCGGACATCGCGAAGGCCATTGACATGATCAACAAAGCCGCACGGCCGCTGTTGATCGCAGGTCAGGGAATCTTCCAGCGCAAGGCCTGGGAGCCGTTGCTCGCCGCGGCGGAAAACCAGGACATCGCAGTCTGCACGTCGGGCCCGAGCCGCGGGCATTTTCCGGATGATCATCGTCTTTCGGCGAGCCTCTCGCCCAAGGCCGTGCTCAGCGCCGACCTGGTCATTTTCGTCGGCCAATATCAGATGCCTACCCGGACTGACTATCAACTGCACCAGGATGTGGTCACGATTCGGGTGCACCCGTCGCAGGAGGACTTGGGCCGCAACTGGCCGCTGGATTTGGGAGTCGTCAGCGACGAGCTGCTGTTCATGGAGGCGCTGGCTGCGCGCCTGCCGCGTAAGAAGCGTCCTACCTGGGCCGCAGAGCTGGGTAGTGCTCGGGCTGAGAACCAGAAGCAGATGGACGATTACTATGCGCTCGGACTCAAGTATGGGTCGAGCACCGGCAAGCTGCATCCGGCCGTGATCGGTCGCGAGCTATATAACTTCTTCTATGCCGGAGCCATTGACCCCAGGCAAACGGCCCATTGTTGGGGTGGACTGACCAACCTGCGCTTTCTGCCCCCCTACTTGCGGGCAAATCGGCCCGGCCAGGGTGTCTGCTCTTACTATCAAAGCGGCACGATCGGCGCGGAGATCAATCACGGCATCGGAATCGCCGCCGCGGCGAAGGAAGGCTACGGAATTCAAAGCGCCTACAAGGGCGCTCCGGTGCTCGCTGTCGGCACGGATGGCGCGATCGCCTATGCGTTGATGGAGCTCGAGACCGCCGCGAAATATCGGCTGCCACTCATCTGTGTCATCTACAACAATGACAGCTGGGGTGTGTGGACACTGGCCGAAAACGATCCGCGCGCGCTGCACATGTATCTGTTCCAGCAGAATCTTCGCTACGACAAGGCGGCAGAAGCCCTCGGCTGCCAGGGTGCTTACGTTCAGACGCCCGAAGAGCTGCGTGCGGCCTTGAAGCGAGCGTACGACGTGGCCGCACGAGAGGGATTGCCGACGCTCATCAACGCGCAAGGCATCAAGGAATTCAGTTCGGCCGGTCTCTACCCGCCGGGTGTCAATATAATTCAAGGCCCCAACATCGCAGCCATCTCGCATTGATCGAGGGGTACACCCTGCCCGCGTGATAGATCACAGGGTAGGACGTGAATGGCTATTGCATTCGCAATCCGCCGTTCACGTCCATCACTGAACCCGTCACGAACGCGGCGTCCCGGGACGCCAGGTACATGGTGGCGGCCGCCACCTCGTCAGGCGTTCCGATTCGCGCGAGCGGAACACGGCTCATACCGGTGTATCCGCTGTCGGAACCGCCTCGCGCCTGCGTCGCAGCGCGCAA
>Ga0209488_10004728_pt1 | contig 10563 bp, 7 predicted proteins | sample Rivendell_Oct201_8_FD_188349 | JGI IMG/M metagenome (GOLD analysis project Ga0209488, IMG submission 188349) | Vadose zone soil microbial communities from the Eel River Critical Zone Observatory, Northern California, USA -... | ecosystem: Environmental > Terrestrial > Soil > Vadose zone >... | reverse complement strand
GAGAACTCGTCTGCCGCGCCAAATTCTGATCCGCGGAAATGCGTGTGGGTTGCCTGGCGCAACCCGGGAAACTGCGTCAGGTAGCGGACGGGTTCTCAACAGGATGCCCTCGCGCTGTCCGCCGGCAAGCCGCCCAGCGGTGCAAGCAGCAGCAGCCCACGTTCCTGGACACCGAGGCCGCCGTGTTGCACAAGCATGTTGACCGGAAAACGCTCGGTCAGATCGTCGATGAGTTACTCGAAATCCGCGCTATCGCTTCTTAAGCGGCTGCGCGAAATGGTCCTGGGCGTGCCGGCGCTGATTGCATGGCGCACTCTCGCGGCGCTTGCGGGCGTTCCAACCCCTGCGATTCAGTCCATTGCAAGACGGCCCTGAACACGGAATGGAACACAGCGTCTGGCGATACACCGCGCGGCAGAGCAGAGATGTCTCCTCAGACGCGGAACGTGTAGGTTCTACCCGGTTCGCGTTCGATATCGGGCGGGAAGTCGCGCCGCTTGTCGGCGAAATAGCGCGCGCGGTGATCGCCGTCACCCGCACGCGAATAGGTGACATACAGAATGCGCCGGGGTGCGGCGGTTCGGTTCGGGCCGGATGCGTGCGGCACGAAGCTATCGAAGAAGATCACGTCGCCCGGGTCGGTCTGCACCGGGGCGAGCGCCGGTCCGCCCGCTTTGAGCGGTCGCCATTCCTCGCCAAGCAGCCCCTCCTCGTGCCGACCCGAGGCGATTTCCAGACACCCGTTTTCGAGCGTGGAGTCGTCGATGCTGACCATCGCGGTGAGAAATAGGGGTGCATAGGCGGTCCACCCGGCCTGCTGGTCCTGATGGAGCTCGAAACCGCCGCCGCCCGGCAGCTTGAAATTAATCTTGTCCTTGAACAACACGGCCTTGTCACCGAGCAGCGCGCCTGCCCAGGCGATCAGCCTGCCGTGCCGCAGAAGGGTATCGAACCCGGGATAAAACGGGCACATATTCTCGATGCGCTGCACGATCCGTCGCCCGGGCTCGGTCAGGCTGTCCTCGTAATAGACCATATGGCGTCCAGGGAGTTCTGGTGCCGTGGCGATCTCCTCCGTCCAGCGTCGGAGGTCGGTACACTCGGCCGCTTCGAAGAAGCCGCGGATGACGAGGAAGCCGGCGCAACCGAATTCCGCCAGCTGTTCGGGCGTGGGCCGATCGGTCATGCGATCAGGTTCGGCAGCACCGCCGTTTCGGCGCGCTGCACATCCTCGGGGAAATCGATTTCGATCCACGGCAGGTCGCTGATGTCCTCGAAGCCAAAATCGCGGCCTCCGTGTGCCAGGACCATATCGCGGATCGGCTCCTCGTATTCCAGATGGGTTCGCCCCGCGTTGACGTAGCCCTCGACCCGGTCCGCGAGTTCGGCGGCGATGCTCGGGGAGAAGCGGAAGAAGCCGACCGATTCGCCGTGCCACTGGTGACCGATCTGCGGCCGTTTGTGGAAGTCGACAATACGGCCGTTGTCGATGCAGAGTTTCACCGGCTCCTCGCCTGGTTCGATCGCCCGGTCGAGCAGGAATACGTTTTCGTGGGAGGAGGCGAGCAGCCGCATGGCCACTCGCCTATCGTAGAGGACATCCGCATCCATCAGCAGGATCGGCATGCCGCTACGCAACACGTCGCGACCATGCCAGAGCGAAACGATACTGCCGTCGCGAAACGATGGATTTTCGATCAGCACTACGCTCCCACCGCGCTCGTGCCGCGCCACCTCATTGCGCAGATCCGGTGCGCGATAGCCGATCGTGATTGCGACTTGGTGTACGCCGCACGCGTCGAGAATAGTGAGGTGTCGCGCCAGCAGGCTCTTGCCGCCGAAGCTCAGAAGGGCTTTCGGCGGCGCCTCCGCACCCATTCGCCGGCCGCGACCAGCGGCGAGGATCAGAGCGCGGCAGACGCAATGGTCAGGTTGCATGCAAATCGAATATCAAAGTATCGGATGCGGGCGGACACGAACTCAACGCATCAACGGCCGAGGCGACTGGCAAACCGTGCGAGCATGCTCGCATAACGCTTCGCCGATTACATGTGAGCTCCGTACTGGATAACCCGGCCCCTCTCGGCAATGCAAGTTCAAGAATCGCTATCGGGCCCCGGCCTGGCACCGTCCTTATCGGGAGCAACGGATCGGCCGGCGGAGAAGGCCAATTGCGCCCATTCCCAGAGCGGCCAACGGAGCAACGACGGCGGCGGCGATCAGCATCGGGGCTGCTAGGTTGCACCAGACCAAAACGGGTACAAGGATCATCGCATCGTCGGGATCTACTCTTATGCGGCCGCCGAACAGGTCGTGTCCCCTCACCGAAGCGAGATTCATCAAATTGAATTCGAGGAAGAGCACGCCGATGCCAATCCCGGCGAGCGCGCCGAGCCAGAGGGCGTTCAGCCCCGCCGTGTGTGCTACCCCGATTCCAATCCCGATGAAGGTGGAGATGCCGACGATACAATCAGAGGCTAGATCATACCGGTGACCTGCAACGCTCATCTGGTTGGTATGACGCGCCAGTTCTCCGTCGGCTCGATCGAGCAGCATCGAGAGCAAAAAGATCAATCCGCCAAAAATGGAAGCCCAGCCATAAGGCCCCTGCGCAAAGATCACGGCTGCTGCGAGGCCGGTCGTAAGTCGTAAGGTCGTCAGGTGGTTGGGAGTCAAACCGGTGTGAGCCGCCAGCGCTCGCACAGCGGGCCGGACGAGACCATGAATAAGGGTGTTCTGGCTCATATCCGTCCCGATCGGCCGCACGAGCGCATCTCTATACCAGAATGTCTCTCTGCTGCCCCCTCAACAGACATCTCATCGGCGGTGCACGACCGCCTGACCGTATCGCTGCCGATTTATGCCGCCGACCGGTTCTCCCCCTCAGCGGTCATCCCGGGCGTAGCGACAGAGAGCGCTGAAAAGATCACCGCCCCTCGCACTGGCGGCGCTCCCCGTATCTGATCTAGATCAATTGCGATAGCCGGCCTCCGCGTAAAGTGAGATGGCAGAGCTTGATTGTGTCTGAAGGATCGGCTCTGGATTCGGAAACTTCCGTCTTACCGGGGCCACCCTTGCGGCTCCACGTTGTGAGGGAATTTTATTGCCCTTAGTTGCAGATACGATCGCACATTGAACAGATAAGAACGGCCAGAGGGCAGCAAAGGCGATCATGAACAGGATCGGTCTCGCCCTCTCCGGAGGCGGTTTCCGGGCGACTTTATATCACCTCGGTCTGGTCCGCTTTCTGCGGGACGCTGGGCTTTTGTCCCAGGTCACACACATCACCTCGGTATCCGGCGGCAGTGTTTTCGCCGCGCACCTGGTGCTCAATTGGGACCTGTACAACGGCTCGTCCAATGATTTCGAAGCCGCGGCCTCCAAGCTCCTCGCCTTCGTCCGCATGGATGTCCGCAATCGGATCGCCCGCCGCGTTCTCCTGACTGTTCCCTTGCGCTGGCCGCGCCGGCTGCTAGGGCTCTCGAACCGCAAGCTGACCCGCACCGGGTTGCTGGAATACCACTATGAAAAGCATCTCTACGGGGACACCGGTCTGTTCGAGCTGCCGGAGTCGCCGCAACTGCACATCCTCGCCACCAACCTGACCGAGGGTTGTCTGTGCTCATTCAGCCGCGACGGCTTACTCATGATGCGTCGGCAAGGGGGACACAGGTTTCGCCTAGACCACATCCCTAGCGGGCTGGCCACCGTGCCGATGGCCGTTGCCGCTTCTTCGGCGTTCCCCGGGTTCTTTCCGCCGCTCGAGCTGACGGGCGCGGATGTCGGTGCAAGCGCCGGCGAGTTTGGCAGGCAGGCGTACACCGACGGAGGCGTCTTCGACAATCTCGGCATCCGCATGTTTCGCTCTCTGGAACGGTCGCTCTTGCGTGACAGAGCTCTTTCTCCTGATGATTTCTTCGACTTTCCGGCAGTCTTAGAGGCGCTGTGGCAAGCCAGTAAATCGAGCGAGGAAACACCGCTTCGCCGACTCGCACAGGTTCTGCGAGAGGCCGCCAACTCCAGCGAGGAAACACCGCTTCGCCGGCTCGCGCAGGTTCTCGGAGAGGTAAGCGGACAGGATCCGCAAGCGCACCCGAGCGTGGGGAACTTGAACAATGTTCCAGCGCTCTCCTCGCCTGGCAGCACGACTGCCAGCACGACCGCCAGCACGAGGGATCATCAAGAGCTCGTGTTGTCCAACCTGCAGAACGTCATGCGCCACTATCAATTTAATCATGAGCCGCTCTTCGCCCGCTTGAAGCCCGTGGACCCCGAAGCGGCAGCACTTCTCCACGCGACGCGCGTAGAAGGGCGGACGCTAAACGTCAGCGATCAGCTCTGGCTGAACCGGCACTTGCTCGAAGCTGGATTCCGGGAAACCACGGGCCGTCCCTGCTTTCGCAAACTCAACAGTGCGCTGGACGGTGTCATCGTCAGTGATGTCGGCAAGCGGATCAGGGTGCGGGCCAGCCGGCGCGCCGGCGGGCTGGTCCGAACCGCCATGCGCGCGAGCGGCATCCTCATGGACCGGGTCTGGCAACTGGAACACGAAACGTTTCAGGACACACCCGGCTTTGTCTTCGTCCCGATTACCGATGTGGTAGAGCCGAGCCAGGATCCGACGGCCCTGCATCCGGAAGTCCAACGCCAGATGGCCAACATCCGCACTGACTTCGATCGCTTCTCGTTGCTCGAAATCAGTAGCCTCGTGCGACACGGTTACTGTGTTGGCCGCAAGGCCTGCCAGGCGCGCCCCGACCTCTTTGGCGCCGACTTGCCGCGCGACGTCCCTTGGGATCCGATCCCCAGGCCATACGGGGCGGCAGCCGCTGTCCCGGTGGCCATGCCGGCGGAGGGTCACTCCGTCGAGCCGGCAGAGACCATGGTCAAAGCACGGACTCTGCAGGCCTCCGCCTTCCGGCGGATATGGAGTTCCTTGTTCGATTTCCGGGACTGGAGTTCGTACATTTACGTGCCGCTTTTCTTTCCATTGTTTGTTTTGCTGCCCTATGGCGCGTTCGAGTACTACAAGAGCGCCGAACGGTCCCGAGAGCTTGTTAAATGGCTTTACCATGGCAGCCCGGACTTGTCGCAAGTCCAGGTCCTGCTTCAGACTCTGCCAGCTACATGGCGGAAAGGATCAGGCGCGGCCGCCCAGGAGCGCGATAGCTTTGAAGGCTTGGACAACACGGGTTACACGATTCTGAAGGAGACACGCATCGCCGATTTGCGACTCTGGAATCCAACAGATCGCGATAAATCCCTCGTGCAGTATGTGCGGCGGCTGACGGTGATGAAAGATCCTGACGAACTCGAACACGACAACGAGTTCTTCGTCAAACTGACCCCGACACACAATGATGCGCAAGTGAGATTCCCGCCGCAACGGCTGGAACCCACGCTGATCAAGACACCTGACAAGCCGGATCCCCTAATCCCGACGAAACAGTGTATGTGGGGGGTGCTCTACGATTTTAAGAATGTACCGAACGGACGCGTCGAGGAGCTCAGCGTCATCGACCAGGGTCACGGAGCGAACCTGGGGAGGAACTCAACCGGGAGCAATATAACGTTCCAAACCTTTACCTATAGAGCCGCACTTTCGATGTGGATTTTGATGCCGCAAGGCAAATCCTACGGGTCCTGGCTCCTCACTCGAAGAAGTGACGCACGAGGCCGCGCCGACGATCCAAAGCCTGAGAAAATCGAAGTAGTGACGCCTGTCGAAGAATTTGTCTCGGGCGATTCCTCGATCATCGGCTTCGAATTGGTCGGGGTGAAGGGCGGCTACACGTACGAGATCAACTGGACGTACAAATAACTTTCCGCTCCGGATCCTCAGGGCGGCCGTCAAGCTCGCAAAGCGTCGATCTGTCCTGCTGAACTGGCCTGGTATCTTACAGGTATATTAGAGGTCCGGGATCGGCGCTGAGCTACCGCGAACCGCTGATGTTCATGCCGGGAGCCATATCCCCATCGCCCGTCTGCGCCGTATCGCCTCTTTCTCCGGCTAACCGTCGCCGGTTATCCTGCCGCCACTTCGTTCTTGGGGCGCAACAAATGCACTCGATAGCCTTCACGGTGAACGGCAAGCCGGCGAGCATCGCCGCCGATCCGGACACGCCGCTGCTCGACGTCTTGCGCAACCATCTCGGCCTCGTCGGCACGAAATTCGGCTGCGGTCTCGAGCAGTGCGGCACCTGCATGGTGCTGATCGACGGCGAGCCGGTGAAATCCTGCGGTAAGGCCGTCTCGACCGTCGTCGGCAAGACTGTGCTGACGATCGAGGGGCTCGGCACCCCGGAGCGGCCGCATCCGCTGCAACAGGCCTTTCTCGACGAGCAGGCGGGCCAATGCGGCTATTGCCTGCCCGGCATCCTCGTCACCGCCAAGGCGCTCCTCGACCGCAACCCGGCGCCGTCGCGCCGCGAGATCGCGCTGGCCCTCGACGACAATATCTGCCGCTGCGGCTCGCATCACCGTATCCTGCGCGCGGTCGAGACGGCAGCCGCGAAGATGCGTGAAGGAGCCTCCCGATGAGCGCATCCGCCGCTCCGCAACTCCCCGGCATGTTGCGCGACAACCCGCGGCTCGACCAGTGGGTGCGGTTCGACACACAAGGGCGGGTCACGGTCTCGACCGGCCGGGTCGAGATCGGCCAGGGCGTCTTGACGGCGATGCGCCAGATCGCCGCCGAGGAGCTCGACATATCGCCCGATCGTATCCTGCTGCAGACCGGCGACACCGAGCTGACGCCGAATGAAGGCTATACGGCGGGCAGCCAGTCGATCCAGTTCGGCGGCGTCGCCTTGCGCCAGGCCTGCGCCGAGGTGCGCTTGCTGTTTCTCGACCGCGCCGCGGCGCAGCTCGGCCATCAGCGCGACGCGCTGTCGGTCGAGAACGGGGCGATCCTCCACAAAGGACAATCGACCGGGCAGGATTACTGGTCGCTCGCCGCATCGGTCGATCTCCAGCGCGAGGCGACCGGAGGCGCGCCGATCAAACAGGCGAGCCAGCATCGCGTGGTCGGGCAGAACCTGCCGCGGACCGATCTCGCCGACAAGGTGTTCGGCGGTCCCGCCTTCCTGCACGATGTGGCGCTCGACGGCATGCTGCATGCGCGCGTTGTGCGCCAGCCGTGCCGCGGCGCGACGATCCGCGCGATCGACGAGGCGGCGATCCGCCGCGCCGCCAGGGGGCCGATCGAGATCGTCCGTGACGGCAATTTTGTCGCGATCCTGGGCCCGGACGAAACACTCGTCGAAGCCGCCGCCGCGACGGCGCCGGGCCATGTCGCCTGGGACAATGTCGAGGCGCTGAACCCGATGTCCGAAGAGGGGCGCTGGCTGTTGCAGCAGCCTTCGATCGACAAGACCCACGGAGCGCCGCCGACCGATCCGGCGCCCGCGGGGCGGGCTTACGAGGCGACCTACACGCGCATGCACATCGCGCATGCCTCGATCGGGCCCTCTTGCGGGCTCGCCCTCTACAAGGACGGCCATCTACAGGTCTGGACGCATTGCCAGGGGGTCTACCCGTTGCGCGCCGCGCTCGCCCGCACCTTGAAGCTCGATCCGGCCGCGATCTCGGTGAAGCATGTGCAGGGACCGGGCTGCTACGGGCATAACGGGGCCGACGACGCGGCGGCCGACGCCGCCGTTATCGCGCTGCGCCGGCCGGGGCAGCCGATCCGGGTGCGCTGGCGGCGCGAGGAGGAGTTCGGCTTCGAGCCGGTCAGCCCGGCGATGGTCGTGACCGCGCGCGCCGCGCTCGACGGTGCCGGAAAGCCCCAGGACTGGACGACCGAGATCTGGAGCGGCCGCCACACGAACCGCCCCGGCGGCGGCGGCAATTTGCTCGCCGCCGAGGCCTTGCCCGACCCGCCGCCTCCGCCGCCCGCGATCGAGGGGCCGCCGCCCCCGGGGGCCGGGACCCGCAATGGCGAGCCGCTCTACGCCTTCCCGGCAAAGCGCATCGTGCATCACCTGATCGCCGAGACGCCGGTGCGCACCTCGTCCTTGCGAGGTCTTGGTGCAACTTTGAATGTCTATGCCATTGAATCCTCGATGGATGAGCTGGCCGAGCGGGCCGGCCAGGACCCGGTCGCCTACCGCCTGTCGGTCTTGGCCGACCCGCGCGCCCGCAAGGTCGTCGAGCATGTCGCGCAGATGGCAGGCTGGCGGGCGGGTTTGCCGGCCGGAACCGGGAAGGGGCGTGGCATCGGCTTCGCGCAATACAAGAACATGGCCGCCTATGCCGCTGTAATCGCTGAAGTTGAAGTGGTACATGCGGTACAGATGCTGCGCATATGGTGCGCCGCCGACGCTGGCCTTGTGATCAATCCCGACGGCGCGATCAATCAGCTCGAAGGCGGCATCGTCCAGGGCGTCAGCTGGGCGCTTAAAGAGGGCGTGCGGCTCGATGAGAGCGGCATCAGCTCGCGCGACTGGGAGGGCTATCCGGTGCTGCGCTTCAGCGAGGTGCCGGAGATCGCAGTCGAGCTGGTCGATCCGGCCGTCGACCGGCCGCCGCTCGGGGTCGGCGAGGCGAGCGGGGGGCCGACCGTCGCAGCCATCGGCAACGCCGTCGCGCATGCGCTGGGCGCCCGTATTCGCGATCTGCCGATGACCCGCGAGCGCGTCATGGCCGCGCTGTTGCGAAGCTGAGCGGCTAGCGGCGGTACTCGTCGCCGCAATCGCCTATCAGGCGCATCAGGTCGCGGGAGTTCGCGAGCACCGCCTCGATCGCCGCTACATCCTCGGAATCGAGCGCGATGTCGAAGACGCGCGCATTGTCGGCAATGTGTTCGGCGAGGCCGAGCCGCGCGCCGACGATAGTTCCGGCCACCGCCGGCCGGTCGAGGATGTAGCGCGTGCCGATATTTGCGATGCTCGCGCCATGCTCGTCGGCGATCGGCTTCAACGCTGCGAGCAGATCCTGAAACAACGCCCAGCCGCCCCAGGCGTCAATCATGTTCTTGTATTTCTGGAGTGACGCGGTGTTGAGCTCGCCGCGCCCCGGCTCTGCTCGGCCGAGATATTTTTCCGACAGCAAGCCGCCGAGTACCGTGCCGTAGGTCAGCAATGTGATGCCGTGCTGCTGACAGAATGCCGCCATCTTCGTGTCCGGCCGGCGATCGACGAGCGAATACTGCACTTGGTTCGACACGATCTTGATACCGGCATCGACAATGATGCCGAGATGCTCGGTATCGAAATTGGTCAGCGCGACGTGACGAATTTTGCCTTCATCGCGCAAGTCCGCGAGATGCTTCAACGCGTCGAGATAGCGCCGGTCGCCATAATCCCACCAATGAAATTGTAAGAGATCGAGGGAACCGACCTGCATGCGCCGCAACGACACCGTGACCGCGTCCTCGACAATCCGGCGCGTCATCGGCCCGGGATGAGGAACCCACTTCGTGAACGCCTGGATGTCTCCGAGCCGTTCCGCGCCGCGCTCCGCAACAAAGCGCTGCCGGAACCGGCCGATCAAATCTTCGGCCGGCCCGTAATGGTCGGCGAGGTCCCAACTCGTAAACCCGGCATCGTGGTAGCCGAGCATCGCATCGACCGCGCGCTCCGGGTCGATCCGGCCATGCGCCCCCGACACCTGCCACATCCCGTTCAGTACGTGGCAGATGCTCAGACCCGACGCGAATTGAAACCGGCTCGTCTCCGGCAGCGACATCAAATCGCGCTCTTCGCCTTCAATGCCGCGAGATCGGCGGCGCCGTAGCCGAGCTTTTCGTAAATCTCCGCATTGTGTTCGCCGAGCTTTGGCGCAACCGCGCGCACCTTGATGCTGTCGCCGATCTTCACCGGCGTCCGGATATGCGGTACATCGCCGAGTTCCGTGTCGCTCGCATACTGAATCATCGCGCGGTGCTTCACCTGCGGGTCGGCAAACATCTGGCCGTAATTGTAGACCGGGCCGCACGGCACGCCGGCCGTCTCCAACACGCCGACCCAATGCTCGGTCGTGCCGGTCGCCAGCACGGTTTCCATCTCGGCTTCCAGCGCGGCGCGGTTCTTCATCCTTGCCGCGTTGGTCGCGAAACGCGGATCGCTGCCCCACTCCGCATGCCCGAGCGCCACGGCGCAGCGTTCCCAGAGCGCCTGACCCGCGGCGCCGATCATCAGATAGCCGTCTTGCGTCCGCATGCGCTGATAGGGCGCGTTCTGGCGATGCCGCGAGCCCTCGCGCGTCGGCTCCTCGTGATCGACCAGCCATTGCGCGCTGGTCCACGAGCTGAAGCCGATCGCGGTTTCGAGGAGCGAGCATTCGACGAGCCGCCCCTTGCCGGTGCGCTGCCGCTCGTAGAGCGCGGCGAGAATGCCCTGCACGGCCCACATCCCGGTGCCGAGATCGCAGATCGGCAGCCCCACCGAGGTCGGCGGCCCGTCCGCCTCGCCGGTCACATGCATGATGCCGCCCATCCCCTGCGCGATCAGGTCGAACCCGCCGCGACCGGCATAGGGCCCGTCATAGCCGAGCCCCGAAAGCTGCGCATAGATCAGTCCCGGGTTCACATCGCGCAATTGCTCCCAGCCGAGGCCGACG
>Ga0209488_10004727_pt1 | contig 10563 bp, 6 predicted proteins | sample Rivendell_Oct201_8_FD_188349 | JGI IMG/M metagenome (GOLD analysis project Ga0209488, IMG submission 188349) | Vadose zone soil microbial communities from the Eel River Critical Zone Observatory, Northern California, USA -... | ecosystem: Environmental > Terrestrial > Soil > Vadose zone >... | reverse complement strand
TTGAATTCGTCGCTTAAGGAATGGGGCGCGGTTGCTGCGCATGCCGAGGAACTGAAGGACGCGCATCTGCGCGATCTGGCCGCCGCAGATCCCAAGCGGTGGCAGAGCTTTCATGTCGAGCATGACACCTGGCTGCTCGATATGTCGCGCCAGCGGATCACCGCCAAGACCCTGCCGCTGTTGTTCGATCTGGCGCGCGCCGCGGACTTGCCGGCGCGCAGGGCAGCGATGTTTCGCGGCGACCCGATCAACAGCACCGAGCAGCGTGCAGTACTGCACACGGCGCTGCGCTCGGACTTCGCGGGTCCCGCGGCCGTTCAGGCGGAGGTGCGCGACTCACGCAAGAAGCTGGCCGATTTCGCCGCCGCCGTGCGGTCGGGCAGAAAACTCGGGACCACGGGCAAGAAATTCAAACACGTCGTGAATATCGGCATCGGCGGCTCGGATTTGGGGCCGCTCCTCGTGTGCGACGCCCTAAAGCATGAGTGGAGCGGCGGCATCACGCCGCATTTCGTGTCCAATGTGGATCGCACTCAGCTCGAGGATTTGATCCGCAGCATCGATCCCGCGGAAACCTTGGTCATCGTTTGCTCGAAGACATTCGTCACTCAGGAAACCCAGGCGAACGCCAACGCGGCGCGTGCCTGGATCGTCGGCGCGCTGGGGGAGAAATCTCCCGCGCATCACTTCGTCGCGGTATCGACCAATGCCGCGGCCATGGATGCCTTCGGCATTGCCGCCGACCACCGGTTCACCATGTGGGATTGGGTGGGCGGCCGCTATTCGGTGTGGTCGGCGATCGGCCTGGTTGCGGAACTCACCGTCGGCAGCGAGCGATTTCAGGAATTCTTGAAGGGCGCGAGCGACATCGACAAGCACTTCACGGAGGCGCCGTTCGAGCGAAATTTGCCGGTGCTCATGGGACTGCTCGGCGTATGGAACCGGACGTTCCTGAAATTGCCGACTCTTGCGGTGCTGCCGTACGATCAGCGGCTCGCCCGGCTGCCCGCGTACCTGCAGCAACTCGAAATGGAAAGCAACGGCAAGAGCGTGAGCCTGGGGGGTCAACGCGTGGATTTCGCCACTGCGCCCATCGTCTGGGGTGAGCCGGGTTCCAATGCCCAGCACTCGTTCTTTCAGATGCTGCATCAGGGGACCCTGACCCAGGCGTTGGATTTCATCGCGCCGCTGCGCGGTTCCTGGGGCGGCACCGAGGGTCAGGACCTCGCACTGCAGAATTGTTTCGCCCAGTCGCAGGCGTTCGCTTTCGGCTATTCGCTGCAAGAAGTCGAGGCGGACAGCGCCAAGGCCGGCGCCAATCCTTCGGATATCGCGCGGATCGGCGTTCACCGGGTCCACGACGGCAACCGGCCGAGCTCGCTGCTGCTGTACCCGCAGACTACGGCGCGAACCTTGGGTGGATTGCTGGCGCTGTACGAGCACAGCGTGTTCGTGCAGGGCACGGTGTGGGGCGTGAATTCCTTCGATCAGTTCGGCGTGGAGCTCGGCAAGAAGCTCGCGGTGGGAATCGACCTGAAGGGGGCCAAGGCGCCGGCGGGGCATGGGGCGGCGGGATTGGCGTCGCTGATCGAGTATGTGGCGAAGCACCGGTGATGCCGGGCCATTGACTGAAAACTCAGATATTTGCAGCCATGGAGCCATGTTTGACGAGGTACTGCCTGCGCCTGGCGATCAGTTTGTCGTAAACCTCGACGATCGTTCGATTGACGTTCTCAATGAAATGGGGAGTCAAATCACGCGCCAGCCGTTGCCGCGGAGCCGAAGCATGCCGCCGCAATATCGCCGCCAGCGCCGCAATATCGCCGATCGGAAATAGATCTCCTCCATACTCTTCGATCAGCTCGCGGCAGCCGTCGGCGGTGGAGGCGACAATGGGCAGGCCCGCATCGAAGGCCTCCAGCATGACGAGCGGCAAAGGCTCGCGGCGTGAGGGGCACACGAACAGATCGAAGGCCTGATAGTAGTCTTTGACGTTTTTTCGAAAGCCGGGCATGGTCATATTCGGTCCGAGGAGCCGTTCCAGCCGCCCGCGCTCTCGGCCTTCACCAAGGATGACGAGGCGGGCGTTGGGCAAGTCGGCGGCACGAAACGCCTCGATCAGATAGTCGAGACCTTTGCTGTGGGCCAGACGAGCAGCCGCGCCAATGAGGTATTGGTCAGGCGCGACGCCGAGAGACTCGCGCAGCGCGGCGATTTCGGCTGCGTCCAACCGGCGATGGGGAGTGAACAGTTGATTGAGTTTGAACACTTGCCCTTGGTAGGTGGGAGGAATTTCACGCACCTGCCAATGCGCGTTGCATATGAGCCCGTCGAGCTCGAAGAAATGCGGACCATTGGCTCGGTTGTGCAGAGTCGCAACCGACGGCGCTTGCGCCCGCGCGCGCGCGATGATGCGCGAGGATCTGCGTAGATGCGTATGAATGACGTCCGGAAGAAATTCCTGAATGCGTCGCTCGACCGCCCGCTGCGTGCCCAACCACGCCGAGACCGGGGAAACATGCACTCGGTTCGAGACTGCGTCGACAATGGATGTGCCGAACCGGCTCCTATGCGTGCGTCGCACGATGAGCATGACGTCATGCTCGGCTGCCTGAAAGCTCGCGAGCTCCGCGGCATAGCGTTCGGAGCCGGCGAAGCCGCTGGAAAGGATGACGTGCATGATGCGCATATACGGTATCGCCCCCCGAGCGCGCCGTCCTAGAATCTTCGCGACAAATACAGCAAACCGGTCTCGATTTTGTAGAACGTTTCCGGTCTGGAGCCTTGCGGATCGCTCGCCAACACATGGTCGCGCGCCACGTTCTGCGCATAGCGCAGATCAAGACCTAAATCCCACCTCGGAAAAATATTGCGCCACAGCCCGCCGATTCCTGCGTACTCGGAATAGGCGGGTGTTGCCACGTTGTAACGTGCGACGCCCCAGAATAGACCAAGGGCGAAGCTGTCGGTGAAGCGATGTCGATAGTCGACGGCGCGAACACCAATCAGCGAATGGCCGTCCACTTGGTCCAGTTCCACGCGTACTCCCAAATCATTGTTCGCGGAGACCGCGCGGCGCGCCCCCAGCCCAAGGTGCGGATCGAAGCCGACTTTGCTCGTGATCTGCGGAATCGTGGGCTCAATACTCGTGCGTACTTTGTTGACGTTCATGCCCACGTCCACGAAGCGTTCCGTCCGGGGCATATCAGGGCCGCCGCTGTAGGAATCTTCGTCGAGCGAGCCGTCATCACGGGTATGTTCGTCGCCGCCGTAGCGCACGAAGCCGGACAATCGCGAAAACGACTTGCCATCGACGTCGCGTCCGCCCAAGGCCTCGCCGCCGATCGTCAGGCCTTTCCAAGGCCGCGAGTAGCGCACCATGAAATCGTAGTAATGATGGTACGGGAAGGCGCCGATGGCGGGGGAGTAGGTTCGCAGGTCGCCGCCATAGTAGGTCTGGTTCACCAGAGTGCGCACCCGCTCCTCCAAGTAGCCGCCGAAGGGCGGTTCCCAGCCCACGCGCAGCATCGCGCTGCGTGCGCCGACGCCGTCTCCGAAGTTGCGCTGATCGGCACCCCAGTTGCCCTCTACCAAGCCGTAGTTGGTCGTCCCTTCCAAGAAAATATTATGGACATACCAAATGTTCTGCCACTCCGCGACTTCGAACGTCGCGTCGAAGTGGCGCGCGAACCGCGGGATGTCGATGCCGACGGTGAGCGCCGCATCGCCGAGCAAGTAGCCGCCGCCGTCCGAGTTGACCTCGCCCGCGTATTGGGTATACACGGCAAAGGGTGTTTTGCCGGGAAAGAGAAACCGGCTGACAAACGAGGCCTGTTGGTTGCCCTGTGTCTGCGACAGGCCGCTCGGTTTGAAAAAATCCCGCAACAGAAAGCGCGCAGAAGACGGCAACCCGCTGCCGCCGCCGTACTGCAGGAGCCGATTGAAGCCAAACGACCAGCCGGGGAAGGGTTCTATCGACAATTGCGTGCCGAAGATACGCGGATTCCCGACGCTTCCCTTGCCGTTGTAAAGGATATTGTCGCCCGACTGCCCCGGCTCTCCGACCTGCGACATGCGGGCCAAGAAGAACTCGTACTGGAAACCGAGCCTGGTGAGCGGCTCGTAGTTCGACAGGGTCACGGAAGGTATCGTCGGCGCCTCCGTGCTGAGTAACATGCTGCTGTCGGTTGCAGGCGAGAGCCAGTGGTCGCGGTAACCGATGTCGAGTTGCGCCCAATTGAAGCCCAGGCTCAGCATCGAACCGGTGGGTACCGTGCGACCTTTGTAAGCGATCGCGCCGGCACTGACGAGGAGGTAATCGTTCGGCTGCACATATCCCTGCGCCGATAACTCCCAGCGGCTGCTCGCCGGCAGTCCGTGCTCGTTCGGTACGATGACCCCCGTCGCGTCGTGCGTGATTGCGCCGGTGGCGCTCGCGTGGGTGACGGCATAGTCACGCGAGTAGCGTTGCAGATACCTCTTTACCTTCGTACACAGAGGTTTGTCGACCAGACATGCCTGCGGTAGGGCGTCCTCTACCAAGGCAACGGCAAATGGTCGCTTGAGGATGGGTTCGTCGGCGAGTATGAGCACTCGCTCGATCTGCCGTTCCATTTCCGGCTCGAGGTTGAGCGGCAGGTAGGCACTGACCCCAGCCGCCAGTGTGGTTTGAGCCGACGCAGCCAGCACGCAGATGAACGCGATTGCCGGCCTCCAATCCTTGATCCATGACAACACGATTCAATTGACTCCATTGGCCGGTGAACTAGCGTGGCAGTACACGATATGACGCGCGAGACGGTCAAGGCTTTTATATTTGCGCCGGCAGAGTTCGGACTGAAACATCAGGTTTGAAGCCGGATCCGTCAGTCAGTGTGCCGAGGCTGTTCGTCGACAGCGCAAAGCGTTCAGACCAACGAAGATCGATGAACACGCCGGCACCGAGGGCTTGATGCGAGTTGTACAGCAGCGCACCCATCCCGATGAGATCATTTGGATGTCCTAGGTTCCCTCCGGCCGGCAGAACCAGCCCATTGGGCAACAGCGTTGCAGTGGGGACGACCCTCGCCAAAATCCGAATGATACACATAACCAAATGAATTTATTCGATTAACGTTGGAGTGCCGATCGCGTACGCGGGGCGACCAAACCGGCATGCCGAATCGTGGAGGACACGGCAGGACGGCGCGTAAATTAGCCGAATTGCTCGCCATTCGCGCGATTTTCCGCGAAATCTCGTCGATTCCAAACTGAAGCCATGCGCATACCCCGTTACTCTATAATCGCGCATCCAGGCAACGAGGCGAATCGGTGGGGAAACAACGCAAGGGCATCATTTTGGCAGGCGGCGCCGGCACTCGCCTGCATCCGATCACGACGTCGCTCAGCAAACAGCTGTTGCCGGTCTACGACAAGCCGATGATTTATTATCCGCTGGCGGCGCTGATGTCCGCCGGCATTCGTGAATATCTGATCATCACCACGCCGCGAGATCAGGGGGCATTCCGTGATCTGCTGGGCACCGGTGCTCAGTGGGGTCTGTCGTTCGAGTATGTGGTCCAAGCCGTTCCCAACGGTATTGCGCAGGCGCTGATTCTCGGCGAATCGTTTTTGGCCGGCGCGCCGTCGGCCTTGATCCTTGGGGACAATATATTTTACGGTGCAAATCTCACCACACTGCTGATGGCGGCGGCGCAGCGCGAATCCGGCGCGACGGTATTTGGTTATTACGTGCAGGATCCTGAGCGTTATGGTGTCGTGCAGTTCGATGCGGGGGGCCGAGTGACGGATCTCTTGGAAAAGCCTCCGTCGCCGCCGTCGAATTATGCGGTCACCGGTGTCTATTTCTACGACGGCCGCGCCCCGGCCTTCGCGAAGGCGCTGACTCCGTCACCTCGCGGCGAATTGGAGATCACCGATCTGAACCGTGCCTACTTGAAGATCGGCGATCTGCACGTCGAACGGCTGGGCCGCGGCACGGCATGGCTCGATACGGGTACGCACAACTCCCTGCTCGATGCCGGCGTGTTCGTGCGCATCATCGAGGAAAGGCAGGGACTGAAAGTGGCCTGCGTGGAAGAGATCGCCTGGCGCTCAGGGTTCATCAACGCCGACCAATTGGTGAAGCTGGCCAAGACGCTGGAGAAGAGCGGTTACGGCGAGTATCTGCTGCGCATCGTCAACGAGCAACCATGAAGTATTCGGCCGCATGAAATTCACGAAGACTCCGATCGCCGATGTCGTGCTGGTCGAACCCGAAGTATTCGGCGACGCCCGCGGGTTCTTCATGGAGACCTGGCAGGACGAGAAATTCAAGGCAGCCGGGATCGGTGCGACGTACGTGCAAGACAATCACAGCCGCTCCAGTCAGTGGACCTTGCGGGGGCTACACCTGCAGGTAGAGCACACTCAGGGCAAGCTGGTGCGCGTCGCCTTGGGCAGCGTGTTCGACGTGGTGGTCGATTTGCGTCGCGGCAGCCCAAGCTTTGGCGCTTGGTGGAGCGTGGAGCTATCCGCCGAGAATCATCGGATACTCTGGGTTCCGCCGGGTCTGGCGCATGGCATCTTGGTTACCTCGGAATCCGCCGATTTTCTTTACAAATGCACGGATTTTTATCGTCATGAGCATGAGCGAACCCTGGCCTGGAATGATGCGACCTTAAGCATTCGCTGGCCTCTTCCCGTGGGAGTCACTCCCAAGCTCTCCGCCAAGGACGCACGCGGCGTGAGTTTTGCCGAGATCGAGAAGTTCGCGTGAGGGTGCTGGTGCTCGGCGGCGGCGGCCAGGTGGCGAGTGCGGTCGTGGCTGCGGCGCCCGCGCACCATCAGGTGGCGGCGAGGGCCCGCGCCGAACTCGACATTGGTGATGAACGAGCCGTTGTGCGCGCATTGGCGGATACCCGTGCGGAGTGGCTGGTCAACGCCGCGGCCTATACGGCAGTGGACCTGGCCGAAGATCAACCGGCACAGGCCATTGCCGTCAATGACACCGCCGTGGGTGTGCTGGTTGCGGCAGCGTCGACCACAGGCTGCCGGCTGCTCCATCTGTCGACGGACTTCGTGTTCGACGGCAAGTCCAATCGTGCGTATCTGCCGGCGGATCAAACCAATCCCTCGAGCGTTTACGGGGTGAGTAAGCTCGGCGGTGAGCGCCATGTATTGACGGGAGCCGGGGCGGGGATAGTCCTGCGCACTGCCTGGGTATACGCCGCCGCAGGGCGGAATTTCGCGCTGACCATGCTGCGGCTGATGCGCGAGAAGGAGCAGGTGAGTGTGGTCTGCGACCAGATCGGCACGCCTACTTGGGCTGGGGGCATCGCCGCGGCAATCTGGGGCCTCATCGAGGTGGGGGCTCCCGGCGGCGTGTACCACTGGACCGATCTTGGGGTGGCGAGCTGGTACGATTTCGCCGTCGCCATTCAGGATGAGGCATTGGCGCGGGGACTGCTCCGCCGCGCCGTGCCCATCACACCCATTCCGACCGCCGCCTACCTGACGCGGGCGCGCCGGCCCGCGTTCAGCGTGCTCGATACCGGAACCACGCGGGCCCTGATCAAGGCCCCGGCGCGGCATTGGCGGCACAATTTAAGGACCATGCTGGATGAGCTTCGAACCCCGTAACCTGTTCATCACCGGAGGCGCCGGCTTCATCGGCGCGAACTTCGTGCGCCATTGGCTGGCGAACACCCGGGAGGGGCGAGTGGTGGTGTTCGATGCGCTGACCTACGCCGGCAATATCGACAACCTCGCGGGCCTGGATGGCAACCCCCGCTATATTTTCGTGAAAGGCGATATCTGCGACGAGGCCACGGTGCGCGCACTCCTCGAGCAGCATCACATCGACACGGTGGCGCACTTCGCGGCGGAGTCGCACGTCGATCGATCGATCTTGGGTCCCGACGACTTCATACGCACCAATATCGTGGGCACCCACTCGCTGCTCAAAGCCGCAAAAACGCTGTGGATAGACCGAAAGACCGTTCCGGCGCACCGCTTTCATCATGTGTCGACCGATGAGGTGTATGGCTCGTTGGGACCGAAAGATGCACCCTTTCATGAGGCCACTCCCTACGCCCCGAACTCCCCTTACTCGGCAAGCAAAGCCTCTTCGGACCATCTGGTGCGGGCCTACCATGAGACCTATGGGCTCGATACCACGGTCACCAATTGTTCGAACAACTATGGCCCCTACCAGTTCCCGGAGAAATTGATCCCGCTCACCATTGTCAACATTTTGCTGGGTAAGCCGTTGCCGGTATATGGCGACGGGCTGCAGGTGCGGGATTGGCTCCATGTGGAAGATCATTGCGTGGCCATTGCACTGGCGCTCAAACGGGGAAAACCGGGCGAGGTGTACAACGTCGGCGGGAACAGTGAAACGACCAATATTGAGATCGTGCGGACGCTGTGCGGGTTGGTAGATCAGACCTTGAGCGCGCTTGCGGACTTGCGCGCGGCGTTTCCGGCCTCGCCGGCCGTTGGCGGCAAACGAGCGGTCGAATTGATCACGCATGTGCGCGACCGCCTGGGGCACGACCGGCGCTATGCGATAAATTACGCCAAGGCAAAGGGTGAGTTGGGCTATGTGCCGGCGCGCGATCTCGCCGCGGGATTGCGGGCAACACTCGACTGGTACTTGGCGAACACGGCCTGGTGGAAAGCGCTCTTGGGGCGTGATTACGACGTTTGGCTGGAGAAGAACTACAAGCGCTGAACGGGGGGTCGGTTAAACTTTGGTAATGCGATGGCCCGCCGGCAGGGTTGCCCGGAACTCAACACAGGCTATGATGTGCAGCGGTATTGGCGCCCGCCCGTTACATTGGGAAATTCAAGTGAGGTCTCACAGGAAATGCAAGTCGTTTTGGAGTGGCAGCCTGCCGGGGGACATGGATGGTAGCGGGAGCATGACTTCACGTGGGACGTATTCGCGACGCTGGCTGTATTCACCGATAGCGACTTCTCATCCGCATTCTGCGAGTCGGTATCATGCGAATTAGGTCGCTGGGCGCGATAGTAGTAGCGCTATCGATCGGGTCGGTCGCGTCGTCGCAGAATCAAACCTCCGATACCTTGCAATCCCTCAAGAACAGTCTGTCGCCGGATCAACAGAGTTCGATTCTGCAGGATGTATTGGGCAAGGGCACGGGTACAGGCAAGAAAACCGACAACAAGCTCGAGACCCCCGAAACCGTAAGGCGCAAGAACGGCGCTCAGACAGACTTTTTCGACAAGGAAAAATACCAGAAGACTCTCGATGGCCGGATCCTTCGTCAGTCGGACGAAGATCCGGAACTGCGTCCCAACGACACCGTCCTGATCGAGATGATATCGAGCGACGATCTTTGCAACCCCAATCAATTCGGCAATCAGAACATCAACGGGATCAATGGAAATAACGGCGCCAACGGCGTCAACGGCGTGAATGGCGTGAATGGCGTCAATGGCGTCAATGGGACCGGCGGGATCAACGGTATAACCGGTGTGCCCGGTCTACTCGTTACCCCCGGCAACCTCGGTGTCGCCGGCAATAACGGCATCCCTGGAATAAGCAGCAATGTGCCGAACAACAGCTTTAGCAGCGTCATCTGCCGAACGCCCGAAAAGCCGAAAACAGACATGGAAAAGGACAGAACGGAGAAATTCCGCAAGCGGATCCTCGATAACAATCCCTATAAGCTCACTAGTTTTGGCGTGCTGGAGTTGCCTGGACTGCCGGCGATCCCTCTGGCCGGTTTGACTGCATGGGAGGCGACGAAGCGACTCGGCGCCGATCCGGATCTCGTCGATTATGCGGTGAGGGTGACGCTGCTGCGCCTGCTGCCGTCCGGCAACGAAGCTCTGAAGCCATTTGGCTACGATTTGTTCGAAGGCGTGCCGAGTACATTTGCTCCGGTGTCGGACATCCAGGTGCCGATCGGCTACGTCGTAGGGGCCGGCGACACCCTGGAAATACAGCTTTACGGCAACGATGCCTCGCGCTACGAGTTGACAGTTGAACGCGACGGCAGGGTGAACTTTCCGAAGCTCGGGCCGATCATGGTCAGCGGCATGACGTTCGACCAGGCCCGCGCGGCCATCGAACAGAGAGTGGCCAAGCAATTGATAGGAACCCACGTCAACGTGACCATGGGGCAACTTCGCTCCATTCGCGTGTTCGTATTGGGCGAGGCTGAAAAACCCGGTTCTTATGCCGTGGGAGGCCTGTCGACGATGACCAATGCGCTGTTCGTCAGCGGCGGCGTCAAGAAAATCGGATCGCTGCGCAATATCCAACTGAAGCGCGATGGGCGCTTGGTTACCACCCTCGATCTTTACGATCTGTTGCTGCATGGTGATAACAGCAAGGACAGCCAGCTGATGCCCAACGACGTCATATTCATCCCGCCCATCGGCAACACGCTGTCGGTCGACGGCGCGGTGCGGCGCCCCGCCATCTACGAGCTCAAGGGCGAAAAGACCGTCGCGCAGGCCATCGATATCGCCGGCGGATTGCTGCCCGACGCGGACGAAAAGCTGGGCCAACTCGAGCGAATTCTGCCGTCGAGCCTGCGCGAAATGCGCAAT
>Ga0209488_10004726_pt1 | contig 10564 bp, 9 predicted proteins | sample Rivendell_Oct201_8_FD_188349 | JGI IMG/M metagenome (GOLD analysis project Ga0209488, IMG submission 188349) | Vadose zone soil microbial communities from the Eel River Critical Zone Observatory, Northern California, USA -... | ecosystem: Environmental > Terrestrial > Soil > Vadose zone >... | reverse complement strand
TGCTTTCATAATGGGCCTCACGGATTCTCTTGGCTCTCCAGAATCTCGCGTTCGGCTTGAAGCCAATGGTCAACGTCATTACCGTGCGCACCCCCCTCCGGCCAGCCTTGGCAAGGTGATGAAAGAGGTTCCACTCGCTGATGGATTCCCATCATCATGACCAGCAATCGCCCGCTGGAAGAATGGGGCAAACTGCTGTGTGACGTGCCCACCGCCGGAGCCATCATCGACCGCTTCCTGCATCACGCCCAGGTCGTCGCCACCACCGGCAAAAGTTATCGCGTCAAGGAAGCCCCGTGATTACCCAGGAAAAAAAGCAGGGCAGCAAACCAAACGAACCGGCGACCGCCGGGGCCGCGAGCTAAAAGGCTCGCAGCTCGGTCCCGGCTCATTCTACTCGAAGCGAAATCCCCTTGATTGAAAAAATAGAAATGATTGAATCCCTTGCCCAGAGTGGCCGGTTTTGTTCCATTCGGTGGCAGAACATCAGGAATTCGTCAAGGTGGTTTTCCCGGCACGGTTCTGGCCAGGAGTCTTCCCGTTCTCACGGAACTGATCGGCACGGACTACGTTTACCCGCAAACGACCGATTTGATCCCCTACCAATTCATGTCCATCAACACCCCGTAGAACAAATGGAAAGAATCCTAACTAAGTTCGGCGACTTGCTGCCGGCAAAATTTTACGAAGGTTGCTTCGGCGTGGTTTAGTGGTCGTGCCGTTGAATGAATAATACCCCAGGTTTGTTCAAATGGTTTGCGTCCGGACGGCAAGGCAATGAAAGTCCGGTTTTTTAGTTCCGTCGCAACCGCCCAGCCCGGCAGGATGCTCATGACCGGCAGCTGTTTCACCATCTCCTTTATCGTGTCCACGCTTTCAATTTCCCCGATGCGGCTCAATCCAATGCCGCGCTGGGAGAGAAAATCATCCAGTCGTTTACGTCCGTGACTGGAAGTGCGAAGCCGCAGGCAGGGTTGTTTGGCAAGTTCATTGCGCGTGACGGTGTTGCAGGCTGCCAGCGGATGGCCGGCATTCACCACGAAATAGAAACGATCCGCCAGCAGGGAAATAAAGGTCATGCAATCGTCGTCCGGCGGCTTTTCCGCCAGCACCAGATCCGCCCGGTTGTTCTCCAGCAGGCCGCCCGGATCGTCGCAGCCATTCATTTCCACATGGATGAGGAATTGAGGAAATTCCCGGTGAAATTTCAGGAGGGCCGGCGTAAGAATGGCGGAACTCAAGGCCGGCTCCGCCACGAGCCTTAATCGCCGGGATCCCCATTTGTTCAAATCCGCCACCGTGATGCGCGCCTGCCGCATTTCTTCAAGCGCCCGTCGGGCATGATGCAAAAACGCCTCGCCGGCTTCCGTCAGGATTGTTTTTTTGCGCAGCTTGCTTAAAAGACGACAACCCACCTGGCTCTCCAGCGCCTTCATAGAATGGCTGACAGCGGAATGAGTAACAAAAAGATGCTTCGCAGCTTCCGTGTAACTGCCCGTTTTGGACAACACCACAAATGCCTCCAACTGCCTGCTGTCTAGCGATTCGTTCATTGATGAATTCTATTCACACTCGTTCCGAATATTTTTCAATTTTACAAAACCGGCAGGTCATGCCGCTGGCACCCCATCTGCTAAACCGGGCAACCATGAGGCAATCAAACATCGGCGTCCCGCCACATCAGCATTTGTAAAGCCAAAGGGAATTTGCCTGCACTTCACAAACCATAAAACCGGCAACTAAAGTCATGAAAAACAAACCAACAAAAAAATTATTCAGAACTCAAAAACGATTTGTAACGGCGGGAGCCTGCCTTGGCCTGATTGTAAGCGGCGGCATGGCGGCATACGGCCAGACCACAACTGATGCTGATAAAATGGCTGAAATGCAAAAGCGGCTGGATTCATTGGAAGATTTGGTCAAAAAGGAAGGTTTGATGACCAGCGCGCCGACGAATGCCGTCATTTCGGCCATGGATCAGATCACCATCAGCGGGTTTGTGCAGGCCTCGTATTTTTACAACACCCAGCGCCCAGCCTCCGGTCAGAACGATTCGTATCTTTGGAATACGCAGGACAATTCATTTTCGATGAATAAATTCAAGCTGACGGTCGCCAGCGCGCCCGTGGCCACCGACAAATGGGACGCGGGGTTCAAGGCGTCATTGATGTTCGGCGACGACGCCCCTGACCTCAACACCCCCGGCAACAACGGCACCAACAGCAACACCAGCTTCAATGATTTGCGGGAAGCGTATTTAGAAATCAATTTGCCCATCGGGACCGGCCTGGACATCAAGGCGGGTGAACTGATTTCGCTGTTGAACTGGGAATCCGGCGACGGCGGCGCGGCGAATCCAAACTTCTCGCAAGGCTACCAGTGGTGGTATACCGGCAACGGACCCTCCGCCGGCATCCAAGGCACTTACAATTTCACTGACAAAATAGGGCTGACCCTGCGCGTGGACAATGGACTCTACCAGGGGCCGGTGGACAACAATCAGGGCAAAGCCTTCAGTGGCTCTGTCAATTTGAAACCGACGGATAAATTGTGGTGCAACCTGGTTGGCTGGTATGATTCCCAGCCCGGCGACTCGAACACCTCGGGTATTGAAAGCATCGGTGGTTACCAATTCACCAAGGAATTGGGCACCGGTTACGAGGCTGACTATTTCCACTTCGCGGCACCCGGCGCCGCCACCGATTTGTGGTCGGTCGGTGGTTGGGCTTGGTATAACTTCACTTCCAAGGTTGGTGTGGCTTTCCGCGCCGACTACGTTTCCCAGGATAATGGCGTGCTCGGACCGGCCGTTCGTCCCGGGGCCGGCATCACCTCCACGGACAACGGCGGCGCTTTGGGCAGTTTGACGGCCACGCTCAATCTCACGCCGGTGCCCTACATCAAAATCCAGCCGGAAGTTCGCTACGACTACACCACATATTCCGGCGGGTTGAACGGAAAGACATACCAATTGATCATCGGCTGTGGTGCGTCGTATTTGTTCTAATTCTACCTACCAAATCAAATCAAAAAGTTTAAACCATACAATTCAAATAATCCCTCCATATGAAAAAAACTCTCCTGACATTAATGGCGCTGTGTGCCGCCTTGAGCCTGACTACCCGGGCGCTGGCCGAAGACACCGTAAAAATCGGCATCCTGCACTCGTTGAGCGGCACGATGGCCATCAGCGAAACCTCGTTGCGCGATGTCCTGCTCTATACCTTCGACGAGATCAACGCCGCCGGCGGCGTCAAGGTGGGCGACAAAGCCTACAAGATCAAACCCGTCATCGTGGATGGCGCGTCCAACTGGCCGCTGTTTGCCGAAAAGGCCAAGCAGCTGCTCGAAGAAGACAAGGTCGCCGTCACGTTCGGCTGCTGGACTTCCGTGAGCCGCAAGTCGGTGTTGCCCGTGTTTGAAAAGGACAACGGCATGTTGTTTTACCCGGTGCAATACGAGGGTGAAGAATTGTCCAAGAACATTTTCTACACCGCCGAAGCCGTGAACCAGCAGGCCACGCCCGCCGTGGACTACCTGCTCAAGCAAGGCAAGAAGAAGTTCTATCTGCTCGGCACCGACTACGTTTATCCGCAAACCACCTGCTTGATTCTCTACAAATATCTGCTGCTGCATGGAGTCCCCGTTGAAAACATCGGCGGCGGCTTCCGCAAGGACGATTCCGGCAAGGTCATTTCCGCCGGCAAATACGTTCCGTTCAGTCACACCGACTTCCAGCAGATCGTCGCGGACATCAAGCAGTTTGCCGCCAGTGGTGACGCCTGCGTGATCAACCTCATCAACGGCGATTCGAACGTGCCTTTTTTCAAGGAAATCGCTGCCGCCGGTTTGACGGCCGCCGACTGCCCAGTGGTTTCGTTCAGCTTGGCCGAAGATGAGCTTCGTGCGCTCCCCACCAAGGATCTCGTTGGCGAACTCGGTTGCTGGACCTACTTCATGTCCATCAACACGCCCGCAAACAAATCTTTTCTCAAAGACTGGGACAAGTGGCTGAAGACCCAGTCCTATCCCGGTGTTGTGAAGGAAAAGCGCGCGATGGACAGCCCGATGGTGCTCTCCTACGACGGTGTGTATCTCTGGAAGAAGGCGGTGGAAAAGGCCGGAACCTTCGATGTGGACAAGGTGCGTGAAGTGCTGGAATCCGGCACGATCAAGTTCGACGGCCCCGGCGGCAGCACCACGATGCAGCCGAATCATCACACCACGAAAAATGTTTACATCGGTGAAACGAAGGCCAACGGCCAGTTCAAGATTCTCAAGACCTTTGATCAGGTTTACGGCGAGCCCTTCATGCTGAAAGACCTCGACGCAAAGCTGTCCGCTAAATGAGGTGTTGTGCCAGCGCTTAACCGTCTGCGTCCATTCAGACGGAAGGTTCCACCAACATTGATATCAGCGACAAGGGCGGAGGCCAAAACCTCCGCCCTTTTCCAAAATGAAACGAGCCTTGAGATTCATACTGGCCCCGTTGTGTGCGGCACTTTCCATCCTCAGCGCCTGCGCGCAAGACGATGCCGCCATTCGCGAGAAGTTGTGCCGCGCCATCCAGTCCGAGGGGACGGAGCAGCAGCAACTGCTCATGGAAATATCCGAGACCGGCTCCAAGCTGGTGCATGACGTCTTGATTGCCTGGACGCGTGATGGCGTCTTCATTTATGACTCTGGCAATGGTTCCAAGCTTCCCATTCTCCTCGAAGACCAAACCGATACCGATGGCAAGGCCCGCGCCATCCGCATTGATACTGGCAAATTTCTCACTGACGACAGAAACCAGGAAGCACACCTCGCGGCGGCCGATCTGACTTCCGCCGAGACCGATGCCACGCTGCGTTCGTTCATCAAGCAGGCGATGGACACGCTGGCACTGTCCGATCCCGATCCGGGCGCCCGCTCCACCGCTGTGTTGAAGCTCGGTAACTCACAAAAATCAGATAACATCGCGGTGTTACAGGCTCGGCAGACCAAGGAAACCGATGCCGGGGTTAAAAAGAACATCAACGAATCCATCGCCATGTTGCAGCTTGGCGACTCTGATCCCAAAGTTCAAATCGCCGCCGTGCAACAGCTCGCCACTCTGAAAACCATCGGCAGCCTCGACATGGTCAATGCACTGGCTGACAAAAAGGGCGCCGATCCTGAAGTCGTCAAGGCGGCTAAACTGGCCGCCACACGGATCGGCGAGCACATCACCGCGGTCAATTTTTTCGGGACCATCTTTCGCGGTATGAGCCTCGGTTCGATCCTGCTCATCGTGACGTTGGGACTGGCCATCACGTTCGGCCTGATGGGCATCATCAACATGGCGCATGGCGAGATGATTGCCATTGGCGCATATACCAGCTACGTCGTGCAAAACATTTTTGGCACCGGCTTTTCGTTTTCCGTTAATCTGCCGTTCAGCTTCTTCGGTCATCAACTCGGCTTCGGCTTGAGTATTCCAGGGATAAACGCCACCGGCTGGTTTTATGAAAGCTATTTTCTGTTCGTGCTGCCGTTGAGTTTCATCATGGCCGCCCTCGCCGGCCTGGTGCTCGAACGCACGGTCATTCGATTTCTTTACCGGCGCCCGCTGGAATCCCTGCTGGCGACGTGGGGTGTCTCGCTGGTGATGCAGCAGCTCTTCCGCATGGTTTTCGGCGCGAACAATGTGCAGGTCAGTTCGCCGCGCTGGCTGCTCGGCCACTTTGACATCAATGATGTTTCGCTTGGCTATAACCGTGTTTTCGTCATCGGCTTTGCCATTGTCATCGTCATCGGCACCTGGATGCTGCTCACCAAAACGCCGCTCGGCCTACTCATCCGTGCCGTGATGCAGAATCGTGACATGGCCTCCTGCATGGGTGTCCGCACCGCGCGCGTGAACATGATGACGTTTGCGTTTGGTTCCGGCCTCGCGGGACTCGCGGGAGCCTTCCTCTCACAGATCGGTAATGTCGGTCCCAGCCTCGGCCAAAGCTACATCGTGGACAGTTTCATGACTGTGGTCGTGGGCGGCGTCGGCAGCATCGTGGGCACGGTGTATGCCTCGGTCGGCATCGGCACCAGCGACCAGGTTCTACAGCAGGTCACCGGCTCGCCGGTCACGGGTAAAATTGTCGTGCTCATCTGCATCATCCTGTTTCTCCAATGGAAGCCTGGTGGATTATTTTCCGTCCGCAGCCGCAGCTTGGATTGAAATGTCATGCAACTTAAAGCTAAGAACCGTGAGATCTGGGTGGTGCTGGCGGTGGCGTTGTTTGTCATTGTCATTTTTCCCTGCCTCAATGCCTTCACGGCGGAAGGAAGCTGGCTGCATGTCAGCAATTTCACCATTACCGTCTATGGCAAATATCTCTGTTACGCGATACTGGCCATCAGCGTGGATCTGCTCTGGGGCTACACCGGCTTGCTGAGCCTCGGTCAGGCGCTCTTCTTCACGCTCGGTGGCTACATGATGGGCATGTATCTCATGCGCATGATCGGCGACCTCGGCCAGTATCACCAACCGATTCCCGACTTTCTCGTCTTTCTCGGCTGGAGCAAATTGCCTGCGTTCTGGCAACCGTTTTCAAGTTTCCCGTTCGCGCTGGTGATGGCCATGCTGTTGCCCGGCGCGCTGGCGGGAATCTTCGGCTACCTTGCGTTTCGCTCGCGGATTCGCGGTGTCTATTTTTCCATTCTCACCCAAGCCCTGACCTACGCGGCGTGCCTGCTGTTTTTCCGCAACAGCCTCCTCCTCGGCGGCAACAACGGCTTCACTGATTTTAAATTCATCCTCGGTCACGACATCCGCGAACCGGCCACGCAGCGCGGTCTTTTCATCGTCACGGGCATCGCCCTGCTGCTTGTTTATCTGCTCTGCAAATGGCTGACGAAAACGCAATTGGGCAAGGTGCAGCGCGCCATCCGCGACAGCGAAAACCGCGTGATGTTTTCCGGCTATTCGACCGCGAATTTCAAGCTCTTCATCTTTGTGTTCGCGGCACTCATTGCCTCGCTGGCGGGCGTGCTTTATGTCCCGCAGGTCGGCATCATCAATCCCGGCGAAATGGCCCCGGACAAATCGCTCGAAGCCGTCGTCTGGGTTTCCGTCGGCGGACGCGGCACGCTCATTGGTCCGATCATCGGTGCCTTCGCCGTGAACGCCATGAAAAGCTGGGCCACGCGCGCATATCCCGACCTCTGGCTGATTTTTCTGGGTGGGATGTTTATCTTTGTGACGGTCTTTATGCCCAAGGGCATCGTCGGCCTGCCCGAACAGCTCCGCAATAATTGGAAGCGCTTTTCGGAAAGGCGCCGCCAGGACAAGGATTTGCCGCCGCCAGGGGGCGTGACCGAGCTTTTCAACCGTGAATTCACGGTGACCCCGGGTCTGACAGCGGCAGCACCCCTTTCGCCCGGAAGTGTGACCGAAATTTTTGATCGCGAATTCAAGTCCGGCAACCATGCGGGAGCCGAATCCAAGGAGTCCCCGGACACGATGAAATCCAAACCAACCCAGCCGGAATCGTGACGACACCCAACGAAAAATTCATTCTGTTGCTGGAAGGCGTGAACAAAACCTTCGACGGGTTCAAGGCGATCAACGACCTGAACTTCTATATGGATGAGGGCGAGTTGCGCACCATCATCGGTCCGAATGGCGCGGGCAAAAGCACGATGATGGACATCATCACCGGCCGCACCCGGCCGGATACCGGCAAGGTGGAGTTTGGCAAGGACACGGATTTAACCAGGATGAACGTGCCGGAAATCAACCGCCTCGGCATCGGCCGGAAATTCCAGACGCCGTCCGTTTACATCCATCACACGGTTTTTGAAAACCTGCTGCTCTCGCTCAAAGGTCCACGCGGTGTTTTTAACGCGTTGTTTGCGCGGACCACTTCCGGGCAGCGCGACCGCATTGAGGTCGTCTTGAAAACCATCGGCCTCACAAAAAAGGCGGAAGACCTCGCCGGCTCGCTATCACACGGCCAGAAGCAATGGCTGGAGATCGGCATGTTGCTCGCGCAGGATCCCAAGCTGTTGCTCGTGGACGAACCCGCCGCCGGCATGACCGACGAGGAAACCCACAAAACCGGCGAACTGCTGATGAGCCTCGAAGGCAAGCACAGCATCATCGTGATCGAACACGACATGACCTTCGTGCGCCAGATCGCCCGCAAAGTCACCGTGTTGCACCAAGGCCACGTCTTGTGTGAAGGCTCGGTGGACGACGTGCAAAACGACGAGCGCGTCAAAGAAGTTTATCTCGGCCGGAAAAAGAAACATTAAGCCGCCATGCTCAAGCTTTCCAACATCAACGTCAGTTACGATGGCTCGCGGATTCTGCGCGGCGTGAATCTCACCGTGCCGGAGAAGAGCCTCGTGTGCCTCATGGGTCGTAACGGTGTCGGCAAGACCACTACGCTCAAATCCATCGTCGGCCTCGTCAAACCGGAATCCGGTTCCGTGCAACTGGCGGGCACTGAATTGATTGGCCTGGCCCCTGATGCGCGGGCCCGCGAAGGCATCGGTTTCGTGCCGCAAGGCCGCGATATTTTTCCGCACCTCACCGTCTGGGAAAATTTGAAGGTCAGCCTCGTCGTTCATGGCACCAAGGCGGACCAGGTGGATCGCGTGTTGGAACTATTTCCCGTCCTCAAGGAATTTCTCCCGCGCAAAGGCGGCGTCTTGAGCGGCGGCCAGCAGCAGCAACTGGCCATTGCCCGGGCATTGCTCACCGATCCGAAGATTCTGATTCTCGACGAACCGACGGAGGGCATTCAACCCAACATCATTGACCTGATCGGCGACACTCTTATAAAAATCAAAAAGGAAGGCAAGATCAGCATCCTGCTCGTCGAACAATATCTCGACTTCTGCCTGGCCGTTGGCGACAGTTTTTACATCATGGATCGCGGGGCGGTCGTGGCCGAGGGGCCGATCGCGCACCTCAACGATGACATCGTGAAAAAACATCTGACTGTTTGAGCTGTGGTTGCGTCCGTAAAAATCAATTACGCGGAAAAAAGTTGTGCGGCGCTGGAAGTCGAATCGGTTTTTGGCGAAAGCACCGTCACCTCCGCCTTTGCCAGCACCCCCTTAAAACTCCTCACACCCCGCTCACGCGGACAAAGCGTCTGGGCTTACACCAGCAGCTTCGGCGGCGGCTTTGTGGCCGGGGACGAGACGCGACTGGATCTGCGCCTCGGCAAAGACACCCGCTGCTTTCTCGGCACCCAGGCTTCGACCAAGATTTATCGCAATCCACGCCAGCGTGCGTGCGGTCACGTCACCATCGCGAGGGTGGAAGAGAATGCGCTGCTCGTGTTCGCGCCCGATCCGGTTCAACCGTTCGCCAATTCGAGCTATACCCAGCGCCAAACCTTTCAGCTTGGCGGGGGAGCCGGTCTGGCACTCGTAGATTGGTTTACCTCCGGTCGCGTCGCGCGCGGTGAACGTTGGGCTTTCGACCGCTTCCAAAGCCGCAACGATGTCTTTCGGTCCGGCGAACGGATTTTTATGGATTCACTTTTGCTGGATTCGGCGGCTGAACCGATCATCTCACCGCATCGCACGGGACGTTTCAATTGTTTCGCTTTGCTGCTGCTCTTGGGTGAACCCTTGCAACAAACTGTGGCCGGTTTGTTGGAAACCATTTCCGCCAAGCCGGTCAAACGCGGCGAAGCCCTTGTGGTCAGTGCCAGTCCGGTTCGCGACGGCGCGATGCTGCGCGTGGCGGGTGAAAGTGTTGAACAAGTTGGTCACGAGCTGCATCATCATCTAAAGTTTGTGTCCGCGCTCCTCGGGGACGATCCGTGGGCGCGCAAATGGTAATTTTATGCATCTCTCGCCCCGTGAAATAGACAAGCTGCTGCTGCACAATGCCGGGTTCCTTGCGCAGAAGCGCCTCGCGCGCGGTCTGCGCCTGAACCATCCCGAGGCCGTGGCGCTCATCGCCACCGTGCTGCTGGAATTCATCCGAGACGGCAAACGTGTCGCCGAGTTGATGAATCTTGGACGCCAGTTGCTCGGCCGTAATCAAGTCATGTCCGGTGTCCCTGAAATGATTTACGACGTGCAAGTCGAGGGAACTTTCCCTGACGGCTCCAAGCTCGTTACTGTCCATCATCCCATCGCCAGCGGGAACGGAAATCTGACGTTGGCGCTCCACGGAAGCTTTCTGCCTGTGCCAGATGTTTCAGTTTTCGAGGCGACGGCCGACGAACCTATTCCCGGTTCAACCGAAATCAAAGACGGCGAGATCGAACTCAATGCCGGTCGCGCCACGGCGGAGATTCCCGTCACCAATCTCGGCGACCGTCCGATTCAAGTTGGCAGTCATTACCATTTCATCGAGACGAATGCATCGCTGCAATTCGACCGCGCGAAAGCTTACGGCAAGCGCCTCGACATCCCAGCGGGCACGGCGGTGCGCTTTGAACCCGGCGAAACCAAGACTGTGAAGCTCGTCGAGATCGCCGGCAAGAAAGTCATTCGCGGCGGCAACAATCTGGCGAGTGGCAAGGTTTCCGCCGTCGGCAAAAAAGCAGCGTTGAAGCGGGTCAAAGCAAAAGGATTC
>Ga0209488_10004725_pt1 | contig 10566 bp, 8 predicted proteins | sample Rivendell_Oct201_8_FD_188349 | JGI IMG/M metagenome (GOLD analysis project Ga0209488, IMG submission 188349) | Vadose zone soil microbial communities from the Eel River Critical Zone Observatory, Northern California, USA -... | ecosystem: Environmental > Terrestrial > Soil > Vadose zone >... | reverse complement strand
TCTCGATGCTCATCGCCGGCGGCGCCGCGACGCTGGCCGGCCTGTGCTACGCGGAGCTGGCCACGCTCTTCCCCGTCGCCGGCTCGGCCTACAGCTACTCGCGCGCGGCTTTCGGGGAGTTCGTCGGCTGGCTCATCGGCTGGGACCTGATCCTCGAGTACGCGCTGAGCGCCTCGACCGTCGCCGTCGGCTGGTCGGGCAACCTGCGCGTCCTGCTGCGCGACGCGGGGGTCGAGCTGGCGCCGGCGCGCATCGACTGGCCGGCGATGCTCTCTCTCGCGGCCGTGACCCTGCTGCTGGCGCTGGGCGTCAAGGAATCGACACGCGTCAACAATGTGATCGTCGCGATCAAGATCGCCGTGGTGCTGATCGTGATCGGCGCGGGCGGCCTCTACCTCGATACGCAGCTCTGGCACCCGTTCGTTCCGCCCAACACGGGCGAGTTCGGCAACTTCGGCTGGAGCGGCGTGCTGCGCGGCGCGGCGGTGATCTTCTTCGCCTACATCGGCTTCGACGCGGTGTCGACCGCGGCGCAGGAGAGCCGGCGGCCCGAACGCGACCTGCCGATCGGCCTGCTCGGCTCGCTGGCGATCTGCACGGTGCTCTACGTGCTGGTGTCGGGCGTGATGGTCGGCCTGCGGCCGTACCAGGAACTGGACGATCCGGCGCCGATGGCGCTGGCGGTCGACGCGGCGCGGGCGCGTGCCGCGGACTCGGCGCTGCTGCCGGTGATGGCGAGCCTGTCCTTGCTGGTCAAGCTGGGTACCCTGCTCGGGCTCAGCTCGACGATGGTCGTCACGCTGCTCGGCCAGACGCGCGTGTTCTACGCGATGGCCAACGACGGCCTGCTGCCGGCGTGGACCGCGCGCCTGCATCCGCGCTTCCAGACGCCGCACCTGGCGACGCTGGTCACCGGTTCGGTGTGCGCGCTGGTCGCCGGCCTGACGCCGATCGGCGTGCTCGGCCAGCTGGTCAGCATCGGCACATTGTTCGCGTTCGTGCTGGTGTCGCTCGGCGTGGTGGTGCTGCGGCGCACGCGGCCGGAACTGCCGCGGCCGTTCCGCGTGCCGCTGTCACCGTGGATCCCGCTGGCGGCGGCGCTGGTCAGCGTCGGGCTGATGCTCGGGCTGCCGCTGGCGACCTGGGAGCGGTTGCTGGTCTGGATGGCGCTCGGTCTGCTGATCTTCGGCGTGCGGCGATGGCGGGGGCGACGGTAGCCTTTGCTCCCTGGCCCCAGCTCCATGCCCGACAAGTCCACCAGCGATCAGGCGTTCACCGGCGCGATCCCGCGGTTCTACGACCGCCACCTCGGGCCGGTCATCTTCGCGCCATGCGCGCAGGACCTCGTTGCGCGGCTGCGTCCGTCGCCACGCATGCGCGTGCTCGAGGTGGCGTGCGGCACCGGCATCGTCACCGCGAAACTGTGCGCACGGCTGCCGGCCGACGGCCGGCTGGTCGCCACCGACCTCAACCAGGCGATGCTCGACCACGGCAAGAGCGCCCTGCCGGCGGACCCGCGGCTCGAATGGCGGGTGGCCGACGCCGGGCAGCTGCCGTTCCCGGATGCTGCGTTCGACGCCTGGCTGTGCCAGTTCGGCGTGATGTTCTTTCCCGACAAGCTCGCCGCCCTCCGCGAGGCCAGACGCGTGCTGGCGCCGGGCGGCCGGCTGCTGTTCAACGTCTGGTGCGACTTCGGCCAGAACGCGTTCGCGCGGATCGCGCACGAGACCATCGCCGGGTTCTTTCCCGCGGATCCGCCGAAGTTCTACCTGACGCCGTTCGGCTGGAGCGACGAGCGCGTGATCGCTGACACGCTGGTGGCCGCCGGCTTCCGTGCGCCCGTGATCGACAAGATCGAGCTGGCGGCCACGAGCGTTGCGGCGGACGACTTCGCCCTCGGGCTGGTGCACGGCAATCCGATCGCGCTCACGATCGCCGAACGCATGCCGGGCGCCCACGACCGCATCACCGCGGCGGTTGCGGCTGCCCTCGCGCGCAACGGCGGGGCACGGCCGTGGCGCGGCACGCTGCGGGCGCTGGTGGTGCAGGCACAGGCCTGACGTCCTCGGCGATCCCGGCCGCGAGCCGGCGCAGATGGAATGGCTCGACCAGGCAGCCACGGACGACCCGCAGCTCGTCAGCCTCCGCGGCAGGTTGCAGCAGGAGCTGCGCTGACCGCGGTCTCTTCGCCGCGCCCGGTCACGCCGCTCAGGTGCCGATCTGGATCGCCACGGCGCCGCTCGCGGCGAACTGCGAGCCCGGCACCTGCAGCCACTGCGCGAACAGATACAGGCCGGAGAGACCCGCCTGCGCCGGCACCGCCAGCGACTGCAGCGCGTGACCGGTGCCATCGGTCGTGAATGCCAGGGTCGCGTCCGGATAGACATACAGGGAGCAACCGCCGGGCAGCGTGTACGGCAGTGCACCGTTGAACTGGTCGGTGAACCCGAGCACGAACAGCGCGAGCGCGTTCGGCGTGCCGCCGGCCAGTCCGATCTGGAACGAAGCACCGAGCACCGGTTCACCCTGGGTCTGCAGGGTCATCGCCGCCGGGCCGCAGGCGCTGCCGAACGGCACCAGATCGGCATTGGCCAGCGGCGCGATGGCGAAGTCGATCGGGTCGCCGGGCAGCGGACCCGCGAGCGTCACCAGGCTCGGCGATGCCGCCATCGGGTCGAAGGTCCACAACTGCGGAAACGCGCTGCCGCCGAGCACCAGCGGTCGGCCGTTCAGCGATGCCGCCGGCTTCATCGCGTTGGCGCTGCCCGCCGGCGGCGGCGGCGTGATCGGCATCACCACCGGCTGCTGGCCGCCGCCGAGCAGCATCTGTTGCCAGGCGATCGTGCCGTCGGCGTGCGCGAGCACGAGGCGCGGCTGCGGGAACGGCAGCGTGATCGCGCCGGTGAGGTCCGGGTGCGGGTAGTTGACGAAGCTCGTCGGGCCGAACATGAACGCGCCGGTCGACAGGTTGACGAGGCCGGACCCCGGATCGGCCGGCGGCGGTCCCGCAGTGCCCGACCAGACGACCGTGGCGAAGTTGCTGCCACTCGCGTCGGTCTGCAACACCGCGAGCCGCGGCAGCGCGAGCAGCAGCGTCGCCGGCCCGCCGTAGCGCGACAACTGGTAGATGCCACCCTGGGGACCATCGACCGCGGCGAGGATCCTGCCGGCGCTCGGCGCCAGTTCGGTCACGTGGCCAGGCACGTCGGCGAGCGCGCGCTCGGCCACCGGCACGCCGTTCTGCAGCGTGTAGCGCAACAGCCGCGAGCTGCCGTTGCCGAGGTCGACCGCGAGCAGCAACTCGCCGTCGATGCGATCGAACTCGATCGCCAGCGGCGGCATCACGTCGGCCGGAAAGCGCGGCAGCGCCGTGGCGGCGCCGGTGACGAGATCGACCGCGAGCAGCTGCGTGGCCGGACTGCCGACCAGCCGCACGGCGACCACTGCATTGCCCGGCGCGATCTGCCCCGGCGCGATCTGCGCGTCGATGGCGGCGGCAAGCAGGCCGGCAGCGAAGATGGACAGACAGCAGCTCGGCATGTTCAGCATCTTGGACCTCGGCGGAACGGACGGACCCTTGTCCTCTTCCCCCCCCTGCACTGTCAACCTCCCCGCCCGACGGATGGCCTCGCGCACCATCGCTGCCGGCAGGAAACTCAGGAAACTCGTGGGGAGATTGACGGTACGGCGGTCGCGGGCAAGAGTTGCCGCGCTCGTTCGGTGCACAACCCTTTGCCCGCGCTCCAGAGCAAGGAGACATGCAGATGACTCGACGGTGCTGGTCCGTGGTCGCGCTGCTGATCGGCTTGACGGCGTTGCCGGCGCAGGCCGTGTGGTCGGAGACGCCGACCACCGTGCGGCCGGCCCCGCGCCAGAACCACGCTGCTGCCTACGACCCTGCGCGCGGCAGGCTGGTCATGTTCGGCGGCATGTCAGGAAGCACGGTCTTCGGAGACACCTGGGAATTCGACGGAGTCTTCTGGCGGCAGGCAGTGCCGGCCGTGTCGCCGCCGGCGCGCAACGCCCATGTGATGGCATTCGACTATGGCCGCTCGCGCGTCCTGCTGTTCGGCGGTTCGCCGGACGCCGTGCTGACGCAGAGCCTCAACGACACCTGGGAGTGGGACGGTGTCACCTGGACCCGATCCGCACCGGCCACCAGCCCGGCACCACGGCTCGGTCTGGCCATGACCTTCGACTTCGCGCGCGGGCGCGTCGTGCTGTGGGGCGGCCGTGACTCGTCGATCCAGTTCTTCAGCGACACCTGGGATTGGGACGGCAGCAACTGGAACCTGATCACCAACGTCGGCCCGCCGGGCCGCTGTTGCTTCGACCTGGCGTTCGACATGATCCGCGGCCGACTCGTGTTGTTCGGCGGCTGGTCCGGGCCCACGCTCGATGACACGTGGGAGTGGGATGGTTCGACCTGGACCCGCATCATGGTGACCGGTCCGGGTACCAGGTGGGGGCACCGCATGACCTATGACATCGGCCGGCGTGTCGTCGTGCTGCACGGCGGCATCATCAATGGTGGCGAGACCTGGGAATGGGATGGGCAGAACTGGACCCTGGCAGCGACCACGACCGCAGCGACACGCGTCAATCAAGTCATGGCCTTCGACTGGCGGCTGCTGCGTCCGACGCTGTCCGGCGGCTCCGTGAACAACGTCATGATCGACGATGTGTGGACCTATGGCGTCCCGGTGCCGCCGTCCGTCGTGCCGTTCGGCGCCGGTTGTCCGGGATCGCGCGGGCTGCCGTCGTTGCAGGTGGCTCCCGGCCTCTTGCCATCGATCGGTCGCGTGTTCACCCTGCGCGCTGCCAACGTGCCTGGCCTGACGCTGTTCGCCTTCGGCATGTCGAACGCGCTCTATGGCACGACGCCGTTGCCGCTCGATCTGACGTCGCTCGGCATGCCCGGCTGCTGGCTCCATGCCAGCCCTGATGCGACCTTTGGCGTCACCGCACCTGCCGGCACGGCCAGCCTGACGACCACGGTTCCCTTCGCCCCGCCGCTGATCGGCGTGATCTTCTACAGCCAGGCCCTTGCCCTCGACCTGTCGGCCAACACGCTCGGCTTCACCACCTCGAACGCCCTCGCCTGTTCGATCGGTCGTCCCTGAGCCCGGGACTGGTGGCATGGCGTGGCGCCGGCCCGCAGGAGGACACACTCCTCCCGCGCGCAGCATGCTGCTGACCGGGGCCGAAGATCCTGGCCGTGGCGCGGCGGTCGCTTATCGTCCGGCCCTGCTCGCCCCGCACGCCGCGGGCTGCGGCTCGTGACGACGGCGTGAAGACTGACGGAGTGCAACATGGTGAAGATCGCGGTGATCGGCTCGCTCAACATGGATCTGGTGGTGCAGGCGCCGAGCCTGCCGGGCGTCGGCGAGACCCTGCTCGGCGGGCCGTTCGGCAGTTTTCCGGGCGGCAAGGGCGGCAACCAGGCGGTCGCGGCGGCGCGGCTCGGCGCCGAGGTGACGATGATCGGGGCGGTGGGCCGCGATGACTTTGCCGGCGTGCTCGGCGCGGCCCTGGTCGAAGCCAAGGTGACGCCGCGGCTGCAGACGGTGGCGGCGGCGACCGGCATTGCCCTCGTCACCACCGCGCCGGGCGGCGACAACACGATCGTGGTGGTGCCCGGGGCCAACGCCAGCCTCGACCCGGCGTTCGTCGAGGCCGAGACCGAGTCGATCGCCGCCGCCGACATGGTGGTGCTGCAGCTCGAAGCCAGCCTCGCGGCCGTGGCGACCGGCGTGCGCATCGCCAAGAAGAAGGACCGGCGCGTGCTGCTGAACGCCGCGCCGGCCCAGGCGCTGGACGACGCGCTGTTGCGCCAGGTCGCGGTGCTGATCGTCAACCGCTACGAGGCCAAGGCGCTGGTCACGGTCAAGGGCGGCAAGCTCGAGGCGCTGCTGCAGGCGCTGCGCGGGCGCGGACCGCAGATCGTCGCCATCACGCTCGGAGCCGAAGGCGCGGTCGCGTGCGATGGCGACGAGGTGTGCAAGCAGGCGGGCTTCAAGGTCGACGCGATCGATGCGGTCGCCGCCGGCGACGCGTTCACGGGTGCCTTGGCGGTGGCGCTGGCCGAAGGCACCGCGCTGCCGGGCGCGCTGCGGTTCGCCTGCGCGGCCGGCGCGCTGACGACGTTGAAGCGCGGCGCCCAGGCGTCACTGCCGACGCGGGCCGAAGTCGAGGCGTTCCTCGCCAAGCAGAAGTGACCGGCCGACCGCATCCAGGTCGAGGAGTGCCGACGAGGTTGTTGCTGGTCGTGGGTCTGCTCGGCGTTGCCGCGGCGACGCTGGCCCTGCTGCCCTGGTTCACGCGCGACGAGCCGCCGTCCGACCAGCGCGCACGGCGGGCGCTCGGTCCGGAAGGCGGAACCGTGATGGCGGCACCGCTCGAGCGCCGGGCGGTCGGCGGCGCCGTGACGTTCCGTCCGGCCACAGACCTGCCCGCGAGCGTTGCCCAGACCGGAATACCGCAGGCCGCTCCCCTCGCCATGTTGTTGTGGGCCGCCGCGTTCCAGGACATCGACACGCTCCGCGGTCTGTACTCGCAACGGATCGCGCAGCGGATCGCCGAGGACCGCGGCGGCTGGGCGGGGCACGCCGCGTCCCTGCAAGGCAACCTCGCGCGACGATGCGGCACCTATGATCCGGCCGCCTGGACGTTTGCTTTCGCTGGCGACGACGTTGCGGGCCTTGTGACCACGACCTGCCATGGCGAACGCATTGCCGAGATGCGCGTCATCCACGAGCGTGGACGGTGGGTGCTCGACGAGCGCTGATTCCGGGCACGCTGCGGGCCCGGTGGAACCGCCGGCAACAAGGATCGGTCGGGCCGGCGGACGGTCAGTGGCCTGCTGCGGTCGTGCCCGCTCTACTGTCGCGTCGCAGCAAACTCCTGGAGGCTCGCAATGTGCCATCGACTCCCGCTCTGGTTGATCCTGTGCGCCGTGCCCGCGTCGTGCTTCGACGTCGTCTACGGATCGGGCGTGAGCAAGACCGAGGCCCGACCGGTCGAAGAGTTCCATGCCGTGCGGCTCGAGGGCTTCGGCAATCTGCTGCTGAAGGTCGGCGAGCCGGCGGCCTTGGTGATCACCGGTGACGACAATCTGGTGGCGATGGTGAAGACGCGCGTCGAGCAGGGGACGCTGGTGATCGGCATCGAGCAGGACGTCAGCAAGAGCCGTGGCAAGTTGGAGTTCGCAGTCAGCACGCCGCGGCTCGACGCGCTGCAGATGCGCGGCGCCGGCGCGGCGGACGTGCAGGGGCTCACCGGTGCCGCGTTCGACGCGCGCCTGTCCGGCGCCGGCAGCCTGGTGGCCACGGGCGCGGTCGATCACCTGACGCTGCAGTTGTCCGGCGCCGGTGCGGCCCGGCTCTACGCGCTGAAAGCCAAGGCAGCCGACCTGTCGCTCGCCGGTGTCGGCAGCGCGCAGGTCTCTGTGTCCGAACACCTGAAGGTCCGCTTGTCCGGCGTCGGCAGCGTGACCTACCGCGGCGACCCGAAGGTCGAGCAGGAGATCGGCGGCATCGGCCGCATCGCCCGCGACGACGGCAGGTAGGCGATCGGGCCGGGCCTCGGTCAGGGCCGGCGCGCCGGCAGCCGCGCCGCGACTTCCGGCTCGAGCCATTCGGCGACCCGTTTGCAGCCGGCGGGCGAGAAGTGCCAGTCGACCGCGAAGTAGAGCGCCGCGCGGTTGCCGTCGCCGAGGATCGGTTCGGCGAGATCGAGCACCGGCAGCCCGGCCGCGGCGAGCAGGCGCTGCAGCCGCGCGTGACCGTTGCCGCGCTGATGCAGGGCAGGGTCGAGCTTGGACTTTGCCAGCACCTCCACGTACGGGCGCAGCGCCACTTCGTGCCCGGGCAGCAGCACGACCAGAGTCGGCAGGCCCTGCGCCGCCGCGGCGAACTCACGAAAGCAGACGGCGAGCCGGCGCTCGACCTCGCCGACGAACGGCACTTCGGCGTCGAACCGCGGATCGAGGTCGAGGAACGGCGCTTCCAGCGCCGGCAGGCCCGCTGGCAGCAGCTGTTGCGGCGCGGCCAGCGCCATCAGGTCCACGCCGTGCAGCAGCTGCTCGAGGTGGTACCAGGTGCGGAACGTCACCGTCAGGCGGAAGCGCAGCGAGCTGCGCGCCGCGCTGGCCAGGCCCTCCGACAGCAGCCAGCCGTCGACCACCGACAGCGGTTCGAGCAGCGTGTCGAGCAGGTCGTTGCCGACGTACATGACTGCGACCACGACGTCGGGACGGAAGCTGCCGTCGAAGCGCGCCAGCGTGTAGGCCCACTCGCGCGGGCCGGTGCCGTACATGCCGGCGTTGCCGACGGTGACCGGGCCGGCCGCGCGCGCCAGCAGCCGTTGCTGCAGCACCGCGGGGATCGTCGCCTGCTCGTCGACGCCCATGCCCCAGACGTACGAATCGCCGAGCATCAGCACGCGGCGTTCGCCAGCGACCCTTTCGCCGAGTTCGGGCCCGCGCAGGCCGAGCTGGTTGGTGCGTACTTCGACCCAGCGGCCCTCGACGGACTGGCGACCGTGCCAGCCGGGCGCCGTCTCGACGCGGCCGGCAGCGTCGAGGCGATAGAAGCCGCGCAGGCTGACTAGCGGGTGCTGCAGTGGATCGTAGACGCGCAGCGCCAGCTCCAGCAGCGTCAGCAGCAGCGAGACCACCAGCGCCACGGCGACGAACAGCAGCCGGCGGCGGCCGGGCCGGGCAACCGTGGGCGAAACCGGCGTGGCGGGCATCGGCCCGCATGTTACGGCGCGTTGGCCGCTCCACGGCAGCAGCGTGTGACCGCCGGATCGGCTGGCGCCGACGAGCCACGGGCCGGTGCGAACGGGCGCCGATCACCTGCCGGCGTCGAGCTCGCTGCGGCTCACGATCTTGCGCGGTCCCAGGTTCGGATGGTGGCCGCCGAGCTGCGGGCCGGGCACCGGCACCCTGTGCGCGCCGAGGTCGCGTTCGAGCACGGTCGTGAGTGCGGCGAACATCACCCAGGCCTTCAGCCGCACGCCGAGTTCGGCCTGGTGGATCGAATCGATGTAGAGCCGTTCGTCGAAGGGCAGCTGGCCGGCGACGTCGATCAGGTCCGCGCCGTGCGCGCGCGCCCAGGCGGCGAAGAAGCGGTTCTGCAGGTCCGACAGCCGGCGGATCGTCGCGTAGCGGAACGGCCAGAAGGCGCGGTCGAGCTGCACGTGGATGTTGTGGCCGAGCACCGGGTGCGTCGTCATGCCGTCCTGCACCAGCCGCGCAAACGTGCACAGCACCAGCTCGCCGCCGGCCGCCTGCACCGCCGACCGGATCGCCTCCAGGTCGGCGCCGATGCTGCCGCATTCGAGTACCTCGCCCGCGCGTTCGAGCGGGAACGGGTCGGTGTCGAAGCCGGGGGGCAGCACCAGCTCCTGCGCGGGCTTCGGCGGCTCGGCGATCCGCTGCTGGCCGCGCAGTGCCCAGCGCAGCCGGTCGGCCGCCGCCGAGTACCCCGCCAGCCGGTCGAGCCAGGTCGTGTCGGCGGTCTCGGCTTCGTCGAACGTGCCGACCAGGCCGGGCGGCGGATTGGCCAGCTGGTAGTCGCCCTGCACGCGCACGTGCTTCTGCAGCGTCACCGGCTGGAACTGGTTGGCGCCTTCGTAATAGACGACGTAGTCGGGCGCGAGCGGCAGCACTTCGTCTTCGACGATCGCGCGAATCGCGGACGACTGGATCGCCTCACGGGCGGCGTTGAGGGTCTCGAAGTCGAGGTCGATGCTGCGTGCCCTGGCCCACAGCTGTAGCCAGTGCTCGATCAGCTCCGGGGCGCTGTGCGGCAGCCGCGCCGCCTCGACGGTGGTGGAGGCGCCGACGAAGGCGATGCGCAGCGTGCGTGCCGGCTTGTCGACCGTGAGTTCGCGGCCGCGGAAGCCGAACGCATTGGTGACCAGCCCGGTCGGCAGCGTCGTCGACGGCGGGTAGCGGTAGTACGGTGCCAGCCGGCCGTTCGGTGGCGTGAACACGGTGAACTGATCCGGCAGCGGCACGTCGGGGAACTCCCGCAGTCCCTTCCCCTTGACCCACATCGACCGCAGCAGCGTCTCGTTGAGCACGTAGTAGTGCAGCAGCCAATCCTGCTGCGGCAGCAGCGGTGCGCCGCTGTCCGGGTGGCGCGGCAGCGGCGGCGGCGAGGTCGCGAGCCAGCCGGGGTCGAGATCGGGCCGCAGCGTTCGCCAATGCGCGATGAACGGATCGACGAGGTCCCGCATCGCCGCAAACAGGCGAGGGACAATATCGTCGACATCAGGGAGATGGCCGAGCGAATTCGTGCGGCAATTGCTGCGCGAAGCGATCCTGATTTCCTGATCATCGGTCGCACCGATTGCTTACCCACCCACGGATTGCAGGAGGCAATCCTTCGCGGTCGCCGGTATGCCGAAGCCGGCGCCGATATGGTCTATGTTGAATTCCTCACAAACCGCAGGGAAGTCGAGGCAGTCGCACGAGAAATCGATGCGCCGAAACTGATCAGCCTCAACAAGGGCGAGAACGAGCTGATCCTCACCGACGACACGAAGGCGAACGGGCTC
>Ga0209488_10004724_pt1 | contig 10566 bp, 10 predicted proteins | sample Rivendell_Oct201_8_FD_188349 | JGI IMG/M metagenome (GOLD analysis project Ga0209488, IMG submission 188349) | Vadose zone soil microbial communities from the Eel River Critical Zone Observatory, Northern California, USA -... | ecosystem: Environmental > Terrestrial > Soil > Vadose zone >... | reverse complement strand
GCGCGCGCGTGACGTCCTGCACCACCGCCTTGCTCGGGTCGACGGAGATCTCGACGCGCGTCTGGCCGCCGGCAAACCGGATGTCGCTGACGACGCCGAACGGCACGCCCTGGAAGTCGACCTTGGAGCCGACCACCATGCCCTTGACGTTCTCGTCGAACAGGATGTGGTAGAGCACGCGGTCGCCGGCGAGCCCGCTGCCGAGGATGAACACCAGCATGCCGAGGAACAGGGTGCCCGAACCGAGCGCGATCAAACCGACCCGGAACCGTCTGCCGAGCAGGGTCATCGTCAGATCTCCATGTGCGCGGCCACGTCCATGCCGCGCGCGTCGTCGGTGGGAATGCGCCGCTCGATGAAGTCGCGGATGCGACGGTCGGCGGCGTGCCAGACCTCGTCGCGCGGCCCGAGCGCCGCGACCTTGCCGTCCAGCAGCACGACGATGCGGTCGGCGATCGCATAGGCCGACGGCAGATCGTGGGTGACCACCACCATGGTGATGCCGAACACCTGGTTGAGCTTGCAGATCAGGTTGTCGACTTCGGCGGCGGTGATCGGGTCGAGTCCGGCCGACGGCTCGTCGAAGAACACGATCTCCGGATCCATGGCGATCGCGCGGGCGATCGCCGCGCGCTTCTTCATGCCGCCGGACAGCGAGCTCGGCAGCAGATCGGCGGCGTGCAGCAGCCCGACCATGTCGAGCTTCATGCGCGCGGTCTCGCGGATCACGCGCTCGGGCAGCGTGGTGTTCTCGCGCAACGGCAGCGCCACGTTGTCGAGCACCGACAGACTGCCGAGCAGGGCCCCGCCCTGGAACGACAAGCCGCTGCGCAGTCGCAGCCGCTTCATCGCCGCCGCACCGGCGGCGAAGATGTCGATGCCGTCGACGAACACGGCGCCGAGCGTCGGCGGCTGCAGACCGCACAGATGGCGCAACAGCGTCGTCTTGCCGCAGCCGGACGGCCCCATGACCACGAACACCTCGCCGCGCCGGATCGCCAGGTCGACGCCCTGCAGCACCTGGCGGTCGCCGAACGCGGTCGACACCGCCAGCGCGCGCACCAGATCGTAGGTCGTCCGCCGCGCCTGGCCATGCGCCCGCCCGCCGACGGTCGCGGGCGCGTTCACGACAGCACCATCCGCTGCATGGTCACGAACGCCGCGTCGATCAGGATGATCAAGAAGATGCTCAGCACCACCGCGTTGGTGGTGACGCGACCGACGCCCTGGCTGCCGCCCTGCACGCGCATGCCGAGCGCGCAGCCGACCACGCCGACGCAGGCGCCGAAACTCAGCGCCTTGACGCTGGCGACCAGGAAGTCGGCCAGGTGCAGGGCCTGGCGCGTCTGTTCCTGGTAGGCGCCGACTTCGATGCCGGCGACCGCCCAGGCGAACAGCGCCCCGCCGGCCATCGCCACCACGTCGAAGATCACCGACAACGCCACCGCGGCGAACGCACAGGCCAGCACCTTCGGCACCACCAGGAAGCGCACCGGATGGATGCCCATCTGCCGCAGCGCGTCGATCTCCTCGCCGACCACCATGGCGCCGAGCTGCGCGGCGTTGCTGCTGGCGGACCGCGCCGCCAGCACGATCGCCGTCATCAACGGGCCGATCTCGGTCAGCACCGACACGCCGACCATGTCGGCGACGTAGATCTCCGCCCCCCAGACGCGCAACTGCACGTACGCCTGCATCGCCAGGATCAGTCCGAGCAGGAAGCTGATCAACACGACGATCGGCAGCGCGCCGACGGCACTATGGTCGACTTCGATCGTGGTGCGGTCGAGCCGCACCCGCTCGCCGCGCAACGGCGCGACGAACACCGCGTGCGCGGTCTCGGCGGCGGTCGCCAGCACGCTCTGGATCGAGTCGAGCAGCGGTTCGACGAAGGCCCCGAGGCGGGTGATCGGATCCGGTCGGACCAGCGCCGGCGCCGGCGTGCACAACCGTTGCACCGACACCAGCGAGAACAGGTCGAGCATCGGCTGCGACAGGCCGCGCAGCTTGATCTCGACGCCCTGCTCGCCGGCCCGGCGCAAGCCGTCGACCACGCCGCCGAGGCCGGTCGAGTCGAACGCTTCGACGGCGCCGAGATCGACGGTGACACGGTCGGGCCGGGCCCGGACCTCGCGGTCGAGGTCGAGCATCAGCTGGCCGACCGAACCACGGTCCAGGGCCGTGCCGACCTTGATTGTGGCGTGTTTCACCGCACCTTCGCCTGTGCTTGCCTGTCGCGGGACTCGGCGAGCTATCGGCAGCGAAGGTGTCGCGGCTTGACGGCGGTCGCGGTGCGGTTCAGGCGCTGCCGGCGAGCGGCATCTGCTGGTGGCTGCGGTGCAGGCTGTCGGACACGTGTTCGGCGCCGGCTGCCGCCAGTGCGGCGTGCACCGCCGCAGCATGCGCCCGATCGGTGTGCACACCGAGCAGCACGCCGCCCTGTTCGAGCAGGTACTCGTACTCGGCCTGCACCTGATGCCCGGTGGCGGAGCCGATCAGCAGCCCGAGCGCCGCGCCGCCGAGCCCGCAGATCAGCGCCCCGGCGATGCCGGCCGCCAGCAGGCCGGCGCCGAACACGCCGGCCAGGGCGACGCCGGCGACCGCGCCGCCGGCGGCGCCGACCAGGCCGCCGACCAGCATGCCGCGCGCCACGTCCGAGGTCTCCGCCCCGACGATCTCATGGATCTGCGGCGTCGCCGCCGACACGATGCTGATGCGTTCCTTGGCGAACCCGTCGGCGATCAGTTTGCCGGCCGCGGTACTGGCGGCGTTCTCGTCTTTGAACATCCCGGTCACGGTCATTTCCATTGCCAGCGTCCTCGTGAATGGGCGGCGCCGCACCGGCGACGTCGCGACGACTGCCGTGTGCAGGTGCGAACGGGCGCGGATTGTAGCGTCCGCTCGGCGGCCGCGGTCAGTGGTTCTGCCGCGGCGACAGCAGGGCGGCAACCCGATCCGCGCAGGCACCGGTGGCGGCGGCAAAGGCCGGGAACAGCGGTCGCTGCCGATTGAACACCGGCGCACCGGCGCCCGGGATCCACACCGTGCCACCGGCAGCTCGTACCAGGGCCGCGCCGGCGGCGACGTCCCACTCGTGCTTGTTCTGCAGCGTCCAGGTGGCGTCGGCGGCGCCGGCGGCGACCAGCGCCAGCTTGTAGGCGACCGAACCGACCGGCAGCACCGCCAGCCCCGGCTGCTGCCAGCGCTGCCATTCGCCGCGGCGCCACTCGCTGCGACTGCACAGCACGCGCAGCGCGCTGCCGGCAGCCACCGGCCACGCCAGCTCGATGCTGCCGGCTGTGCGCACGCCGAGCCCGGGTCCGCCGAGCACGCAGACGCCGCTCGGCGGATTGCCGATGCCGCCGAGCACCGCCACGCCGTCTTCGACCAATGCGATCGACACCGCATAGTCGCTGCGGCCGGCGACGAACGAGCGCGTGCCGTCGAGCGGATCGACCACCCAGACGCGGCGGCACTGCAGGCGCGAGCCATCGTCGAGGCTCTCCTCCGACAGCCAGCCGTCTCCGGCGCGCGGCAGAATGCGGCGCAGCAGGTCGTCGACCTCGCGGTCGGCGGCGGTCACCGGACTGTCTGCGTCCTTCAGCGTGAACGTCACCTTGCCGGCCGCATGCCGCAGCAGCACCGCCGCCGCCTGCTGCAGCGCGGCAGCGATGTGCTCGAGGTCGGCGGTGCGGTCACTGCTCACGCCGTGCCGCCCCGGCGCGGATCGATGCCAGTCGGCAGCCGCGACCGCGCCGCCGTGATCGCCGCGATCGCCGCCGCCGGTTCAGTGGCCACCTGGTAGATGCCGCGGCAGTGCGGCTGGATGAAGCCCTCGGCAAAGCCCTGGTCGAGCATCTGCAGCAGCGGCTGCCAGTAGCCCAGCGCGTCGAGGATCACCACCGGCTTGCGGTGCAGGCCGAGTTGCTTGAACGACAGGATCTCGAGGATCTCCTCCAGCGTGCCGAGCCCGCCGGGCAGCGCCACATAGGCGTCGCCGGCCTCGTCGAGGCCGGCCTTGCGCTGGCGCATGTCGCCGACCGAACGCAGCTCGCAGCTCGCCGTGCAGTGCACGTTCTTGTCGACGAACTGTTGCAGGATGATGCCGCGCGTGCGACCGCCGGCGGCGCGCGCGCCGCGCGACACCGCCCCCATCAGGCCGTAGCGGCCGCCGCCGAACACCAGCTCCCAGCCCTGCTCGGCGATCTTGCGCCCGAGTTCCTCGGCGACGCCGAAGTAGCGGCGGTCGATCTGTTCGCTCGACGACGCGTACACCGTGATGCGCAGCGGCGGCGTTGTCGGCGTTGTCGGCGGTGTCGGCGGCGGCGGCTTCACAGCCGGTTGCCCCGCTGCAGCCAGCGGTCGAGCAGCACCAGCCCGGCCAGCGACTGACCGTCGCTGCATTCCTGGTCGACCAGCCGCGCGCGCGCTTCGGCCAGCGGCAGACGGTGCACGGTGATCTGTTCGCTCGGTTCGAGCTGCTGCTGCTGCTGCTCGAGGCCGCGCGCCAGCCAGTAATGGCAGATCTCGTTGCTGACGCCCTTGTACGGCGCGAAGCGGCCGAGCTCGATCCACTCGCTGGCGCGCAGACCGGCCTCTTCGTGCAGTTCCTTCTGCGCCACCGCCAGCGGCTGCTCGCCCGGAAGCATGCCGCCGATCGGGAACTCCCAGAACTCGGCCTGCAGCAGGTAGCGGTAGACGCGCAACAACACGGTCGAGCCGTCGGCGAACACCGGGATCGAAGCACAGCTGCCCGGCATGTCGACGTAGTAGTAGACACCGTCGCTGTCATCGCTCTGCACGTAGCGATCGCGGCAGTAGCGGTGCCAGGGATTGCTGACCAGCACTTCACGGTCGAGCCGCTCGAACGGCCTGCGCATGGCTGCCATTTGCTTGCCTGCTGCCCGCATGCGAACGCACGCGTGCTGGCGATGCAACGGCCAAACCGGCGCCGTGGCCGCGCGGTGCGCCGGCCGTCCGCTCGCCGCTCGCGCGCGTGGCGGCGCGCGCACCCGCGATTGCCGCCCGATCACCCTGCGGCGTGGTCACCGGCGTGGTCAAAGCACCGGAAAGTGCGAGCCCGGACACGCACGCGCGGCCGGGCTCGAGTGGTTACCCCGCAAGGATTTGAACCTTGACAAACAGGACCAGAACCTGTTGTGCTACCGTTACACCACGGGGTAGTGAGTCTTGCTGCGACAGACTGTCTGAGAGAGAGAGCGGTATCGGCACGCAGGCCGACGAACTGGTTACCCCGGCTGGACTCGAACCAGCAACCAGCAGGACCAAAACCTGCTGTGCTACCAATTACACCACGGGGTAGTCCGGGCGCGGACGATAGCAGAAGGTCCGTGGTTGTCTACGACTTCCTGCGCACGGCGCGGAGCAGCGCGACGAGGGCTTCGACGGTCGCGCGCTCGCGCACGAACTCGCGGCCGAAGTCGGGGATCGCCAGCGTCCAGGTGCGCGGTGCCGCGGCATCGGCGAGGCCGAAGCACACCGTGCCGACCGGCTTCTCGGCGCTGCCGCCGGCGGGCCCGGCGATGCCGGTGACGGCGACGGCGAGGTCGGCGCCGAATTGCTGCCGCGCACCCGCGGCCATCGCCGCCGCCACCGGCTCCGACACCGCGCCGTGCGCCGCGATCAGTTCGGGCGCGACCGACAGCTGGCTCACCTTGGCCGCATCGGCATAGGCGACGACGCCGCCGCGGAACACCGCCGACACGCCGGCGACGTCGGTCAGCGCCGCCGCGACCATGCCGCCGGTGCACGACTCGGCGCAGGCCAGCGTGCAACCGGCGCGCACGGCCGCCGCGACCAGCAGTTCGGCCAGGCTGTCCCGGCCTTCGGCAAACAGCCATTCGCCGAGCAGCGGCCGCAGCTCGGCCGCAGTCTGCTGGCAGCTGGCCGCGGCGGCGGCAACCGAAGCGCCGGCGCCGACGATGCGGATCGTCAACATCCCGGCGCCGGCGGTGATGCCGACCGCCGGCTCACGGCCCGGCACCATGAACGGTTCGATGCGTTCGCCGAGCAGCGCCTCGGACGGACCGAGCACGCGCAGGTAGTGCTGCGCCAGCGGCCGTGTCCCCGGCAGCTGGCGCAGGAACGGCAGCACGTGGTCGGCCAGCAGCCGCTGCATTTCGCGCGGCACGCCCGGCAGCGCGAACAGTTCGGCCTTGCCGATGCGCAGCCGGAAGCCCGGTGCGGTGCCGACCGGGTTGCCGAGCACCACGGCGCCGCGCGGGAACATCGCCTGCCGCCGGTTGCTGTCGGGCACCGGCCGCCGGCGACCGCGCAGGTACGCCTGGATCGCCGCCCACGACGGCGCATCGAACTCGAGCGGGCCGGTCAGTGCCGCCGCGCACTCGCGCGTGCGGTCGTCGAGCGTCGGCCCGAGCCCGCCGGTGGCGACCACCAGTTCGGCGCGCGCGCACGCCTGCGCCAGCGCCGGCGCCAACTCCGCCGGATCGTCGCCGACCACGGTGAAGCGGCGCACCAGCGCACCGTTGGCCTCCAGTTCGCGGGCGATGTGGCGGCTGTTGGTGTCGAGCAGCGCCCCGTGCACCAGTTCGTCGCCGATCGCCAGGATCTCGGCGAGCACCGTCATGCCGGCGGACTCGCGGCCCCAGGGTCCGGTGCTTCGCGCTTCTGCGCGAACCAGGTCAGCAGCAGGCCGAGCACGTACAGGAACAGCATCGGGATCGCCATCGCCATCATGCTGAACGGATCCGGCGGCGTGAACACCGCGGCCAGGATGAAGATCGCCAGCACGATGATGCGCCAGTGCTTCCGCATCGTGCGGTGGCGCACGAGCCCGACGCGCTGCAGCGCGACCATCACCAGCGGCAGCTGGAACACCACGCCGAGCGCGGTGGTCATCGCGAACAGCATGGTGAAGTACTGGTCGACGGTCAGCATCGACGTGACCTGATCGGGCTTCATCATCCGGATCAGGAAGCCGAGCCCGTACGGCACCGCCATGAAGTAGCCGAACAACACGCCGCTCAGCAGCAGCACGACCATGAACGGGAAGTAGCGGTAGAACACCGCGCGCTCTTTCACGTACAGGCCGGCGGCGATGAACGCCCACATCTGCCAGATGACCACCGGCGAGGCCAGCGCCAGCGCGAACAGCAGCGACGCCATCATGAAGGTCCAGAAATCGGCCAGTCCGCCGATCGCCTGCAGCGTGTACGGGATCGGGAAGCCGGAATAGGTCTGCAGCTGCTGCGCGTGTCGGAAGGTGCCGGCCCGGATCTTGGTGCCCTCCTTGCGGCAGAACGCCAGCCACGCCACCTCGTACTCGTCGACCTGGCCGTCCTGCTCCATCTGCTCGAGCTTGACCACATGGTCGTTGAACGCCTGCTGCCACAGGATGCGGTACGGCTTGACGATGATCTCGAGCACCTGGTCGTGGAACGGCAGCAGGGCGAAGCAGGCGATGACGATGGCGAGCAGCGAGCGGATCAGGCGCTTGCGCAGTTCGTCGAGGTGCTCGCCGAAGCTCATGCGCCGCAGCGGCTCGGGCGGCCCCTCGAACTCGGCGCGCAGCCGCGGATCGTCCAGCGTGACCATCGGCCGGCGACTGTAGCTGGCCTGCCGGCCCTGCTCCACCATCGCGCCGGGCCCCGGCAGCCGGCCGGCCCGGTACGCGACGCGGGCCGCCAGGCTCCCGCCCGGCGGCCCGCGCGCGGCACGATCGACCGGCGGCTACTGCAGCTTGATCAGATCGCGGATCTTCTGCAGCGGTGCGAACTCGACGCCGAGGTTGACGGCTTCCTTGTACTCCGCCGACTCGGCGACCGCGGTGAAGCCGTCGCCGGCTTCGTTCTGCGCGTCGTTGCCGAGCAGCACCAGGTCGACGCCGGGGCCCATCTTGGTGACCACGTCGTTGCCGAGTCGGCGCAGCAGCTGCTCCAGGTCCGGCTTGTGGTACGGGTAGCTGAAGCGGCCCATCAGGAAGATCGTGCGCTTGCTGTTCGGGCTGTAGATGTCGCTGAACAGCTGGTCGCCCTCGCGCACGGCATCACCGACCGGATCGACGACGCCGGACAACTGCAGTTCGCAGCGCTCCTGCTCGACGCGCGTGACCGTGGCATAGGCCTTGAACTTGTCGCTCTTCGGGTTCTTGACGCGGAACACGGTGCCCGGCTGCAGCATGTCCTTGCGGCCGAGGTCGGCGAACGCGGTGGTGACGTTGTTGCGCGCGCCGATGATCTTGCCGTCGGCGACGTCCGGCGGGCGGACCAACTGGATGCGGCTGACCAGCGCGGTGTTCTGCGCGCGCAGGTTGTTGATCTCGTTGACCAGCTTCTTCTTCTCGACCAGCGCCGCTTCCTTGGCCGCCGCCAGCTCGTCGTTCTTGTCGCGCAGGCCCTGCGTCACCGTCGCCAGGCTGGCATCCTTGGCGTTGACCTGGGAAGTCAGGTCGGCCCTGACCTGGGTGATCTGGTCACTGAGCTGCTTCTCGGCCGCGGTGTGGTCGGCACCGGCCTTGACGAAGTTGGCGTCGACCGCCTGCTTCTCGGTCTGCACGGTATCGCGCTCCTTCTCCAGATCCTTGATGCGCTGCTTGTAGCTCTCGATCTTGGCGACCACGGCGCCCATCACCGGCTCGATGCCGTTGAAGCCGACCACGTCGCACTGCGTCGCGAAGGCATCGAGCTTCTGCTTGAGCGCCACGTGGTCGGTCAGACCGACGATGTCGTCGAGCGATGCGCCCTCGTAGTCGACGCCGGTGCGGCCCTCGTACTTGCCGGGCAGCTTGATCACCTTGCCGGTGTCCTCGGCGTAGTGCGTCCACTTGAGGTTCCTGGCGTGCGCGACCCTGGCGGCATCTTTGGCGGCCGCCGTGTCCTGCTTCAACTTGGCGTTGTCGGTGGCCGTGACGTAGGCGAAGGCGACTGCGCCGAGGAACAGGAGCAGAAGAATGAGAACGTAGATCAGCGGGACGTGGGCGGCGCCGGTCTGGCGAGTTTGCATTGGAGCTGGCTCCTGTGGGGTCGTTCGAATCAGGCTCGCCGTGCCCGGCGAGGGGGGACGAAGAAGTCTAGCCCGGATCAGGGAATTGACTCGGGTCTCCGTGGATGGGGGCTCATCCGGTTGGCGGCGGCTCTGGATTCCGCCGTTGCTTGACGAGCGGGCCGGAACAGCCGGGGGACGCGAGGCGGCGGATTCTAGGTAGCGGGCGAAGCGTGGGTCAAGGTGGAGTCGCCACAGCCTTGCCAGCCGCAGGCAGTCTACTCCACGATGGACCCCGTGCCCGAGCGTCCGGATCCCACGGTTGCCGACCCGCTGTCGTTCCACCCGGTTCCCGCCGTTGTCATCGGCCTGATGGGCGGCGTGGCCGCGGGCAAGTCGGCGGTGGCGACCCTGTTCGCGGCCCACGGCCTCTGCCACATCGATGCCGACCGCCACGCCCGCGAAGTCCTGCAGCGACCGGCCGTGCAGGCGGCGTTGGCGCTGGCTTTCGGCCCGGCCATTCTCGGCAACGATGGCCGACCTGACCGCCAGCGGCTCGCCGCCCTGGTGTTCACCGACCCCGAGGTACGCCGGCAACTCGAGGCGATCACCCATCCGGCGATCCGCGCGGCGGTCGACGCCGAACTGGCGGTCGCGCTGGCCGCCGGCACGTCGGTGTTGCTCGACGTGCCGCTGCTGCTGGAGCACGGCTTGATCGACCGCTGTGCGGCGACCGTGTACGTCGACACCAGCTTTGCGGTGCGCGCCGAGCGGGCGCGGGCCCGCGGCTGGAGCGCGGACGAGCTGCGCCGGCGCGAAGCCGCGCAGGCGCCGTTGGCGGTGAAAAAGGCGCGGGCGACCTATACGATCGTCAACGATGGACCGTTGCCGGCCACCGGGCAACAGGTGCGGGGAATCCTGACACGCATCCTGGCGCAGCGACCATGACCGCAACGCCTCGCACCGTGAGCAGCCTCGACCCCAACGGCGATCGCGATCCGCATCGCCACGACGACCACGACGCCGACGCGCAGAACGCCGTCTACGAAGCGGCCAAGCACGGCGACGCCGACATCCCGCGGCTGCAGGCGCTGGCAATCGGCGAGTTGATGGAGCTGGCCCGCGGCGAAGGCATCGACGTCGTGCCCGGCCTCGGCCGCCAGGAACTGCTCGGCGAGATCCTGAAGAACCGCCTGTTGCGCACCGGCCTCGGCTGGGGCGATGGCGTGCTCGAAGTGCTGCCCGACGGCTTCGGCTTCCTGCGCTCGAGCCGCCACCACTACGAGCCCGGCCCCGACGACGTGTACGTGAGTCCGAGCCAGATCCGCCGGCTCAACCTCAAGCCCGGCCACTGGCTCGCCGGTCCGGTGCGGCCGCCTCGGCGCGGCGAGAAGTACGTGGCACTGCTGCGGGTCGAGGTGGTGAACGGCGGCACGCCGGCCGATCTGCGCCGGCGCATCCCGTTCGACGAACTGACGCCGCTGCTGCCGCGCCGGCGCCTCGGTCTCGAGCATCCTGGCTGCGGCATCGACGTCCGCCTGCTCGACCTGCTGGCGCCATGGGGCATGGGCCAGCGCGTCTTGATCGGCGCGCCGCCGGGCTCGG
>Ga0209488_10004723_pt1 | contig 10567 bp, 8 predicted proteins | sample Rivendell_Oct201_8_FD_188349 | JGI IMG/M metagenome (GOLD analysis project Ga0209488, IMG submission 188349) | Vadose zone soil microbial communities from the Eel River Critical Zone Observatory, Northern California, USA -... | ecosystem: Environmental > Terrestrial > Soil > Vadose zone >... | reverse complement strand
GCCGCGCCCGACCCCGATCCCGCCGGTGATGGTGGGCGGGTCCGGGGAGAAGTTCCTGCTGCGGGTCGTCGCCCGGCACGCCGACTGGTGGAACTACGTCTGGAAGGGCCCGGAGGCCTACGCTCACAAGCAGGAGGTGCTGAAGGCCCACTGCCGCGAGGCCGGCCGCGACTACGACCAGATCGAGCAGGTGGTCCGGGTCGGCATCCTGATCGCGGAGAGCGAGCGCGAGGTCGAGCGCCTCAAGGCGGCCCCGGGAACGCGCTCGCTGAGCGACATCCAGCTCGTGGGCACGCCGCCCCAGGTGACGGAGGCGCTCCAGGGCATCGTCGCGCAGGGTGCGGACCGCCTCACCGTCAACTTCGCCGACGTGCCGCGCCCGGAAGGCACCTGGCTCTTCGCCGCCGCGGTGCTGCCGCATCTCTGAGCCGCCGATGGGCGGGCCGGAACTTCCGACCCGGTAGCTTCTTCGCGCGCCGGCCCGCTCGCGGCCGGTGCATCTTGTTTTTCCGCCAGATCAGCTTGGCGCGCTCGCGGCACATCCGTTGCACTAGTCGCCGGCCATGAGCGCCCTGCGGCTCGACTCGCTGCGAGATCGGATCCTGCGCCCGGTGGTCTTCTTCCCGCTCCTGGCCGGCGTGGCCGTGCTCTCCGTCTACGGCGTCATCCAGACCGGGCTCGTGCTCGCCGATGGCTGGGACCGCAGCCTGATGGCGCGCATGGAGTACTACCGCAGCCATCAGCCCACGGTGATGGTGAGCCGGTACGAGGACCGCCTGCACGCGGTGCGGGTGGCGCTGCGGCAGCGCGGCTACGACGCGGGCCCGGCCGGCGCCGCCATGGGCCCGCCGACCGCGGAGGCGCTGCGGTCCTTCCAGCGCCGCCAGGGGCTGCCGGTGACCGGCCGCCCCGATCAGACGACCCTCACCGCGCTGGGCCTCGAGCAGTAGCTTCGGCCCGACGCCGCGGGGGGCGGGCCGGGTGCTATCATGCCCGGCCATGGAAACCCCGCCTCCACGTCAGGCCGCGAGCCATGCCCTGTGGGAGCGCGCCCGCCGCGTGATGCCGGGGGGCGTCTACGGCCACCAGAACGGCGCGGCCCTCGGCGAGGGCCACCCGCGCTTCCTCGCCCGCGCCGAGCGCGCGCGGGTGTGGGACGTCGACGGCAACGAGTACGTCGACTGGATGTGCGCCTACGGCCCGATGATCCTGGGCTACGGCCATCCCGCGGTGGAGTCGGCGGTCGCCGAGCAGGTCGCGGCGGGGGACTGCCTGCCGCTGCCCGGCCCGCGCATGGTCGAGCTGGCCGAGCGCCTGGTCGCGCTCACCCCGCGCGCCGACCTGGTGGTCTTCGGCAAGAACGGCGCCGACGCGACGAGCTGGGCGGTGGACGTGGCCCGCGCCCACACCGGCCGGCCGCGCATCGTCCGCGCGCGCGGCGCCTATCACGCGGCGCGCCCCTGGGCCCTCCCCCACCTGCCCGGCGTGCCCGCCCACCACCGCGACGATCTGCTCGAGTTCGCGTGGAACGACCTCGACGAGCTGCGGGCGTGCTTCGCCGCGCATCCCGGCGAGATCGCGGTGGTGATGACGACGCCGTTCGACCATCAGACCGGGGCCGCGCCCGCCCCCGGCTTCTTCGCCGGCCTCCGCGCCCTCTGCGACGAGCACGGGGCGCTCTTCGCGATGGACGACGTGCGCGCCGGCTTCCGCTTTCACCTGGGCGGCTCGTGCGAGCACTGGGGCGCCGCCCCGGACCTCATCTGCTACTCCAAGGCCATCGCCAACGGCCACGCCCTGTCCGCCGCGCTCGCGCGCGAGGCGCTCCGGGGCGCCGCCGAGCGCATCTACTTCACCGGCTCCTTCTTCTTCGCGAGCGGCGCCTTCGCGGCCGCGCTGGCCACCCTCGCCGTCCTCGAGCGCACCGACGCCATCGCGCAGATCCAGCGGATCGGGGGACTGCTCCTGCAGGGGCTCGCCGAGCAGGCGCGGCGCCATGGAGTCCCCCTCCTGCCGCCCGGCCAGCCCGCGATGCCGGTGATCCGGTTCGCGGAGGATCCGGAGCGGCGGCGCATCCGCCGCTGGTGCTCGCTCGTCACCCAGGCCGGGGCCTACGCGCACCCGGCCCACAACTGGTTCGTCTCGGCCGCCCACACCGAGGAGGACGTGGCGCGGACGCTCGAGGCGAGCGAGCGGGCGTTCCGGCAGGTCGCGGCGGAGGCCTGACCCCTCACCCTAACCCTCTCCCCCCAGGGGCGAGGGCAGGGTGAGGGGCGGGGGATCAGCGGGCGCGAAGGCGGAGCAGGGTGATGGAGTGGGCCGGGCAGACGTAGTCGAGCCCGCCGCTCCGCGCGGTGGCCTGCCGCTCCCGCACGTCCACCCGGGTCGGGTGCTCGAACGAGTTGGTGGCCCCCACCTCCGGCCCGTTCACCTCGAAGCCGCTCACCGCCCCCGCCACGTCGGCGCCCGCCACCTCGATGGTCGCGGACAGGTCCCGATCGCGGTCGCGGTTGACCAGGGCCACCGTGATCTCGCGGCCCGCCTCGTCGCAGCTCGCGACCGCGTCGATCAGCGCGAACGGCCCGAGATCCGAGACGTGGTGCACCCGCCCGCCGCCCTCGTCCGTCTCGCGCTCGGGCGGCAGCGCGTACTGCGGCCCGTCCACGTGCACGTCGAGCGCCACCGGCCGCGTGTGCTCGGCGTAGAGCCGGAGCGGATGGTAGATCGTCTGTAGAAAGAGGCCCTGGCGGCTGGTGAAGATCGGGGCGATCGCGTTGACGAGCTGGGCGAAGTTGGCCATGCGCACCACCGGGCAGTGACGGATGAAGCCGTGCAGATAGGTCGCCACCGCGAGCGCGTCGGTCAGGGTGTAGCGCTCCTCGACCCCGCCCACCCGGTCCGCGTGACTCCGCGTCCGCCACCACACGTTCCACTCGTCGAAGGCGATGTGGATCGGGTGCGCGATCTGCCGCATGTGGCGCACCCGCTCGATCAGGGCGGCGCAGATGCGCACCGCCCGCTCCGCCTGGTGCGACTGCATGACGGTGGTGTAGTGGTCGACGCCGCCGGTGTAGAGGTGGATGGAGTGGAAGTCCACCATCTCCGCGAGGCCGTCCAGCACCACCTCGTCCCACTGGCTCCAGCCGTTCAGGCCGCAGCCCACCAGCTGGATGGACGGATCGGTGCGCTTCATCACCATGCCGAACGCGCGCGCCTTCTTCACGTAGTCGTGCGCCTCGAGGCTGCCGATCTGCCAGCCCCCGTACATCTCGTTGCCGAGCCCCCAGTAGCGGACGCGGTGCGGCTCCGGGTAGCCGTGGCTCCGGCGCAGGTTGGCCCACGAGGTGTCCCCGGTGCCGTTGCAGTACTCGACCCAGGCCTGCGCCCCGTCCATGGTGCCGGAGCCCATGTTGACGCAGATGATCGGCTCGGTCCCCAGCTCGCGGCAGTACTCGATGAACTCGTTGGTCCCGAAGCGGTTCGACTCCTCCGCGTACCACGCGAGCTCGCTCCGCCGGGGCCGTGCGTCCTTCGGGCCCACCCCGTCGAGCCAGTGGTAGCCGCTCACGAAGTTGCCGCCCGGCCAGCGGAGCACCGGGAACCGCAGCGGCCGCGCCGCCTCCAGCACATCGAGACGAAAACCGCGCGCGTCGCTGCGCGGGGAGCCCTCGTCGTAGATGCCGCCGTAGATGCAGCGGCCTAGGTGCTCGATGAACTGGCCGAAGATGCGCGGGTCCACCGTGCCGAGCCGCCGCCGCAGGTCGATGGCGATGCGCGTGGTCATGGCGCCAGAGTCTAGGAGCGGGCTCCGGGCCTGTCAATTTGACAGTGTGCGGCGCGGGGCCGTACAGTCTCGCCCGGAGGATACGCCGATGAGCGGGCACGACAACGGAGTCGCGGGCGGCGATCGGAATGGCGGAGCCGGCGCACGGAGCGGAGCGCGGCGCCCGGGCGTCAGCCGCCGCGCGTTCGTGGCCGGAGCCGGCGCGGCCTCCGTGGCCGCGTGGGCCCGTCGGGCCACCGCGCAGCCCAAGGCCACCATCACCTACTGGAACGGCCTCACCGGGGCCGACGGCAAGGTGATGGACGAGCTGATCGACCAGTTCACCCGCGACAGCGGCGTCCGCATCGAGCAGCAGCGCCTGCCCTGGGCCGACCTCTACGCCAAGCTGCAGGTCGCGGTCCCGGCCGGCGAGGGCCCCGATCTGGCCCTCATCCACACCGTCGAGGTTCCCCACTTCGCGAGCGACGGCGTGCTCGAGGTCATCGACGATGCCACCGCCACCGGCAAGGGCTTCCGCGGCGAGGACTACCTGCCCGCCATGTGGCAGGGCGGCACCTTCCAGGGCAAGCGCTACTCGCTGCCCCTCGACGTGCCCCAGCACATCCTCTACATCAACGTGAAGGTGATGAAGGACGCGGGCCTCACGGGCTCGGACGGGCGGCCGCGGGTGCCGGCCGGCCGCGACGAGCTGGTGACCATGGCCAAGCGCATCGCGGCCAAGGCCGACACCTTCGGCTTCGCGATCGGCACCGTGAGCCCCGGGCGCTACACCTGGGGCTTCCACAACCTGCTCTGGCAGAACGGGGCCAACGTCTACACGCCGGATCTCAAGAAGGCCGGCGTCACCGATCCGGCCGCCCTCGAGGTGGCCGAGTTCTGGGCCGCGCTCGAGGGCCAGCACAAGATCGCCCCGCCCGCCAACGCCAACTGCCGCGACGCCTTCATCGCGGGCAAGCTCGGCATGTGGATCGCGGGCTCCTGGAACTTCACCGGCCTCCGCGAGGCCAAGGTGGAGTTCGTGGCGGTGCCGGTGCCGCGCCTGTTCAAGCAGGCGGTGGTCTGGGCGATGCCGCACCAGTACACCTTCCCGAAGCCGAAGGCCGCCGATCGCGCCAAGCGCGACGCGGCGTGGGCCCACGTGCGCTGGATGACCGATCACGTGGCGGAGTGGACGCTCAAGGCCGGCCAGGTCTCGGCGAGCCGCAAGGCGCACTCGGACCCGCGCGTCACCGCCGACCCGGTGCTGCGCGCGCTGCTCTCCCAGGCCCCGAGCTGGCAGGTCGGCCAGCCCACTCCCAAGTGGGTGGCGGCCGAGAACCTGACCCGCCCGGTGATCGAGGCGGTCTACACCGGGCAGAAGCCCGCGAAGGCGGCGATGGAGGATCTGGCCCGCCAGATCAACGCGCTGCCCGACTAGCGTGTCGCGCCAGACCCGCGTCGCCTACGCCTTCCTGGCGCCGGGCCTCCTGCTCTTCGCGACCTACCGCCTCTACCCGCTCCTCGAGGGTCTGCGCCTCTCCTTCACCAACGCGCGGCTCGGCCGCCCGACCCAGCAGTGGGTCGGGCTCGCCAACTACGCGCGGCTGCTCGAGGACACCCGCTTCCAGGTGAGCCTCTGGAACACCGCGTTCTACACGGTGGCCAGCACGCTGCCGATCCTCGCGGTACCGCTCGTGCTGGCCCTGGCGCTGAACCGCGGGCGGCTGAAGACCCTGCTGCGCAGCGTCTTCTTCTTCCCGTTCACGCTCTCGGTGGTCACGGTCGGCCTCGCCTGGTTCTGGCTGCTCGACCCGGTGGTGGGCCCCTTCAACTACTACCTGCGCGCGCTCGGCGCCCCCGCCCGCTCCTGGCTCGCCGATCCGCACACCGCGATGTGGGCAATCATCCTGACCACCGTGTGGTGGGTGACCGGCTACTACCTGGTGGTGTACCTCGCCGGGCTCCAGGACATCCCGCGCGAGCTGTACGAGGCGGCCGCGCTCGACGGGGCCTCCGGCGTCCGCGCGTTCCGGGCGATCACGCTGCCGCTGCTGCGCCCGGTGCTCCTCTTCGTGGTGGTGACCCACGTGATCGGCTCGTTCCAGCTCTTCGGCCAGGTCTTCGTCCTCACCGGGGGCGGCCCCGGCGACGCCACCCGCACCGTGGTCCAGCACCTCTACGAGACCGCGTTCCAGAACTTCTTCCAGTTCGGCTCCGCGTCCGCGATGGCGTGGGTCCTCTTCGCGGTCATCCTGGCTTTCTCCCTGCTGCAGTTCCGCCTGCTGCGCGGCCACACCGAGTACTGAGCGATGGCGCGCGCGGGCCGCCCGCTGGACCGGGAGCGCTGGGCCCTCACCGCGGCCCTGCTCGCCCTGGCCGTGCTCTGGCTCTCGCCGATCGCGTGGGTGGTGGCGACCTCGCTCAAGCCGAGCGCCGACATCATCCGGCTGCCCCCCGAGTGGATCCCGTGGCCGGCCACCTTGACCCACTACCACGAGGTGCTGCTTGGCTCCTCCCGCACCGCCCGCATCGGCCGGGCCTTCGCCAACAGCCTGGTGGTGGCCACCGGCAGCGTGCTGGTGGTCCTCGCCACCAGCGCGATGGCCGCCTACCCGCTCGCCCGCATGCGCTTCCCCGGGCGCGACCTGGTCTTCGTGGTGCTGGTGGGCAGCCTGATGATCCCGAACGCGGTGCTGCTCGTCCCCCAGTACGTGCTCACCCAGCGGCTCGGCTGGCTCAGCACCTACCAGGGCCTGATCGTGCCGGAAGCGGCGATGCTCTTCGCGTTCGGGGTCTTCCTGCTGCGCCAGTTCTTCCTCACCATGCCGCGCGAGCTGGAGGATGCGGCCTTGATCGATGGCGCGGGTCCATGGCAAGTCTTCTCTCGGATAATCTTGCCGCTCTCGCAGCCGGTGCTGGCCGCGCTCGCCATCTTCGCCTTCCGCTCGGCGTGGAACGACTTCCTGTGGCCGCTGATCGCGGTGAACAAGCCGGAGATGTTCCCGCTGCCGGTGGCCCTGGCCCTCTTGCGCAGCGCCTACAGCTCCGAGTCCTACGGGCCGATCATGGCCGGCGCCGCCCTGAGCGCGCTGCCCCTCCTGGTCGTCTTCATCGTCGCCAACCGCCGCATCGTCGAGGGCGTCCGCCTCAGCGGCCTCAAGGGCTGACCCGCGAGCGGCGGCCACGCCTCACCGCCCGTCCTGCTCCAGGATCTGCTGCAGCCGCTCGCGCGGCACCGCGATCTGGACCCCCGCCCGCTCCTCCTCGAGCAGCATGAAGCTGCTCGAGTCGCGGTCGCCCCAGCCGCGATTGAGCGCCTCGGTGATCTCCTCCAGCGCGAGATTCGCGAGGCGCATCGGCACCCCGTGCTCGCGCCCGAGCGCGGTGGCGAGGGAGACGTCCTTGTGGCCCAGGCGCAGGGCGAAGGACGGCGGCTCGAACTCGCCGGGCAGGAACTTGTCGACCAGCACGTCGAACGTGCGGCGGCGGCCGGTCGCGCCCTGCCGCACCGCCTGCCACAGCAGCTCGGGCGCCACCCCCGCCTTCACCCCCATGCTGAACACCTCGGCCAGCACCGTGCGGATCGTGAAGCTCGCGCAGTTGTGCACGAGCTTGGCGACCGCGCCCGCCCCGATCGGGCCCACGTAGTAGGGCTGGTCGCCCATCGCCTCGAGCACGGGCCGCAGGCGGTCGAACACCGCGCGGTCGCCGCCTACCCAGATCGCGAGCTTCCGCGTCTTGGCCCCGACCGGGCCGCCGCTCACCGGCGCGTCGAGCACATGGACCCCGCGCGCCGCGAAGAGCCCGTGCAGGCGCCGCACCAGGGCCGGGGCGTTGGTGGTGAGGTCGAAGAGCGCGGTGCCCGCGCGCATGCCGTGGATGAGCCCCTCCGCCCCGAGCGCCACCTGCTCGACCTCGGGAGGCCCGGGGAGCGAGGTGAGCACCACGTCCACGTCCTCCGCGAGGGCCCGCGGGGTGTCCTTCCAGACCGCGCCCGCGCCCAGGTGCGGCGCCGCCGCGGCCCGGCGCACGTCGTGCACCGCGAGCGCGTGGCCTGCCGCCTGCAGATTGGACGCCATGCTGGCACCCATGATGCCGAGACCGATGAACCCGACTCTCATGACGAGGTTCCTCCCGGCCGGCATCTTGGCACAGGCACCCGACCGTTTGCTTGACTCCCCGCCCCGCCGGGCCTAGATTCTGTCCCGGGAGGCGAGCCCAATGGCGCTGACATTCCGCAAGCTTCACCCGTGTTTCGCCGCCGAGGTCAGCCCGGTCGACCTCAAGACGGTCCACGACGAGGCCACGCTCGGGCGCATCCGGGCGGGCATGGACGAGTTCGCGGTCCTCGTGTTCCGGGACCAGGTATGGAGCGACGCGGAGCACCTCGACTTCGCCCAGCGCCTCGACGGCCGGCTCCACACCAAGCTCGGCATCAGCGCGCTCCAGAAGAACCGCCTGGGCAACGAGGCGCTCGGGGACATCTCGAACCTCGACGAGAGCGGCGAGATCATGAAGTCGGACAACCGCAAGCGCATGTACGGCCTCGGCAACCGCCTCTGGCACACCGACGCCTCGTTCCAGGACCCGCCCGGTCGCTACTCGATGCTCTCCGCCAAGGTGGTGCCGCCGGTCGACGCGGACACCGAGTTCGCCGACATGCGCGCGGCCTACGACGCCCTGCCCGACGAGGAGAAGGCGCGGCTCGAGGGCCTGCGCGTGCACCACTCCATCGCCTACTCGCGGCAGACCCTCGGCTTCGAGTTCTCGGAGAACGAGCAGGACGCGCTGAAGGGCGCGATTCATCCCCTGGTGCGGGCGATCCCCCGCTCGGGGCGGCACTCGCTCTACCTGGCCTCGCACGCCTCGCGGATCATCGACTGGCCGGTCCCGGAGGGCCGGCTGCTCCTCCGCGAGCTGATCGAGCACGCGACCCAGCCCCGCTTCGTGTACCGCCACCAGTGGCGCGTGGGCGACCTCGTGATCTGGGACAACCGGGCCACCATGCACCGCGCGCGGCGGTTCGACGACGCCCGGTACCGGCGCGAGCTGCGCCGCGTGACCACGCTCGACGTGGAGCAGCCGGCCGCCGTCCCCACGGGCGCCTGACCGGCTCCCTCCCGTCGCCTTCCGACCGCGACCCCCCCCGCTCGATGCGCACGCCCTACCAGCCCCGGAGCCGCCGCCGGATCCTCTGCATCTCGCCCCGCTACGCGCCGTCGTTCGGGACGTTTCACTATTCCTACCCGCTCTTCGGCGGGCGCATCCGGGCCTTCATGCCGCCGCAGGGGCTGCTGGTGGTCGCGGCGTACCTGCCGGAGTCGTGGGAGGTGCGCTTCGTGGACGAGAACTCGCGGCCCGCCACCGCGGAGGACCTGGCGTGGGCGGACGCGGTCTTCCTCTCCGGCATGCACGTGCAGCGCCCGTTCATCGAGGACGCGATCGCGCGCGCCCATCGCGCCGGCAAGCCGGTGGTGCTCGGCGGGCCTTCGGTGTCGGGCTGCCCCGAGCACTACCCGGGCGCCGACCTGATCCAGGTCGGCGAGATGGGCGACTCGACCGACGCCATCATCCGGTGGCTCGACGACCATGCCGGACGCCCGCCCGCCCAGCTCCGCTTCGACACCGGGACGCGCCTGCCGCTCACCGACTTCCCGCTTCCCGCCTATCACCTGATCCGGCTGCCGCAGTACTTCATCTCGAGTGTCCAGTTCTCGAGCGGCTGCCCGTACACGTGCGAGTTCTGCGACATCCCCGCGCTCTACGGCCGCAATCCGCGGCTCAAGACGCCCGGGCAGGTGCTGGCCGAGCTCGACGCCCTCGTCGCGGGCGGGGCGCTCGCCATCTACTTCGTGGACGACAACTTCATCGCGAACCAGAAAGGGGCCCTCGAGCTCCTCCCCCACCTGGTGGAATGGCAGCGGCGCCATCGCTTCCCGGTGCGCTTCGCCTGCGAGGCCACGCTCAACATCGCCAGGAACGAGCGCGTGCTCGGCCTCATGCGCGACGCCGGCTTCCACGTGGTCTTCTGCGGCATCGAGACTCCGGAGCCGGACGCGCTCCGGTCGATGTCCAAGGACCAGAATCTCCGCATGCCGATCCTCGAGGCGGTGCGGAAGCTCAACGATTACGGCCTCGAGGTGGTCTCCGGCATCATCCTGGGGCTCGACACCGACACCCCCGCGACCGTCGACCACCTGATCGAGTTCATCGAGGCCTCCCGGATCCCGATGCTGACCATCAACATCCTCTACGCGCTGCCCCGGACGCCGCTCTGGGAGCGCCTCGCCGCCGAGGGCCGCATCCTGCCCGACGGCGGACGCGAGTCCAACGTGGTGTTTTGCCTGCCCGAGAAGACCGTGATCGGCATGTGGCGCCGTGCCATCGGCGCGGCCTACGCGCCGGAAGCGATCTACCGGCGCTTCGCCCACAACCTGGCCCACACCTTCGCCAAGCGCCCGGCCTATCCCCGCAACCCGCGGCGGGCTTCGATGCGCTTTCACACGCGCTGGAGACGCTGGTATCGAATCGCTCCACGGCGATCTCGGAGTGTTTTTCAAAATCCGCGTGGCGGTTGCTGAGACCCGTCGTCTCGGAGCCGAACAATGTGTAATTCAAGACCGAGCCCCAGCCCGTGCTGACCGGTATCTGCGCGGAGCTTGCCATCGCGTCAAAGGCGCGTGCGACGCGCTCGTTGTTGGTGCCGATTCGCGCCAGCATCATTTGGCCGTCAGTGAGCTCGGATTGATTGCAGACTGGTTTATCGAATCCCGAGAGGGTGCGCTCCTTCAATTGCGTGGCATT
>Ga0209488_10004722_pt1 | contig 10568 bp, 9 predicted proteins | sample Rivendell_Oct201_8_FD_188349 | JGI IMG/M metagenome (GOLD analysis project Ga0209488, IMG submission 188349) | Vadose zone soil microbial communities from the Eel River Critical Zone Observatory, Northern California, USA -... | ecosystem: Environmental > Terrestrial > Soil > Vadose zone >... | reverse complement strand
CCCGCGCGCGCTCTCCGCGGGCCCGCCCGAGACGCGCGAGTGCACGAAGCCGACCAGGCACGTCAGCACGGCCACGGTCAGCACCAGCGCGCCCCAGCGAAGCACCTTCGGCATGATCAGACCTCGAAGCTCGCGCCGCAGGAGCAGCCGCGGCGCGCGCGGGGGTTCGAGAAACGGAACGACCGCGCGTCGGCGAGGTCGATGACGGTCCCGTCGAGCATCGGTGCGCTGGAACGATCCACGGCGATGCGCACGCTGCCGCAGTCGATCAGCTCGTCCTCTGCCGAGGCTTCGGGAACGAAATAGAGATCGTACGTCAGGCCGTTGCAGCCGCCGGCCACCACCGCCACGCGGAGCAGCCAGTCGGGCACATCGGCCTCGCGGGCACGGGAGCGAACCGCCTCGGCGGCGCGGTCGGTGAGGGTCAACTGCACCGCGCCTGTGTACCGCCACCGCCGCGCGCGCGCCAACGCCCCTCGCCCGGCGCTTGCCTGCCTGCCTGGTTTGCGCGCGGGCGGGCGCCCTCCCTGTCGGAAAGCGGGAAGAGGGGCTGCGGGCGGCCCGTTCTACCGGCTGTCGCTCCCTTGCCCGGACATGGAGCGACCCGGCGTGGGTCCAGTACCTACCTCGGCACCCGGGAAAGGACGCGTGTTGCGACGCCTCGCTGCTGCCGCTGCCCTCTGCCTCGTTGCCACCCAAGGCCGCGCTTCCGTCCTCTGGCGCGGCGATTTCGAGTCGGGCGATCTCTCCCAGTGGAGCAAGGTCGACGGCCTCGTCAGCCGGCTCACGGTGGTGTCTTCGCCTGTCCGCCAGGGCAGCCGCGCGCTGCGCGTCGAGCTGCGCAGCGGCGACGTCGCCAGCAACGGCACCCGCAACGAGCTGGTGCGCACCGATGCCGAGACCGAGGGCACCGAGCGGTACTACGCCTGGAGCACCATGTTCGACTCGTCCTACCCGATCGAGAACAAGTGGCAGGTCTTCACGCAGTGGCACCACAGCGGGTGCTGCGGTTCGCCTCCGCTGGAGTTCGACGTGAACGGCCAGACCCTCTCGCTCGACGGGAACCCGCCCAGCAACAGCGGGACGGTCGCGATCTGGAGCACGCTCTTGGTGCGCGGCGTGTGGCACGACTTCGTCATGCACGTCATCTGGTCGTCCAATCCCGACCTGGGATTGATCGAGCTCTGGTACGACGGACAGAAGGTGATCGACGGCAAGGCCTTCCAAACCCTCTTCCCGGGGATGGTGAGCTACCTGAAGCAGGGGCTGTACCGCGACGCCTCGATCTCCGCGGTCGGCGTCGTGTACCACGACGGAATGACCGTCGGGACGACGCTCGCAGACGTGGCGCCGCAGCTCGTGCCGGCGCCTCCACCGTCGCCCGATGCAGGTGCTCCGGACGCCGGCCCCGGAACGCCCGACGGCGGAGTGGCTGTATCCCCCGGCCAGCCGGGAACGCCCGTCGCGCAGACCGGCGTCGGCATTCCCGGGCAGGGATGCAGCACGGCCGGTCCGCTGGGAGGCTTGTTGATCGCCGCTTTCGCGCTGCTCCGGCCACGCTGGCGCCGCGCCTGAGGGGGAGCTACGCCCGGAGGCCGCCGCCTCAGATGGCGCGGGGTTCGCGCAGCTCGGTCAGCTCCGCCACGGTCAGCGAAAGGAACGCTTCCACGCAGGCCGGATCGAACTGGGTACCCGAGCACCGGGCGATCTCGGCCCGCGCCTCGTCGTAGCTGACCCCCCGCCGGTACGGCCGGTCGGAGGTCATCGCGTCCAGCGTGTCGGCGATGGCGAAGATCCGCGCCCCGAGCGCGATCTCCTCGCCCTTGAGCCTTCGCGGGTATCCGCCGCCGTCCCACCGCTCCTGGTGCGACAGCACGATCTCCGCGGCCTGGCTGAGGAACCCGATCGATTGGAGGATCTGGTGGCCGATCTCGGGATGCTTGCGCATCTCGATCCATTCAGCGGGCGTCAGCGGACCGGCTTTGAGCAGGATGCTGTCCGGCACGCCGATCTTCCCGATGTCGTGCAAGAGCGCGCCCCGGCCGATCCGATCCAGGTCGTCTCCCTCGATGCCCATCTTCGCGGAGATGGCGAGCGTGTAGCGGACCACGCGCTGCGAATGGTCGCTGGTCTCGTGCTCGCGCGCGTCGAGCGCGGCGACCAGCGCGGACAGCGTGCTGTTGTACGCGTCGGCGGTCCGGCGCAAGGCGTCGGTCAGCTCCGCCGTCTTCTCGCGCACTCGCCGGGCAAGGCCCTGGTGGTAGCGGCTGCGCGCCAGCGCCAGCTTGCGGCGGCTCTGCGCGCGCTCGATGGCGCGGACCAGGTCGGTGATGCGGGGCGGCTTGAGCAGGTAGTCGGCGGCGCCACGCTTCAGGCACTCGACGGCGTTCTCCGTGTCGCCGTACCCGGTGAGCATCACCACCGCGGCGTGCGGATGGCGCTGCAGCACCTGGTCGAGCAGCCAGATGCCGTCGTGGCCTGGCATCTTCAGATCGGAGAGCACCGTCGGCACGTCGCCCGAGGAGCGCAGCAGCTCCAGCGCCTGGTCCGCGGAGGCCGCCGCGCGCACCGCATAGCCCTCCTCGCGGAGCACGGTTGCGATCACGTGCCGGACGGAGGGGTCGTCGTCCACCACCAGGATGGTGGAAGGCTCGTCGCTGGGAAGTTGTTCGGAATCGTCGGCCGGCGGTCGTTCGTGCTGCTGAGCAGGCGGCCGCTCGTACGCCTGGACGGCGAGCGGAACGTGCAGCTGCAACATCTCACGCAAATCGAGCATCGGTGGATGGGTCCCGCCCCCTGCTGGGGCCAGCTTCCTTAATTCCAGCAAGACCTTTCAAATTCCATGAACGAATGAAAAGGGCTACTTTTCTTTTCCGCGCCGTCCGTCGTGGGTAACCTCGATTGACAAGGCGCGACATGGGGCGTAGCCCACGTCCGGCTCCTTCCGGAGGTGCTCCATGGCCGAGTTCATCTCGGAACCGATGCAGAGGCCCGCAGGCCGCGCGCCCGAGGAGACCCGTCCCGTGCAGGGCTCGGTCACGTCGAACGGGACCTTGGCCGTATACGAGCCAGGCAGCGGCAAGCTGGTCGGCGAGGTCCGGGTCTCGACCGCGGCGCAGGTCCGCGAGGCGGCGGCCGCTGCGCGCGCGGCCCAGAAGGGATGGGCCGCGAAGTCGTTCAAGGAGCGGGGGCAGGTGCTGTCGCGCTTCCAGCAGCTGGTCCTCGACCGCGCCGACGAGCTCGTCAATCTGATCGTCCGCGAGAACGGCAAGACGCGGAACGAGGCGCTGTTCATGGAGGTCCTCCCTGTCGCCGACCTCACGCACTACTTCGCGCGCAAGGCCGAGCGGCTGCTGCGCGACGAGCGGGTCCCGCTCCACATGTTCCCGCACAAGAGATCCTACCTGAGATTCTATCCGCGCGGTGTGATCGGGATCATCTCGCCCTGGAACTACCCCTTCTCGATCCCTGCCGGCGACACGGTGATGGCGCTCCTGGCCGGGAACGGAGTGGTGCTCAAGCCCAGCGAGTTCACGCCCCTCGTCGCCGAGCGGCTCCGCGCCTTCCTCGAGGAGGCGGGCGTTCCCCGTGGCCTGGTCCAGGTGGTGCAAGGCAAGGGCGAGGTAGGTGCGGAGCTGATCAAGAGCGGCGTGAACATGGTCGTTTTCACCGGGTCGGTGTCCACCGGCCGGAAGGTGAACGTCGCTTCCGCCGAGCAGATGATCCCCTGCGTGCTGGAGCTGGGCGGCAAGGACCCCGCCATCGTGCTGCCGGACGCCGACCTCGACGCCGCGGCGCTCAAGCTGGCGTGGGGCGCGTTCGCGAACTCGGGCCAGACCTGCGCGTCGGTCGAGCGCGTCTACGTGCACGAGAGCATCGCGCCCGGGCTGACGGCCAAGCTGGTGAAGCTCGCGCAGGGCCTGCGCCAGGGCGAGCCGAACAGCTACGACGTGGACGTGGGCGCGATGACCACCCAGATGCAGGTGGACATCGTGAAGCGGCACCTGGACGACGCCCGCGCCAAGGGAGCGAAGGTGCTCGCGGGCGGACAGATCCAGACGCACCCAGACGGCGGACGCTTCGTGCAGCCCACCGTGCTCACCGGCGTGACGCACGAGATGGCCATCATGCGCGACGAGACGTTCGGCCCGATGCTGCCCATCATGACCTTCCGCACCGAGGAAGAAGCCGTCCGGCTGGCGAACGATTCGCCGTACGGGCTGTCTGCCTACGTGTTCACGCGGGACAAGGCGAAGGCGGACCTGATCGCGAACCAGTTGCTGGCCGGCACGGTGATGCACAACGACACCCTCTACACGCACGCGGCGCCGGAGACGCCCTGGGGCGGGGTCAAGGCGAGCGGGCTCGGCCGCGTGCACGGCAAGCACGGGCTTCGCGACCTGTGCGAGGTGCGCCACGTGAACCTCGAGCGATTCAACTTCCCCGCCTTCTGGTTCTACCCGTACAGCGCGAAGGCCTACCGGCTCGGGCGCCGCGTCTACGGAACGCTGATCGGCACCTCGCTGCAGGCGCGGATCAAGGCGCTCCTGGGCAAGTGACATGGACGCAATCGGATTCATCGGCTTGGGGCGCATGGGCCGTCCGATGGCCGCCAACCTGGTCGCCGCCGGCTTCACCGTGCGGACCTGGAACCGCACTCCAGGCAAAGCGCCGCCCGGCGCGGTGGAGTGCAGGTCGCCGCGCGAGGTCGCCGAGCAGTGCGCGATCGTGGCCACCATGCTGGCCGACGATGCCGCGCTGGAGCAGGTGACCTTCGGCGACGGCGGTCTCCTCGCCGGCCTGCGCCGCGGCGGCATCCACGTCTCGATGAGCACCATCTCCGTGGCGCTGTCCCGCAAGCTGCGCGAGGCGCACTCCGCCGCCGGGCAGGGGTACGTGGCGGCGCCCGTCTTCGGCCGCCCGGAAGCGGCCCAGAAGAAGCAGCTGTGGATCGTCTGCGGGGGCGAGCAGAAGGACCTCGCCGCCTGCGAGCGCCTCTTCACCGCGCTCGGGCGGGGGACGTTCACCGTCGCGGAGGCGCCGCAGGCGAACGTGGTCAAGCTGATCGGCAACTTCCTCATCGCCACGACCATCGAGTCGCTGGGAGAAGCGACCGCGGTGGCCGAGAAGGCCGGGCTCGACCCGACCAGGTTGGTCGAGTTCTTCGGCGGCACCATGTTCGGGTCCACCGTGTTCACCGGCTATGGCGCGCGCGTCGCGGCCACCGAGTTCGAGCCGGCCGGTTTCGCCATGCCCCTGGCCCTGAAAGACGTCACGCTCGCCCTCCAGGCCGGCCACGAGCTTCGCGCTCCGCTGCCGATGGCCTCGCTGCTCCGCGATCGGCTGCTTGCCGCGCTCGCCCGCGGCCGCGACGGCTGGGACTGGTCGGGACTGACCAGCGTGGCTCGGGAGGAAGCCGGGCTTCCGCCTCGCCGAACCTGATCGCGGAGGCGGGCGCTTGACCTTCGCCCACCCGAGTCCTGGGCGAGTCGATCGCGCCGCGCGCGTGGCTTGCGGCGCTCCTGGTCCTCGGCAGCGTGGGCCTCTCCCGCTGGTCGCAGATGCGCCCGCGCTCTCCTTGACAGCCCGCACCCCGGGCGCTACTTCCAGCCGCCCTTCTGGAGCGGGAGGACCAAGGTGGCGCAGTACGACGTGGCGATCGTCGGAGCGGGACCGGGCGGCTACGTCGCGTCCATCCGAGCCGGGCAGCTGGGCCTCAAGACCGTCTGCATCGAAAAGGACCCGCGGCTGGGCGGCACCTGCACGCTGCGCGGCTGCATCCCCACCAAGGCCATCCTGCACACCGCCGAGCTGTACGAGAACGCGCAGGAGTCCGCGGACCAGGGGGTCAAGGTGTCGGGGGTCGAGCTCGACATGGCCGGCGTCTTGAAGCACAAGGACTCGGTCGTCTCCAAGAGCTCCAAGGGAGTGGAGTTCCTCTTCCGGAAGAACAAGGTCGATCGCGTCCACGGACACGCGCGCATCGCGGGACCCGGGCGCATCGCGGTCTCCGGCGGCTCCTCGGGCGACCAGATGGTGGAGGCGAAGCACGTGATCCTCGCCTCGGGGTCCGCGCCGCGGCTCATCCCGGGCTTGAAGGTGGACGGCAACCGCATCGTCACCTCCGACGAGCTGCTCGACAACACCAGCGTCCCCAAGCGGCTCATCGTCCTCGGCGCCGGCGCGGTCGGCGTCGAGTTCGCAAGCGTCTACGAGCGATTCGGCAGCCAGGTGACCATCGTGGAGATGCTCCCGCACCTGCTCCCGCTCGAGGACGAGGACATCTCCACCGAGTTCGAGAAGTCGATGCGGCGCCGCAAGGTGAAGTTCCTCACCTCGGCCAAGGTGGAGACGGTGGAGGTCAAAGGCGAGGTGGTGAAGTGCACGGTCACCACGCAGAAGGGCACCGAGGTGCTCGAGGCGGAGATGTTCCTCTGCGCGGTCGGCCGCCGGCCGGTCAGCGAGAACCTCGATCTGGAGAAGCTTCCCAACGTGAAGCTGGAGCGCGGATACGTGGTGGTGGACCCCAAGACGCTCTTGACCGGCGAGCCGTGGCTGTCGGCCATCGGCGACGTGGTGGCGCTTCCTGGCCGTCCCCATCCGCAGCTCGCCCACCTCGCCTTCGTGGAGGGTGAGTTCGTCGCCGACCGGCTGGCGGGGCACGACCCGAAGCCGGTGAACTACGACCTGGTGCCGGGGGCGACGTACTCGGAGCCGGAGGTGGCCTCGGTGGGCCTCACCGAGAAGGCGGCGCGCGAGCGGGGGTACAAGGTGAAGACCGGCGTGTTCCCGATGTCGGCCAACGGGAAGGCGCGCATCCTCGGCGCGGCGGAAGGCATGGTGAAGGTCGTGGGCGAGGAGAAATATGACGAGGTGCTCGGCGTCCACGTCGTGGGACCTCGGGCGACGGAGATGATCGCGGAGGCGTGCTCGCTGCTCCGGCTGGAGTCGACCAGCGAGGAAATGGCGCGCGTCATCCGACCGCATCCCACGCTGACCGAGGCCATGACCGAGGCCGCCATGGCAATCCGAGGAAAGCCGCTCCATATTTAGTCCCGCCCCAAGAGATCGTGGTCAGTGGACTGGAGCGGGTCGGTCAGGCGGGCGGTTGGTCAGTCCTTTCCGCTACTTGCGGCTCCGCGGAAACCGGAGCAGGCTGGGGATCACCTCCGGCAGGGAATGCGTAGGGCGTTCCCATGTTGACCTGCCGGAACCCCGGAGGGCCCCATGTACACGCCGACCGACTCCGAGGCCCGAGAGTGGCGACGGTGTTCACTCCTCGGACTGGGCGTGCTGCTCCTGTCCGTGACGGGTGAGATGGTCGTGAACGCGCACGAGGACCACGCCAGCCCGCGCAAGGCCGGGAGCTGGCGCTGCATGATGGAGGCCCCGGCCCGCTCCTGGAGCCTCCTGAACTACTTCTTCGCGCCGCTGTCGCGCTGAGGCTGCGGGGGCTCGCGCTTCCGCCTCCTTTCGGTTATGTACGGCCCGCTCATGGCGGGCCTCGTCCAGATCGGGAGCGCGTCGGGCGGCGGCTGTGCCCCGCCGGCGCGCTCGCGCGAGCCGAAGCCCGAGTGGCTCAAAGTGCGCATGCCCGGCGGCGGGCGGTACGAGCACGTCAAGCGGACCCTGCGCGAGCTGAACCTGCACACCGTCTGCGAGGAGGCGAGCTGCCCCAACGTCGGCGAGTGCTGGGGCGGCGGCACGGCCACGGTGATGCTGATGGGCGACGTCTGCACCCGCGGCTGCCGGTTCTGCGACGTCGCCTCGGGCACGCCCGCTCCGCTGGATCCACTGGAGCCGCGCCACCTGGCCGAGGCGGTGGGCCGGCTCGGGCTCGACTACCTGGTGGTCACCAGCGTGAACCGGGACGAGCTCCCCGACGGCGGGGCTTCGCATTTCGCCCAGGCCATCGTCGAGCTGCGCCGCGCCGCGCCGCACACGTTGGTGGAAGTGCTCACCCCCGACTTCCAGGGGGACAAAGCGGCCCTGGACATGATCATCGACGCGCAGCCCACCGTGGCGGCGCACAACGTCGAGACGGTCGAGCGGTTGACGCAGCGGGTGCGCGACCGGCGCGCCACGTACCGGCAGTCGTTGCAAGTGCTCGCGCACTACAAGCGGGGCGGGATGCGGACCAAGTCGTCGATCATGCTCGGGCTCGGCGAGCGGCGCGACGAGGTGCTCGAGGCCATGCGCGACCTTCGCTCGGTCGGCTGCGACATCCTCACCCTCGGCCAGTACCTGCGGCCCTCGGGGAAGCACTTGCCGGTCGAGGAGTACGTCCGGCCCGAGGTGTTCCGGGACCTGGAGCAGGAGGGGCTCTCGCTGGGCTTCAGGTTCGTCGCCGCCGGCCCGCTCGTGCGCAGCTCGTACAAGGCGGGCGAGTTTTTCGTCCAGCGCTGGGTCGATGAAGAGCGGAAGGTCGCGTCGCAGTAATCTCGCAGCCGCGAGCCGTTCGGGGCCGCAACGTCGCAGTGAACCACCAGCCGCCAGCCCACGATGCCAGAGTGGAACATCATCCAGGCAGTGAACGACGCGCTTCGCGTGGAGATGCGCCGCGACCCGCGCGTGGTGGTGCTGGGCGAGGACGTGGGCAAGTTCGGCGGCGTCTTCCGCGCCACCGCCGGGCTCCATGAGGAGTTCGGGGCGGACCGCGTCATCGACACGCCGCTCTCCGAGGCCGGCATCGTGGGTGCGGCGATCGGCATGGCGATGTACGGCCTGCGCCCCGTGCCCGAGATCCAGTTCAGCGACTTCATCTATCCGGCCTTCGATCAGATCGTGAACGAGCTGGCCAAGCTCCGCTACCGGTCCGGCGGGCAGTACTCGGCGCCGGTGGTGATCCGCACGCCGGTGGGCGGAGGCATCAAGGGCGGCCACTACCATTCGCAGTCGCCCGAGGCCCTGTTCATCCACGCCGGCGGGCTCCAGGTGGTCTGCCCGAGCAACCCCCTCGATGCGAAGGGGCTGCTCATCTCGGCCATCCGAGGCGACGATCCGGTGCTCTTCATGGAGCCGAAGCGCGTCTACCGCGCCTCGCGCGGCGATGTCCCCGAGGGGGACTACACGGTGCCCATCGGGGCGGCGCGCGTCGTGCGCGAGGGCCGCGGCCTGACCGTGCTCTCCTGGGGCGCGATGTTGCACGAGGCGGAGCTGGCCTGCGGGCAAGCGGCCGAGAAAGGGCTGGACCCGGAGCTGATCGACCTGCGCACGCTGTGGCCGCTGGACGTCGAGACCGTGACGCGCAGCGTGCGCAAGACGGGCCGCTGCGCCATCGTCCAGGAGGCGCCCCGCACGGGAGGCTTCGCGGCGGAGATCTCCGCGCTGGTGCAGGAGCGGTGCTTCACGTCGCTGGAGGCGCCCGTCCTGCGCATCACCGGTTGGGACACCCCGTTTCCGTACACGCTCGAGAACGACTACCTGCCGCTCGCTCCGCGCATCCTGAAAGGGCTGCGCGAGCTGGCGGCATTCCAGCCCTGAGGAGGCCGTCCATGGCGCAGTTCGAGTTCAAGCTGCCGGACATCGGCGAGGGCGTGGTGGAGGGCGAGATCGTCAAGTGGCTGGTGCAGCCCGGCGATCAGATCGTCGAGGACCAGCCGCTGGTGGAGGTGATGACCGACAAGGCCACGGTGACCATCCCGAGCCCGCGGCGCGGAAAGGTGGTGCGCACCGTCGGCAAGGAAGGGGACATCGCCAAGGTCCACTCCACGCTGGTGGTGCTGGAGGTTGACGGCGCCGGCGCCGGTGCCTCTGTGGCGGCCCCGAGCGCTGGGACTCCGGCTCAGGCCGCCCCCAGCCTGCCGGCCGACGAGGCGGGACAACCCGCGCCGCTGCAGACCGACAACCTGCCGCGACCCCAAGCGGGCGCATCCGCGCACGGTGCGCAGACCAGCGCCCACTCGGGAAACGGGGACGGTCGCAAGGTGCTGGCCACTCCCGTGACGCGGCGGATGGCTCGGGAGCTGGGCGTCGATCTCGGCGCGCTGCAGGGCTCCGGTCCGCAGGGCAGGGTGATGAAGGCCGACCTGCTCGCGCACAACGAGAACCGGCAGCGCCCGCCGATGCAGGCGCCGCCTCCGATGCCGGCGCCGGCGCGCGCTGAAGCGCCGCGCCCGGAGCCGCTGGCGCAGGACGAGGTGCGCCCCTTGCGCGGGCTGCGCAAGAGCATCGCGAAGAGCATGGTGCAGAGCCACACGTACGTGGTGCCGTTCACGTTCGTGGAGGAGTGCGACACCGGCCCGCTTGCTTCGCTGCGCGAGCGGATCAACGCGGAGCTAGCCCGGCGCGGGGAGCCGAAGCTCAGCTACCTGCCGTTCATCGCCAAGGCGCTGCTCCAGGGATTCGCCCGCTATCCCGACCTGAACGCCGTGATGGACGAGGAGAAGCAGGCCCTGGTGGTGAAAAAGGACGTAAACCTGGGCTTCGGGGCCGCCACCGAGCAGGGCCTGACCGTCTTCGTGGTGAAGGACGTGCGCGGCAAGTCGATCCGGGAGATCGGCGCCGAGATCGACCGGCTGGCGAAAGCGGCGCGCGAGCAGAAGCTGCAGCTCCAGGACCTGCAGGGC
>Ga0209488_10004721_pt1 | contig 10568 bp, 10 predicted proteins | sample Rivendell_Oct201_8_FD_188349 | JGI IMG/M metagenome (GOLD analysis project Ga0209488, IMG submission 188349) | Vadose zone soil microbial communities from the Eel River Critical Zone Observatory, Northern California, USA -... | ecosystem: Environmental > Terrestrial > Soil > Vadose zone >... | reverse complement strand
ATCAAACCCTCGATCGTGGTCAGGCTGATAAGCACCCAACCCTGGTGAGTGATCCCCGACAGGCGGACGAACGCGTAACCCAGAAAAAAGCCACCGACGACTCCGATCCCCACTCCGATGCGACGGGCGAGGCGATCGGAACGCTTCACGGATTACCTCCTCAGGTGACCGATGCCTCGGCCTCCTTTATGAATGCGCCGGACCTCATGGGTGGAAGAAAGGCGGCGGAGATCGCCTCCGCCAACGACCGGACCTCGACGACCTCGAGGCCTGTCGGCCGGCCGGCTTTGGTGCCGGCCGGAATCAAAGCGCGCGTCAAGCCGTGACGCGCCGCCTCCTGGAGGCGGCGTTCCAGCTGACCCACGCGGCGCACCTCGCCCGCCAATCCCAGCTCTCCGATGACGACCAGGCCGTCCGGCAGGGGCCTGTCTCTCGTGTTGCTGTAGATGGACAGGGCAAGACCAAGGTCGGCGGCCGGCTCCGTGATGCGGATGCCGCCCGCCACGTTGACGAATATGTCCGACTGACCGAGTTTGACCGATGCGCGCTTCTCGAGCACTGCGATGAGCATGTGCAAGCGGTTGATGTCGAGGCCGCTGGCGATGCGCCGGGGCGGGTAGTTCGTGGTCACCGGGTTGACGAGGCTCTGAATCTCGATCAGGAGCGGGCGTGTCCCTTCGATGGCGACGACCACCGCGGTGCCAGGTGAAGCGACGGCCGCGTTGCCGAGCAGGGCCGCCGAGGGGTCTGGGACCTCCTCGAGCCCGGCTTCGCCCATGGCGAAGACGCCGATCTCCTCGGCCGAGCCGAAGCGGTTCTTCATCGCGCGCAGGATGCGCAGCTCCTGCCGGCGATCTCCTTCCAGGTACAGCACGGTGTCAACGATATGCTCCAGGACCCTCGGTCCGGCGATTGCGCCATCTTTCGTGACATGCCCGACCAGAAAGATCGGAACTCCGGTCTCCTTCGCCAGCCGCATCAGCCGGGCGGCTGATTCCCGGACCTGGGTCACGCTCCCGGCGCTCCCTTCCAGACCCGCGTCCATCACCGTCTGGATCGAGTCGATGATCACCAGCTGCGGCGTATCGGCGGAGATCGAATCGCAGATCAAGTCGAGGTCGGTCTCAGCCAGCAGGAAGATGCCCGCATCCAGCACGCCCAGGCGCTGTCCCCTCATTCGGATCTGCTGAGCCGACTCCTCCCCGGAGACGTACAGCACCTTGCCGCCATCAGCCGCAACCTGAGCCGCGGCGTGCATGAGCAACGTCGACTTCCCAACTCCAGGCTCGCCCCCGACCAACACCAGGCTGCCGGCCACGATGCCGCCGCCCAAGACCCGGTTGAGCTCGTCCCAGGCAAGGGCCCGGCGCGGCGCGGCTTCGGCATCTACATCGCCGAGCGCCACCGGCTTCGAAACACCGCCAATCGCCTTGGCTCGCGGCGCACCCTTGCCAGAGGCAGCCTTGCGGACCTGGAACTCTTGCAGCGTGTTCCAGGCCTGGCAGTGCGGGCACTGTCCGGCCCAGCGCAGGCTCTCGCCACCGCAGTCTGTGCAAACGAACGTGATCGTGGACTTGGCCATTAGGGAGGGTCTACTCTCCCATCCATGATGGGGATTTACAAGTGGGCACGTAGCCTTTTACCGGGCCGGTCGTTTTATCTGATGAAAGGACAAACCGGACCTAGACCCCCCGGCTCCTTGAAGCGTAAAGGCGCCGCCCTGTCTACCCCCGGGGCGGCGTCGCCGTAATTGTGATCGACGCTTCCATCGAGATCGATCGCATTCCAGAAGCCGCCTCGCTGATCGATCCCGTCTTTCGGGACACGCCGCAGTACGCCTGCGAGCCGCTCAGCGATCACCTTGGCGTCGACACGGTGCTCAAGGTGGAGTCGGTCAACCCGGTCCGCTCGTTCAAAGGTCGCGGCGCGGAGTATCTCCTCCACCGTCTCGGACCTCAACCCGCGGGCTTGGTGTGCGCTTCGGCTGGAAATTTCGGCCAGGGCATGGCCTATGCGGCGCGCAGCCGTGGAGTCCCGCTGACCGTCTTCGCGGCGCTGACAGCCAACCAGCTCAAGGTCGATCGCATGCGGGCCCTCGGCGCGAAAGTCATCCTCGACGGCAACGACTTCGACGAGGCCAAGGACGGCGCCATGCGCCACGCGAAGGAAACCGGCGCGTTCTACGTCGAGGACGGGCTGCTCGGGCCCATCGCCGAGGGCGCCGGCACCATCGCCCTCGAGCTGTTGCGCATGTCCGAGCCGCTCGATGCTGTCTTCGTCCCGCTTGGCAACGGTTCTTTGATCAACGGCATGGGCCTGTGGCTCAAGCGTGCGTCACCGAGGACAAAGGTCATTGCGGTTTGCCCGGCGGGCTCGCCCTCGATGGAGACTTCCTGGCGCGAGGGCAAGCCGATCAGCACGGGACCGACCGACACCATCGCGGACGGAATCGCGGTGCGCGTCCCGGTGCCGGAGGCGCTCGAGATCATGCGCACCGCGGTCGACGAAGTGATGCTGGTCACCGACGAGGAGATCATCGAGGCGATGCGCCTGCTGCACAGCACCACCGGTTTGGTCGTCGAGCCCGCGGGCGCCGCCGGCATCGCGGCAATCGCAAAACGGCATGCGGAGCTCGCCGGTAAACGGGTCGCCACTCCGCTGACCGGTGGCAACGTCACCGACGAGCAGATGCGTATCTGGCTTTACTGAGGCTCCACAGCTCGACGTACTGGGAAGAAGGCGTAGGGACAGGGTCGGGGGGGCTAAAGAAGGTCGGAGACAAGCGAGTGCCGGCACGGGCGCCTTTCGCTTGATCACGAATCCAGCGAGTGCCGGCAAACGTGAGCTTCAGGTCGTTCCCGCTCCACCCAGGCATGCCTATACCTTCCAGGCGCATCACCCACACCCCCTTCCCAGGTCCCCCAACGGTGGACTGCTTCGGGTCGCGCACTCGTTTCAGCGCGACGCAAGGTCCGCCAGGTGGTCGAGCGCAGCGAGAGGACCGCTTTGAGCGAACACCTCCGGGTCCGCGCTGCGCAGGCTTGGCTGGATCTGGCCGGCCAGCTGCGCCCTCACCTCCAGGGTCAGCTCCGGTCGCCGTCGCGCGTATGAGCTGATCAGCCGCCGCAGATCAGGGTCAAGACGGCGCAGCGTGAGCTCAGCGGGAGAAGCCGCCGGCAGTCCGGGCTCCGGAGAGGAAGTCCTCGCGCCGGGCAGCTGCCACAGATAGACGCGATCTGAGTCTTTGACCACGATGGTCCCCGCGGCGAGGTCGCCGAGCCGCTTGCCCTTTCCGTTGGCGAACAGGACGACCAGCCCGACGCCGTATCCGTACGGCAGGAAGTCGACGATGCGCACGATGTTGCGGATCCCGGCCTGGGCAAATGTGAGCGGCTCGCCGCGATCACCGACCGCGCGCAGCCGCAGCGCTTTCTTGCCCACGGTCTGCCCAGACCACAGGGCTTCGCTCACCCAGAAGTAGCCGAATATGACGACGAAGCTCCCGATCAAGAAGATCAACGTCGCGGCGGTGGAGTCGACGACGAGGGCGGCGAGGGCGACGAAGTAAACGGACAACAGGATGCCGAACACGATCAGCAGGTCGAGGACCTGCGCGATGGTCCGCGTCCCAAGCCCGGCGACCTGGTAGTCGAAGGAGACGCGCTCGGGCGTGGCGACGACGAGGTCTCGGTCCGGCTGCGGCTGCATGTCAGGTAATTTTGGTCGGTGGCCTGAGTGAGAGCAGAAGATTTCGTTGCGCTGCGGCGGGATGACTGGAACCGGCTCGAGGACCTGCTCGCGCGAGCGGGCGGCGGAAACCTCAACGGCCTGGCGCCGGCCCAGGTGCTCACGCTTGCCGCTCTTTACAGGCGCGCCACCGCCGACCTCGCTCGAGCGCAGCGAGACTGGCCGGACGAACCCGTCCATCGTTACCTCAACGGGCTCGTTGCGCGGGGACATGGGATCGTGTACAGACGCGGCGGCGAGGTCTGGCGCAGGATCCGCACGTTCTACTCCGAGACCCTTCCTCGCACATACCGCGAGGCGGCCCCCTTCCTCCTTGCGGCCGGGGCGCTCATGTTCGTGCCGGCGATCGTCAGCTACTTCGTGGTGCTGGCAAATCCTGATGCCGCCTACGCAATCGCTCCCGCGAGGCTGATCGACCGAGTGCACCACCACCAGCTGTGGACCAACATCCCCCCAGCCGACCGGATCGCTGTGGCCGGCGAGATCATGGCCAACAACATCTGGGTCTCGATGGTCGCCTTCTCGTTCGGCGTCGTCTTCGGCCTGCCAGTGGTCTACGTGATGATCTCCAACGGCATCCACCTCGGCGGCGTGTTCGGACTGACCCAGGCCTACGGCCTGAGCGGTGGGTTGTTCGAGTTCGTCATCGGCCACGGGGTGCTCGAGCTGTCGATCATCGTGGCCCAGGGCGCGGCCGGCCTGATGATGGGTTGGGCATTGATCTCACCCGGTAACCGCAAGCGATCCGATGCGCTTGCGATCGCGACCAGGCGCGCCTTCACGCTGTTGCTTGGCCTGGCCCCGATGCTCGTGGTCGCGGGCCTGATCGAAGGAAACATCTCGCCGTCGAACGCCCCGTTCGCGCTCAAGGTTGCGATCGGGTTGACCACCGGGCTGTTCTTCTATTCCTACCTGATCCTTGTCGGTCGCCCGGCTCAGAGCAGCGCGCGCTCCTTGAGCTCGAGGTAGCGCTCGACCAGCGCCGGCGAAAGGCTGCCCGCGACCACATCCAGGCCGAGCACGCCTCCCCGACGCAGCAGCTCGAAGCTCTCGCGGCGGCTCGCGACAAACTCCTCCGCCGCTGCCCACTCGTAAGCGCGTGATGAGGCGGTGATCGGCGCGTCGCGTGCGCTCAGCACCGCCGGGTCCGACATCGCCACCACCAGGACCAGGTGCTTGCCGGCGAGCCGTAGACAGTGCGCGACCAGCTCCTTCGAGGCTTCTCGGTCCTGCACGTCGGTGAGGATCACGATCATCGAACGCCGGCCAACCCTCAGCGCGAGATGCGTCATCGCGTGGCCGAAATCCGGCTCGACATAGCTCGCCCTGATCGCATAGAGCGCTTCGGTCAAACGGCGGATCTGCGTGGGGCCGCGTTCTGGCTTGATGAAGCCGGTGACCCGGTCGTCGAAAGTCATGAGGCCGACCCGATCTCCATAGGACTGGGCGACCCACGCGAGCATCAGTGCGGCGTTGACAGCGTGGTCGAGCTTGTCAAGGTCACCGGCCGGCGCGGTCATGAGGCGCCCGCAGTCGAGGGCGATCATCACCTGCTGGCCGCGTTCTGCCTCCACCTCAACGACCACAGGCCGGTCGCGTCGCGCCGTGGCGGCCCAGCTCACGCGCCGCATATCGTCACCGCGCACGTAATCGCGCAACCCGGCGAATGCGGTTGAAGCGCCCGGTGGACGGGCTCGACGCATGCCCGCCATCGCGCGGAGGCCGCGACGCAGCGTCAGCTGGACGCGCTTGATGGCGACGACGTTGGGAAAGACCGCGACCTCATCCGAAACCTGAATCCGAACCTGGCGGCGCCACCAGCCGTCGTGGCGCCACACCTGCAGGTCGACGGGACCGAACTTGAACGCGCCGCGCCTGGGGGAAGACGTCCGGTACGTGACGTTCAGCCGTCCGGTGGGATCGAAGCGACTCTCGAGCTCGCGCGGGTGCGGCCGCAGCTCTGCCGGCGCGTGGTCGGCGATCCTGGCCGCGAGCCCGGCTGCCTGCGGGTTCTCCACGACGACGCTGACGTCCTCCAGCTCTCCGAGCGAGAACGGCTCGGGCATAGCCCGCCGGATCACGTATCCCGACCGGCCCGGCAAAAGGGCGAGGTCGCGCGCCGCGATGATGACGAGCCCGGCGTTGTAGACGGCGGCGACCAAACCGATCACAGGCGAGACCACAGCCAGCGCGATCAGCACCGCGCCGATCGCCACGGCCCACAGCAGGCGAGGTTGAGGCGCGAGTCCCCTGATCAAGACACTGGCTAGCGGGGTGGGACGACCCGGGCGGCCACCGCGTCTAGGACGCTGTCCGGTGTCTGCCCGGCGACCTCAGCCTCGGGACGCAGGATCAACCGGTGTCGAAAAGCTGGCGCCAGCAATGCTTTCACGTGGTCGGGCGTGACGAACTGCTGCCCCTCGAAGGCGGCGTACGCACGAGCCGCGAGCATCAACAGAACCTCGGCCCGGGTGCTCGCTCCGAGCGCGATCTCGGGCGCGGTGCGTGTGGCCGACGCAAGGTTCACGACGTAGGCGCGAATCTTCTCGTCGAGCACAACCTTCGCCACCTCGACCTTGCATGACTCGATGTCGGCCGCACCGAGCACCGGCTCGACGCCGGCCTTGACCGGATCGCGAAGCTCGATCCCTGACTCCCAGCGCCGGAGCACCTCCATCTCGTCAGCCGCCGACGGGTAGTCGAGCCGGACCTTGAAGAGGAAGCGATCCTGCTGCGCCTCAGGCAGCGGATAGGTTCCTTCGTACTCGATCGGGTTCTGTGTGGCGAGGACGAAGAAAGGCGCCGGCAGCGCGAGCTGCTGGCCTTCGAGCGTCACCCCGCGCTCCTCCATCGCTTCGAGAAGTGCCGATTGCACCTTTGCGGGTGCGCGGTTGATCTCGTCCGCCAGCAGGACGTTGGTGAAGATCGGACCGCGACGCAGCGCGAACGTGCGGTTCGCGAGGTCGTAGACGGAGGTGCCGAGGATGTCCGCGGGCATCAGGTCAGGCGTGAACTGCACCCGGCCGTACTCCAGCGCCAGGGCGCGCGCGAGCGATTTGGCGAGCAGCGTTTTTCCAGTGCCAGGAACTCCCTCGAGAAGCACGTGACCCTGAGCCACCAGCGCGATCGCGCACAGGCGGATGGCGTCTTCCTGGCCGACGACGGCCTTGATGAGCTGCTCCCGCAAGCGCGCGTAAAACTCCGGTGGGGAAACGGCGGTGGTGTCAGCCATCAAGGCCGCGGTTCTTGCGGGACGGGATGAGCGATGCGATGAAGTCGTTGGGCGCTCTTCAGCAGCTCGGTCTCGGTCGACGCAGAGGCCATGAGGGCGTTCTCGGCTTCTGCCAGTTCAGCGGCGATCTCGGGCACTCGCACCCACAGAGCATTCCAGAAGCGCTCTCGCGGCTGCATCGGAATCCCTGTCCGAGCTGCGAGCGAGCGCTCGGTAGCGGTGGCGAGCACACCGAGCGTGACGGCGCGGGCGCTTGACCGGCGAAGCAGCTGACCGACCGCGACCGCCCACTCGGCATCCGCTCGCGCAACGTCGGGCAGCCGTGGGATGAGCGGTCCGAACGAACGCCCGCGCAGCAGCAGACCGACGAACACAGCTATGAGCAACCAGAGCAGCGCCGCGCCCCATGGGGTCAGGACCCACGCCTGTGGCGCGAGGTCGCTGACGTTCACGCCGTGGTGGTACTCGTCGAAGAGGACTGATGCTTTGGCCGACGTGAGTCCAAGCAGGTCAGCGAGGAGGCGCCCGTTGTCTTCCTTGCCGAGGTAACCGTTGCACAGGACCAGCGGGTCCGCCAGCACGACGACATAGCCCGCCTGAACTCGCTGCAGAAAGCCGGTCACGTAACCGCCGGGCGTGCGCAGGAACGGGACCTGATCGCCGGATGGTGCCAGGGGTGTGACCGCACCGCCACCCACCACGGTCTTGACCCCCGGCACGGCGGGGTTCCCGAGCTGGCCGGCGCCCGACACCGTCCCGTCCAGACGCTTCACCCCGAATACAAGGTCGAGCTGAGGATCGCCTTTCTCCGCGGCGTAGACGAGGATGCCGCCGGAGCGAACCCACAAGCGCGTTCGCTCCGCCTGGTCTGCTGTGTATGGGCTCGTCGGACTGAAGACGAACATCATGGCGAACGGTGTAATCGGGGCGAAGGAGCCCGCGATCTGGTCGGTCGGATGGCCCATTGCTTCCGCGAAGAGGCGTACCGCCGACGTGCCGTTGGCGGAATCGCTGTTCGAGCTGTGTTCCGGCGAATCCTGGTGCGGCTGAATGGAATAGGCGAGCGCGGCCACCGCGATGGCGAGCACTCCGGCGATGATCCAGGCGCCGGCGCCTTTCATGCGGCGGCGCCCGTGGGCTGGCGGAAGGGCGCCGCGACCCGCGCCGCCTGGTCATACGCGACCACGTCCACCCCCTGTCCCCCGTAAACCGCCGCCTCGAACGGCATCAGGAGCGGGCGCAGTCGTGCGGGCTCGGGTGCCTTCTGGAAAATCTCGCGCACCGTCAGCGGGCTTCCCTCCCACGTCCGCTCTCCCGAAAGCGTGGCGGCGACCCCGGCGCACAGCGCTCGAATCGCGCCCACGCGGTCACCTCGACCCGAGAGCCGGTCCGCCTCGGCAAAGTAATCCGCGGGGGCTCGAGGGCCGGCGGGTTGGGCGGCGATCACACCTTCGGTGAATCGGCCGCGAGCAGATCGAAAGACGATGACGGCCACGGCGATCAGAGCTCCCGCGCCGAACACATAGAAGATCCAGGTCGGCGCCTGTGGTCCGGTGCCCGCGCCAAACAGCAGGCGCAGCAGCTGGTTGATCCGGTCGCCTACCCACTGCACGAAGCGGTCAAGCAACGAAGGCGGGCGGCGAAGCGCGTCGTAGCGAGACATGGCCAGCACTTCGTGCAGCCTCTGCTGCGCCAGCTCTGGGTCGGTTGACTTGGCCGGCTGGTCGAGCAGAGCCCGAAGGGCGAGCAGCCGAGACTTTGCGTCGACGAAGTCTGGTGGCTTGCGCTGAAGGTCGTCGATGATCTCGGGCTGGGTCAGGCCGGTGCCCGCGCGAAGCACCGCCTCCGCCTGGTGCGCGGCAGACGTATCGCCGGCGGCGGCACTTTGAATCAGCTGATATGCGCTCTCTACCGCCTGCCGGTAGGTCGGAGGTGGCGGCGGGTCGGCTGAGACAGGCAGCGCCGCGAGACCCGCGAGACCGAACACCGCGGCGGCGAACCCGATCGACCTGAGGACGAGGCGTTGAGGTCTCAGCGAACGCTCACTGCGCAGGCTGTGGGCTGGCGACGCGCTGCGCGAGCTGGAAGAGGTCGAGCGCTTCGCGCCGAACGCGAAGGTCCAGATAAATGAGGACGATCGCGATCTGCAGAAGAGGATTCACCAGCGAACCCACGATCACGCTGCTTGCGGCGGCGATCCACAATGCGGCGACCGTCGGGATGACAAGCTGCAGAAGGGATTGCGCGAGGACGATGAACGCTCGCAGCGCGGTGCGCGCGACGAACCAGATGATGAACATCAGCAACAGGGTGAAGAAGGTGCGCCACCAGCGTCCCTGGACAAGGCGCCAGCTGCGGCCCATCGCCGCGCCGAGACCCAGGTTCTCGATGAACATCAGGGGCATCACGACCGCCCAGCCGACCCAGATCCAGATCCAGAGTGGGATCAGGCAGAAAGCCACCAACATCAGACCGATGAGCAGCCAGTAGCCGAGCAAAGGAAAGTAGCGCCTCAGGACTCCGGAGAGGACGCCCGCCGGAGTCACCGGCCGGCCGAGCGCCGATTCGCAAGCGGCGTAGGTGACTGCTCCATAGAAAAAGGGCACGAGCACGAGCGCGATCAATGCACCAACGAGGTAGAGCACCAGGGTGCCGGCCTGGAGCAGTGTCTGGTCAGCGGTCGCCGTGCCCGCCTGCAACAGCAGGCCGCTGAACAGCGCGTAGTAGCTGAAGCTGGACAGCGCTGCCGACGGGATCGAGAGGATCACCGACAGGCCCGCGAAGAGCAGGAAGTGCCGCCTGTACATCCGAAAGGTTTCATCGAGCAGGTCGCCGATCTCGAGCGGGCGCAGACGAAGTGGAACTGTTGCGCTCACCTGAGGCAATTGTGGCGCCCCTCGCCGATTGGCCGTTAAGTACCAGCGAAATGCCCGAGGTGCGCGTTCTCTGCAGTGGAGGGGCCAAATTGAACGACCGAGCGGCGGGATCGGTGGACGACGTCCGGGTGTTGTTCGTGGAAGACGACCCAGCAGTCGCCCAGATGTACAAGCTGAAGCTAGAGCTGGACGGCTACCACGTCGAGGTGGCGCCAGACGGCGAGCTGGCTTTGAGCATGGCGCGCAGCGAGCCGCCCGACATCATCTTTCTCGACATCCGGCTGCCGAAGCTGGGCGGCCTCGAAGTGCTCGAAGCCCTACGGGCCGACCCCAGGACGCAAGCGGTTCCCGTCGTGATCCTCTCTAGCCACTCCGAAAAAGAGCTGGTCGAGCGCGGCGCCAGGCTGGGCGCCCTGGACCACCTGATCAAGAGCAAGACAACGCCGGCCACGCTGGCCGGGGGCGTCGACGGCTGGCTGAAGCACTAACCCGCGGCGGCCGACCTATGTGCAGTAAAGCGGGTATCGCGACCTCTTGATCGCCCCTTTTGTGCACACTCGCCGACGACGCGGCGTCAGGGTTTAGCTGCGGTGCCCGCCGGCTCCTTGTGCTTGTGCTTGACCGGCGTGAACTTGAGGCCATCCTCGCCTTCGACGTCGATCTGAACCGTGTCGCCACGGGCGATCTTCCCGCGCAGCAGGTGCTCCGAGAGG
>Ga0209488_10004717_pt1 | contig 10572 bp, 10 predicted proteins | sample Rivendell_Oct201_8_FD_188349 | JGI IMG/M metagenome (GOLD analysis project Ga0209488, IMG submission 188349) | Vadose zone soil microbial communities from the Eel River Critical Zone Observatory, Northern California, USA -... | ecosystem: Environmental > Terrestrial > Soil > Vadose zone >... | reverse complement strand
CTATGGTGCCGAGGGCAGTCTTCCGATGAGCGCCCGGCAAATGAACCGGCTATTGAAATTCTGGCTTGCCGAGGCGGGCCTCGATCCCACCAAGTATGGTACTGAATCTTTGCGAAGGACGAAGGCGCTTCACATCTTGAATAGTACCGGCGATTTGGACGCCGTCCGAGTGCTCTTGGGGCACCGAAAAATCGAGAGCACGGCGACCTATCTGCGTATCAACAGAAAGTCCGATCCGCTCGAAATCTGTCGCTCCATTGATATTTGACGGTCTTGTCGGTCTAGGTAGGGTTCGGCCGCTTATCGACGGATACCTTCTGTGGCGACCGGATGCCGGCTACGGGGTTCAGGGCCACAAGCGGAATATGCACCGCAAAAAAAGGGTGCCGTTGTCTCCTGCGAAAATTTTCGCTCTTCCAAGCACACTTGGAACTGGTATAGCTTCCATTCGCGAGAAAAGCCGAATTACCGGCCTCTCATTGGGGAAAATTAAAGCCATGTCGAACAAAGTTTTGTTGGCAATTATCGTTCTTGCAATCATCACGACGATCGGTGGAGCGGAGGCACAGGAAACTGGCACGAAAGTCATTTCGACGCTTACAGCTCCAAATGCGATCGGTCCTTATTCTCAGGCAATCCGAGCGGGCAAGACCCTCTATCTCGCTGGACAGATTGCAATTGATCCAAAGACAAACCAAGTGCTGTCGAATGGAACAATCGAGGAGCAGACACGTCGAGTGCTTGATAACCTGACCGCCGTGCTTGTAGCCGATGGGCTGACCATGGATCACATTGTTTCAACAACTGTTTTCCTCAAAGATTTGAGCGAGTTTGAGAAAATGAACGCGGTCTATGCCACATACTTCAAAAATGAGCCGCCCGCCCGCGCCACCGTTGAAGTTGCCCGCTTGCCCCGGGATGTGAAGGTAGAGATTTCGGCGATTGCGGTCGCTCCGTAGCGATTGCGTGGCTCGCCGCATGACCGATCTGGGCCGGAGGCCGCCGATGTCCGGCAACCCGCTGCCTGATTCCGGCAACCCCGCGCCTGCTGCGGAGCTGCCCGACGAGGTCCTCGCCATCGAGGACCTGCACGTCACCGTGCACGACGGGGCCGCTACCGCGTTGCGCGGCGTCACCCTCGCCGTCCACTCCGGTGAGATCGTGGGCCTGGTCGGCGAGTCGGGCAGCGGCAAGACGCTGACCTGCCGGGCCGCCCTTGGCGTGCTCCCGCCCGGCGTCGCCGCCCGGGGAAAGATCACCTTCGCCGGCGCGTTGCAACTGTGCTCCTGCCAATACGGCGATGGCCAGGGCACTCCAAGACAGACCGGTCCGAGTCAGGCTCACCGGTTTCAATTGCCGAATGCCCGGACAGGTGACCGGTCGGGGCGGTCCGCGCTGCCGACTACGTCCCGAAGTACTCGTGGATTTGGCGGATCGCCATCGATCCCTCGCCGACCGCGGAGGCCACCCGTTTGACCGAGCCGCTACGCACGTCTCCCGCCGCGAACACACCGGGTTGGCTGGTTTCCAGCATCATCGGCTGGCGCTGGGTGCTGCGCCGGGCACCGTCGGCGTCCGAATACAGCGCTGCCGGACCGGTCGGCACGAAGCCGCGGTCGTCGAGTTCGATGGCGCCGGCGAGCCATGTGGTATTGGGATCCGCGCCGATGAAGACGAACAGGGCGCGGGTCTGGATCGAGTGCCGCTCGCCTGTTCGTTTGTCCTCGGTCACCACCGCGCTGAGTGCACCGTTTCCGTGCACCTCCCGGATCTCGGTGCACGACCGGACAGTCACGCGGGGGTGCCGGTTGATCTGGTCGACGAGATACCGGGACATGGTCTTGTTCAGGTCGTCGCCGCGGATCACCACATACACCCGGGAAACCCGCGCGGCGAGGAAGATCGCCGCCTGGCCCGCGGAGTTACCACCCCCGACGATGACGACCGGCCCCGTGCCGCACATCAACGCTTCTTGAAAGGTGGCGGCGTAGTACACGCCGTTGCCCTCGAACGATTCGATTCCCGGGACGGCGAGCCTGCGATACCTGGCTCCCGTGGCCAGCACGACGGCCCTGGCCACCACCGACCCACCGTCCGCGAGCGTTACCCGGTGCTGGCCGCCGTCGGATTCCAGCCGGGTGATCTCCGCGGACACCATGATCCGCGCTCCGAACTTGCCGGCCTGCAGAACGGCCCGTTCGGCCAGGTCGGCTCCGGAGATTCCGCCGGGGAACCCCAGATAGTTCTCGATCCTCGACGACGTCCCGGCCTGCCCGCCGGTTGCGATCCGCTCCATGGCCGCGGTGGTCAGGCCGTCCGACGCGGCATACACCGCGGCGCCCAGCCCCGCGGGACCGGCGCCCACCACGACGACGTCGGATTCGTCGAGCACCGTATCGGGTACCGGCAGTCCCACCCGGCGGGCCAGCTCGGTGTTGGTCGGGTTGCGCAGCACCTCACCGCCCCAGATCACCACCGGCGTGTCCCGGGCGGCCACCCCGAACCGCTGCAGCAACCGTTCGGCCTGTTTGTCGCGCTCCAGGTCAAGCCAGCGGTGCGGCAATCGGTTTCGCGCGGCGAACTCGCGCAACCGGGCGGTGTCCGGCGAATAGCAGGAGCCGATGATCCGGAATCCGGATCCCTCCTGAATGAGCAGCGAGCGGCGCAACAGATACGCGCGCAGGATGAGGTCACTGAGCACCGGATCGTGGGCGACCAGGGCCCGCACCCGCTCTGTCGGGACCACGAGCACTTCGCCGGGTTCCACCACGTCGGCGGTGTAGAACGCCGCTTGGCCTTCGAGGTCGCCCAGCTCCCCGAGGAACCGCCCGGGGCCGTGCACCCGGATCACGTGCCGGTTGCCCGCATCGTCCAAAGTGCTGACGGCGACTTTGCCGGACAGAATGACGAAAAAGTAGTCGGAGCGCTCACCCTCGCGGACCAGCATCTCTCCCGTGTCGACTGCTCGCCGCGCCCCGCCCGCCTCGAGCGCGGCGATCTGATCGTCAGACAGTCGCGGGTACGCGCCGTATATGTCGGGGGATTCGGCCAGCGGAATCGATGTGCGCTGGTCGGTGGCGGCGACCTCAGACATAGTTCTCGTGGACATAGCACCAGCGCCAGTTCTCGCCGCGCTCCAAGGACTGCACGATCGGGTGGCCCACCGTGTGCGCGTGCGCCCGGGCATGCCGCATGGGCGAAGAATCGCAGCAGCCGACGTGCCCGCACGTCAGGCACAACCGCAGGTGCACCCACGGTGTGCCGAGCCGCAGACATTCCTCACAGCCGTTCGTGCGCGGGCGCACCTGGCGAATCGCCGCCACGTGTGGATCGAGATCCACGGATGTCATGACCGTGCCTCCTTCGCGCTGCCGGCCGATAGCGCCTGATCCAGCCAATTGCGCAGCGCCGCAACGGGAGCGGCACCCGCCTGACGCGCTAGTACCTGCCCGTGGTCGAGGACCAGCAGTGTCGGCACCGCCTGCACCGTGAACCGCTGCGAAATCGCCGGTGCCTTGTCCACGTCGACCTTGACCAGTTTGAGTTGTCCGGCCCGTTCGGTGGCGAGCCGCTCCAGCGCCGGGCTCACCATCCGGCACGGCCCGCACCACGTCGCCCACAGGTCGACAAGCACTGGCACCGAGGACTTTTCGGCGACGTCGGCGAAGTCCCCGTCACCGGCCGCAGCGATCCACGGCAGCCACTGGTGACAGTTGGCGCACCGGGGCTTTCCCGCGGCCGCCGCGGGTACCCGGTTGCGCTTTCCGCAGTGCGGGCATGTCACGATGTCGGTTTCCATGGCGGTTCCTCCGTCAGGCCGCCCGGGCCGGTTCCGAATAGCCCACGACGAGTTCGCCGTTCTCGACGGTGACGCGGATCTTTCCACCGCCCGCGATGTCGCCGCGTAGCAACGCCCGGCCGATCTTGGTCTCCACCTCGTGGGCGATGTAGCGGCGCAGCGGCCGGGCGCCGTACACCGGATCGTAGCCGTGCTGAGCGATGAGACGACGGGCGTCTTCGGTGATCTCGAGCTCGATCTGTCTGCCCATCAACCGATCTCGTAGCTCCGCCAGCTGAAGCTCGACGATCCGTTCGATCTGCGGCATCGACAGCGGGGTGAACAACACGGTGTCGTCGACCCGGTTGAGGAACTCGGGCCGGAAGTGCCCGCGCAGCTCAGCCATCACCCGTTCGCGCGCGTCGGGCTTGATCTCGCCGTGTGGGGTGACGCCGTCGAGTAGGTAGTGCGATCCGATGTTGGAGGTCATGATGACCACCGTGTTGCGGAAGTCCACCTGGCGTCCCTGTGCGTCGGTGAGCCTGCCGTCGTCGAGCACCTGTAGGAGCGTGTTGAAGACGTCGGCGTGGGCCTTTTCGATCTCGTCGAAGAGCACCACCGAGTAGGGCTTGCGGCGCACCGCTTCAGTGAGCTGGCCACCCTCGTCGTAGCCGACGTATCCCGGTGGCGCACCGACCAACCGGCTGACCGTGTGCCGCTCCTGATACTCACTCATGTCCAGGCGCACGATGTTCTCTTCGCTGTCGAACAGCGCGGCGGCCAACGTCTTGGCGAGTTCGGTCTTGCCGACCCCGGTGGGGCCGAGGAAGATGAAGGATCCGATCGGGCGGCGCGGGTCCCGGATTCCGGAGCGGGCCCGGATCACCGCGTCGGCGACCAGCTGGACGGCCTCGTCCTGGCCGATCACCCGTTCGTGCAGGATTTCGTCGAGCCGCAGCAGCTTTTCCCGTTCGCCCTCCTGCAGCCGCGCGACCGGTATTCCGGTCCAGGCGGCGACTATTTCGGCGATCTCGTCCTCGGTGACGACCTCACGCAGCAGCGGCTTGTCGCCCTGCTTGGACGTCAGCTGTTCCTCGGCTGCCTGCAGTTTGCGTTCCAGTTCGGTGATCTGGCCGTAGCGCAACTCGGCGGCCCGGTTGAGGTCGTAGTTGCGCTCGGCTTCTTCGGCCTCGTGCCGCACCTGCTCGAGTTGTCCGCGCAGTTCCTGCACCCGCTTGATCGCCTGCCGTTCGGCATCCCATTGCGCGTGCCGGGCGTCGGCTTCTGCCCGCAGGTCGGCCAGCTCCCTGCGCAACTCTTCCAGGCGCGCCTTGCTCGCGGGATCGGATTCCTTGGCCAGCGAGACCTCCTCAATCTCGAGCCGGGTGACCCGCCGGGTGATCTCGTCCAATTCGGCTGGCAAGGAGTCGATTTCGGTGCGCAGCCGCGCACACGCCTCGTCCACCAGGTCGATCGCCTTGTCCGGCAGGAACCGGTCGGTGATGTAGCGGTGCGACAGGGTTGCCGCAGCCACCAGTGCGCCGTCCTGAATCTTCACCCCGTGAAAGACTTCGAGGCGGTCGCGCAGCCCGCGCAGAATCGAGATGGTGTCCTCCACATCGGGTTCGTCGACCAGTACGGTCTGGAACCGGCGCTCCAACGCGGCGTCGTTTTCGATGTGTTTGCGGTACTCGTCGAGGGTGGTGGCACCGATCATGTGCAGCTCGCCGCGGGCAAGCATCGGCTTGAGCATGTTGCCGGCGTCCAGGGAACCTTCTGCCGCCCCGGCGCCGACCACGGTGTGCAACTCGTCGACAAACAGCAGGATGCGGCCCTCGCCCGCCTTCACCTCCGAAAGGACCGCCTGCAGCCGTTCCTCGAACTCGCCGCGGTATTTCGCACCGGCCACCAGCGAACCCATGTCGAGGGAGAAGATCGTCTTGTCCCGCAAGCCCTCCGGGACATCGCCGCGCACGATCCGCTGGGCCAACCCCTCGACGATCGCCGTCTTGCCCACGCCGGGGTCGCCGATCAGAACCGGGTTGTTCTTGGTCTTGCGGCTCAGGATCTGAATCACCCTGCGGATCTCGGCGTCCCGGCCGATCACCGGATCAAGCTTGCCGGCGCGGCCCTCGGCGACCAGGTCACGGCCGTATTTCTCCAGCGCCTCGTAGGCCCCCTCCGGCGTCGCGGAAGTGACCCGCTGGTTGCCGCGCACCTTGGTCAGCGCGCTCAGGAACGAATCTCGTGTGACACCATTATTGGCGAGTATCCGCCCGGCGGCGGTGGACGTACCCTCTTCGGCGAGGGCGATCACCAGATGCTCCACCGACACGTATTCATCCTTGAGCCGCTTGGCTTCTCGCTCGGCGGCCTCCAACAGCGTCGCTAGGCGCCGGGTGACAGACACCTGACCCGGCGCAGCGCCCGGGCCGCTCACCTTCGGCCGCCGATTCAGCTCGCGTTCCAGGTCCGTGCGCAGGGCCGCGGTGTCGGCGCCCGTCTGATCGAGGAGCCGCGGTACGAGACCCTCGGGCTGGTCGATCAGCGCCATCAACAGATGTTCGCCGTCGACCTCGATATGACCCATCCGGGTCGCAATGCTCTGCGCTTCGGCCAACGCCTCCTGCGACTTCTGGGTCAGCTTGTTGATGTCCACGGTGATGTCCTCCTTCGCCGAGAAGCGGATTCCAGCTCTTCGATGCGGTCCAGCAGGTCGAGCACCAGCCCGATCGCCGCGTAGTTGAGTCCCAGACCGGTCCTCAACCGCTGGATGCGGGCGACCGTCACCAACGCAGACGGTTCGAACCAGAGATCGCCGCGGGCATCCTGCTGGCAAGCGAGGAGGCCGAGCGCGACCAGCCGGCGCACCATGTCGGGATGTAACCCGCAGCGTGTTGCGAAGACGTCGAGTTGAATTCCGGGCCGCCGCGCCAGGACATAGCGTGGTGCGGTCATCGTCCCCTCCTGGGGTCGAACGTGGACTCCGCCGCCAGTTGCTCGAACAGCTCGCGTTCCCGCGCAGTGGGTTTCGGTGGCACCATCACCTTGATTTCTGCGTAGAGGTCGCCAGCGGCACCGCGCGAGTTGGGCATGCCTTCGCCGCGCAGCCGCAACCGCCGGCCGGTCGACGATCCTTGGGGCACCTTAACTTTCGCTTCGCCGCCGGGAGTTCGAATAGCGACAGTGGTCCCCAGCACCGCCTCCCACGGCGACACCGGCAGATCGACGGTGACGTCGCGTCGGTCGAGCCGGAATCGGGGATGCGGCTTGATGCGCACCCGCAGGTACAGATCTCCGGCCGGTCCATCGCCGCTACCTCGGCCGCCCTCACCCGCCAGCCGTATCCGCTGACCGTCGATGACACCGGCGGGAATGTTGACCCCGTAGTTGCGGCTATCTAGTGAGATCTGCCGTTTGCCGCCTCGGTAAGCCTCCTCGACGGTCAGGTCCAGCACCGCTTCCTGGTCGGCGCCCGGAATCGGCCCGAATCCGCCACCGCCGCCGAACATGTCGCCGAATAGGTCTTCGATGTTGATGCCGCCGGCGCCGCCGAAGCCCTGGCCGTAGCGCACCCGCGCGCCGGAGGGCCCGGCACCGCCGAAGCCGCCGCCCTGGAAGCCACCGGCACCCGCGCCCACGCGCTCTTCCCAGTCCTCGGGCACCTTCCGGAAGTCTTCGCCGAATCGGTCGTAGCGCTTGCGGGTTTCTGGGTCCGATAGCACGTGATAGGCCTCGTTGATCTCCTTGAACCGTTCTTCGGCCGCTGGATCCTTGTTGACGTCCGGGTGATGCTTGCGGGCCAGTGTGCGGAACGCCTGCTGGATCTGATCGGCGGTCGCGTCCCGCGACACCCCGAGGACTTCGTAGTAGTCGCGGGCCACGAGGCGTCACTCCCCGCGTCGGCTGACCACCACGGCCGCCGGCCGCAGTTGCCTCGATCCTTCGCCGTAGCCCGGTCGAAGTACTTCGACAACCGTCCCGGGCGCGCTGTCCGGGTGGTCCACCACACCGACCACCTCGTGACGCTCCGGGTCAAAGGGCACCCCTGCCTCCGCATCGCGCGGATAGCCGAGCTGCTCGAGAACCTGTAGGGCTTGTTCGAGAATGCTCCGCACACCTTCGACGACCGCGTCGGACTGGTCACCAGCATGACTGATCGCCCGCTCCAGGTTGTCCACGATGGGCAGCCATGCGCCGGCCACTCTGGATCGTTCCGTTGCTCGTTCGCGGTCCAGCTCGCGCGCATACCGCTTGCGCAGGTTGTCCAGATCGGCGACGGCGCGCCGCCAGCGGTCCTCGAGCTTGGCCAGTTCCTTGTCCGAATCAGGTTGGGAGGCAGCCGCGTCTGGCGGGCTTTCGTCTACCCGGTCATAGTCCTCTTCGGTCTTGGAATGCTCTGCGGGGCTGACCATTACGGCTCAGCCCCGGTCGAATTCGGCGTCGACCACGTCGTCGTCACCGACTGGAGAGCCCCGGCCGTCGCCGGACGGTTGCCCGTTGGCGCCACCGGACGGCATGGGTTGCAGTCCGTAAAGCACTTGCTGCAGTTCGGATGTCAGGGACTGCACCCGGTCCATCGGTGCGTCTTCCTTGACGGCCTGGCGCGCGTCGGCGATCAGCATCTCGGCGCGTGCCCGGTCGTGCGGCGCCGCCGAATCGCCCAGTTCGGCGAGCCGGCGCTCCACCTGGTATGCCGCCGAGTCGAGTTCGTTACGCGCTTCGACGGCCTTGCGCAGTTGCTCGTCCTCGCGGCGGTTGGCCTCGGCCTCGGCGAGCATCCGCTCCACCTCGCTCTTATCGAGGTTGGACTGCTCGCTGATGGTGATGCCCTGCTCGGCGCCCGTATCCTTATCGCGTGCGGTGACATTCAGGATGCCGTTGGCGTCGATGTCGAAGGTGACCTCGATCTGCGGCTCACCCCTCGGTGCCGGGCGGATGTTCTCCAGCTTGAATCGACCGAGTACCCGGTTGTCCTTGGCCAGCTCCCGTTCACCCTGCAGTACAACGACATCCACTGCGGGCTGGTTGTCCGCCGCGGTGGTGAACACCTCGCTGCGCCGTGCCGGGATGGTGGTGTTGCGCTCGATGATCTTGGTCATCAGCCCGCCGGCGGTCTCCACACCCAGCGACAATGGGGTGACGTCGAGCAGCAAGACGTCGGAGACCTCGCCCTTGAGCACACCGGCCTGGATCGCGGCGCCGAGCGCGACCACCTCATCGGGGTTCACGCTCATGTTGGGGTCCTTGCCGCCGGTGAGCCGGCGGACCAAAGCCTGGACTGCGGGGATCCGGGTGGAACCGCCCACCAGGATCACCTCGTCGATGTCGTTCGCGCTCACCTTGGCGTCGTCCATCGCCTGCTTGACCGGGCCCATGCAGCGCTCCACCAGATCGTGCGTGAGTTCCTCGAACTTCGACCGATTAATGGTCAGGGTGAGGTGCTTGGGGCCGTTGGCGTCGGCAGTGACAAACGGCAGGTTGACTTGGGTCTGGGCCACCGACGACAGTTCGACCTTGGCCTTCTCGGCCGCCTCGAAAAGTCGTTGCAGCGCCTGCGGATCTTTGCGCAGATCGATGTTGTTCTCGCGCTGGAATTCGTCGGCCAGGTAGTCGACGAGCCGGCGGTCGAAGTCATCGCCACCCAGGTGCGAATCACCGGCCGTAGCACGCACTTCGACCACGCCGTCACCCACGTCAAGCAGGCTCACGTCGAACGTGCCGCCGCCGAGGTCGAAAACCAGCACGGTCTCGTGGCCCTTCTTGTCCAGTCCGTAGGCCAGCGCCGCGGCCGTGGGCTCGTTGATGATGCGCAGCACGTCGAGCCCGGCGATCCGGCCGGCGTCCTTGGTGGCGTTGCGCTGTGCGTCGTTGAAGTACGCCGGAACGGTGATCACCGCCTCCTTGACGCGTTCACCGAGGAACTTGCCGGCGTCGTCGACGAGTTTGCGCAAGACCTGTGCGCTGATCTCCTCCGGCGAGTACTTCTTGCCGCGCACGTCGAACCGGGCGGCGCCACCCTCGCCCTCGACGACGTCGAAGCTGACCGCCTTGGCTTCCTCCGATATCTCGTCGAAACGGCGGCCGATGAACCTCTTCGCCGAGTAGATGGTGCCCTTCGGGTTCATGATCGACTGTCGCCTGGCCAGTTGCCCGACCAGACGCTCGCCGTTTTCCGTGAAGGCCACCACCGATGGGGTCGTTCGCGCGCCCTCGGCGTTGGGAATCACAATCGGTTCCCCGCCCTGCCAGGCGGCGATCACGGAGTTCGTTGTCCCGAGATCGATGCCTACCGCTGTCGCCATCGTCTATTCCTTTCGGTTGCCGCCGGCGAGGAGTTGCAGCGCACGATCGGCAACCTCCAACTCCGCGACGACGTCGTAATACTTGGGCCGCAGCCCGCTGATGGAGTGGAAATCGCGTTGGCCGCGCTGCAGCGCATGCACGAGCAGCCCGAACAGCGCGCCCACAATGGCGCCGAAGACCAAGCCGTAGCCGGCCAGCACCAGCGCGGAGATCAGTGGTTCGATCCAGTTGAACAACCCGAAGATCCACCCGATCAGCGCGCCCATCAGAGCGCCCGACCCGGCACCGCGCAGCGCCGCCCCGCCGTAGTTCAGCCGGCTGAGGACCTGTTCCAGGTACTCCAGTTCCCGGCCGACGGTGGCCACTCGGTTTACCTCGAATCGCGGATCGGACAGGTAATCGACCACGCGTTCGGCGTCGGCGTAATTGTCGAAGCTGGCGATCACCTGGCAGGCGGACTCGCTGGGCCTCACCGCCGATGTCGCCAC
>Ga0209488_10004715_pt1 | contig 10576 bp, 11 predicted proteins | sample Rivendell_Oct201_8_FD_188349 | JGI IMG/M metagenome (GOLD analysis project Ga0209488, IMG submission 188349) | Vadose zone soil microbial communities from the Eel River Critical Zone Observatory, Northern California, USA -... | ecosystem: Environmental > Terrestrial > Soil > Vadose zone >... | reverse complement strand
GACGTCGAACACCACCAGCTGTGGCGGGATGTGGGGGCGCAACCGACGCATCAGAGATAGTCGACCCACTTGATGCCCATGAGCTGCAGCTGCAGCTGCAGCCGCGTCACCTGCCGCGCTGCAGCCGGCCCGCCGTCGGCATCGACATCCACGTGCACCCACAGGTCCTGCACCGCCGGCGCCGGCATCTGCCGCAGCCGCTGGCGCAGTTCGAGCACGAACGCCTCGAACGGCACGCGGCCGCGGGCCGCCACGACGAAGCCATCGCCGAGCACCCGCACGTCGATGCGTTCGCCGGAGAATTGCAGGCTCGGGCTCGGCTCGTCGCTGGCACAAGCCGCCATCAGCAGCAGCGACCAGAGTGACCAGGTCGGCGCGATCGAGGTGCATCTCATGGGGCGGCACTCATGTGGCGGCTCTCATGTGGCAGCGATGCCCTGCACTTCGATCAGCGCATCGAGATCGAACAGCGACACCACCTGGAACAACGCCATGCCGGGGAAGTGCCGCCCGCTGTAGCGCTGCCACACGGCACCGAACTGCTTGCGCGCGGTGGCATAGTCGTGGCGGCTGATCAGGTAGAAGTTCAACTGCACGATGTCGTGGTAGCTCATGCCGGCGTCGCGCAGCACGCAGCCGATGTTGGCCAGCGCTCGATCGAGCTGGCCGACGAGGTCGCCGCGCTCGACGATCCGGCCCTGCTGGTCGCAACCGCACTGGCCGGCCAGGTACAGCGTGCGGCTGAGGCCGTGCTCGACCAGGAAACCGTGGGCGAAGCCGATCGGCGGCGCCAGATCCGCAGGGTTGACCGGGCGCTTCATCGGCCCTCCGCCGGCAGCTCACGCAGGATCGCCCGCACCGGGCTGCTGTCGCCGGCGACGATCCGCAGCGGCAACGCGATCAGTTCGTAATCGCCGGCCGGCACGCGCGACAGATCGAGGTTCTCGAGGATGGCGACGCCGCCCGCGTACAGCGCGTGGTGGCCGTCGAGTTCCTTGCTGCTGGCGTGGTCGATGCTCGGCGTGTCGATCCCGACCAGCACGATACCGGCGGCGACCAGCGCGCGAGCGGCGTCCGGGCCGACCGCAGTGAAGTCCGGGTCGAACACGCGATGGTCGTGCGTGCTGCGGGTGCGCAGCAACAACCGTTCGGCACCGCGCAGCAGCTCCGGCGTCAGCAGGCGCACCGGGACCAGGGCCGGACGGCCCTCGCCGCGCACGTCGATCACGCGACAGCGACCGATGTACTTGCGCAGGTCGACGGCGGCGATGTCGTCGCCGGCAACTTCGAAATGCAGCGGCGCATCGGTGTGCGTGCCGAGGTGCACCGACATGCAGATCGAGCTGACATTGCACGACTCGCCGCGCTCGATGCGCAGCGCCCATTGCTGGGTGAACGGCGTGTCGCCGGGGAAGGTCGCCGACGCCGGTTCGATCGGTTCGCTGACGTCCCAGATCCTCATCCTGGTCGCCGCTCCTGCTGCTGGAACCGTTCGTACTCGCGCCGATCGAGGATCTCGCGCGTGCGCCGCACGGCCGCGCGCACTTCGTCCTCGCTGTTGTAGAAGTGCGGCGCCACGCGCAGGCCGGCGTCGGGGCGGTAGTCGACCACGACGTCCTCCGCCAGCAGCGCCTGGCACACCGCGTAGCCGTGCGGCACGTCGATCGCCAGGTGACCGCCGCGCTGCCGCGCATCGGCCGGTGACTTGATGCCGAAGCCGAGCCGCTGCGCCTCGACGAACGCCAGCTGGGTCAACCGCTGGCTCTTCTGCCGCACGCGGTCGATACCGGCTTCGAGCAGCGCCGCGATGCCGGCCATGCCGGCGAACAGCGCCGGCACGTTGGGTGTGCCGGTGCTGAAGCGACCGCCGTCGTCGCGGTAGTCCTGGCCCGCGGTCGAGAACGCGAACGGCTGTTTGTGTGCGGCCCAGCCGGTGAACGCCGGCTGCAACCGCGCGCGCTCGGCCGGCGCGACGTACAGAAAGCAGTTGCCGGGCCCGCCGCACAGGTACTTGAGCGCGCCGCCGACCGCCGCGTGCACGCCCCAGCGCTCGAGTTCGAGCGGCAGCGTGCCGGCCGAATGGAACACGTCGAGGATCACGAACGCGCCGACCTTGCGCGCCTGCTGCACGATCGCCGCCACGTCCACCACGAACGCGCTGCGGAACAACACGTGGTCGACCGCGACGATCAGCGTCTGGTCGTCGATCGCCGCGAGCAACCGCTGCAGATCGACGCCGATCCGGTCGGCGTTGCCCGGCACGCGCACGAGCCGCGCGCCGTGCGCCGCGCGCGCCTCGTGGATGTACTGGTCGGAGGGAAAATTGAGCTCGGAGTAGACGATCTTGTTCCGCCGGGCGTGGAAGTCGAAGCACGACAGGATCATCTCGGTGGCGACGGCGACGTTCTGGTGCATCGACACCGTGTGGGCGGCAACCCCGAGCACCCGTTCGACCAGGGCCGCGACTTGGTCCTGCAGCACCCACCAGCCCTCGGCCCACGCGCGCACGCCGCGCGTGTCCCATTGGTCGAGGAACCGGGCGACGTCGGCCCTGGCAGCCGCCGGCATGGCGCCGAGCGAATTGCTGACCAGGTAGTTGGCGCGCTCGGTGATCGGGAAGCGCGCGCGCCAGGACAGGAGCGGGTCGTCGGCGGTCATCGGCGGCCGGGGAAAGGCTGCCGTTCTACGGTTCCTTGGCGAAGAATTCACGCCGCACGGCGGCCAGCAGCTCCGGGTCGGCGCCGAGACGCGCCGCCGCCTCGAGATGCTGCAGACCTTCGGCGCGGCGCCCGAGCAGCGCGCAAGCCTGCGCCTGGTGCAGGCGCGGCGCCGGATCGTGCGGCGCCAGATCCATCGCCGCTGCCAGCTGGTCGTGCCCTTGCTGCAACTGGCCACGGGCCACCAGCAGGATGCCGAGCCGGTTGTGGGTCTCCGCCAGTCCGGGCTGCAGTTCGAGCGCGTGCCGCAGCGCCCGCTCGGCCCGCCGCAACTGTTGCAGCCGATGCCGCACGGTCCCCAGCAGCAGCCAGGTCTCGGCACTGGCGGGTGCGGCCCGCACCATCCGCCGCGCGGCCCGCAGCGCACCCTGGCGATCGCCAGAGCGCACCGCCTGCTCGATCGCCTGCATCACCGAGAGGATGCCCGGGACCTCGCACAGGCGCAGCAACCGTTGCGCGTCCCGCTGTTCGTCACCGACCAGTCCGCGTTGCCTTGCGCGCTGCAGATCCGCCCGCGCTTCGTCGCTGCGGTCGAGCAACAGCAGCGCACGGCCGCGATCGAGCCACAGACCGCCCACCTGCTGATGCCGCACCAGTACCGTGTCGATGACGCGCAGCGCTTCGGTCGCGCGCGTGCGCGCGAGCAGGAAACCAGCCAACACACGGGCGACCGCCGGCGCGGTGACTCCGGCGTGCAGCAAGTGCTCGATCAAGGCATCGCCCGCGGCGTGGTCACCGAGCTGGTCTTCGATCGCCAGCAGCTGGGCCACAGCCGCTTCGCCGGCAGCGCCGGCAGCGTGCGCCGCGCGCAGCACCGTGCGCGCTTCCTGCAGCCGGCGCTGACGGAACAGCAGCGCCGCCGCCTTGTCGACCACCGCGGTGGCGCCTGGCGCCGCCAGCGCCACCTGCGCGTACAGCGTCGCTGCCGCACCCGCCGCATCGCCAGCCAGCAGCAGTTCGGCAGTGCGCAGCCGCAGACCGTCGTCGACCAGGTGCGGTACGAGTTCACCGAGCAGCCTGGCGATCGGTTGTCGATCGCCGGCATGGCGCAACAACTGTGCACACAGGTCGATGGCCACCGCCTGCACCTGCTCGTCGCCCGGTGCGGCGGCGCAGCAGGCGTGGATCGCCCGCAGCGGATCGCCGCCGCCGGGCAGCAGGTTGGCCTCGAGCGCCAACAGTTCGTCCTTGGCGATCAGCAGCCAGGCGAGCGCCTCCCCGCTCAGCGTCGTGCCGCTGCCCGGCCGCCCGCCCCAACCGAGCGCGCCCATGACCTCGAACTGCGCGCGCACCAACGACTCGAGCGGACGCCGTGGATCGAACGGCAGATCCGCTTCGAACCGCGGCCGCAGCGTGCTGCCGTCGACGATGCGCAGCCGCAAACCGTCGCCGTGGATGCGGCCGTCGACCAGACAACCGACTTCGCCGAGCCGGTGCAGCGAGCCGAGCGTCTCCGGCGCCAGACAATCGCGCAGCTGCAGGAAGGTCCGACGGCCGGAATCGTTGCCGAGGAACGGGAAGAAGCGCACGCCGCGGTCGCTGCCGCCGTTCAACGACGCCACCAGCATGCGTGGCAGCTGCCGCGCCAGCACGTCGTACGGGGCGGCGCCGATCACGGGCGGCAGGCCATCGGCGACGGCCAGCGCGAATACCACTGCCGTCGTCATGGCTGTCGCGCACGCCGGTCGAGTGCCACCTGCAGCCAGGGATCGGTGCCGGCCGCCGGCGATGCCGGGGCGGCCGGCAACAGCTGCTCGAGCAACCAGCGCTGTCGCGCGGCGAACAGCCGCTGTTGCGCTGGCTCGGTGGCGAGTTCGGCGGCCAGGGCCAGGGCACCGACCACCATCCGATCCACCCCCGATCGCCCAGCAGAATCCACTGCAACGATGTATCGGCCGGGGTCGCCGCGGGTGACGAAGGTTTTCGCGCCGACGTCGGCCAGCCATGCGGGTCCGGCCATGGCATCGGCGATCCGGAGCGCGGCTGCGGCCAGCGCCGGTTCGCCGGTGACTCCGTACAAGGCGTGCAGCCCGCGCACCAGCGCCGCCATCTGCCACGGCGCGTCGAACGGCAGGTCGGCGAGCGCCGCCGGGTGCGCCGGCTGCAGTACTGCCCAAGGCTCGCCCGGCGGCCCGAGTTCGCCGGCGATCTGCTGCTCGAACCGCTGCTGCAACCATTCCGCGAGCGCGCGATCGCCGGTGGCGCGGGCGATCAACGCGCCCGACTGCATGCACCAGCCTTCGCCGCGGCTGGTCTTGAACGGCAATGCGGCGAGCTCGGCGCGCAATCCGCGCCCCAGCCGCGCCAGTTCGTCCAATGCCAGCGGGTCGCCGCAGAGCCAGTAGTAGTCGTAGAGCAGCAGTGCCGAGAAATGCTCGTAGTCGACGGCGGTGAACCCGTGGGGGGCATGCACGGCGATCGGACCGAGGCCCTGACGGTACGGCGCGCCGGCGATCGGCAGCGCAGGTGCCCGCCCGCTGGTCGGCCGCAGCGGTTGCTGCAGCAGCATGCCTTCGGCGGCATGCAGCAGCTCGGCACTGCGCCAGCGCAGCACCGTGTGCAGCGCCGCGTCGCCGTTGCGCGCGTGACCCTGGACCGCGGCGTCCTGCGGATCGCCGAACCCGCCGTACGGACCGAACCAGGCGCCGGCGCGCCATGCCTGCAACAGCTCGCCTTCGGCACTCCGCTCCTCGACGGCGATCGGCGCGGGTCCGCCATGCGCGCCGAACGCGCCGGTCGCGCGCACGCGCTGCAGCTCCGGAAACGCCACCAGCCGCTGCTCGGCCCACCGCGCCGCCGCGCGTTCGTCATCGTCCACTGCGGCGGCGTCGGCGAACAAGTGCAGGCGGAACGCCTTCGCCGTCTGGTCGCCGAGGTAGTGGCCATCGTCCGGCGCCAGCAACCATTGGTGGAAGCCACCGCCTTGCCGGGGCGACGGTGGCGGCAGCCGCTGTTCGGCGGCGAACGCCGGCAGGAAGCGCAGATGGTCGTCACTGGTGCAGACCGCGTAACTGCGGAACCGGCACGGACCGAGATCGCCGCCGGACAGCTCGCAGTTGTCGAGCAGCAGCGTCAGCTCGCCCCGGCGTTCGCCGTCGAACGTGACCAGGTAGGCCCGCAGGCCCAGCGATGGCGCGCCGGCTGCCGGGCCATCGACCAGCCGATGACGGCTGCGGAAGCGCCGCACCTGCACCGCACCCGAATCCGACAGCACGCCATCGGGCCCTGCCGTGGCGTCCGGTTCGAGTCGGGCCACGCCGATGCGACCCCATGGATCCGTCAATTCGGTCCACAGCGGCAATGACGCCGGCAGCAGCGGCCGATGCGGCGCCGGCGCGGCCGGCTGCGCCCGACCATCCGCGTCGAGCCGCGGCTTCACCTCCAGCGTGCACGTGCCCAGCGCCGGAATCTGCAGTCGCACATGCGCCTGCAACACACACACCGAGCCGTCGCGCCAGAAGGCGAGCGGCACTGCCGGCACTTCACGCTCGCCCTGGCGATCGCGGACCAACGCGCGCAGCACGGAGCGCCGGGTCGTGCCAACGGCACACGGCAACTCGCCGGTCGCGAACGGCACCGACGCCAGCACGGTACTGGTGCGCGCCACGGGTGCGGTGTTGCGCACCGTGACGGCGGTCGCCACCGGCTGCTGTGCCGCAGTCGTGAACGCGAGCAGGCCTGCGGCCAGGATCGGCGCGCCGATGCGCATGGCCACCAACGGTAGCGCCGCGGTTCCCGGCCGTCGTCAGTGTGGCTTGGGCGACGGCGGCCCGGCGGTCGGTGGCGCGGGCGATGGAGTCTGCCCGGTCTTGTGCTCGGCCGATGCCTTGACGGGCATTCCCAGCGGCCGGGGCACATCGACGACGACCGCCTTGGCGCCGTCCTCGTCTTCGACGCTCACGCGCACCACGTCCGGTTCGGCGGCGCCGGCGAGACCGCGCCAGACGATGTTGCCAGCGGTCGTGGCGAGGTTCTGCCGCTGCAGTCCCGCCAGCACCGCGAACGATACGCTGGTCACCCGGCGGCCATCGCTGTCGCTGGTGGACAGGGTTATTTCGCCGCACAGGCGGTCGCCGAGTACTTCGGCCAGTTCGGCGACCACCGGTGACCGGGAATGTTCGGTCCGGACCTTGAGCAGATGCTGCATCATGTAGCTGAGCAACACGCAGGAGCCGAGGCCGATGCCGAGAATGGCGTAGATCGACTTGGACACGGTCCGCTACTCATCGTCCACCCAGGGGGTCCATCTTGGGCCCGATCGTCCGGCCCCGCCCGGCTGCAGGGCAGACATCTGCCGCCCGCGCGCCGGCTGGTTTTGTGGCACGAGGCCATTGCCTTGGTCCGGGTCTTTGCTATGCCTTCGAGCCGCTTCCCCCTCCGACTTCCAACGAGACCAGACACCTAGCCATGGGCAAAACCGTCCGATGCCGGGAGTGCGGCAAGGTCTACCGCGAGCTGGACGAGCTCGAAGACCTGCGCGACAACGACAGCGTCTGCCTGGTCTGCAACAACACCATCGAAGTCGCCGATTGGGACCGGATTCTCGCTTCGTACGAGGACGATGAGGCAGATCTCGACGACGTCGATGACGACGACTGGGAGGAGGAAGAGGACGAAGAAGAGGACGAAGGCGAAGAGGAGGAACTGGCTGGCGACGCTGCTGCCGGCGTAGGAGACAGCCTCGATACCGACCTCGATGAGGATGAAGACGAGGACGAGGACGAAGAAGAGGACGAGGAGAAAGACTCCGAAGAGGAAGACGAGGACGAAGAGGACGAGAAAGAGGACAACGAGGATTGAGCCCGATGGCGGTCCGAGGGGGCCGCCGCTCGGCGGCCAGCTTGGCAGTTCGAGTCGAACAGCTCATGCCAGGGTGTCAGCACGGCAGCGATGGCCGTCAGTTTCTCCTTCTGCAACCGATGGTCCTGCCTCGTGTTGCGCACCTCGTTCGCCGACGGCATGTGGGTTGCTAAGGCGCGCGGCCCGACCGGGCACGGGTGCACGGTCGTCGTGAGCCGGTCCAAACAACGATGTCGCAAGCCTTCCGCGTACTGCTGGTGGAAGACGACGATGCCCTGCGCCTGTGCCTGGACGAGTTCCTGGCCAGCCAGGGTTGGTGCGTCCACGCCACGGCGTTCGGCGCCGAGGCGATCCACGTCGTGAAGCAACAGCGGTTCGATTTCTCGATCCTCGACTTCCACCTTCCCGGCATGACCGGGGTGGATGTGCTGCGCGCGATCTCCGCGATACGCCCGATGCCTTCGATCATGATGTCGGGCATGGCCAATCGCGAAGAGACGACGGCCGCACAGCGTGCCGGCGTGTTCACCTTCCTGCGCAAGCCGCTGGAGTTGGACCGATTGCGGCAATCGGTGCACCTGCTGATCCAGCACCACTTCGGTGGGCCGCTGGGACAGCCGAGTTCCAAAGGTATCCACTAGGCGGATCAGCCTGATCTGCCGACGTCCCCGCAACCATTTCGCATCCCCGAGTAGGAGAACCTGCAATGGCAAAGACCAAGTCCGCGACCGTCACGCCCCTGGGCGACCGCGTGCTCGTGAAGCGCATCGAAGCTGACGAGAAAACCAAGGGTGGCATCATCCTTCCCGACACCGCCAAGGAGAAGCCGCGCGAGGGCGTGGTGATCGCCGTCGGCAACGGCAAGGTGCTGGAGAGCGGTCAACGCCAGCCGATGAACGTCAAGGTCAAGGATCGTGTGCTGTTCTCCAGCTATGCCGGCTCGGAGATCAAGCTCGACGGTGACGAGATGATGATCCTGGGCGAGGACGAGATCCTCGCGGTCATCGAGTAGGTCCCCTCCACCAACCCCACGAAGGAGCACCAACCATGACCGTCAAGAAAATCGCCTACGATCAGGAAGCCCGCGAGCGCATGCGCGAGGGCGTGAAGAAGCTGGCGCGTGCCGTGAAAGTGACCCTGGGTCCGCGCGGCCGCAATGTGATCATCGAGAAGTCGTTCGGCAGCCCGTTGGTCACCAAGGACGGCGTCACCGTCGCCAAGGAGATCGAACTCGAGGGCAAGTACGAGAACCTCGGCGCCCAGTTGGTGAAGGAGGTCGCGTCCAAGACCTCCGATGTCGCCGGTGACGGCACCACGACCGCCACGGTGCTCGCCGAAGCCATCTTCGAGGAAGGCATCAAGAACGTCACCGCCGGCGCCAATCCGGTCGGCCTGAAACGCGGCATCGAGAAGGCCGTCGCCAAGGTCGTCGACGCGATCAAGAAGATGAAGATCGACGTCAAGGGCAAGAAGGAGATCGAGCAGGTCGCGTCGGTCGCCGCCAACAACGACGAGGAGATCGGCAAGAACCTCGCCGAGGCGATGGAGAAGGTCGGAAAGGATGGCGTGATCACGGTCGAGGAGGGCAAGAGCCTCACGACCGAGATCAAGCTGGTCGAGGGCATGCAGTTCGACAAGGGCTACCTGTCGCCGCACTTCGTCACCAATCCGGACAAGATGGAAGCCGTGCTGGAGAACCCGTGGATCCTGATCCACGAGAAGAAGATCTCCTCGATCAAGGACCTGCTGCCGCTGCTGGAGAAGATCGCGCAGAGCGGTCGGCCGCTGCTCGTCATCGCCGAAGAGGTCGAGGGCGAAGCCTTGGCGACGCTGGTCGTCAACAAGCTGCGCGGCGTGTTCAAGTGCTGCGCAGTCAAGGCGCCCGGCTTCGGCGACCGCCGCAAGGCGATGCTCGAGGACATCGCGGTCATGACCGCGGGCAAGGCGATCTTCGAGGACCTCGGCATCAACCTGGAATCGGTCACCACGGCCGAGCTCGGCACCGCGAAGAAGGTCGTCGTCGGCAAGGACGACTGCACGATCATCGAAGGCGCCGGCAAGCAGAAGGAAGTGCAGGGCCGGCTCGAGCAGATCCGCAACGAGATCGCCAAGACGACCTCGGACTACGACCGCGAGAAGCTGCAGGAGCGGCTCGCCAAGTTGGCCGGCGGCGTCGCGCAGATCATGGTTGGCGCAGCCACCGAGGCCGAGATGAAGGAGAAGAAGGCCCGCGTCGAGGACGCGCTGCACGCGACCCGCGCCGCGGTCGCCGAGGGCATCGTGGCAGGCGGTGGCGTCGCGCTGGTCCGGGCCGCGGCCTCGCTCGCCGAACTCAAGCTGACGGGTGACGAGCGCATCGGCGCCGACATCGTCCGCCGGGCACTCGAGTCGCCGATGCGTCAGATCGCGCAGAACGCGGGCGTCGACGGCTCGATCGTCGTGCAGACCGTGCGCGCCAGCAAGGAAGCCAACTACGGCTACAACGCCGCGACCGACACCTACGAGGACCTGGTCAAGGCCGGCGTGATCGACCCGGCCAAGGTCACCTGCGCAGCGCTGCAGAACGCCGCGTCGGTTGCCACCCTGCTGTTGAACACCGAGGCACTGGTGTCCACCGTCCCCGAGAAGAAGAAGGGCGGCGGTGGCGGGGACCACGGCCACGACCACGGCATGGGCGGCATGGGCGGCGGCATGGGCGACATGGACTTCTGAAGGTTGGCGCCCGAAGGGCGCCAGCCTTTCAGCATTGCTCCCCGAGCCGGGGCGATGGCAACAAGGCCAGGGAACGCAACAGCCGCCCTACGGCTCGGGGCCCCGACGGCCGGCCTGCAGGTTTTGCCTGCAGGCCGGCTTCGTGTACTGGTTGCTGCAGTTACTGCAGCATTGCCAGCAGCAGGTCCTTCACGTCGGTTGCCTGCACCACATCGCGCGCGAAGGCGCGGTCGGAGGCGAGGAACACCGGGCCGGCATCTGGATCGTCATAGAGGCGGCCGTGCGTGCCGCGCACCAGCGACGGGTCGGTCGGGATCACGTCCATCAGGTAGCGGAAGCCGAGCAGC
>Ga0209488_10004714_pt1 | contig 10580 bp, 10 predicted proteins | sample Rivendell_Oct201_8_FD_188349 | JGI IMG/M metagenome (GOLD analysis project Ga0209488, IMG submission 188349) | Vadose zone soil microbial communities from the Eel River Critical Zone Observatory, Northern California, USA -... | ecosystem: Environmental > Terrestrial > Soil > Vadose zone >... | reverse complement strand
TGTCTGAGGAGTGCGGCATGAGAATGGTGACGCAGTTTCTTCGCGGTCGTAAGCCGTCATATGTGAGCCTCGCGTTGGTTGTGGTTTTTCTGGTGCTAAGCGCCAGCCAGCGGGCGAACGCCCTGCCGGCCTTCGCCAGAAAGTACGGGCTGCGTTGTTCAGCCTGCCACGAATCCTGGCCGATGCTCAATTACTTTGGCCAGAAGTTTAAGGATAACGGCTACCAGCTCATGAACGATCGGGATGCACCGATCTGGCAAAATCCGGGCTATTGGCCCATTACCCTGCGCATCGTCCCCATGTGGCACCGGGTAAGCACGGGCAAGGTCGCGGTGGACACGGGCACCGGGGTACAGCGGATCACAACATCCGGCTTTGATGTCAGCGGCCTCGACATCCTCACGGGGGGCACGCTCGAAAAAAACATTTCGTTCCTACTGGTTCCATCTTCCGACAACCTAGGATCCTTTCACCTCGAAAGCGTAAATGCGCGGCTGGACAATCTTTTTGGTAGCCCGTGGTTGAACATCAAAATGGGCAAGTTCGAGCTCGACAACCTGTTATCCGAAAAGAGAATCATGGGCCTTACCGCTAACGGCGGTATTTACCAGCTCTATCACTTCTCACCGGTTGGCGATGGCAACATATTTGGCAACATGGGGGACAATCAGCTGGGCGCCGAGTTGATGGGTCACTCGTCCAACGACCGTACTCGATATTCCGCCGCCCTGCTCAGTACCACAGGCGGAAACCCGGGCCTCCCTTACGGCAATGCTTATACCGGGTTCTTCGCCGCCAGCCAGGCATTCGATACCGGCAAGATGGGCGTGGATCGCATCGGCGCATACGCGATGATTGGCCAGGCGCCGACGGCTTACCTCACTACGGGCTCTTCGCCGATCGCGGGGTCAGGAATGGGTAATAAATCTTTCCACCGCGAAGGCTTAATCGGACAGTTTTACTTCGGCCAACACTTCGATCTCCAGGTCGTAACCCAGCATGGATGGGATAGCGCCTGGTTTGGTCAGGGGTACGGCGACTTAATCGGAGGAGCCGCGGGGAATAACAATACCCCCGGCACGACGTTGCCCGCGGGGTCGCAAGCCCCAACGTGGAACGGCGTCCTCGTTGAACCTCACTATATCTACAGTCCGCAGCTCCTCTTCTTCGGGCGCTATGAGGGGATTCGAATGTCACGGCAGGCGAATGGTTCGAATTCGGCCACTCCTTCGGCTAAGAACCTGGGCAATATCTCGACCTACACCATCGGATACCGCTACAACCCATTCATGACCAGTCGCGCCGGCTTCGCTTTGCATAACGAGTACAACTGGCTGCATCAGGACGGAACAGGGCCCATGATTGGCCTGTCCACGACTAACGTGAACTCAAGCGAGTTGTTGCTGGGATTTGACTTTGACTTCTAGAAAGGGACAGCTATGCGCACAAGCTTTCTCAAGGGATCGTTCGGGGTGACCGCAGCTGCAGTCCTGGCGCTCGCCAATATTTCCTGGGGACAGAACACCGTTTACCAGGAAAACCAGTGGATGGAGATGCAGAGCCACATCGGCAAATTCACGGGTCACGCAGCTGCCGCGAAATCGGACTACCGCAGATATTGTGTCGGCTGTCATGGCGAGATCGGGGACGGCAACGGAGAGAACTTCCCATGGCTCGATCCCAAGCCGCGTGATTTCACCTTGGGTGTGTTTAAGTGCCGCTCCACCCCGACCGGGACACTCCCCACCGACGAAGATTTGTTTAACACGATTGCTCGCGGCTTGGTCACTTCCAACATGCCTCAATGGAACACGTTCACCAACCAGCAACGTGCTGACCTTGTAGCTTACGTCAAGCACTTCTCAGCGCGTTTTCAGAATGAGAAACCAGGAGAACCAATTCAGATTCCTCCAGAACCAGAAATCACGGCGGACAGAGTCAAGGCCGGCCAGGAAGTATTCAACCGGGTGCAATGTTGGAAATGCCATGGCGTTGAGGGCAGGGGGAACGGTCCTTCCGCTGCGACCCTGACCGATGACCAGAGCCGGCCCATTCTTGCATACAACTTTCATGATGAGACCAGATTCAAGTGCGGTACCAGCGATGTCGATCTCTACAAAATTTTCATGACTGGATTGGATGGCACTCCGATGCCCTCGTGGTCCGACAATATCAAGCCGGATGAGGCCTGGGACTTGGTGTTCTATCTGCGATCCCTGCAGCCGATGAAGAGCAAAGAAAAAGAGATCGCCAGGCAGCTAGGTCTAAAACCCGTCAACCCCAATGCGCCAGCGGCGCAACCGCCGGCAGCGCAGCCGCCAGCTACCCAGCCGCCCGCCACACAGCCACCAGGTTCGCAACCGTAACAGGAGTATTGAACAACGAAGTCACCTAGTAAGGAGGGCATTTCATGAGAGCTCAATCCAGATACAAGTTTTTATCGGTACTATCGGCGGTCGTACTCTTGTCCGTCGGGATCCTGGCTTGGGGACCCAAAGTCAATGCCGCAGGAGAAGGCAAGATTACGGGAAGCGTTAAGCTCACCGGCACCGCTCCTCATATGAGGGGCATTGACATGTCAAAAGATCCATACTGCTCGAAAGCGCACGAAAGCAGTCCCGCCAAGATGGAAAACGTGGTTGTCGGGTCTGGAGGAGGTCTGGCAAATGTTGTTCTCTACATTTCTGAAGGCCTGAGCGGCAACGAACTCAATGCCGTGCCCTCCGAAGAACCGACATTTACTCAGAAGAACTGTATGTACAGTCCTCATGTGCTGGCCATGAATGTCAACCAGAAGTTTAAGGTGACGACTGAGGACCAGACCACTCACAATATTCATCCATTGCCGGCGCCAGGCGGTGGCAACATCGGATGGAACAAATCTCAGCCGCCCGGCGCTCCGCCCATCGAGACTAGCTGGAAGAATCAGGAAGTCGCGATTACGGTAAAGTGCAACATCCATCCCTGGATGCATGGTTGGCACGTGGTGGTAAAAGGGCCGTACGCGGTCACGGATGAGAACGGCAATTACACCATCAACAACGTGCCGCCCGGCAGTTACACGGTTACCGCTTGGCAGGAAGAGTATGGAACCCAGACCCAAAAAGTGACGGTCGCTGCCGGCAAGCCGGGCGCTACCGATTTCACCTTCAAGGCAAAATAGAACTGTAGGAAGAGCGCCCCGCACCACCAATGAGTTGAGCCTCCGCGGGCCAACCTGCGGAGGCTGTTTAAGAAAACCTGGTAAAAGCTGGACGAAGGCGAGGGTGTGAGATGGCGAAGATCTTCGCGGTGACGATCGTATTAATCGCAATTGGTTCGGCCATTCCTATAGTGATGCACACTTGGACTCTGCCTCAGGACATTTCGACTCACGGACCCCTGATCGACGAGCAATATTCGGACACCATGGCGGAGGCCGGCATTTCATTCTTGGCCTCACAGTTCCTCCTTGCGTTCTTCATCTGGAAGTTCTCCAGCCCCAAGCCCGGCGCCAAGATCAGGAACTTTCCCGGCGGCGCCATGGGATTAGTCATCGCAGCTTTCCTGTTGGTGGGAACAGAAGTGTTGGCCCTCGGTGTATTCGGAGCGAAGGCCTGGGCCAGTGTGTACTTCACTCCGCCTGCCGCGAATGCTCTGCCCGTCCAGGTGCAAGCTGGACAATTTGCCTTTTACTTCCGCTATACGGGGCCGGATGGAAAGTTTGGCCCACTGCACGCCGATCATATCAGCGAGGCGAATCAGAATTTTTTCGGCCTCGACCCGCAAAACGATCCAGACTCCAAAGACGATATCGTGACCGCGGAAATGGCCATTCCCGTGAACCGGGAAATCCATCTGCTCATGCACACGAAAGATCTTGGGCACTCCTTTTTTGTTCCGGAATTGCGTGTCCAGCAGGATTTCGTACCCGGCCTTGATTTGTCGATTCATTTCACCGCCACGAAGGTTGGCAAGTACGAAATCGTTTGCACCCAGCTTTGTGGCCTCGGGCACTACAACATGAAGGCGTATCTCGAGGTGAAGTCGCAGGAAGATTTCGATACTTGGATGAAACAACAGGCGGCTGCACAGTAGTTGTGATTCTGCCCGCAGTATCTGGCTGGATCAGCACATCTCGTTTGAGGTGAAACAATGCACGATGTATCGCCACACGTAGTGCATCACGGAGCTCCGACCGGATTTATTCGAAAACATGTTTTCAGCATCGATCACAAAGTGATCGGAAAGCAGTACTACGCGCTGGCGTTGGTGGCCGTGGTTGTCGGAATGGTGCTTTCCTGGCTGATGCGCATCCATTTGGCGTGGACGAACTTCGCCATTCCGGGCTTGCATTTTCTTTCCAGCAATGGCGCGCCGGGCAACGTGATGACGCCGGAGTATTACCTCCAACTGATGACCATGCACGGAACAATCATGGTCTTCTTCGTGCTTACTACCGCGCCCTTCGCAGCCTTTGGCAACTTCTTCTTGCCCATCCAGGTGGGCGCCGAAGACATGCCGTTTCCCCACTTCAACATGATGTCGTTCTGGGTCACATTCGTCGCTTTTCTGGTTCTGGTCTCTTCATTTTTTGTGGGTGACGGTCCAACCCTCGGTGGATGGACTCAGTACGCTCCCCTGAGCGCGGTAGGTTCGGTGGCCGGCCCCGGACAGGGTATGGGCGTAGTTCTTTGGGCTGCTTCGATCGGGATCTTCTGCATCGGCCAATTGCTGGGTTCCCTGAACTTCATCACAACAACCCTCGACATGCGCACCAAGGGCATGTCCCTGATGCGGCTCCCGCTCAGCGCATGGGCCTGGTTCATTACGTCGATCATGGGCCTGACGGCTTTCGCGGTTCTGATGCCGGCCTGTATTTTGCTGATTCTGGATCACGTTGCTGGAACCAGCTTCTTCGTCCCCTCAAATCTCGTCATCAATGATCAATTGCAGCCACATACCGGTGGCTCAACTCTGCTGTGGCAACACTTGTTCTGGTTCTTCGGACATCCCGAGGTGTATATCGCGATCATCCCGGGCCTGGGCATCGTTTCCCACGTTCTCATTACAAACATGCGGCGGCCGATGCTGAGCCACAGGGTGCTCATTTATTCCTTCGGTGCCTTGGCCGTTCTCAGCTACATGGTCTACGGCCATCACATGTTCGTGAGCGGGATGAATCCTTTCTCCTCGCTGGCTTTTTCCTTCCCCACACTGGTGATCACCATTCCCTCTACGATCATCGTGTTGATCTGGCTGGGCAGCCTGTATGGCTCAAAATTGCGCATCAACACGGCCTCGCTGTTCGCGCTGGGTTTTGTTTCGATGTTCATCAGCGGAGGCGTTAGCGGCTTTTTCCTGGCGCAGCCCTCAATCGACATCATGCTGCACGCGACTTATTTCGTAGTCGGTCACTTCCACTTGGTGATGGCAGTCGCTGCTATTTTTGGCATCTTCTCCGGAACTTATTTCTGGTTCCCCAAGATGGCCGGTCGAATGATGAATGAGACGTTAGGCAAGCTCCACTTCTGGCTCACGTTCGTGGGAACCTACTGCATTTTCATGCCATTCCACTATCTCGGAATCGCCGGAAACGTGCGCCGCTACCAGGCTTTTGTCGACGATTACCTCCAGCCGCTCATTCCCGTGCACAAGTTCATTACGGTAGCCGCGGTGCTCACAGGCCTGGCCCAGTTCATTTTCATCTACAACCTGATTTACAGCCGGTTCAAGGGCGCGCCCGCCCCCGACAATCCGTGGGAAGCCACGTCCCTGGAGTGGATCACCGCCACTCCGCCGCCACATGACAACTTTGGCGGCAAGCTGCCAGTGGTGTACCACGATCCGTATCAGTACGGAATTGAGGGCTCAAGCGGCGACTACGTCATGCAGAATTCGCCCGAGCAAATTAAGACCGCATACGACGAGAAGTAATTTCAAGCAAGGCTGGAATCTGTCCCAGGGAGAGTTAGCAGTATGGCAACTACGGTACACGAACCGCCGAAAATCGAGCCCCGTCGCTCCCCGAACGAAGGCTCGGGCAACGGCGGGTGGCGGAACGTTGTTCCCGCAGACGGAGACGCGCGCAAGGTCGCGGACTACTCTCCGCCTCCGGCTAGCACGGGCATTTGGGTGGTGCTGGCAGCCATCACCATGAGCTTTGCCGCCTTTACCAGTGCTTTGATCGTCCGTCAGGCGTCAGCGCTCGATTGGCGGCATTTCAGTTTGCCCTCGGTTCTTTACTGGAACACGCTCGTGATCTTGGCCAGCAGTGTGACGCTCGAAATATCGCGTCGTCAGGTCGCGACTTACATGGGTGGCCTGCGGAGTCAGGCGGCGAGACCGGCACGCTGGCTCTATGTGACGCTCTTTCTGGGGCTGCTTTTTGTGGCAGGACAGACCTTTGCCTGGATGCAACTCAGATCCCACGGATTTAATCTTGCCACCAACATAAGTTTCGCTTTCTTCTACGTGTTGACCGTAGCTCATGCTTTGCATGTGCTCGGCGGACTTGGTGGGCTGGCCAGGGTAATACGTAAACTCAAATACTCCACGTTGCGACGAAGCACTCTGGACGCCACCTCCCGCTACTGGCATTTTGTAGGCGTGTTGTGGCTGTACCTGCTTTTGCTGCTTTGGATGAAGCTGTAACACAGTTGAGCTAGGAGACTCTGTGAGCCAAGCTGATTTGACTCTGCACGGACATTCGGCGGCAATGGCGGAACCGACGTTTTCCGTCCCCGCAAAAAAGATGGCGATGTGGTTGTTCATCATCGCCGATACTGCCACTTTTGCCGGCTGTCTTGTTGCCTATGGATTCTTGCGCAATGGCACTCCGAATTGGCCCACTCCGTTCCGCTTCTCACCCACCGTCATCAATGCCATGCTGATGACGTTTGTCCTCGTAAGCAGCAGTTTGACCATGCTGTTTGGCATACGGTCGGCCAGACTCGGCGACAAGGCGGGCGCTTTCCGCTGGACCATGATTACCGCCGCGGGCGGTGTCCTTTTCGCTCTCCTGCACATTCGCGAATGGCTGGGAATGATTCATGAGGGCGCGACGTTGTTGCAGAATCCCTGGGGTACGCCTCTTTTCGGCGCAGCGTTTTTCAGCATCACGGGTTTGCACCTGCTGCACGTGGCCGGCGGCGTGGTCGCTCTGATTGCCGTAGGCATCCGGTACAAAGGCGGACGCTACAACGCCGTTGACCTCGAGATCACCGGCCTCTACTGGCATTTCGTAGACCTGGTTTGGATGTTTGTCGTGCCCTTTGTCTACCTGTTGAATGTCGGTCACTAAGGTCGAAGGCGTAAAAGAGGAGATTATGACTGAGCCCCAAGAACAAGTAACCGGTGGGATCGGAAAATATCTTGTGGTCTACGTCGCCATATTGATTCTGGCGGGGTTGCAGTTCGTAATTGCCTACCAGCATATCGATGGCGCACAGATGTTCGCCAGAATGTTCTTCATCGCTCTTGCAGAGGCGGGCTTGGCGCTGATGTTCTTCATGCACTTGTGGGAAGAAAAACGTGGTCTGCTTCTCTTCGTGGCGATTTTTACGATATTCGTTATCGCGGCAATGCAGTATGGGTGGCCCGACAGCTTCCGCATGCTGGTCGGAGCGCCCGGGGCAGGCCTGCCTCACTGAGGAGCTAGGGAGTGCGCATCAACAGACTGCAATTAATTGGCATCGTGCTGCTGGGTACAATGGTTCTGCTCGCGCCAGTGCCGGCTTTTTCCCAGAGTTGCGCATTGTGTTACACCCAGGCCGCATCCGCCGGAACGCGAATGATTCAAGCCCTCCGTAGCGGCATATTGATTCTCATCGCCCCGCCGACCTTCATGACCATCGGTCTGATTTTCGTGTGCTATCGCAAACGCAATCAGACTCGGCAGCCCATGGATTCCACCCATCCCAGGGACGACTGGCAAAGACAGTAAGAGACTACTGGTAAGAAAGCGCGGGCCTACGTGTTGCTTGCGAGCTGGTCGTGGCTCAGTCGCCAGCGGCCTTTGTGATGTAGGGCATCTGTGGTCTATTGGGGGCCTGGGGAGCACTGCGGATTGGCGTCTCGGGCGGGCTAGGCATGTTCTTGTCCGCCGCCATTGGCACGGTGGCGCGTAGCGTCGTGCCAGTTGAATCGGAGACGACTTTAAAATCGCCGCCCAATTCTTTGATCCGCTCACGAATCCCCGCTAATCCAACCCCAGAACCGGTCCCAGTGCGCTGAAAGCGTTCCATCACCTCTTGCGGCAGCCCATGGCCAAAATCCTGAATTTCGAGCACGGCGCGGTCCGGCAATCTCTTGAAACGCACCTCGGCTCGCGAACTGGATGCGTGACGGTGCATATTGGTGAGACCTTCCTGAAGAGCACGAAAAAGCGCGAGTTCCACGCCATCCGGCATGCGGGCAACTTTTGAGGTTCCGCTCGATGCGCCATCAAAGTGCGAAAAATCAGTCTTGATGGGAATGCCGCTGCGTTTCACCAGTCCCTCAATAAACCAGCGCGCCGCGGAATCGAACCCAGCTTCATCCAGCAGGGGCGGATGCAGAAGATATGACATCGTACGGATGCTGGAAACAGCATGATCGATGATTCCTCGCGTTTCTTTGAGGATGGGTGTAACACTGCCGCTGGTACGGCTCAATGCCACGTCAATATTGATCTGTGCCGCTGCCAACCACTGCCCCAGTCCATCGTGAAGGTCGCGCGCAATACGTCTTCGCTCTTCATCCTGCACACGCATCAGCCGCGCCGAAAGTCTGCGCAGAGCCAGGGTCCGCTTTTCCACCAATGACTCCAGTTCGTCATGGGCGCGGCGCAGTTCGATCTCGGCATGTTTGCGCTCTTCGAGGTGATCCCGAATCTCGAATTGCCTCAACCGCGAACGGATCGCGGTGAGGACGCTGCTGATGAGGGTTGCCGGACGAACCGGCCGCTCGATCAGAGTGATGTTGCCCATGGGGGCGCGGGAACGAACCATCATCTCCGTGGAAGGTGTGCTCGCTCCACCGCTGGTCAAAACGATAATAGGGAAATCGGACCAGGCCGGTTGCGCAGCAACGCTACTGCCCAGCTGTTCGATAATCTCATCACTTAGCGCCTCCTCCGCGATTACCGCCGCGCCCGCACCGCTGTTTACGCAGCGCGCAATGTCAGAGGCATCGTCAACCAGCTCCACCGGAATCCCAGAATCCTGCAAGACCTGAGACACCAACATCGCGTCCTTGCCAAAAGGAGCGAGAACATGAACCCGGCAATCGGTCTTAGGCAAGCGAGGCATGGGTGGTCAGTTGTCCTTAGTTCCCCCAAGGAAGCTGGGCGTGCCCGTGAGGATTCCCTGAAAATCGTTCAAAGGTCGCCCCACGTGAATGCGGTCAGGACCCAGCTTGAGTTCGCGAATAGTTCGTTCATGCGCTCCCGCGCGCCGTTTGATGGTGGAGATCGCCTGGCGAACTTCACCCTGCGCCTCGAAGTACCGCAGGAGCAGAATATTATCGGCCAGATAGCTGACATCGATTGCACTGTGCATTTGCGAACCGATCGTGCCTGCTTGCGCCAGGATCATCAGGGTAAGAACCCCGCGATTGTTCAAGTAGGCCAGCAATTCATGCAGGTGGACGGCCAGGAAGTGCTCTCCGGGCATGGACTGGAGGTAGCCATTCAAACTATCAAATACGATAATCCGGGCGTTTTTGTTTTCGACATAATGCTGCACTTTTGCAACCAGTTCGCCGGGGGACATTTCCGCGGGGTCCACACGCTCAAGGGTGACTCGGCCATTCTTAATGTGGGGTCTGAGATCCATACCCAGGCCTGCCGCCCGGCTCATCAGTGTTTGCGGGCCCTCCTCAAATGTGAACACCGCACACGTCTCTCCGCGTTCAGCGGCACTGACCACCCAGTGAGTGGCGATGGTCGTCTTGCCGCAACCGGCTGGGCCGATCAAAAGTGTAGCGGTGCCGCGGTCCAGGCCTCCGCCAGTAAGCGCATCGAGTTCTGGAATCCCGCTCGATACGCACTCGATCGCCCCACAATTCCGTGAGTCGGCTGCCACAAGCCGAGGGAAGACGACCACTCCCCCCGTAACAATTGAATAGTCGTGAGAACCCTCGCTGTAAGGCGTGCCGCGGAGTTTAAGTATTTCCACTTGCCGCCGTGCCTTGCCGTATTCTCGGGCAGTTTTATCCATGCTAATGACCCCGTGGACGATGCTGTGCAGCTGCAGATCCGCATCCCGCGAGGTGCGATCGTCCAGCAGCAACACGGTGCAGCACTTCTGGTCGTGCATAAAGTCCTTCAGCGAAAGGATCTGGCGACGGTAACGCAGCGGATCCTTGGCCAGCATCCGAAGCTCAGAGAGCGCATCAAGCACAACGCGGTCGGGCTTCACCCGGCGCACTTCCTTCATGATCCGTTGCATCCGATCATTCAGCTCGACTTCCGCGGGGTGAAACACTGTGTATTGCTGCTCCGGGCGCAGGTCGTCCTCGTCGGGGAGCAGTTCGACGATCTCGACATCTTCGATCGACAGGCCGTGCGCCTGAGCTGCGAAATTCAATTCCGAACGCGATTCCGACAGCGTGATGTAGAG
>Ga0209488_10004713_pt1 | contig 10580 bp, 14 predicted proteins | sample Rivendell_Oct201_8_FD_188349 | JGI IMG/M metagenome (GOLD analysis project Ga0209488, IMG submission 188349) | Vadose zone soil microbial communities from the Eel River Critical Zone Observatory, Northern California, USA -... | ecosystem: Environmental > Terrestrial > Soil > Vadose zone >... | reverse complement strand
TGGGGCTCAGGCGAAGAGGATGAGAGACCTCGTAGCTGGTTATTTTCCTCGATTAGCAAATAGCCTTGTCGTTATCTCGTCATTCACGTACTCTGTGTGTGCACCGATGCCAATTGTGCGGTCATCAACGATGCCTTTTTGAGGCGGATAATACAACAAGCGCATAATCACCGCTGGGTTTGTTGTCTATCCTCGCACTCAGTACGACGCACGATGAATAATTGACAGATATCGACCAACTTTGTCAGCGAAGAAATCCTCGGGCAAGTCGAGCGCGAGTGCGAACAAGGGAAACAGATACTGTCCAAGGCGTACAGCTGCGTGGCTGACCCCAAGTGCTTGTCATAAGTCTGCGCGAGAAGCAGCTGGTAAAACAACTTGCTAATAATCAAGCACTGCGCGCCGGAAGCCGGGGAGGAGCTTGTCGTCAGGCCAAACATTTTCGCCTGCCATGGAGCCATCTTCTGATGACGGCCGCACGCTGCCCGAGTCGGGATCTTCCCATCCTATGTCAAAGCCCTCATGGAGGTCTCCACGATTCTCCGGATTGGTATTTTCACCGAGAAGCGCAGTGTAGCCCTTGAAGTTCTTACTCTTGTGAATATCCAACTGCGGATTCACATATAAACGTCAACAGATGTAACATTCGGGTGATAAATGTTTGTACCTCTAGTTTTGTAGACTCTGAGAGGGCGAAGAAATTTTGGGCAGCAGTGAGCGCACCAGATATTGCTGAGTCTGGTATTCCATGTCCTGTGACTTTTGACAAGATCATGATGAACCACTGAACACCCCAGACTGAGTACGCACTGTAAAAGAACCCAACATTTATTGATGCGTCACGGATCTTGTCTGCGATGCTTCTCTTCGTTGTCGGGTCTTTTAAACTGGCACCCTTTAGGTCGCTATGATATGGTGTTAGGAAACAAGTACACTCCCTTGTCTGAACGAAACAGCTCACATTACAGGAATCTCATCAAATGTGCTCTCTGTCTCTACCTCTGTTAGGGCCAGAGGCCTAGATTTAACGTCTCGGTTATCTGACATGCTGACACGACTGCGTGAGAAGGGACCTCCTCTTATGATGTGGAAGATCGAACTGCGTAAGACGTGTCAGTGTCAGAAGAACGCAATCACGCCGCTCCTACCCCGCCTACAACGTCGATATGTCATTCGTTGTTGTTGTCGCGATGGAGACAATGGCCCCGTCCACCTCGGATCCACAACCTGCAGAACAGTACAAAAGAAGACGCCTTTTGGCGGTGTCGCACACCACATCTTCGCCCCACCCACCCGCTCTTTGACCACACTCCTTACCGACTGTGTCGGGCTTTCTTTTTTCTGTTTGCGCTGAGCGTTTCACTTTGCTACGAGCTTGCTCGAAATTGCTTTCGATACTTACCACTTAGCCTGTCCTTTCGTTTTATCACCTGAAGACTTAATGAAGCGGTTTTCTAGCTTCATCGTTCTTGGCGTCTTCGCCGCGACCGTATCGTCCACTCCTATAACTCGGAGAGATGTAGATGAGGCGCTTATTCCCCAATTCGGCTTCTCATCCGGCGTGAACCCAACTGGTGCGTTCCTGTCCACTTCGGCGGACTGGAGCGTCTCTTCATGCACACCTAGGCACTGGTGATTGTGATGGCGCCGTGAAGGGGGCCAATGGTCAGCCTATCAAAGTCCCCTGTTCATGCCCTCCGGATCGTTCGACCTTCGTCCAAGTAAGCACTGCCTTCTATCCACTCTTCATATCGATGCGGTCTCAGGCTGATCATGGTTCTCACATATCAGACTCTTAATGCGAATGTTGCAGCGGGCCACGTTCTCAATAACCCATCTGTCCCCATCGCCTTCCCACAAGATGACTCCAAAGGATCGCAACTCGCCCGTCTCAACGCTGCCAGCGTGACGCTGCAAAATCTCAATGGGCCGGGAAGGGGTTGTCCCATCGTCTCGACAACTTTTCAGGCCCAGGCCGCCGCCGTCAATGCTGGTACACCGTCGTCGGTAACACCATCACCGACTTCGACACCGGGGTCGTCACCGTCATCCACGTCGGCCGAGCCATCATCCACTCCGAGTTCAGTTACGCCAAGTGTCTCACAAATTGAAGCGCTGGCACCTCCTCTCGGCTTCACTGCAGGAAAGAATCCAACTGGTGAGTATTTTGTTCATCCCCTACCAAACTTGTTGCCCATTCGAGCTCCAAGGCACCGGCGACTGTGATGGTGCTGTTAATGGTGCGAATGGAAAGCCGATCAAGATTCCTTGCTCCTGTCCCCCGGACCAAGCCACCTTCAACCAGGTAACTCTCGCTTGTTCGCAGAAAAAATGTCATGCTCATTACTGGGCAGCACCTCGTTGCCGATGTCCTTGCCACGCATGCGGTGAACAATCCATCTGTCCAGGTTTCCTTCCCGCTCGACGATTCCAAGGCTTCTCAACTTGCGCGTATAAATGCGGCAAGTGTGACTCTGCAAAATTTGGTCGGTCCAGGGAAGGGTTGCCCTGTTGTCTCCACGACGTTCCAGGCGCAAGCGGCAGTCATCAACGCTGGAACAGCTCCGCCGCCGCCCCCAGCTATACCACCAGTGTCACCCTCGCCCGCACCCATACCCTCTCCTTCGTCTACACCTACTGCTGTCCCTTCACCAACTTCCCCCGACACCCCGTCTGCCGCACAGATTGAAGCCCTAGCACCCCAACTTGGCTTCAGCGCTGGAAAAAATCCAACTGGTAGATTTCAGACCCTCATTAACTACCCCTTTACTCGCATAATAATATCTTCCCTTCAGGAACCGGGGACTGTGATGGTGCGGTAAATGGCGCCAACGGCCAGCCAATCAAAGTCCCATGTTCCTGCCCTCCGGATCAGGCAACGTTCAACCAGGTTTGTGACCCCACGCAGATGCCAACTAGAGAGCGATACTGATTACATTTCAAATGTTACACGTGGCTCAGCATCTCGTCGGGGACGTGATTACAGGCCAGGCGGTGAATAACCCATCCGTGAAGGTGTCTTTTCCACTCGACGACTCGGTCCTGTCACAACTTGCGCGCGTCGACACTGCACTCGTCACGCTGCAGAACCTCTTTGGACCTGGAAAAGGATGCCCTGCAGTCTCAACGACGCTTTCTGCACAGCAGGCGGCGTTGCTGAAGCAGTTGTAAAATACTCACTGCAATGTGAAGTAGTTGTAGGTGCTTTGACGAGATCTGCGCCCTTGTGATTTATTCTGTACTTATAATACATTTTTACCATGTGACTGGATCCACTTGTGGTTTCATGTCATGCCCTCAGTATTGACCGCCTATGCAAGTTAGTCCAGGTCCGTGTCACAATCCCTCAAGCTGCAAGCTTCAAGTTCGATCCTGTAACAACTCTGTTCATTGAATACCGAGAAACACATGTGCACGGTAAGTTGCTTAGAATGACGCGGGAACCTTTGGGAGGGTTGCATGGGAAATAGCTTATTTGGACCCGGACATGCATTCCAAGTTGGCTAAGGTCACAACGTCCCTGGCGTTCACCGACAATACGAGGAGTCCGGACATGCCAGTCCATACTGTACTAACAACGTTGACAGTCCTGCTGGCCCACCGGCAGGGTATCATTCAACACTCTACCCAGTCTTGACTGATCGCGTCGCTCAAGTTGTCTGCCATAACGGCATTCTACTCATCCTCAATTCTTGTGATCGCCTATCCAATCTACCATCGTTCCGAAAAAGGCCCTCTCTCATCTTGAACGACGATATCCTCCAGATACGATTTTTGCTTTCATCTTGACACCCTCTCTATCGCTACGGCGGCTTAGTACGGCCTCGCTAAGGAGTATGCTAGGACGCACTTCTTTGGCGATTGGGTCTCCAACACCGCAATTGTGAGTGGCCGACAGCCACTGTTTTTACTGGGTTCTTCTTCCCATTCTGGAGCGAATAGTGCATTCGTTCGATAATGTCATCAATGGCGGCGCAAACGCATGTCGGCGCGAGGGCGAGGCGTAGCTGCGTCCTCCAGGTCCAGGGCGTGCACCCATCGTTCTGACTGTCATAGCTTCATGACAGCGATCACGCGGCAATGAGGGACTGTCGTCCTATTCAACGAGGAGCGTAAAACGGTGCGAATCTCGATCAAGGGCCCTCTTGCTGTCGAGAGGTGCAGGATAGCCCTTGGCAGAGCTAATGTTGAGCTTACCAGGTCACCGGACTCCGCTCGCCAATCAAACACATTAATACAAGTCTTATTTGAACTCGTACGTACTACTACAGCACGATTATAGCTGACCTGTCTCATCATCCTGAAATGAATGAATCAGGCTTTTTTCATGAACTGTCGACGGCTTAATAATTTCAGTCGTGGTGGATTTGTAATGCTATCATCTCCTATGCACAACGACATCACAGAAACTGACGGCATGATAGTGATCAGTTTTCTCACGAGTTCTCGTCTCGGTATTATGTTCTCCTATGATTGCGATGTGTGATATTCGTTAGCACGCTACTAGCCACCAGCTGAGGAACGCATTTGCAACCGACTAGCTCGGGCAATTGCTGCAACAACAGCTTTGTGGTCGACTCATGTGCGCGTCGTGTTTGAGACATCATCGATCATCGATCATCATCTGGTATGGTGGCAGCAGCCTCTGAAACATACTCCTATGGCCTTGTAAAACTTGTCCCAGTCTCACAGCCTTCAGGGACGGGCGCGTCCGAGTCATCTTATCACATATCACATAACAGTATTGCAGTCACGATTTCCGGTGAGAGGGGTGTCCCGACCGATCGGGTCGTCTTTTAGAGTACGGGGCTAGGGATAGGGCGAAGAACATGAATGATGAAGAACAACCTTCCATCGGGGCTGGCTTGTTGCGGTGTTACGTAATCCAATGCTTGCTGGCCATCTCGGCCTTCAGGGTCAGAGTCGGGATCAAAATACTTGGGAACGACGTACTATCCCAAGAAGACAAAAACAAAAAGAACCTGAACCATGCCGCCCACTGGCACGTCCCTGTATCCCTGTGCTTCTCCCCGATGTCCGAGTCGGCTAACAACTACGACCGCTCTCGAGAACAACGAGGGGTGACGACCGGGTGTATTGTACTGTACTGTATGTCATGGACCCGGAGTGGAGCACGGCATGGCTGATTTATGATTATGACCCTCGAAACGAAGCGTCGTATCCTTTCAAATTACTGTAAATCGAAGGTCACTGCCTGTACCCCCGCCTGCGAAACGTACAGCACCCGCATTGAACTGTTAGCGATGGCGATGACTCGATGAAGCTAAAGATGTCTTGCGCGCGGTGGGCCGCTGATATGTCAGAGCAGCGCCGTACTGTGTCTGCATCACAGTTAGAGAAAAGACGTCCGCCACCAATATCAATATTAATGCCGCTGCGGAACATCGTAACGATGCACAGAAACGAAAAACAGCCAATACATACTCGGAGCGCACGTCAAGTCGTCGGTATTAGCACATCGGACACCAGACGTCTCCGTACGGGTCGTGATGCGGAGACGACCACGAATGAAATATGTCCTCCTTGAAATTCTGCACCACTCATTTACAAAGATATATTTATATGTATGTATCTGTACACCCCAATGCACGTATATACACAGAAAAAAACAAAAGGAATGAAGACATGACATGACACTGTTCTGGCACTGATGTCATCTGATTATACAAGTATCAAGTATGAGCCAATCGTCCCAGACAGCGGCTGTCATCCCTACATATACTTCCTCCCCCCCCTCGAAAAAATTTCCCCTCGGAGCGTTGAAGAAAAAGAGGTGGTGACAGATAGAATCGGAATCATAAAAAATGGAGGCCAATTTCACGGCAGAACGAAGCGTCGACATAGGATGATGGAGGAGATATTGAGACAAGGGCAGTGCACGATTTTTGTTTTTCTTCGGAAACCTCCCTTTGAAGGGTGAACTAGGCACCGACTGACCCCGCATTGCTGCCCGTACCCAGAGCCCCAGCAGAGGTGGGTGGAGTAGCACCGGGGACACCGGGAGGCGGAGGGGCCGTGGGATCATCGATGCCCATCTTCTTGCGTACCACTTCAAACGTCTTGAGCATTTTCCTGCGCGCGCCGAGCGCGGCGACGCCCTGCGCTTCGAGTGCAGCCTCGTCCATGAGGACCATGTCCTTCCATGTCATACCCTCAAAGTTGGGCGTGTATTTGTGCAGGCGCAGCGTGCGTAGCCACCCCGCGACGTCGTGCAGCACCGACGGGTCAAAATCTTCCTCGTCCCTCTTCGCTCCGCTGCCTGTTGTGCCTTTGCTGCTCCCCGCGCCAGGAGAGCGTCCACCGGAACGTCCTGGGCCGCCACGCTGTCCCCCTAGGCCACCCTGTAATCCGCCAAAGGTGCCCAGACCTGCGCCAACGCCGAGACCCGGCTGACCAAAGCTGCCTCCAGCGGCAGCGATCTGGGCCGCAAGTAACTGCGCCTCGGCGGTGAGGCCCATCGCATTGAGGTTGGCCATGCCCAACATATTCATGTTGACACCGAATGGGTTCATGCCATTCATGCCGTTCAGCTGGGCAAGTTGCGCCATGCTAAGCCCATTTGGCATACCGGCGAGGGCTGGAGACCCGAGGCCAAGGTTGAATCCTCCCATGCCCAATCCAGCGAGTGCCACCTGTTGCTGAGCGGCAGCAGCCATCGCATTGCTTCCATCGTCACTCCCACCGAAACGGCCCGAGGTATTGGACAGTGCGGGACTCTGTGAACCAGACCAGGCACTGCCATTGCGGAGGCTCCTCGAAGAGCCGCCTTGGACGCGACCTTGCTGAGCCTGTCCGTGAATGAGTTCGCCGTCATCCCCATAAACACCATTATTGGAGCTACCGCTGGCGACGGCAGTGGAGCTGTTATTGCCGCTGGAATCGGGAGTGTGAGTCTTGGACGGGCGGCGGAATTTCTCGGGGCCGTCAAGGCGGGGTACCGGAGCGGCGGTATAAAGGTCATTCAATTGGGTAGCGGTAAGGTCGACTGTCTGTGAAGGCCCAGCACCACCATTCGTCGTCGATGTCTTTTGGAACATGGGCAAAAGCGGAGTGTTGACCATGCTTGCCCAGCTGTCACCCATAGCGGGTGAAAGGGTATCAAGAGCACTGGCGGTAGTGCCTTCGGGACGGGGAGAACGAAAGGGAGCACCAGAAAAGTCAGTGCTTTGAGGGCGAGACGATTTGGGTTCGATGGTGATTTCTTGGGTTGGTGAACTGTCGCGCTCAGCGACTTGACCGAGAGAGCCAGCGCCTGCCCAGGTACCACGCTCCCCTACGCTCGAGGCAAGAGCGGGGGCGGAGATGCGGTGGATGGGATTGCTGGCTTTGAGCTTGGCACGCTGTTGAGCGAGAGTAGCAGCGGCATCGTGATTGGCGCCGTTGGTGGTATCGGGAGACAGGAAGGAAGAAGTCGAGTCAAAGGCTAGGGATTGGCGGTTTGGGTTGGTGGTGTTGGTAAAATTGCGGGTGGAAGGGGAGCTGGGCATATTGGATTTGAGTCCCGGAGATTTTAGACTCATATTTGCGAGTTTGGCCTCCATCTGGCTTTGCATGGAACCCCCGACAGCCGGGCTCAGAAGAGCAGTCATGGGGTCAGCCCTGGCCATTTGTTGGAGGACGGTGATAAAGAAGCGGATCTGAACTTGAGTAGAATGTTGCAAAAGACTGTAGAGAGCGGCTGTGCGCTCAGCTTCGGAGAGAACCTTGAACCCTGAAGCGATCGGATGAGGATCAAGAATGTGATGACGAGTAAGGGATAGCTTACATTGCTCGATGGCGCTCAGTTCTTCCTTGAAATTGACGTCGAGAGAGGCAGCTGCCATCTCTTCCTAGATGACGGGATACGAGCATGTGAATAAGATGATGGGTCGAGAAGACGAAAACTGACCAGCGTGACTTCATAATGATGAAAATTCTCAAACCATTGATCAATAGCATCAGCTATGGGGGGGGAAAGTGGTCAAGACGGAGTCCAGATATAGAAATCAAAGTGAGATGAACTGAAGTGGCGTTGTGATGCGAAAGATCCGCATCACGTCACGCGAGGGCGCAAGGGGAGGGCGTTACAACAAAGCGAGTAGGACAAAAATGTAGCTGTCGCCACTGTGAGAGCGTACTAATCTGATGACGGGTGGGAGGAAGGGGGGGAGATTGTGCGGGAAAGGTCCCCAGCAGAGAAAAAGAAAAATGGCGAGAACTGACCTTCTGGTGTTTGAAAGGTGGCACTGCCAAGGAGTTCGCTGGTCGGGCGTCCACTAGGGGGCCCGCCTCCAGGACGAGGAGAAGCGAGGGTGAAGCCTTGTGCACCCGCTGATGGACGAGCAGCAGGGCCCATGGAGGCTCTGGCACTCGCGTTCTTGCCGCTCGTACCTTGAACGGGGGAAGGGCTGGGGCTAGGGCTTGGAGGTGGTCTGAGTGAGGACATCTGTGCTTGATGTGGTGGGATGTCGCAAGGAGAAAGAAAGGGAAAGGGGGTCGCTGGGTAGAGACCGACGTCGAGTCGGCGAGTTGGGTAGAATGCAGTGGAACCTGCCGACGACGAGAGGAGAGAAAGAAGAGAGAAGCAAAAGAAGAAAAACAAAAAAAAGAATATTTTATTTTTCTAATTATTTAACCCCTCCCTGAGATATTCATCAAACATCGACTTGTACGTTTGATGCCATCGACTCAGCGCCGGTCGTCCTTCAACTACATCTCCCGCTCCCCACATAATCCGAATCTGGTCCACCTCCTTTCGCGTCTCATTGTCCGGCACCAATATGTAAAAGTCTCCACTTCGCACTCGATCTAGCATGAACTCCACCGTCTCTACCGCTGTCCAAGCCCCTCCAGGCTTGGCATCTATGTTCTCCTGGTCCGCCTGTCCAGCGGTCAGTCCCGTCCACGTCCATCCGGGACTTTTCTACATCAGTCTTTCGTCATAACAGTGCTCAACAAGGGAACCCACATGAACAGATGAGCCGTCACTTTAACATGAGGGCGCGAACGAAGCTCATACGCCAAACTCTCCGTCAGGCTCTTGACCGCCGCCTTTGATGCGTTGTACGCTGCGTTACCCCTGTAGACACTGATTAGCACAAACGACGACATATCGGAAATTCGGTACTCACGGGGGATTCACGATGCCTTCCTTAGATCCCGTGTTGATAATCACGGACTGGTTCTCTTGATGGAGCATCAACTGGGAATATACTTCATATCGGCACAGCCCGTGCGGCTTGATTTAGAGATAACGCACCGGAACGAACGTGTGTTGTACATTTAGCACCCTATAGGGATATGTCAACAACACAACAGCTGGATGCAGTGCAGAGAGAGGCACGTACCCGAACAAATTGACGTCCATAACGGTCTTCCACTTGTCCAGACCCTCGAACGAGTTTCCCTTATCCCCAAGCCCGGCATTATTGAGCAGCACAGCAACCTAAAAGCAGGATAAGGGGAGGTGGGCAAGGGAAAGCGCCACGGCGGGGCGTGATCCCTCCTTCTTTCCTCGAAACAAGGCATAACGGGCAGCCCCGCCGCACGACGCTCACCTCGCCCCACGCCTCATACACACGCTCACGCAAGCGCACGACCTCCTCCAACTTGCTCACGTCCGTCAGCACCGCGAGCACGTTCGCCTCGCCGTGCTTGCCGACTAGCTCCTTGGCGAGCACTTCGAGCCCCTTGGTGTTGATATCCGCGATGGCCACTTTGAGCCCGAGTCTGTCCATTGTCATGTACGCATATACGTGTGTCAGCGGCACAGGCCGGCAGTGAGAAAACTGAACAATTGGAAAGGGGAGAGGGGGGGGATGAGACCCGTGATGGAGAGGCGCTCATCGAACCCGCGTGATCTCTTCACGGAGCGCTTGTAGTAATATGTGGCCCACCCGATGACGTGCAGGTGCGTGTGGCACGCCGAACCGGAACACAGGGGAAGCAGATCCGAGAAAGCGCGCTCCCACAAACAACAACACCGAAATTAAAATATTTTTTTTTGTGGGGCTGGGATCAAGAGGGAGGGACACTTTACCTGGCCAACTCGCGTGCGGCAGCACGACCGATCCCACTGGCGGCGCCGGTGACGACAGCGACGCGGCCGGCATGTATGACCGGATGCAGGTCGCTGTCAATCGGCGAGATGAGGGATTCGACGCGGAACGGGGTCGTTGGCGGACGCAAGGGTGAGGGACCACGTTCGCCACGGTCTCCCATAGGTGGTAGCATGGTCAATAATAAAGAAGAAAAGTGGAAGGGTTGGTGAGGGGTTAAGAGTAAAGGGTGGGAGAGATAATGTGGAGAGGGTCGGTCGATATATAATCTTTCTATTCTAGCGAATCGCCGAAAGTTCGCTTGTTTTCATACGACCGAGACATTCGTTCTCGAACGTTCGTATCCCCATAAAGTTTTCGAGGTACCAAAGGTCATCTGTCGAGGCCTATCCATCTAACCGTAGAACGTCCCTATTGGCCCTCCTTTGTGAGATTTCAGGCCACGTTGGATGAGCGGCTAATCTAATGATATATCCTGAATCTGATGGATCACCCTCTTTTTTTTTTCTTTCTTTTTTTTTT
>Ga0209488_10004712_pt1 | contig 10582 bp, 10 predicted proteins | sample Rivendell_Oct201_8_FD_188349 | JGI IMG/M metagenome (GOLD analysis project Ga0209488, IMG submission 188349) | Vadose zone soil microbial communities from the Eel River Critical Zone Observatory, Northern California, USA -... | ecosystem: Environmental > Terrestrial > Soil > Vadose zone >... | reverse complement strand
AGTTCTTCTGCGAGATGGACCAGATCGGCTGGGACGGCAACAGCCGGCCGAAGGACCAGTGGAAGCGCTTTACCGTCGAGGACTAGTGCTGATGATGTTGCGCATGCCGGTGCGGCACGCGCGGATCCTGGCTGAAGACGAGTGACTTGATGGTGACCGGCACCGTGTGCGACGGCATGCGGATGCGGCCGAGGTCGATGTAGTCGAAGTCGCGCAGCGCGATGCCGTCGAGCACCAGCACTTCGGAGGCGACGGCGTGGTCCTCCTTGAGGATAGCGCCCACCGTCTGCGCGACGTCGCCGTCGAGGATCAGGTAGATCGGCTTGCCCTGCTCGACCGTGCGCGCCAGGCCGAGCTTGATCGCCTGCGCGAAAGCCGAGAGGCGCTCGAACGACGGCTCGCCGCGCCAGCGAAATGCCAGCGCGATCTCGGCGTCGCCTTCGGTGACGTCGAACGCCGTGAAGTGCTCTCGGATGGCAGCCGCCATCGCCGCGGCTTCCAGGGGACCTTCGAGGCGTACCGGTGGTTGCAACACTTGCAGGTTTTTCCGCGGCAGGAGCTCGCCGGGCTGCGACACGTACACCGTATTGCCGGAGAGCTGCACGCTGTATTCGGAGGCGCCGAAAGCGGTCGCGCGGATGCATTCGCCGGGCGGCAGCAGCTTCCAGGGGAGCTTCTTCTGCTCGATCTTGCCGCGTAGCGCCATGCCGAAGCGCCGGCCAAGGTCGCCGAAGTCGCGGTACTCGCGGCCATAGACGTACTCCGCGACGCCGCCGGAACACATGATCCCGGAGACCCCCGCGAGGCTCGACAGCGGCGCGGTGAGGTAGTGCTCCTTGTCGGGCTGCTGAATCAGGCGGCACAGGGTCTCGGCAAGCCAATCGGCGAGGCGATCGAGCTCTGCCGGGCGCACTTTGCTTCCCAGCTGCCAATCGAAGCCCGCCTCGCGCGCCAGGCGCTGGCCCGCTGGATCGAGTCGCGTAATACAGCCGCTGTCGTCCACGACAATGAGGCGGCCGCCGATGTGGATCGCGGCGGTCTCGCCGACCTCGCCATGCGCCACCACCGCGAGCTTGGTGGTACCGCCGCCGATGTCTATGTTCAGGATATGCCGCCCCTCGTCGTGCGAGCGCTTCGCCGCCCCCGAGCCATAGGCGGCGAGCATCGCTTCCATGTGGTGGCCGGCGGTGGCGCAGACGAACTCGCCGCCGATCTCGGCCAGCAGCTCGCCGATCGCCTGCGCGTTCTCGCGCCGCAGCGCCTCGCCGGTGAGGATCACCGAGCCGGTGTCGACCTCGTCGGGATGCACGCCCGCGGCGACATACGCGTCTTCGATGATCTTGCCGATCGCCTGCTCGTCGATGCGCACCTCGCTCGAGTACGGGGTCAGCGTGACCGGCGACTGGTAGAGCGTGTCGCGGCCGACGACGAAGAAGCGGCTCGACAGATCCTCGCTCATGCGGCGCATCTTCAGGCGCGAGAAGATCACCTGCGTGCCGGCCGAGCCGATGTCGATGCCGACGCTGGTCAGCGTGATGTTGTCGGCTTGCCAGAGCGCGTTGTCTTCGATCGGCCCTGACGCAGCGACGTCATGGTCATGATCGTGGTCGTGGTCCGAGTCGTCGTCGTGCGAGTGCTCGAGCTCGCTGCCGTAGGCGTGATCGGCCAGCGTGTGGGGCGGCCGCTTTGGCGGCTGCTGCGTCATTCCACCAGGACTCCGCTGCGCGAGGGCATGTAGCCGAGGCGCGCCGACACGGCGGCAGCGGTAGCCATCACGCTCGGCACGCAGGTCTGCATGTCCTTCTTCGTCATGCGCTGCACCGGCGCCGCGACGCCGAGCGCCGCGATGACGTTGCCGGTGTGGTTGCGTACCGGCGCGGCGACCGCGCGCAGGCCGTTCTCGCTCTCCTCGTCGTCGATCGCGTGCTCGCGCTCGGCGACCTCGGTGAGCATGGCGAGCACCGCGTCGCGGCGCGTCACGGTCTTCGGCGTGTTCGCCTTGAGGCCGTGCGCGATCACCTGCTTCACGTACTCGGCCGGCTGATACGCGAGCAGCACCTTGCCCACCGCGGTGCAATGCAGCGGCGCGCGGCCGCCGACCGCCGCCGCCATGCGGATCGCATGCCGGCTCTCCATCTCGTAGACGTAGAGCACGCTGTAGTGATCGACGATACCGAGCTGCACGGTCTCGCCGGTCTTCTCGAGCAGCTCGCGCAGCTTGGGCCGCGCCTCGTTCGCCACGTCCATGCGCCGGCGCACCAGCGCGCCGAGCTCGAAGAGGGCGACCCCGAGCCGGTATTTGCCGGTCTCGTCGTTCTGCTCGAGGAAGCCCGCGCCGGTGAGCGTGGTGGCGAGGCGGTGCACGGTACTTTTCGCCAGGCGCAGCCGCGTCGCGAGCGTGGTGATGCCGAGCTCGTTCTCCTCGCCCGAGAACGAGGTGAGCAGGCGGATCGAGTTCGCCACCGACGAGAGCCGCGCGCGAGGTGCCTTGCCGTTCTGCGCTAATTCCATATTTTAGAAACTGCTTTCCTGTATGCGGAACGTTTATCGTAACACCGGCGCGACGCCACGCAGGCGCCGCGCCACGAGATAGGCGATGAACACGCCGGCCAGGCTCGCGGCGCTGAGCAGCGGCGCCAGGCTGTCGGCGAAGTCAGCAAGCTCGGGCAGCAGATATTTTACGAAGCCGAACGTCGCCAGCACGAGACACAGGAGCGCGATCGCGGCGCTCATGCCGCGCGAGGCCGCGGCGGCGCTCCGATCGGCGCCGCGGATCAGGCGCGCCACCCACAAACCATTCAACGCGTCGGTGAACACCATGCCGAGCGTGAACACGACGCCGAGCAGCGCCGCGAACAGCCAGCCGGCGAGGCTCGCGCCGGTGACCGTAAAGAGCAACGCATGGCTGATGGTGTCGAAGGAAAGCGCGAACCCCGCGCCGACCGCTGCGATCACCGCCGGATGACTCGCGCGCGCGAGGCTCTCCGGCAGCCAACGGCTCTTCAGCCCGACGAGCGCCACCGGCTCGCCTGGCGCGGCGCGCAGCGCGGCGAAAGCGTTGGCGATGCCGAGCGCGAGCAGCACGCCGATCGACACCCAGGCGCCGGTGTGCTCGAGCCAGCGCGGCACCTGCCAGTCGCTCGCCACCACCGCGAGCGCGATGCCGACCAGCGTGACGACGCAGCCGTGGCCGAGAGAGAAGAACAGGCCGCACCAGCGTGAGCGGCTGGAACGCGTCAGGCCGTCGATCGCGACCAGGTGGTCGGGATCGAGCCCATGCTTCAGCCCGAGCACGAACACCAGTGCGGCGAGACCCAGGGCGTCGGCGCCGGCGCTCATCATTTCTGCAGGAACAACCTGTCCCATTCCTTGACCCAGCGGTCCTGCTCATCGAGCACCACCGCGGGATCGATCAGCGTGTACTCGAACTTGTTCATGTGGGTGCGCACCCTGGTGCTGACCGGCGGGCGTCCCATCGAGTTGAGCAGCTCCTGCCCCTGGGGCGAGAGCACGAAGTCGACGAAAGCGGCCGCGGCCTGCGGATGCGGCGCGTTGCGCGCGATGCCGATGCCCTGCGCGCGCGCCACCACCGGCTGTACCGGCAGCCAGTCGATCGGCGCGCCTTTGCGCTTGAGCGACTCGGCGTTGGCGTTATACACGGTCAGGCCCACCGGGATCTCGCCCGCGGCGATCAGCTCGGCGAGCAGCACGTGGCCCTTGCGCACATCGGGGCGCATCTCGGCGAGCTTGCGGAAGTAGGCCATGCCGTCCCGCTCGCCCCATTTTTTGACCAGCGTCGCCATCCATTCGGTATCGGTCGCCTCGAGCCCGATGCGGCCTTTCCATTTCGCCTCGAGAAAGCCCTGGTAGGTGGCCGGCAGCTCGTCGCGCTTCACCTTGGCGGTGTTGTAGGCGACGACGAAGAAGTTGAGCCGGTCGGGGATCCATTGCCGGTGCTGCGGGATGGCGCCCGGCGGCAGGTCGGCGAGATGCGGCGACTTCACCTCGGCAAACAGGCCCTCGCGCGCGAGCATCTCCATCTCGGGGCTGTTGGTCTCGATCACGTCGACCGCGAAGCGCCGCGCCTTCGCCTCGGTCAGGGCGCGCTGCACCACCTTCTCGGAGAGCGCGCGCCACAGCTCGACCTTGATGCCGGTCTTCTTCTCGAACGCCTGCGCGAGCGGCCCGGACTCGGTCGGCGCGAGCGAGGTGTAGAGCACCACGGTCTTGTCCTGCGCCCGCAGTGGGCCACTGAAGGCACAGGCGATGCAAAGAAAAAGCGCGGGCAGCATTCTCATCGGTGATTGACCTGCGAGCGGGGTTATTCTATGGTGCTTCGCTCTTCCGGGAACGCAGTTCCATATATCAGAAACATGCCGACCACCAAGACGACCACCGCGGTCACGCACTACCACATCCAGAAAAAGCGCCGCGCCGAGTTCATCGAGCAATGGCGCAAGAACCGGCGCAGCGTGATCCGCAAGGAGGACGTGGTGCTCGCGCGCACTGCGCGCGGGCTGCGCAGCGGCGTCTACATGGGCTGGGACGGCGACTCGCCGACGCGCTGCCTCGATGCGCTGGTGCACGAGATCGATCCGGGTGTCGTCACCACCATCCATCGCCATTCCTGGGACGCGCAGCTCTTCATCGTCGAAGGCTCGGGCTGGAGCGAGATCGACGGCGTGCGCTACGACTGGAAGCCCTGGGATGCGATCCATATTCCGGCCTGGGCCTGGCACCGCCACGGCAATGACGGCAAGAAGCCGGCGCGCTTCATGAGCTACTCCTCGGAGCCGATGCTCTGGACGCTCGGCATGTGCGTCATCGAGGACCGCGGCCATGAGCCGTTCGCCAGCCTGCCAGGCCGGCCTGCATTTACGGAGGGACCGCAAGGCGACGATCCCTATGCGCGCCGCTTACGTCGCGTATCCACCGAGATCAAAAAACGGCGGGGCGGCAGGATTCACACGCCGTACGACGAGCAGGACCTGCTCGCCACGCCGCGCGGCACGCGCACCAAGTTCCTGGTCGACCGCGCGATCGGCAGCGAGGCTTCGGGCATCACGCAGGTCATGATCCAGTTCGCGCCGGGCAAGACGCAGTCGCTGCACCGCCACCCCGGCGAAGCCTGGCTCTACGTCGTCGAGGGCCACGGGCACAGCTTCATGGGCACCGCGCCCGACAAGGGCGAGCACCACCGCTGGAAGAAAGGCGATCTCATCGTCGTCGATCACTTCCTCTGGCACCAGCATTTCAACGACGATCCGAAGAGCGAGGCGCGCCTGGTGCGGGTGCACATGTTCGATTCGATCCTCGAGACGATGCGCGCCCTGATGGATCCGATGGTGCTGTTCGAAGAGGCCGAGGACACGCTGCTGTCGATGCAGGAGATCTCGCAGATCGACTGGCCCGACGACCGGCGTCCCGAGGGCTGATGGCCGCGCCCGCTACCACGCTGCCGCCGGGCGTGCTGTCGATGCACGTCCTGCCCGCCGATCACCACGACAAGGACTGGGACGCGATCATCGTCCCGAAGAGCGTCAAGGAGCGGCTGCTGTCGCAGGCGCTTGTCACGCTCAAGCACGGGCGCAAGCTTTCGCAGCTCGCCGGGCTGCCGCACGGCCTGATCGTGCTCGCCGGGCCGCCCGGCACCGGCAAGACGACGCTCGCGCGCGGATTGGCGCAGGTCGCGGCGCTGGCGCTGGCGCGTGAGGGTGCGACCACCCTGCTGGAGATCAACCCGCATGCTTTTCCGAGCGACATGCTCGGCGAGAGCCAGCGCAACATCATGCGCCTGTTGCAGGACACGATCCCCGAGATCGCCGCGCGCCGGCCGCACACCGTGGTGCTGATCGACGAGGTGGAAAGCTTTGCCGTGCGCCGGACCAGCGCGTCGTTCGAAACCAATCCGGTGGACGTGCACCGCGCGACCGACGCGGTGATGCTCGGCATCGACGAGATCGCGCGCAAGCTGCCCGCGGTGCTGTTCGTCACCACCACCAACTTCATCGATGCCATCGACGACGCGTTCCTGTCGCGCGCCGACCTGGTGATGCACTTCGCGCTGCCCAACCCGGAGACCATCGCCAACATCCTGCAGCACTCGCTCGCCGAGCTCGCGGTGCAATGGCCGGCGCTGCGGCCGCTGTCGGAGAACAAGAACCAGATCGACGAAGTGGCGAAGCACTGCGAGGGCTGGAACGGCCGCCAGGTACGCAAGCTGGTGCTCGCGGCGCTGGCGCAGCGGCTCGAGGTGGCGAAGGACCCTGCGCTGCTCACGTTCGACGATCTGCGCGAGGCGGCGCGCAAGCGCGGCGGCGTGGAATGGGCCGGCGACGCCGCGCCCTCGTCGAAGGAACTGTTTCCCGACGTGCCAGAGCAGCTAAAACATGATCATGACCACGGCCATGATCACAAGACCCGGAGGATCCGTTCATGAAGTGGAAGCTCGCGCTCATCGGGGCACTGCTCCCGATAGCAGCGCTCGCACAGCCGAACTTTGCCGGCAAGACCGTCACCCTCATCGTCGGCTACAAGCCCGGCGGCGGCTACGACACCACCGCGCGCATGCTGGCGCGCCATCTGCCGAATCACCTGCCGGGCAAGCCGACCGTCATCGTGCAGAACATGCCCGGCGGCAACAGCATCATTGCCGCCAACCACCTCTATATGGTGGCGAAGCCCGACGGCCTGACCTTCGGCACCTTCAACCGCAACCTGCCGATCGCGCAGTTGACCGGCGTGCAGGGCGTGAAGTTCGACATGCAGAAGTTCGCCTGGATCGGCTCGGCGGCGAACGAGGCGACGATCCTCGCCATCCGCAGCGACCTGCCCTACAAGAACTTCGACGAGCTGCGCAAGGCGAAGCAGCAGGTGGTGATCGGCTCGACCGGCCCGGGCGCCAACACGCATGATTTCCCGCTGCTCCTCAAGGAGCTGCTCGGCGTCAACATCAAGCTGGTGAGCGGCTATTCGAGCAGCGCCGACATCATGCTGGCGATCGAGCGCAAGGAGGTCGACGGCCGCGCCGGGTCGTATACCTCGATCAAGCCGTTCATCGATCGCAAGCTGGTGCGTCCGATCGTGCGGGCGCGCTCGATGGAGGCCGGCCTCGAGCAGCTGCCGATCGACGAGAGCTTCGCGCCGACGCCGCGCGCCAAGGCGATCATGGCGCTGCGCTCGGCGCCCGAAGTGATCGCGCGGCCCTATGTGCTGCCGCCGGGAACCTCGGCGGAGATCGTCAAGATCTACCGCGACGCCTTCGCCAAGGCCATCAAGGATCCGGCGCTGGTGGCCGAGGCGACCAAGGCGCAGTTCGATCTCGACTACACCTCCGGCGAGGAGGCGGTGCGGATCCTGAAAGAGGTGCTGTCGCAGCCGAAGGACATCGTCGCCGAGTTCAGCAAGTACATAAAGTTCGGCGAATAAACCGTGGGCGAAGCCTTCGTCCAGGGTTTGCTCCTGGTGCTGCAGTTGAAGCCGTTCGCCTTCATGCTGCTCGGCATCGGCATCGGCTTCTGGGTCGGGCTGCTGCCGGGCATCGGCGGCGCGACCACGCTCGCGCTGATGCTGCCCTTCATCTACAACATGCAGCCGGTCGAGGCCTTCGCCTTTCTGCTGGGCATGCACTCCGTGGTCGCGACCACCGGCGACGTGACCTCGATCCTGTTCGGCGTACCGGGCGAAGCGACCACGGCCGCGATCATTCTCGATGGCCACGCCATGGCGAAGAAAGGCGAAGCCGGGCGCGCGCTCGGCGCGGCGCTCGCCTCGTCGCTGGTGGGCGCGCTGATCGGTGCCGCGGCGCTGGCACTCGCGATCCCCATCGTGCGACCGCTCGTGCTCACCTTCGGCTCTCCCGAGCTCTTCATGCTGGCGATCGTCGGCCTGGCGTTCATCGCCTCGCTCAGTGCGCAGGGCGCGCGCGGCATGGTGCGCGGTTTCCTTGCCGGCGGGCTCGGCCTGTTCCTCGCCATGGTCGGACAGGATCCGCAGGCCGGCGTGGCGCGCTTCACGCTGGACACGCTCTATCTCTGGCAGGGGCTCGACCTGGTCCCCGTGCTGGTCGGCCTGTTCGCCATTCCCGAGATCATCGACCTGGTGGTGCGCGGCACCTCGATCGCCGGCAACGCGCCGGCGGGCCGCATCAGCCAAGGCGCGCTCGAGGGCGTGAAAGATGTGTTCCGCAATTTCTGGCTCACGATCCGCTGCAGCCTGATCGGTACTTTCATCGGCATCACGCCCGGACTCGGCGGCGCGGTGGCGCAGTGGATGGCCTACGGCCACGCCACGCAGAGCGCGCGCACGCCCGAGGAGCGCAAGGGCTTCGGCCAGGGCGACGTGCGCGGCGTCATCGGGCCGGGCGCGGCCTGCAACTCGAAGGAAGGCGGCGCGCTCATTCCGACGATCGCCTTCGGCGTGCCCGGCAGCACATCGATGGCGATCCTGCTCGGCGGCTTCTTCCTGCTCGGCCTGGTCCCGGGGCCGGACATGCTTACCAAGCACCTGCCGGTGACGTTCTCGATGGTGTGGACCATCGTGCTCGCCAACATCATCACGGTCGCGGCGTGCTTCCTGCTCCTCAACCGCCTCACGGCACTCACCAGGGTGCAGGGGCACCTGCTGGTGCCGGTGATCCTGGTGCTGGTCTTCATCGGCAGCTACACCTCCAACACCAGCTACGCCGACATCGTCGTCACGATCGTGTTCGGCGCGGTGGGCTACTTCATGGTGGTCGCCGGCTGGCCGCGCTCGCCGCTGGTGCTGGGGCTGGTGCTCGGCAAGATCGCCGAGAACTATCTCTACATCTCGGTGGCGCGCTACGACGCGGCCTGGCTCGGCCGGCCGGTGGTGGTCGCGCTGCTCATCGTGGCGATCGGCGTGATCCTGTTCCCGATATTCCAGGCCTGGCGCGCGAGGCAGCGCCATGCATAGCCGGACCTCGCTCGCGCTTGCGATCGCCATCATGGCGCTTTCGGCCTGGGGCACGTTCAGCGCGCTCGAGTGGCCCTGGAAAGCGAAGCTCTTTCCGCTGGTCATCGGCATCCCGCTTTTCTGCCTCGCCCTGGCCGAGGCGCTCTGGGTGATCTTCGGCAAGCACGACGGCGCCGCAGCCGCGGATTTCAAGCTGACGCAAGAGCAACCGCCCGAAGTCGCGCGCCGCAGAACGCTGCTCGCTGCCGCGTGGACCCTGGGCTTCTTCGCCATCATCGTGCTGCTCGGCTTCCAGATCGCGGTGCCGCTGCTCGTGTTTCTGTATCTCAAGCTGCAGGGCAAGGAGGGCTGGCTGTTCACCATCATCTTCACCGCGGCGGTGTGGGCGTGCTTCTACGGCCTGTTCGATCTGCTGCTGCACTTGCACTTCCCCGAGGGATGGCTGTTCTCCGGCTTCGGCGCCTCCTAGCCGCGCTGCTCGCTCTGTGCGCGGTTGCCGGCGCGGCGCAGGCGCAATATCCGTCGCGGCCGGTCCGCGTCCTGATTCCCCAGCCGCCGGGCGGCGCGAACGACAATATCGCGCGCGTCATCGGGCCGCCGCTCGGCGACGCGCTCGGCCAGCCGCTGATCGTGGAGAACCGCCCCGGCGCGAACGGCAACCTGGCGATGGAGATCGTCGCCAAGGCGCCGCCCGATGGCTACACGCTGCTCCTCGGCGCCGACGCGCAGATCGTCGTCAACCCGCATTTCTACTCGCAGCTGTCGTTCGACACGATGAGAGACCTGGCGCCGGTCGCGAGCCTGGTGAACACGCAGATGGTGCTCGCCGCGAATCCCGCGCTGCCGGTCAAGAACCTGCAGGAATTCATCGATTACGCGCGGCGCGCAAGACCGCCGCTCGCGTACGGCTCGATCGGCAATGGCAGCCTGCATCACCTGGTGATGGAGATGCTCAAGCAGCGAGCGCAAATCGATCTCCTGCACGTGCCGTTCAAGGGCGGCGGCCCGGCGACGATCGCGCTCCTCGCCGGCGAGATCTCCGTCGCCTTCGGCGGCAACTCCGTCACCGGGCATGTGCGCGCCGGCAAGCTGCGCGCGCTCGCCGTCGCGGGCAAGCAGCGCTCGGCCGCCTTTCCGGACGTGCCGCGCCTCGCCGAGTTCTATCCGGGCTTCGAAGTCACGCCGTGGCTCGCGCTGTTCGCGCCCGCCGGCGTGCCCGGCCCGGTGATGGCGCGCCTGCGCGAGGCCACCAACACGCTGCTCGCCGATCCCGCGATGGCCGAGCGCATCCGCCGTGTCGGCGGCCTCGAGCCCTACGTCTCCACGCCCGACGAATTCGCCACGTTGCTGCGCGCGGAATACGCGCGCTACGGCGAGATCGTCAAAATGGTCGGCGCGAAGATCGATTGAGTCTTACCGCCCGCCGTCGCAGTCCGCCTTTGCCGGGTCGAAATTTTGCAGGCCGATGTCGTAGAACGACTGGCCGGTGCAATGCAGGCGACGCCGCAGCACACCTATCAAATTCTGACGAAGCGACCGGATCGGATGACGGATATCACCGCATCGCTGCCGGTGCTGCCGAACGTTTGGCTCGGGACAAGCGTCGAGAGCGCCGACTATCTCGGGCGCATTGACGATCTGCGCAAGG
>Ga0209488_10004711_pt1 | contig 10582 bp, 10 predicted proteins | sample Rivendell_Oct201_8_FD_188349 | JGI IMG/M metagenome (GOLD analysis project Ga0209488, IMG submission 188349) | Vadose zone soil microbial communities from the Eel River Critical Zone Observatory, Northern California, USA -... | ecosystem: Environmental > Terrestrial > Soil > Vadose zone >... | reverse complement strand
ACCAAGACCGCTGAAGCCTATGGCGTGTGGGTGGAGAAGAGCATGTATGGCCGCCGCTATATGGGCATGGAGCGCGCCACGTTCCTGATCGACGGCAAGGGGATCATTCGTCACGTCTGGCGCAAAGTGAAGGTTCCAGGACACTCCGCCGATGTGTTGGCCGCAGCGAAAGCGCTGTGACAAAAGATGGACTGATGCAGACAGGGACTCGACATTCTGGCCGTAAGAGCTTGATCTTGTCCCTGAAGCTGGGTGAAAGTCGCGTGGGGTAGGCCCGAGAACGGGTCATCGAGGGACGGCATCATGAATTCACTCCGGCAGCGCGCCTGGAGCCGCATCAATTTTTTGTTTCCCGAACGGCAGATTTACATCCGCAGCGATGGGCGGGTGCAATTCCTAACCTTCAGTTCGCAGATGCAGGCGATCACAGCCGGGATCAGCCTGCTGTTCCTCGGCTGGGTGGCCTTCACATCCGTCAATGTGATTTTCAAGGACCGTATCCTGGCCGCCAAGGAGCGCCATTTTCAACAGCTGCAGATCGCCTATGAATCGCGCATAGCCGATCTTCAACTTTCTTACGACGAATTGAACGGAGCGCTGGTCATCGCTCAGGATCGCTTCAAGACCATTGCCGACTCGTTCGAAGCCAAACAACAAGCGTTAGCTGCCGTGATCGAACACAAGAAGACTCTGCAGTCTTCGCTCGGCATCGGCGTGCCCGCACCCAAGGACCCGCCTCTCAGCATCACCTTGCGTCCCCTCCCACCCTCGTCGACCCCGGGCATGGGAGGCGCATTTGACGCGATCAACGCAGACTCAACCGCTGTTTTGGAACCGCCCTTGAGCGCCGGGTCGGGCGCGGTATCTCCGCCTAGGAAGGCCTTTGATTCCGTCCCGAAGGCACTGGATGGCAATGCGCAGCCGCAGGCGGCCGATCATCCAGGGTTTCTTGTGGGAGCAGTCGGGAAGCTTGGTTCTTTGTTCCGCCGGAAAGTCTCGGCAAACGAGTTTGACCATCCGGTTGTGAAGGAATCCGCCGCTCAGAGCGCGCGTATTGTCCGGCTTGGCCTCGGGCAGCCCGCACTGCTTGGGGAAGCTGCGCAAGACGTCGATAAGGAAACGACGCGCCTGACGCGTGCCTTAAAGGCGACCGGCGTCGACACCAAGACGCTGATGAAACGCGTGACGGCGGCAGGCGCGGGGCAAGGCGGCCCGCTGGTCCCGATCGAATCGACGGATCTCGGCGGCACCGACGATGGCTTCAACGCCGGCTTGGCCGATGCCGCCACCGCAATCGCGAAACTGGACGGCGTCGTAACCGCCCTCAATGCCCTTCCGCTTGCCACGCCCAGCGAAGCGGCCGGCCTCAGCAGCGGCTTTGGCGCGCGCATCGATCCCTTCAACGAACAATTGGCGTTTCATTCCGGTGTGGATTATTCGGGACCCTCGGGCTCCGCCGTCCGCACGACCGCCTCAGGGATCGTCGTCTTCGCCGGCCCGCAGGGTGCCTATGGAAACACCGTAGAAGTCGATCATGGTTATGGTATCCGGACGCGCTATGGTCATCTGTCCAAGATTTTGGTTCAAGTTGGGATGGCGGTGGACAAAGGTGCGACGGTCGGCAAGCTTGGATCGACAGGGCGCAGCACCGGACCACATGTTCATTACGAAGTGTGGTACGACAACGCGGTAAGAGATCCGAGCAAGTTCATCAAGGCAGGTCACGATGTTCTCGAAGAGTAAAGAACCCGAAGCCGCAGTCCCGCCGCCACCGGTGGCAGCTCCAGCCAAACGCACAAGCCGCAATGGAGGGGTGCCCTCCATCATCAGCGCCGAATTGACCGTTCGGGGAACGCTGGTCTCTGCCGGCGACGTCACGATCGACGGCAAGGTCGATGGCGATGTCCGCGCGGCTTCGCTGGTCATCGGTGAAAAGGCCGTGATCGTCGGCGACGTGTTTGCCGAAGAGGCTACCGTTCGCGGCCGGGTCGAGGGAAGCATCCGCGCGCGCAAGGTGCAGCTTTGCGCCACCTGCCACGTCGAAGGCAATATTCTGCATGAGGCGTTTTCGGTCGAGTCCGGCGCGTTCTTCGAGGGAAATTGCCGGCACACCGACAATCCGCTCGCCGACGCACCAGAGCTGAACATCCCATCGGAGCACAAAGCCTCGCCCGCGGCGCAAACCGCCGGCGAACGCCGGCCGCCCCCGCCTCCGCCGTCTCTGCAGCCCGGAGTTCCCCCGGCCAAACCCGCCGGCGCGCTCGGGATTTAAAGACTATTCCAAATCCGAGACGTTGGCGGCTTCCTCGCCGCCGACTCTTTGTGCGAGCGAAGCGGCCATGAAGGGATCGAGCTCGCCATCGAGCACATCCTGGGGCGAATGCGATTGCATGCCCGTGCGCAGATCCTTCACCAGCTGATAAGGCTGCAGCACATAGGACCGGATCTGGTGGCCCCAGCCGATATCGGACTTCGCCGCGTTGTCGATGGCGGCCTGCTCCTCGCGCTTGCGCATCTCGGCCTCGTAGAGCCGAGCTCGCAGCATCGCCCAAGCTTGCGAGCGGTTCTTGTGCTGGGAACGGTCGTTCTGGCATTGCACCGCGATGCCGGTCGGCAGATGGGTGATGCGAACCGCCGATTCGGTCTTGTTGACGTGCTGGCCGCCGGCCCCAGACGCGCGGTAGACGTCGATGCGAACGTCCTTCTCGGCAATATCGATCTCGATTCTGTCGTCGATCACCGGAAAGGCGCCCACCGAGGCAAAGCTGGTGTGGCGGCGCGCGTTGGAATCGAACGGCGAAATCCGCACCAGACGGTGCACGCCCGATTCGGTTTTCAGCCAGCCATAGGCGTTCTCGCCCTTGACCTGAATCGTAGCCGATTTGATACCGGCCTCTTCGCCTTCGCTCTCTTCCAGGAACTCGACCTTGTAGCCTTTCTTCTCGGCCCAGCGGCTATACATACGCAGCAGCATCTCGGCCCAATCCTGGCTTTCGGTGCCGCCGGCGCCGGCGTGGATTTCGAGATAGGCGTCATTGGCATCGGCTTCGCCCGACAGCATGGATTCGAGCTTCATCGCTTCGGCGCGCGAGCGCAGAGCCCCAACCGCGCCTTCGGCCTCGGCAACCATCGCCTTGTCGTTCTCGGCTTCGGCCATCTCGATCAGGCCGACGGCATCGTTGAACTCATTTTCCAGGGCGCGGTAGGCGGAAATGGATCGCTCCAGACGATTGCGCTCGCGCATGAGATTCTGCGCGGTCTGCGCATCGTTCCAGAATTGCGGGGATTCGGATTTGGCGTTCAGTTCGTCGAGTCGGCGGACGGATTTATCCCAGTCAAAGATGCCTCCTCAGCAGGGAGAGCGCCTGCTTGATCTCTTCGATGGCCCGCTCGGTCTCGCCGCGCATTGTCAACACCCTAGCGTGGTGAATTTGAAGTTCCTAAAATCAGCATGGCATCCACGTTGAGGAACTTCAAATTCGAGAACCCTTCCGCGCGACGGATATAAGGGTCTGTCGGCTTGCGCGCAACGCCCTGAATTCCCAGGTCAACGGCGCGAAATCCGGCCGTTCGGCAAATCCTTAACCGGCTTGCCCGCCCGCTCGAGCTTGCGGCGCACACCGTCATTTTCTTGCCGCATGGACAAAGGTACAATGCGTCAGCGTTTTCAGGTCCGTCCATTTACCATGAGCACAGATATCAACAATGCCGATGATCCGCCTGCCGAAGGCTATGGTACAATTTTGGCCATGAGAATCATCCTGACGATCCTGTTTGGCGGCTTGATTATGGTGCTCTTCCGCGCCATTGCCAGTGATCGCCTGGCGTTCGAGGGACCGCGCCGCAGAAGGCCGCTCCTGACCGTTGAAGAGGCGGTTCGTTGGCGGCCCGAATAGGCGGCAGCGCAGTCGCCCTGAGCGTGCTGCTGCTGTCTAGCGTGACGAGCGCCGCCGAAATCAAGGTTCTTTCCACGCAAGCGACCGAGCAGGCCTATCGCGAACTGGTTCCGCAATTCGAGCGCGCCACCGGGCACAGGATCACCACGATTTTCACGGGCACTCTGGATGCCGATAAGCGCCTGGCCGCTGGAGAGGCTTACGACCTCCTGATCATGTCCGGCCCGTCGATCGACGAACACCTCAAGGACCGCAAGCTCGTGGCGGGCAGCCGCATTGATCTGGCCAAGTCCGGTGTCGGGGTCGGGGTGAAGGCAGGCGCCTCCAAGCCCGACATCCACACGACCGACGCCTTAAGAAAAACGATATTAGGCGCCAAATCGATCGGCTATTCGACCGGCCCCAGCGGCCTATATGTGTTGAAGCTGTTCCAGCGGCTCGGCGTCGCTGACCAAGTGAAACCCAAGCTGAAACAAACTGCGACCGGTGTGTTCGTTGGGAGCATCATTGCGAGCGGAGAAGTGGAGATCGGGTTTCAGCAGGTGAGCGAGCTTGGTCAGTATCCAGGCGTGGATTTCGTCGGTCCACTGCCCGCCGACCTCCAGGAACTGACGGTTTTCTCAAGCGGCATCACGAGGAACGCAAAGCAAGCGGACGCGGCCAGAGCCTGGGTGCGATACCTGACCGGGCCGGAAGCCGGGCAGGCGTTTACAAAAAGAGGCATGCAGCCGGGATAAGGCCGCCTCACGGAAACTTTCTCCGCGTTTCGCGTTTAGAGAAAGTTGGAACCAATTCGGACAAGGTGCATTTAAGGCTCGCGGCTTTCTTCCGTTCTGTCCGCAATCATACGGACCGGAAAAACCATTCTTTTGCAATTCAATGACAATCGCCCGCCTGACTGCTGATGAAAGCACGGTTGTCCCATCGCATGACTCAAATTGGCCGATCGGAGCGGCGGTTCCCCTTTTAATCAAAGCCGCAATCGCATGCAGCCTCATATATGACCCTGTCGTGAATGTAATGGACAAAAAAGTTGAGTTCGCGGCGAGCCACAGGCAGGCGCGCGCTGGGTGGCAGAGCGGCGAAGCGATTGTGCTTGGGATCCTGAGCGTGCCGCTGTTGATCGCGCTCATGGCGCTCGCCTATCGCTCCACGCTCTTTATTCCGATCAACTACAACGAAGGCTGGAACGCGTTTCATGCGGAGGCCGCCGCGGCAGGAGGCCGGCTTTATTATCCGGCCGACGCACTTGTCACCAACAACTATCCACCCCTCTCGTTTCTCATTGTCGGCGCACTCACAAATATCGTCAGCGATGCGGTGTTCGCTGGCCGCCTCGTCGTCTGGATCGGATTTCTCGGAGCGGCGGTGCTCGTCAATGCCATTCTGAGACGGCTCGGAAACGATTGGGTTGCCTCGGCATTCGGCGCGATATTCTTCCTGGCATATAGCGTCGTGCATTTCCCCGTTTACGTGGGCACTTACGACCCGCAATGGCTTGCACATGCCGCCATGTTGTTCGGCCTTTGGCTGTATTTCCGCAAACCCGACGCGCCCAGGTCGAGCGTGACGGCGGGTATCGTCATGGCATTGGCCCTCTTCATCAAGCACAACATCATCGCGCTGCCCATTGCATTGGTGCTGTGGCTCTTCATTTATGACCGCCGCGCCAGTTTTCGTTTCGCCATGGCCGGGCTCGCCACGGGCGGCTTGGGTTTGATGCTTTGCTTTGCGTTTTTCGGACCGGATTTCTTCACCGGCCTGCTCGCGCCTCGCGTCTACAGTTTGGCCGACGGTTACCGCTATGCCTTCCTTGGTCTTGAGCCGATGCAGATTCCGCTCCTCGTGTGCATTTTAGGTGCGATTCTCGTGCGTGATCGATATGCGAGATTCTTTCTGATGTATCTGTGCGTCGCCCTGCCGATTGGGATCATTCAGCGGACCGGTGCGGGCGTCGCCATCAACGCCGTTTTCGAAGTGCTATTTGCCGCGTCGCTTGGCGTTGGATATCTCCTAGGCCATGCGCCGACTAGGGCGATCCGCCGTTGGGCGATCGGCGCCTGCGCACTGGCGATGATCGTGGATATCGGCGTCAATGCCGACCGAGAGATCTACCTGATCAGTCCCTGGATCGCCGAGCAACAGGCCAAGGAGGCGCAGACGCGCGAACAGATTGGGATGCTCAGCGAGCATCCGGGGCCGGCCATCTGCCAAACTCCTGTGCTGTGCTATTGGGCGCATAAGCCTTTCGAAGTTGACCCTTTCAATTTTGTTCAAGGCCTGCACGCGGGGATCAAGGACGACAAGGAATTGCTTGAACGCGTTGCATCCGGGTATTACGGCGTCGTGCAAATCATCCCCGGTATGGGCCAGGACTCACTGGCGGCAATCCTGCAGGATGCGCTTACCAACAACTATTCTTCTCCGAAACGATTCGCGGAGCGCGCGGTCTACGCGAAATAATTTGGCGTCCAGAATCAAAGTCATACTGGTAATCTATTGATTCTCGTGTGGTTCTCGAATTTGAAGTTCCCAAACGCGGGCCACGTTGGTTCTAGAACTTCAAATTCACCACACGAGGTGGCGTGCATGCTTTACAATGCCCCGCCGGATTAGCCTTGCGTTCGCACGCGAAACGAAAGAGGAACCATGAAAGCGACCAGACGCGTCATCGCGTTCGCGGCGGCATCGTTCGCCGCGGCTTTTCTGCTCCAAGGAAACTTCGCGATGCCGGCGGCAGCCGAGCAAGTGCCCAACGCAGAGCCGCTCAGCAAGACCTATCGGGTGACGCGCGCCAAAGACGTGGAATTTCAGAAGATCGCGGCGTTCAAGGTATTCGACAATCTCTATTATGTGGGTCCGGGCTATGTATCGGTTTGGCTGTTGACGACGCCTGAAGGAGACATCCTGTTCGATTCCGCGCAGGAGCCTTATGTGGATCACGTCATCGGCAATATCCGCAAAGTTGGCGTCGATCTGAAGGACATCAAATACATTCTGCTGAGCCATGGTCATCTCGATCATTTCGGCGGCGCGGCACGGATTCAGGAATTGTCGGGCGCGCGGGTGGCTGCGATCGAAGAAGACTGGAAGATGATCGAACAGGTCGGAAGCATTCCGGGCCGGGACGGCACCCCGCCGCCGCGCGTGCCCAAGCGCGATATGGTGCTCAAGGAAGGCGACACGCTGGTTCTGGGCGACCAGACGCTGAAATTTCATCAACATCCGGGACACACCCCTGGCGTGCTGTCGACGGAAGGAATCACGGTCTATGACGGTGGCAAGCCCTACAAGGCGTTCGTCTGGGGCGGATCGGGCTATCGCGGCGGGGTCCCGGAAGCACAACAGGCCATGGAAAGCGCGAAACGCGTCGCCGAGATCGACGGCGTTGACGTGAACCTGCAAGTTCATAGTTGGCTTGGGCGTCCCTATCCAGGCGGCGGTGTGCTGGAACGTTCGCAGAAACTGCCTTCGCGCAAGCCGGGGGACCCACATCCCTTCGTTGACCCGGATGCGTGGACGCTGTGGGTCAGGCAGTCGCAGGAAGCCGCGGTAAAAGATCTTGCCGCAGAATTGCGCAAAATAAGCCGGTAATCGCGGGTTGGAAGCAGGATTGGCGGGACAAGCGAATTCGCCGCTATTCTTTTTTGTCGGGAGAAGACCATGAGCAATGGGGTGAGAGTCGTGGTCAAGGTCGTGGCACGGACCGAAGCGATTGCGCAGATCACGACAATCGTTCTCAAGCTCGCGGCACAATCGCGCAAGGAAACCGGCTGCGCCAGCTACGAGGTTCTGCAGGATGCGAGCAATCCGGAAATATTCCTTCTGGTCGAGGAATGGACCAGCGTGGCCGCTTTGGATGCGCACAACAAGACCGCGCATTTCCATGAGGCCGTCAGCAATTCCCAGCCCTTGCTGGCCAAGCCGCTTGAGGTTGGAAGATATGCGGCGATCGGCTGAGGGATTTACCTCCTCATTCCTGATCGCCGCACAGAGTAGCCAGCTTCGGCTCCGTTAACGCCTCAGCGGACGCACCGGCCGGACGGCGGATTGGTCTGGTCGAGCCGCGGTATGACCTCACCGGCGCCGCCTTGGCAGGCAACCCAGCGAAAATCATGAACGGCGTCGTTCCCCTTTAGGCCTTCATCCGCAACGAGCGAGCCGAAGCCATTGGCGGCAACGCTGCCCGAAAGCGTCCCGTCCCGGCAGGACGCCAATTGATCGGCGCCGCTCATCTGGCAATAGGCGAACTGCACGCTGTAGCCACAATGATTGCGGAAGCCCCAATGCATGCCGTCGGTTTCAACGGCCAGACACGTCGATGCGCCTCGTTGATCGGCACTGGACATCGGCACATCGTTGGACGCAACCAGCTGCGGCGGTTGAGCGACATTGGCATCGATGGGGTGGACTTCCGAGTTGCGAACTTCGACCGGATTCAAGGGCGCCAAATCGGGCTGCTTGAGCGCGGTGGTGGTCAGCCCGGCGGCAGGTGCGGCCGCCGGCGGCATCCCCAGACTGCGCGGAAGACCGGCTTGGCGGACGACAGCCTCGACCTTGGCGGGAACATCGGAAGTGTGGGGCGCGGGAAGGGCTGAGCACGCGACCTTGGACGAGGCTGTCTTCTTATCGGCCGGGTCTGCCAGACCGAGCTTGGTCGCGAACTGGGTAAGCGCGGCACGGCGCTCATCCAGGCTGAAGACATGGCCTTCCGGGTACCAAGCCGTGCAGGAATCGTTGGTGATGGAGATCGTTTCGATCGTCAGGCCGCCCGACGGATTGACTGCCAGTGTTTCGGACGAACCGTCGGAGTATTGGGCTTCGATTCCCGCGCTCGTCCTGCGGAACACTCCGATGACATTCGCCGCATTGCGGGCGTCGGACACTGTGCCCAGCTTCTCATTGATGAATTCGAACATGGTTTTCTGCACGGCGCCATTCGAGCCGATGATCTCGCGCGCGAGGCCCCCTTCCGCGGGCATCAGCGCGATCGTCGAGCCGTCAATCGCAATAAGCTTCCTGCCGACCATCACATCGAGCGATGGAGACGGCGCGACGGCGGTGTCCTTGGGCGGAGCCGCGGTTCCTTCCGGCGCCGCAGCAAAGCCATTCGTGGTCATTCCGGCGAAAACACACGCAAGCAACACAGCTCTCGCACTCCACATTTAACGCCTCCATAGGTATCTGTAGAATCGCGGCGGGGGGACAGCCGCGCGATAGGTGGGGCCGTAATATCCGCGATAGTAGGGGCCAGGTTGGTCGTACCAGCGGTAATCGTAGTAGCCGTTTCCATAAGGGCTGCGCGGGTATGGATCGCGCGCCGAATATCCGTAAGTTCCGGCATAGGGATCGGGCGCGCGCGCATAGTCGCGACTGTCATAATTGTCAGGGCCGCTAGCGTAGCTGCGTTGACTATTGGGCCGCTGTCTCGACGGATCGTCGTTTGAAAGCGGCGGGGCGCTCGCCAGAGCATCGTCTGCGCTATGATTCGTGGAATTCGTGTCCTGAGACCCTGGCGTAGCGACGATTGCCGGGACGGCTGGGGGGGCCGCCGTTTGCGCCACTTTTGCAGAAAAGCCGGACGCGTCGGCGGCTCCTCGTGCGACCATTCCACCACCGGGCACATGGTCGCCGCAGCTCGTATAGCTATCGTCGATGGAAACCGGCTGAGAGGAGACAAGCTCCCCCAGACTCTTCTTGTCCTTCAGCGCTATCGCAATGGACGCGGTCGCGTTGCGGCAAAAGCTTTTCAGATTGTCGGCGCTTCGTGCCGAATACACATTGGCGAGCTTCGTCTTGAAGGTATGGTAATCGGCAGCGCCGGTGCGCGCGTCGCGGCGGAGAAAATAGACCTGCAGGGCCTCGTCCGATTTCTGCAGATCGCCGCGATAGGCTCTGACGAAATCGTTGTAGAGGTCGGCCGTTCCGCAGGACAGAGCCGCAACCATGAAGTGCTGCTGCACCGTGGCAGTCTGGAGTGCGGTCATATCCTGAGGCCGTACGCAGACGCCTTGAGCCCATACCGGACTGATCAGGCAGGAGAGAGCGAACGCCAGGGTCCCCATACTCCTCGCCATGGCGCAAATCCTCCCTCGCGCGTCGCTTGGCGACACGTGAAACATCCTGGTTTGTTCTGGTGCGCGCGCCCCATCTGGCGCAGCCTTGACCGGCCCGATCATCTAATCGTGAAGATGAACAGCGGCTGAACGGGCCGTTCAGAATTCTTCGAGTGATTACAACGATATAGCCAAGTTCAAGGCGAAAATATTGATAATTGCTGGATTCCATTGGCGTCCGATGATGGACGCAATCTGACGGATCAAATTTTCATCGCGCGAAAAAAACATAAGACAAGTTTGCGTTCCCACCGAGTGCATCAAAATTTCGTCATTGCCGAACAAAAAAGGCGGTATAAATTGCGCATCAACTTCCGCGCAATCGCGCGGGTGACGGGAGGAATGTGACCGATGAAGAAAATGCTGATTGCGCTTGCCACGCTGCCCTTAACGCAGGGTATTGCCTTTGCTCAAGACGCGCCCACGGGCGACGTTGCTGCAGGCAAGGCGCTGTGGGCCAATGAACTGCGTTGCAAGGATTGCCATGGCGGCGTGGCCGAGGGCGCATTCGGCCCGGATCTCGCGGGCCGCGGACTGAATTTCGCGCAGGTCAAACAGGCGGTTCGCAAA
>Ga0209488_10004710_pt1 | contig 10585 bp, 8 predicted proteins | sample Rivendell_Oct201_8_FD_188349 | JGI IMG/M metagenome (GOLD analysis project Ga0209488, IMG submission 188349) | Vadose zone soil microbial communities from the Eel River Critical Zone Observatory, Northern California, USA -... | ecosystem: Environmental > Terrestrial > Soil > Vadose zone >... | reverse complement strand
CTGGTCTTCGCGCACCTTCTACACGGCACTGCCCTCGACCGACGCGGGAGGCGGGATCACGGGCTGGACCCGGATGAGCTTCCTCTCCGACGCGGCGAGCGCGAACACCCTGCTGCCCTACCTCGGCATCACCGGCACCACGGCCTGCGCGCGCATCGCCCAGCGGATGCCGGGGAACCCGACGCTCTCGCCTCTGGAATGCGCGCAGACCATCATCGACTACGTTCGCGGCAAGGACGTCTTCGGCGAGAACCCGACCGATCCGAACGGCAACCGGCCGCACGTGCTCGGAGACATCTTCCACTCCTCGCCGGTGGTCGTCGACCCGCCGGTGGACCAGTTCATCTGCGGCCTGGGACTGCACGCTCAATGCGCGCAGACGCTCTACGGATACCAGCAGCCTGCCGCGCAGGCCGCCGCCACGCCCACCGACCTCTACACGGTGGGCACCAAGAAGGTCGACAGCTACGAGAAGTACCTGGAGGACAACCAGGCCCGGCAGAAGATCGCGCTGGTCGGCGCGAACGACGGCCTCCTGCACGCCTTCGACGCCGGCACCGCGGCCGATTCGCCGCCCGCGCCCGACCCGGGCATTCCGTTCCGCAACATCCGCTACAACCGCGGCAGCGGGGACGAGGTGTGGGCGTTCGTCCCGCCCGACCAGCTGCCGCGCCTGTGGCTGATGATGGTCAACGGGCACCAGTACTCGATGGACGGCGACCTCATGGTGCGGGACGTGTGGGTCGACGGCAGCGCCGCCACGAACCACGCCGGCTACAAGGAGAGCGGCGAGTTCCACACCCTGGCGATCGCCAGCGAGCGCGAAGGCGGCACCCACTTCGTCGCCCTGGACGTGACTGATCCCGCGAATCCGCAGATGCGCTGGATGTACCCGCCGCCCTGCAGCCCCGAGGAGCAGCAATGGGGACAGACCTGGGGCCAGTTCGCGCCCCGACCCCCGCCCATCGGACCCGTCCTGCTGCAGACGAGCGCGCAAGGCGCGATCCAGCGCTACGGCGCGGGCAGCGAGGAGCGCTGGGCGGCGTTCCTGAACGGCGGCCACGACCCGTACGGCACGCGGGGCCGCATCGCGGCGCTCGTCGACGTCTGGTCCGGCGCGCCGCTCTTCAAGGCCCAGTACGACGCAACGAGCGGCGGGCCCGCCGGCTCGATGCGGTGGGCGCTGCCGGCCGCCGCCGCGCTCATCGACTACGCGCACGACGGCACCTATTCGCCCGACGGCTTCTTCGACACCGCCGTGCTCGGCGACGAGGGTGGCCAGATCTGGACGTTCCGCTTCGCCGAACCGGGGCACGTCGGCGCGGGCGGCCTGGTGGACAACTGGACCTTCGCGCGCTCCTTCGAACCCGACAAGTCGGCCACCAAGTCCGCGCTGGGGCGGCAGCCGATCTACACGGTCGCCTCCACCACCGTGCAGACGGAGAACGGCTGGCTGCGAGCCTACGTCGGCACCGGCGACCGCGCGCACGCGCGCTCGACGGCCGGAGGCGACTGCAGGCCGGACGACTTGACCACCTGCGTGGCCGCGGGCTGCAACGTCAGCTCGTCCGTGACTCTCGACGACGGGCCGGCCCGGTACACCAGCACGTTCGCCGGCTCCTCCGGCGCATTCACCGCACCGGCGCAATCGGTGGCCACCCAGAGCGCCTTCGCTTGCACGGCCGCAGACGCGACCCTGAGCATCTCGGTGAGCGCGTGTCCGGCGAGCTTGACCAACTTCAGCGAGAGCGTGCCGTTCTCCTGCTCCGGCTCGGGGGCGGCGTTCTCCTGCAGCGAAGGCAGCTTCCCCTCCTCGACGCCGACCTCGAACCGGGGCCTCGCTGGCAACGCGGCGGGCGCGGCCGGGTTCCTCTCCGTCGCCGTCTTCGCCAGTGCGACCGGGTCCCCGGCGCGTCTGCGAAAGCTCGACGTGGCCGCCGACGCTTCTTCCTACGACAGCGGCCGGCTCTCCGCCGGCGAGCTGGTGGACGTGACCTCGACGACCGCGACGACCACGGCGGTCTCCGGCGCGGTCGCCTCGCGGGAGTCGGCGGGATGGTCGCTGCGGTACGGGAACATCGACGAGAAGACGGTCACCAGCTCGACCCTGCTCGGAGGCTGCCTCGTCTGGAGCACGCTCTTGCCCAGCGCCGGCGCCGGGGGCTGCGCCTCGGCGGGCTCGGCGACGGCGCCTTTCTACCAGGCCGACTACCTCACCGGCGCGCCCAATTGCGCGCAGGCGTTCCTCTCGGGATCGACGTACGCCCGCTCCATCTCGCGCAACGTGATCTCGCCGCCGCCGGAGCCCTCGGCCGCGGTGGCGATTGGCGCGGGCGGGAAGTCGCTGCGCCTCTCTACCCTGGAGATCCAGCCCGGGGCCCAGGAGGTCACACAGTTCTCCGTGTCCGGCACCACCGAGATGCTGCAACTGCTCTACTCGCTCCCGCTGACGTCGGACCAGCACTCCTGCCGCCACGTCGACCCGGCAACGTGCCCTTGAAGACGCAGCGCCGCGGGGGGTAGCTGGAAGCCGAGTAGCGACGGTCATTCCTGCAGCACCCTGTGGATTTGGTGAATGCAGGCTGCCCCCTCGCCCACCGCCGAGGCGATGCGCTTGACGCTGCCCGCCCGGACGTCGCCCGCGGCGAAGACGCCCGGCAGCATCGTCTCCAGCGGATAGGGCGAGCGTCCCAGCGGCCAGCGCGCCTTGGACAGGTCCTCGGCGCTGAGGTCGTTCCCCGTCTTCACGAATCCCTTGGCGTCGAGCGCCACGCAACCGCCCAGCCATGCCGTGTTGGGGTCCGCGCCGATCATCAGGAAGACGCGGCGGATGGCGCGCCTCTCCTCCTCGCCGGTGGCCTCGTTGCGCCAGCGGACGGCCTCCAGGCGATCGCTCCCCTCGAGCGCGACGATCCGTGTACGGGTCCGGATGGTGACGTTGGGCAGCTCCTCGATGCAGCGGATGAGATAGCGCGACATGCTCTCCGCGAGGCTGGGGCCGCGCACGAGCATGTGGACGTGACGCACGGCACGCGCGAGGAAGACGACCGCCTGCCCCGCCGAGTTGCCGCCGCCGACCACGGCGACCTCCTCGCCGCCGCAGAGCTGCGCTTCGAGATGCGTGGCGGCGTGGTACACGCCGGTCCCCTGGAACCGCTCTACCCCGGGGATGTCCGCGCCGCGGTACTTCACTCCGCTCGCGATCACCGCGGTCCGCCCTTTCACCTCGCCGCCGCCCTCCAGCCCGATGGCGTAGGGCTTGCGCTCGCACCGGAGGGCTGCGCCGGTCCGCGCGATGGCGAACTTCGCTCCGAACTTGTTGGCCTGGGTGAACACGCGCGCCGCCAGGTGCTGCCCCGGGATCCCCTCCGGGAAGCCGGGATAGTTCTCGATCCGGGAGCTGGTCCCCGCCTGGCCGCCCGGCGCATGCGTCTCCAGCACCAGGACATCGAGCCCCTCGGAAGCGGCGTAGACGGCGGCCGTCAAGCCGGCGGGGCCCGCGCCGACCACCACCACATCGTGCACCTTGTCTTCCTCGACGGCGCTGCCGAACCCCAAGTGCTCGGCGATCTCGAGGTTGCTCGGCGTCCGCAGCAGGACCTTTCCGCGGACGATGAGGACGGGCAGGTGCTCCGGCCGGACTGCGAATCTCTCGAGCAGCTCCTGCACGCCCTCGTCGGACTCGACGTCGAGATAGGTATGGGGACGACCGTTGCGCGAGAGGAACTCGCGGATCCGGAGCGTGTCGCCCGAGTGGCGGGAGCCCACCAGGACCGCGTCGCCCTTCCCGTGCGCAATGAGGAAGGCGCGGCGCTGCAGGAAGGTGCGCAGGAAAAGGTCGCTCAGCTCGGGATCGGTCTGCACCAGCGAGAGCAGGCCCTCGCGCTTCAGCGCGAGCACCTCGCCATCCTCGCCGGCGCGAGCCCCCACGACCGCAGGATGGCCGAAGATCAGGTCCACGTCGCCGGTGAACTCGCGCGGGCCCTGGACGGTGATCGACTCCTCGCGCCCCGGCAGCGGCTGGACGATCTCGATGCTCCCGGCGAGGATCACGTAGAAGTCCATCCTGGGTGCCCCCACCTCCCAGAGCACTTCGTTTCGCCGGATTGGTCGGCGCTGCGCGCGCCGGGCGATGCGGGAAATCTGCGCGTCGTTCAATTTCGGGAACAAGCGATCGCGGTCCGCACTTTCGAGCATCCGGCTCACATCCTCCGGGTCCAACTGCCGCGCAATACGTAGGTGCACGCGGTGTTACGGCGGCACGGATTGCGCGTTCCATCTCGATGCGCAGGCTATCCAGCGCCCAGCGACGAGGAGGTCCCGATGGCGTATCGGAGCGTCAATCCATTCGACGGAAGCGTCCTCGAGACGTTCGAGGAGATCGGCGAGGACCAGCTCGAGAGGGCGGTGCAGACCGCGGAGCGCTGCTTCGGAACCTGGCGCGACAGGACGTTTTCCGAGCGGGGCGCCGTGCTCAGGCGCGCGGCCGGTTTGCTGCGCTCGCGCGCCGAGGAATTCGCCCGGCCCATCACGCTGGAGATGGGCAAGCTGATCAAGGAGAGCCGCGCGGAGGTCGCCCTCACCGCCGACATCCTGGAGTACTACGCCGGGAATGCCGAGCGCTTCCTTGCCCCGCGGAAGCTCGAGACTCCTTCGGGCGAGGCGACGCTCGAGAACCCGCCCCTCGGAGTGCTCTTCGGAGTGCAGCCATGGAACTTCCCCTACTACCAGCTTGCGCGGGTGGTGGCGCCCAATCTGATGGCGGGGAACGTGGTGATGGTGAAGCATGCGTCCAGCGTTCCGCGCTGCGCGCTCGCCTTCGCCGGGTTGCTCCACGAGGCCGGGGCGCCGGCGGGCGCGTACACCAATCTGTTCGTGACCAAGCCGCAGATCGAGCGGCTGATCGACGACCCGCGCGTCAAAGGCGTCGCGCTCACGGGCAGCGATGCAGCGGGAGCGATCGTGGCCGCCCGGTCCGGCAAAGCCTTGAAGAAGTCGACGATGGAGCTCGGCGGCAGCGACCCGTTCATCGTGCTCGAGGACGCGGACCTCGACGCCGCGGTCAAGGGGGCGCTGTGGGGACGCTTCCACAACGCCGGCCAGTCCTGCGTGGCCTCCAAGCGCCTCATCGTGCTCGAACCGCTGGCGGACCGGTTCCTGGGCAAGCTCAAGGCGGCGATGGACCGCCTGCGGATGGGAAACCCTCTCGACGAGGCGACGACGCTGGCGCCCCTCTCCTCGCACGAAGCATTGGACAGGCTGATCGACCAGGTCGAGCGGTCGGTCGCGAAGGGTGCCCGGATCCTGCTGGGCGGAAGGCGCGTGGAGGGAAAGGGCGCATTCATGCAGCCCACCCTGCTGACCGACATCGCGCCCGGGAATCCGGCCTACACCGAGGAGCTCTTCGGGCCCGTGGCGCTGTTCTTCCGCGTTCCGGATGAAGACGCGGCGATCGCGCTGGCCAACGACAACCCCTTCGGCCTCGGCGGGACGGTGTTCACGCGCGACGTCTCTCGCGGCAAGCGCGTGGCCGGCCGGATCGAGAGCGGCATGGTGTTCATCAATCGCGCCACCTGGACCGCCCCCGAGCTGCCCTTCGGCGGCATCAAGCGGTCCGGGTACGGACGCGAGCTCTCGGACCTCGGGATCGTCGAGTTCGTGAACCGCAAGCTGATCCGGGTCACGGACGTGGACGCGCCCTACTGAAAGAGCGGCCTCAGCCGCGCAGCAGCTCTTCGACCAAGGCTTGACCCTCGGGCCACAAACCGAGCTTGGACGCGCTGTTGAGGTGTCCACGCGGACCCGAGTCGACGTAACGCGCACCCCAGCGTTCGGCGAAGAACCTCGCGCGCTCGGGCGCGACGTACTCGTCATTGCTGCTGCCGACCACGATGCTCCCGAAGGGCAAGGGCGCGAGCGGCATCGGGACGAAGCCTACCGTCCCCTGCGGGTAGTTGGGCGCCTCGACGTCGCTGGGCGCCACGAGCAAGGCGCCGCGAACGCGCGCAAGCTCCGACGCAGCCGCGTCGTGCGCAAGATGCGCCACCGTGCAGCATCCCAGGCTATGCGCGGCGAGTACCACCGGTGCTTCCAGCGCGCGCAGCTCCGCACGGATGCGGGCCACCCAATCCGCCCGGCGGGGGCGCTCCCACTCGTCCTGCAGCACCCGCCGGACGTCGCCGCGTTCGCGCTCCCAGTACGTCTGCCAGTGCTCGGGCCCGCTGTTCCACAGACCGGGAATCGTCAGCACGCGCAGCACGAAACGCACAGTACACGATCGCTCTGCCATCGGTGTCGCGGTCCGGCGGTCGCCAATCGTTGCAGTCGCAACGGACCGGCCGTGAAATCGGCCGCTTCTCGCACCCCTTTGCTTGGCACGACCGTTGCTCATCAGACCCGCAGGGGGCGAATCCATGCGGGGGAAGATCCTCTTCGGCGCAGCTCTGGCGGTGGCGGTCGCAGTGGTGGCGCCGCGCGGAGCACGCGCGTGCGGTGCGGGCCGAAGCAGCTCGAGCGCGTACGGCGCCCTGGCCACGGCAGCGCTCGTGCTGGGGGCAACCGACGTCGCGTTCACCCTGTGGGACGGCGGCAGCGCGATCGCCTCCCACCACCCCTCGGCAGCTTACGGGGTCGTCGAAACCATCGTCGCCGCCCCCCAGCTCGCTCTCGGCATCGCGGGCCTGAGTCAATCGAGGAGCGGGGCGAGCGGCTTCTTCGCCGTCTACACGATCTGGATGGGCCTGCTGACGTGGCATGGCATCTGGACGATCGCCACCGCGCCGCGCGCGACGACCGCCACCGTCGAACCCATCGAGCCCCGGGCGGCCCTCGAGCGGAGCGCGCCGGAGCCGCGGTTGCAGGTCGGGGTGGGCCCCACCTACGTGCCCGTGGGACAGCTCTCGCAACCAGGGTTCGGGCTGGTCGGAAGGTTCTGAGTTACGCTGCGCGCATGCTGTTCGACCCGCGCGCCCATCTGGAGTCGCTGGACCGCCTCGGCCGCCGCGGGCTCTTCGGGTGGATCGCGCTAGCCGCTCTCGCGCGGAAGGTCAGCGCGCAGGCGGAGCCGACCGATAGCGTCGCCGTGCTCGAGGCGGCGGCCGCGCGCATCCTGCCCTCCGACGACGGCCCTGGCGCGCGCGAGGCGAAGGTGGGCCGCTTCATCGATCGCCAGCTTCAGGGAAGACTCAGCACCCTGCGGCCCGCCTTCGAGCAGCTCGCGCGCCTCTTGGACCTCTGGTCGCGAAAGTCCTTCGGCAAGGCCTTCACGGCGCTCGCTCCGGCCGACCAGGACGCGGTGGTCGGCCAGCTCGCACGCGGCGAGATTCCGGTGCGCGGCTTCCCGCAGCAGGCGATGTTCCGCGGCCTTCACACGCTGACGCTGGAAGGCTTCCTGTCCGATCCGGTCCACGGCGGCAACGACGGCGAGATCGGCTGGCGCACGGTTGGATTCCCCGAGCCGCACCTGCGCAAGCCCGGCGGCGGGCATGGCCACTGAAGTCTTCGACGCCTGCGTCGTCGGTTCCGGCGCGGGCGGTGGCGCGGCGGCGTGGTCGCTCGCGCGCGCCGGCCTGCGGGTGCTGCTGCTCGAGCGCGGGCCGCACTACGCCACGAAGGACTTTTTCCACGACGAGCTGGCGGTTTGCCGGCGGGACTTCTTCGTCCCGGATCCGTCCCGCGATCCTCACATGGTCTCGCGCGAAGGCGGGACGGCCGAGCGCAGCGCGGACGGCTGGATCGCCTGCTGCGTGGGCGGCGGCACCGTGCACATGAGCGGGTACTTCTTCCGCATGCACCGCGAGGACTTTCGCGGCTGGCCGATCTCGTTCGAAGATCTCGAGCCCTATTACGAAGAGGTGGAGCGGGAGATCGGCGTGTCGGGCGCGGGAGTTCCCGGCGAGCCGCGCCGCAAGTCCCATCCGCTCCCGCCGCTCCTCGCTCATCCCGCCGCCCGGCTCATCGAGGACGCGTCCGCGAAGATGGGACTGCAAGCCTTTCCCATCCCGCGGGCGATCGTGAGCGCCGACTACCGGGGCCGGCAGGCCTGCACCTACTGCGGCTTCTGCGGCAGCTACGGTTGCGAGGTGGACGCGAAATCGTCGACGCTAGCCACCTTCGTCGCGGCGGCGCAGCGGACCGGGCGCCTGACCCTGCGCGCGCGATCCCGCGCCACCCGCATCGTGCCCGAGAGCGGCCGGGCCGGGTCGGTGCTCTATCTCGATGCGCAGGGCCGCGAACGGCGCGTGCGTGCCCGCGCCGTGGTCGTCGCCTGCTCCGCGATCGAGAGCGCGCGGCTGCTGCTCGCGAGCGGCGTGGCGAACTCGTCGGGCCTGGTCGGGAAGGGACTGATGTTCGCCGCGCTCGGAACCGGGTACGGCCGCTTCCCGCGCGGCTCGCCGGCCTGGTCGCCCGGGACGGAGCGCCTGCCGTTCATCGATCGCGCGCTGCAGGATCTGCCCGGGGCCCCGCGCGGCACGATCCTCTTCCAGCGCCCCCACCCGAACCCGATCTTCCAGACGGAGAAGCTGGCCTGGAACCGTTCGCGGCCACCCGCCTTCGGCGCCGAGCTGAAGCGCCGCATGCGCGAGTTCTTCCTCGAGACGCACACCCTCGAGTGGGAGAGCTTCAGCGAGTTCCTTCCGCACGAAGGGTGCGACGTGTCACTCGATCCCGCGGTCAAGGACGCCGCCGGGCAGCCCGTCGCGCGCGTCCGCATCGCGCTCCATCCGGCGAGCCTCGCCGCCTCCGACCAACTGGCGGCCCGCGCGCGCGAGGTCCTCTCCGCGGCCGGCGCGGTCCGCTTGGGCGAATCGGGCGAGGAGCGCGTCTACACCGTCCTGCAATGCGGCAGCGCGCGGATGGGCGCCAATCCGAGCACCTCGGTCCTGGACGCGGCCTGCCAGGCGCACGACCTGAAGGGCCTGTTCGTCGCCGACTCGAGCTCGTTCTGCTCGAGCGGCAGCGCTCCCTTCACGCTGACCATCATGGCCAACGCGCTGCGCGTGGCCGCGGGGATCGCGGGTCGGATGCGCCGCCGCGAGCTCTGAGCTCTCTTGACGGCCGACTTCAAGGCGGGAAGGCCGGCGGGGAGGCCGTGATCGCTCCCACCGAGTAGACTCCGTCATAGCCGAGCACCGGATCCGGTTTGAGCCTCACCGCGCGGGTCGACGTCGCGTCGTCGGTGCCTTTGATAGGGTTGCTTCCACAGATCTCGCCGCCGCCGCTGGCCACGCACGTCCATGCGGTCCCAGGGAGGCTGCGGAAATCGAGGGTGACTAGACCCGGTTCGCGATGGGAAAGAAAGCTGGCCATCCAGCGTTTCTCCGGATCCCAGGGCGCACCGACGATATTCCTCGCGTGATAGTTGCCGACGAGTACCAGGTAGATCTCGGAGGAAGCGCGGCGGCGCTCGCGCGAAATGTTTTCCGCCATTGCCTCGTCGCGCCGCGCAAGACCCGACCTGGCCCTGTCATCGAAGAAGAAGACGTCGATTGGCGCACCGCTCCTGCGGTACTCACGAAGCCTCTGCAGGAGCGCAAGCATCGCGCGCGAGGTGACTCCATAAGGAGATGAGCTTCGCCAGGACTTGCTGTCCCGAAGGCCCTCATCGCCTCGACCGGCAAGAAAGGCCGTCAGAAGATCGGACTCCTCGGTGGGCAGCTCCAACCCGACGTGTACGCGCCCCTTTCGGGCGGCGGCGCACGCGGCGTCGCCCACGAAGTCGGGAATCTCGTTCGTGCCGTGGATCTCACCAAACAGAACGAGCGCTCCCGGCTTCACGACCGCGTCCAATCCCCCGATGGCCGGGCAGGTCGGCGACGGCCGAGACGCGCGAGTGCAACCGGCCACTGCTAGCAGGAGCGTCAGGACAATCGGGAGCGCTCCGTTCACGCGCTCACCAGGATCGCCAACGCGCTGCGAGTGGCGGCCGGAATCCCAAGCAGGATGCGCGGCCGCGAGCTTTGACTTCCCACGCCGGGGAGAATGCGCGAAGTTCCCGGTATATGGAACGAGTCACAGGGATCGGAGGCGTCTTCTTCCGCGCGCGCGACACGGACAAGCTTCGCGCATGGTACCGGGACCACCTCGGCATCGAGGTGGACCCCACTTGGGGAGGCTACGCCTTCACCTGGCGCGAACCCGGGGCGACCGTCTGGTCGGCCTTCGCGGCCGACACGACGTATTTCCCGGGCACGTACATGATCAACTATCGGGTGGCGGACCTGGACGCGATGCTGGCCCAGCTCCGCCGGGGCGGCGCGCAGGTGGACGAGCACACCGAGGACAGCCCCGACGGCAAGTTCGGCTGGGCCACCGACCCCGACGGCAACCGCTTCGAGCTCTGGCAGCCGCCACCGGGCCGCTAATTCTCCACGAAGCTGCGCAGCCGCTTGCTGCGGGAGGGGTGGCGCAGCTTGCGCAGCGCCTTCGCCTCGATCTGGCGGATGCGCTCGCGGGTCACCTCGAAGTCCTGGCCCACCTCTTCCAGCGTGTGGTCGGACTTCTCGCCGATGCCGAAGCGCATGCGCAGGACCTTCTCCTCGCGCGGGGTGAGCGTGGCGAGCACCTTCCGGGTCTGCTCGGCCAG
>Ga0209488_10004709_pt1 | contig 10585 bp, 7 predicted proteins | sample Rivendell_Oct201_8_FD_188349 | JGI IMG/M metagenome (GOLD analysis project Ga0209488, IMG submission 188349) | Vadose zone soil microbial communities from the Eel River Critical Zone Observatory, Northern California, USA -... | ecosystem: Environmental > Terrestrial > Soil > Vadose zone >... | reverse complement strand
CGCGAGCGTGGGGGCAAAGCGCCAGCGCATTACCGGCGCGTCTTTCGGCAATCCGGCGATCCCCAGCAGCGTCTTCAATCTGTACAACGCTTCGGTCAACGTGTCCTATGCCATCGACGTCGCGGGTGGCGCGCGGCGCGAGCTCGAGGCGCTGCAGGCGGGCATAGACTTCCAGCGTTTCCAGATCGAGGCCACCTACCTTTCGCTGACGGGGAACATCGCGACCACCGCGTTCCGCGAGGCGTCGCTGCGCGAGCAGATCCGGGCGACGCGCGATATCGTCAATTCGCAGGAACGCCAGCTGCAGCTGGTCGAGAAGCAATTCGAACTCGGCGCCATTTCGCGCTCGGACGTGCTCGCGCAGCGCGCGCAGCTCGCGCAGACGCGCGCGAACCTGCCGCCGCTCGAGAAGGCCCTCGCGCAGACGCGCAATCAGCTTGCGGTCCTGATCGGCAAGTTTCCCGACGAGGCGCGGCTCCCCGAGCTCGATCTTGCGGCGTTCCAGCTGCCGCAGACCCTCCCGGTCAGCCTGCCCTCGGATCTCGTGCGCCAACGGCCCGACATTCGCGCGGCTGAAACCGTTATGCATCAGACTAACGCGCGCATCGGCGTGGCGCAGGCGCTCATGTTTCCGCAGCTGACCTTGAGCGGAAGCTACGGTACCGCATCGACCGCCGCCCGCAGCGTTTTCGACCCAGGCACGCAGATCTGGAACATCGGCGCCAGCCTGCTTCAGCCGATTTTCCACGCAGGGCAGCTCCAGGCGAGGAAGCGCGGTGCGCAAGCGGCCTACGACGAGGCCTTCGCACAGTATCGGCAGACCGTGCTCGGCGCGTTTCAGAACGTCGCCGACGTGCTGTTTGCCCTGGAGTTCGACGCGGTCGCGCTCAAGGCTCAGGCGGATGCCGAGGTTGCGGCGCGCGAAAGCCTCGAGATGACGACCAAGCAGCTGCAGTTCGGGTCGGCGAGCTATCTCGCGCTCTTCAACGCGCAGCGCCAGTACGAGCAGGCCAAGATCGGGCTCGTTCAGGCGCAGGCGGCGCGCTATGCGGACACGGCGGCGCTCTTCCAGGCGCTCGGTGGCGGCTGGTGGCAGCGCGAGGAGCACGACCGGCTCCCCGTGAAAGCTGCAAATTGAAAAAGAGGAATCCAAGGGAGTCGCATTTATGACCAAGCGCATGATCATCATGCTGGTGGCCGTCGGGGTGTTGTTCGGCGGGCTATTCGGTTTCAAGGCGTTCCTGGGAGGCGCAATACGCAAGAGCATCTCCGCGCAGGGCATTCCGCCTCAGACCGTCTCGACAGCCAAGGCGCAGTTCACGGAATGGCAGGGCGAGTTCCAGGCGGTCGGAACGCTTCGCGCGGCGCGCGGCGCGGACATCGCACCCGAATTGTCGGGGGTCATCACCGCCATCCACTTCCAGTCGGGTCAGGCGGTCGGGGCGGGCGCGCCGCTGGTTCAGCTCAACGCCGAGTCGGACCTGGCGAGGCTGCAGTCGCTTGCGGCGGCGGCCGAGCTCGCTCAAGCCAATTACGAGCGCGACAAGAAGCAGCTGGAAATCCAGGCGGTGAGCCAGGCGGTGGTGGAAGCCGACGCCGCGACGCTGAAGAGCGCCAAGGCGCAGGTCGCCGAGCAGCAGGCTCTCCTCAACAAGAAACTCGTTCGCGCGCCGTTCGAGGGGCGGCTCGGAATCCGCGCGGTGGACGTCGGACAGTACGTCAATGCCGGGACGAAGCTCGTCACGCTGCAGGCGCTCGATCCCGTGTATGTGGATTTCTACGCGCCGCAAAAATCGCTCGGCAAGATCGCCGTCAAGCAGAAAATCATCCTGAAAACCGACGCATTCCAGGGTCAAGAGTTTCCCGGAGAGGTGAGCTCGATCGACCCCAAGGTGGATCCGGCGACTCGCAACGTGCAGGTGCGCGCGACGGTGCGCAATCCGAAGCGCAGCCTCCTTCCAGGAATGTTCGCCACCGTGGTGCTCGCCTCGGGCGGGCCGCAGCGTTTCCTCACGCTCCCGCAGACCGCGGTCTCCTACAATCCCTTCGGCGACACGGTGTTCGTCGTGGAAGAGAGCAAGGGGAAGGACGACAAGGTCGCACTCGTCGCGCAGCAGAAGTTCGTCACTACGGGCGAGGCGCGCGGTGACCAGGTCGCGATCCTCTCGGGGATCAAGGAAGGGGACACGGTGGTCACCGCCGGGCAGATCAAGCTGCGCTCGGGGATTCCGGTGGTCGTCAACAACTCCATCCAGCCGACGAACGAGCCGGCACCCAAACCCAAGGACCAATAGGGGGTCCGGATGAGGAAATTCACCGACATTTTCATCGAGCGGCCGGTTCTCGCGACGGTCGTGAGCCTGACGCTGCTGGTGCTCGGCTTGCGCTCGATAGGGCTGCTGCCCGTGCTGCAGTATCCGCGCACGCAGAACGCCGTCGTCACCGTGACTACGACGTACTTCGGGGCTGACCCGTCGCTGGTTGCCGGATTCATCACCACGCCGCTCGAAAACTCCATCGCCCAGGCGAACGGCATCGACTTCATGAGCTCGGCGAGCCGCCAGAGCGTGAGCACGATCACGGCAGCCTTGCGCCTCAACTACGATGTCGACAAGGCCCTCACCGAGATCAATACCAAGGTCAACGCCGTTCTGAACCAGCTGCCGCCGGGCTCGCAGCAGCCGGTGCTCACGGTGAGGGTCGGCCAGACCTTCGCCGCCATGTACATCGGGTTCGCGAGCGACGTGCTCACGCCCAACAAGATCACCGACTACCTGATTCGCGTGGTGCAGCCGAAACTGCAGGCGGTCGAGGGCGTGCAGACCGCCGAAATCCTGGGAGGCAAGCTTTTCGCGCTGCGCGCCTGGCTCGATCCGGACAAGCTTGCGGCCTACAATCTCACCGCGTCCGACGTCAGCGCGGCTCTTGCCGCCAACAACTTCCTCTCGGCGGTGGGCGCGACCAAGGGCCAGATGGTCCAGGTGAATCTCACTGCGTCGACCGACGTCCGCTCCCTCGAACAGTTCAAGAGCCTCGTCATCAAGCAGCAGGGGGGTGCGGTCATCCGGCTGAGCGACGTCGCCAACGTGACGCTCGGCGCCGAGGACTACGATTCCGAAGTCGGTTTCGACGGCAAGAAGGCGGTCTACATCGGCATCAACGTCGCGCCTGCGGCGAACCTGCTCGACGTCATCGCCGGCGTGCGCAAGGTGTTTCCCGATATCCACTCGCAGCTGCCCCAGGGGCTGCAGGGCGAGATCGTCTACGACTCGACCAAGTTCGTGAACAGCGCAATCGAGGAGGTCATCTGGACGCTCGCCGAAGCGCTCATCATCGTCACGCTGGTCGTCTTCGCGTTTCTCGGCTCGGTGCGCTCGGTGCTGATCCCCACGGTGGCGATACCGCTTTCGTTGGTCGGCACCTTCACGGTCATGTTCGCGCTCGGCTACTCGATCAACCTGCTGACGCTGCTCGCCCTGGTGCTCGCGATCGGCCTGGTCGTCGACGACGCCATCATCGTCGTCGAGAACGTCAACCGCCATCTGGAAGAGGGCATGAAGCCGGCGCAGGCGGCGATCCTCGCGGCGCGCGAGCTCGCCAATCCCATCATCGCGATGACGATCGTGCTGGTCGCCGTGTACGTTCCGATCATCTTCCTGACCGGGCTCACCGGCGCCCTTTTCACCGAGTTCGCCGTCACCCTGGTGGGAGCAGTCACCGTGTCGGCGGTGGTCGCGCTGACCCTGTCGCCCATGATGTGCGCGAAGCTCTTGAAGCCGCACGACCCCGGCGCGAGCGGCTGGGACGCCAAGCTCGTCCTGCTGCTCGATCGCAGTTTCAACGCGCTGCACCGGCGTTACGAGCATTTGCTGCACGGCACACTCAACTGGGTGGCGGTGACGGCGGTGTTCTCGGTCATCGTCCTGGGCAGCATCTACTTTCTTTGGATCACCTCGAAGGACGAACTCGCTCCTCCGGAAGACCAGGGCGTTCTCATCATGTCCGCTCAGGCCGCGCCGAATTCGACGCTGCAGCAGCGCCAGCTCTACACGCGCGAGGTCTACCAGACATTCGCCAGGCATCCGGAGACCGATCACGTGTTCCAGCTCGACATCCCGGGACAGACGCTCGCCGGAATGGTGCTCAAGCCTTGGAACGAGCGCAAGGCGACCGCCGCGCACCTCCAGCCTGGTGTAACGCAGGAGCTAGGGAAGATCGCGGGCTTGCGCGCGGCCGTGTTCCAGCCGCCGCCGCTGCCCGGAGCCTTCGGGCTGCCGGTGCAGTTCGTCATCCAGACCACCGAGCCCTTCGAGAAGCTGAACGGCATAGCCGCGGCGTTTGCGCAGGAAGCGCAAAAGAGCGGCATGTTCTTCTTCATCGACAACGATCTTCGCTACGACCTTCCACAATCGACCGTGGTGATCGACCGGGAGCTGAGCGCGCAGCTCGGTCTGACCATGAAGGACGTGGGCGGCGCGCTGTCCTCGCTTTTGGGGGGCGGCTACGTCAACTACTTCAGCTTCTTTGACCGGGCCTACAAGGTCATTCCGCAAATCCAACAGACGGACCGGCTCAACGCCGACCAGCTCAACAGCACCTATATCCGCACGCCGAGCGGCGAGGCGATCCCCCTTTCGACCGTGGTACATATCACGACGAAGACGATCCCGCAAGCGCTCAACCGCTTCCAGCAGCAGAACGCGGCCACGATCTCAGGCGTGCCGTTCATCGGCGTGACCCAGGGTGACGCAATTGCGTACATGCAGAACCTCGCGGCGCGCACGCTGCCGCAGGGCTACTCGGTCGACTACGCCGGGCCGTCGCGGCAGTACATCCAGGAATCGAGCGCTCTGATCATCACCTTCCTGTTCGCGCTGGTCGTCATATTTCTCGCGCTCTCGGCGCAGTTCGAGAGCTTCCGCGACCCGATCATCATTCTCATCTCGGTGCCGATGTCGATCTGCGGAGCGCTTATATTCGTAAACCTTTTCGGCACTCTCGGCATCGGCGCGGTGAGCCTCAACATCTATACCAAAGTGGGGCTGGTGACGCTCATCGGCCTCATCAGCAAGCACGGCATCCTGATAGTCGAGTTCGCCAACAACCTGCAGAGACAGGGCCAGTCCAAGCGCGAGGCGGTCGAAAAAGCGGCTGGGATCCGGCTCCGCCCGATCCTGATGACCACCGGCGCGATGGTGCTCGGCGTCGTTCCGCTTCTTATCGCGAGCGGTGCGGGCGCGGTGAGCCGCTTCAACATGGGGCTGGTGATCGCAACCGGAGTCGCCATCGGGACGCTGTTTACGCTCTTCGTCGTCCCGGCGATGTATCTGCTGCTCGCCGAGGACCACTCGAAGCGGGCGGCCGGCGAAGCGCTGCCGGCGGCGGGCGGGCAGGCCGGAACGCACTGACCGCCGGCCCGGTCGCATGACGGCGCGGGTCGGCATCGTAGGCGCGGGCCCGGTGGGCGTCGTCGCGGCGATCGCCCTTGCAAGAAAGGACATGCGGGTTGCGCTCTTCGAGGCGGAGCGCGAGATCGATCACAGCCCGCGCGCCGCGACGACCCATCCCTCCACGCTCGAGATGCTCGCCGAATTGGGGCTTCTCGAAGAGTTCCAGTCGGTCGGGCTCGTCGCGCGGCATTTCCAGTTCTGGGACGGCGCGACGAAGACGCTCGTCGCGGAGTTCGACCATCAGGTGCTGCGCGACGAGACTCCGTACCCGTTCGTCGTCCAGGCCGAGCAGCACAAACTGTCCGAGATCGGCCTCCGGAGGCTCGCCGCGATGGCGAACGTCGAGCTTCGCCTCGGAACGAGCGTGACCGACGTCGCCCAGGACTCCAGAGGCGCCCGCGTCACGACGGAGGGCGCGGAGCAGCACGTCTTCGACTACGTGATCGGCTGCGACGGCGGGCGCAGCACCGTGCGCAAATGCCTGGATGTCGAATTCGAAGGCTACACCTGGCCCGAGCGCTTCCTGGTGCTCACGACCTTGTTCGATTTCCAGGCGGCGCTCGCTTGCTGCCCGCGCAGCTACATCTCCGATCCGGAGGAGTGGACCAACCTCTTCAAGGTCATGGGCGACGATCTGAAGGGACGCTGGCGCGCGGTGTTTCCGGCCCGGGAGAACGAGACGGACGACGAAGCGTTCTCTGAAGACGCGGTGCGCCGGAGGCTGCGCAAGCTCTGCGAAGATCACCCGATGGAGCTCGTCGCGCACAGGAACATCTACCGGGTGCACCAGCGCGTGGCGAAGTCCTTCCGCAAGGCCAGGGTATTCCTCGCCGGCGACGCCGCGCACGTCAACAATCCGGTCGGAGGCCTCGGCCTGAACTGCGGCATCCACGACGCGATGGAGCTCGCCGAAACGCTGGACCAGGTCGCGAGCGGACGGGCCGGCGAAGAACTGCTCGACCGTTACGAACGCCGCAGGCGGCCGCTGAATATCGAATACGTGCAGCAGCAGACCGTCGCGAACAAGAAAAGGCTGGAAGAGCGCGACCCGCGGCTGCGGGAGGCCCATTTCGACGAACTGCGGCGCACCGTCGCCGCCCCGGCATTGCACAAGCAGTTCCTGATGCGCACCTCGCTCATCGAGAGCGTGCGCCGGGCGCGGGAAATCGACTGAACCTCTGGCCTATCTTTTTCGCGGCGGCCGGTGCTCGAGCAGGGCGCCCGCCTTGCGCTCCAGGGCATCGCGCAGGCGCAGCGCCCGCGCCTGCTTTTTCGTCACCAACCGATAGTGGCGTATCTCGTCGACCGCTTCGCCCACGCCCCAGCAGTTTTTCCCGCTGGTGACCCACACCTTGGGATCCAGCCCGCGCAGGTCGAAAGGGCGCGAGTAGCTGCGCAGGGTTTTCTGGGCGCGATCGTTGGCGTACTCATGCAGATAGGACATCGCCAGCTCGCGCAGTGTGCGATAGACCGGGTCGCGCCAGCGCAGCAGGGGCGGATTGGTTTTCGAGATTGCGCCCCAGCAGCTCCCTCGCCGGAACAACGCCACCACGTGGTCGTAGTCGCGCTCGGCGCGCAGATCCATGAGCAGCGGCGGCTCGCCGTGCACCCACAGCGCGCAGGCCGCCAGCATGGCGCCCTCGATGCAGTGGGCCCGGCGCTGGCGCAGGACTTCGCGCACCGGCAGGCAGGTCTGGCCGCCGATTTCGAAATTGGCTGGCAGCGCGTCCAGAAAACCCTGGATTTTCGCCGGGGAGGAAAGCCGAGCCAGAACCGAAAACTCGGCACGGGTAAGGCCCAGGTCTTCTCGGCGGGCAAGACGCGCTCTCAACTCTCGGCTCCCTGAAAACGGCGGGAAGGGGTGCTGCTTGGGGCATTCTAATGCTAGGCTCTCCCTCCATGATCAGCCTCTTGCTTTCCCGGCGCATCGGAAACCTCGTCGGATTTCTCGTCTGCGCCGGAATGCTCGCCTTCGGCTATTACCTGCAGTTCGTCGTCGGGCTCGAGCCCTGTCCGCTGTGCATCATCCAGCGGATCCTGCTTTTTGCGGTCGGCGTCGCGTTCCTCGTCGCTGCCCTTCATCACCCGGCGGGCAGGCTAGGGGCGCGGCTCTACGGCGGGGTCGTCGCTTTCATTGCGGCCATCGGCATCGCGGTCGCGGGGCGGCACGTGTGGCTGCAACACCTGCCGCCGGAGAAGAGGCCCGCCTGCGGTCCCGCGCTCGACTATCTGCTCTCGGCCTTCGGGCCGGTCGAGGGGCTGAGCCGCGTCTTGCGCGGCTCGGGCGAATGCGGCGTGGTCGACTGGACGCTGCTTTCCTTCAGCATTCCGGAGTGGACGCTCGCCGCGTTCGCGGCCCTCTCGGTCTGGGCGGTTTTTCTCGCGCTCAGGCCCGCCTGAGATAGGCCTGGATTCCAGGGATCGCGACAGCGGCGGGCTCCGCAAGCGCGTCCCTCAGCACTTCGCCAAGGAGCAGCACCGCAGGGCCGCCTCCGGCCTGAAGCGCCAACGCGGGCAGGTCTGCGAGCGTTCCGCGGAGGATGCGCCGCTCCGGGAGCGTCGCGCTTTCCACCAGAACGAGCGGCGTGGCCTTCGGCTTGCCGCGCACTATCAATTCCGCGCTGATTCCCTCAGCGAGCCCCGCGCCCATGTAGATGACCGCCGTGTCGGCCGCGAGCACGCTCGCCGCCCAATCGTTCTCGCGCTCGCCCTGAGCTGCTCGGGGCGTGACGAAGGCGACATGGCGGGCAAGGCCGCGGCGGGTGAGGGATACGCCGAGCTCGGCGCTCGCGGCGGTCGCGGCGGTCACTCCGGGGACGATTTCAAAATCGATTCCGGCTTTGCGCAGCGCGTCGATCTCTTCCTGCGCGCGGCCGAAAAGCAAGGGGTCGCCTCCCTTCAACCGCACCACGACACCGTGCTTGCGGGCGGCGTCGACCAGCCGCTTGTTTATGAAGCTCTGGGCAGTCGAATGGCGGCCGCTGCGCTTGCCTACGAGAATTTTCCGGGCGCATACGGCGAGCGCGAGCGTCTGCGGGTGCACCAGCGCATCGTGAAAGACCAACTCGGCGCGCTTGAGAATCCCCGCCGCGCGCAGAGTGAGCAGGTCCGGTGCGCCGGGGCCGGCGCCGACCAGATAGACTTTACCCATCGATCATTCCCGCGGCCACGGTCTGGTTGGTGGCTTCGTCGATCAGGATAAAGGACCCGGTGGCGCGGTTCAACTCATAGGAATCGACGAAAAGCGGCTGCGTGAGCGCAAGGGCCACGTGCGCGATATCGTTCATCGCCACGCCAGCGGGCTTTGCCTGCCGCTCGAGCGTGGCGACATCCACACGCGAGTCGAGGGAAATGAGCCTTGCTTTCACGCTGCGCGTGGTGTGCTTGAGCAAGAAGCGGGCGGCCGGCAGGGCCCGCGCATCGAGGGGCTGGGCTGACAGCCAGCAGATGCGAGCCTCGATTTCCTTTACCGTCCGCGGCGGAAGAGCCGGCTCGGCCAGGAGGTCGCCCCGCGAAACGTCGATATCATGAGCGAGCGTGAGCGTCACCGAGTCGCCGCTCACGGCGGCGGGCAGCGAGTCATCGAGACAGACGATGTCCTTCACGACGGTGCGGCGGCCCGAGGGCAGGGCGAGCACCTCGGCTCCACGGCGCAGGACTCCAGATTCGATTCTGCCGGAGTAACCCCGAAAATCCGTGCCCGCTCCGGGACGCACCACGAGCTGCACCGGAAAGCGGAACGGCAGGGCGTCGGCCTCGTCGGCCACGTCGATTTGCTCGAGCGCCGCAAGCAGCGTGGGGCCTCGATACCATTTCATGTTTTCGCCGCGTTCCACGACTAGGTCCCCGCGCAGCGCGGAGATCGGGATGCAGCGCAGATCGGCGATGCCGAGCGCGGAAGCGAAGGCGCGAAAATCCCTGCGTATGCGTTCGAATGTCGCCTCGTCGGAACCGACGAGATCCATCTTGTTCACGGCGACCACGATGTGTCGCACGCCGAGCATGTGAGCGATGTAGGTGTGGCGCCGCGTCTGCGGCAACACGCCTTTCCGCGCATCCACCAGGATCACGGCAGCGTCTGCGGTGGAGGCGCCGGTGACCATGTTGCGCGTGTACTGCTCGTGGCCGGGAGTGTCGGCGATGATGAACTTGCGACGGGGCGTGGCGAAATAGCGGTAGGCGACGTCGATCGTGATGCCCTGCTCGCGCTCGGCCTCGAGCCCGTCGGTAAGCAACGACAAATCGAGGTCATCCTGCCCGCGCCTGCTCGAGGCGCGCGCGACCGCGGCGAGCTGGTCCTCGAAGATCGCGCGCGTATCGTGCAGCAGCCGCCCGATCAGCGTGCTCTTGCCGTCGTCCACGCTGCCCGCGGTGATGAAGCGCAGCACGCCCAGGTCTCCGACCGCGGGTGCATTGCGCTCGATTTCGCCGAGCAAGGTCATATCAGAAGTACCCTTCCTTCTTGCGCCGTTCCATGGAAGCTTCCGAAGTTTGATCGTCCATGCGCGTCGCCCCGCGTTCGGTGATCGTGGTCAGCGCCGTCTCGGTTATGATCTCGGCCGCTGTTGCGGCGGTGGACTCCACCGGGCAGGTGCAACTGATGTCACCCACGGTTCGGAAGCGCACCGACAGTTCTTCGACCGTTTCACCGGCGCGCGGTGGGGTGATCCCCGTTACCGGAACGAGCAGGCCCTTGCGGCGCACCACCGGCCGGCGGTGCGCGTAGTAGATCGACGGCACTTCAAGCCGCTCGCGTGAGACGTATTGCCAGACGTCGAGCTCGGTCCAATTGCTGATCGGGAACACTCGCATGTGTTCGCCCTTCGCCACGCGGGTGTTGTAGAGGTTCCAAAGCTCCGGGCGCTGGTTCTTCGGATCCCACTGGCCGAACTCGTCGCGGAAGGAGAATACGCGCTCCTTGGCGCGCGCCTTTTCCTCGTCGCGGCGTGCTCCGCCGATGGCAGCGTCGAAACCGAATTCCGCAACGGCCTCCAGCAGCGTTACAGATTGCGCGGCGTTCCTGCTTTCGTCGAAGCGGCGCAGCTTGACCGTGCCGCGGCGGATCGAATCCTCGACCGAGCGCACGATAAGCCGCTCGCCCAGTTCCGACGCGCGGGTGTCGCGGAACGCGATCA
>Ga0209488_10004706_pt1 | contig 10590 bp, 11 predicted proteins | sample Rivendell_Oct201_8_FD_188349 | JGI IMG/M metagenome (GOLD analysis project Ga0209488, IMG submission 188349) | Vadose zone soil microbial communities from the Eel River Critical Zone Observatory, Northern California, USA -... | ecosystem: Environmental > Terrestrial > Soil > Vadose zone >... | reverse complement strand
GCAAAACCTGCTTCAGATTCTTCTGGATCGTTTCGCGAGTCTCCGTGATGCTCGCCCGGATTCGCCGCAACGTCGCCGACGCATCGTCGCTGATCTCCCCGTTCGGCAGCACGCACCGCCGGATCGCTGCGCGCACATCCCGAAAATCACCAAGCGAAGCGGCCCGCGCCGCCAACAACGGAAACTTCACCGCTTCTTCGCGAAACTGCTGCCGCAGCCATCCCGCCGTTTCCAGCAACGACGCCGCATCCAGGAATTCGCCCGGCTCCAGCGCCGCCCCCATCCCCTCGATGCGTTCGAGCCAGCCTTGCGGATCGGCCAGCGCGCCAAATCCCAGCTCGCGCCCGGCGCGCAGCCACTCGCCCGCTTCGCGAATCAGCGCGAACGCCGATTCCAGCGAAACGCGTTCCATTCCCGGCTCCAGCGCGTTCACAGCTCGCCGCCCCGGCGCACACGTCGTCCTCAACCGCAGCAATTCGCGCAGCTTGTCGAATTCCAATACGTCTTGCGCCGTTCGTGACATCGTTATGTCTGTTTCAACTTCCCAGTCAGATGATTCGCCACATCACCAGGCGTCGTCGCCACATACACCAGCCGCCCACTTGCCTCGCCCCACGGCGCCGGATGTCCCAACTCCACCTTCCGCACGCGATCCAGCACCGGCGTCCAGAAATCTCCTAGCACCGCGAATGGTTTGGCATTCATGACCGACTTGTTCATCATTTCCCACACCACTGCAAGCTCCACGAGCGTTCCCGTCCCGCCTTTGCACGCCACAAAAGCGTCCGCGCGCCGGATCAAATCAAAGAGTCTTTCTTCCCAAGTCTTCAGTCGCACTTCCTCATCAATCCAGGGATTGAGCTTCGCAGTATTGAAAAAATCAGCGGTTACCCCGATTGTTTTCCCGCCGGCTTCTTTCGCGCCGCGGGACACCGCTTCCATTACCCCGCCATAACCGCCACTGCAAACAGAGAAACCGTGCTTCGCCAAAGCTCGCCCCAGGATTCGCGCCTCTTCATAGTCCGCGTCACCTTCGCGCGGCCGCGAACTGCCAAACACGGTGACGATAAATTCTTTCTCCATCGCCGATCCTCAATTTTACCGTGGGCGCTTGTGTTCCAGCGCGCGCTTCGGCGGCGTCACGTTGAACTCCTCGAGCATTGCTACGCACAGTCCTGTCAAAGCGTCCGCGGCTTCGTGGCTCTTCCCGCCCTGATTGTTGCTCAAGAAAGAAAAAATCACCCGCCGCCCGCTGGCCGTCTCCGCAAAACCGGAAAGTGTCCGGACGTGTTCGACCGAGCCGGTCTTCGCGTGAATCCTTCCCGCCGCCGGGGTGTTTTTCATGCGGTCTTCCAGAGTGCCGTCGACTCCCGCCACCGGCAGCGACGCATAGTAGGTCGCGAACCAGGATTGCTTCTGCGCAAAGCTCAACATCGTTACGATGGCCCGCGGCGTCACCAAATCATGCCGAGACAATCCCGAGGCGTCCGCTTGAATTACGTCGCCCGGCGCGATTCCCGCCGCAGTGTAGAAATCGGCGGGGACTTTCATCAGTTCGTCCGGCGTGGCCCACACTCCGTTTTGCCGGGCCACCGTCCGCAAGAGCATTTCCGTGTGCAGGTTCTGGCTGATTTTGTTGATCAGTTTAACCGCGTCTCCCAGCGGCACGGAAACGTGCTCACCGAGGACGACGGGATCGCCGGCGGGTTCCGCGCGATCGTGCCGGGCTTTCGCCACGCCGGCCACCTTGATTCCGCGCTCCTCGAGCAGGCGCTTCAATAACGCCGCGGCGTGCTGCGCCGGCTCCTCAATCGCCAGGACCAGTTTCCGCGGCGCGCTCTTCGCCGGCAAACTGCCCTTCACCACGACGAGATTCGATCCCGGCTCCCGCGTGAGCGTCAAATCCGGTTTCACGTCCGCCGCGGAAGTGGTCACGTTATTTTCGACCAGGAAATCCGGCGTCGCGGGAGTCACCGCGGCCTGCACGGCGTTGCCCGGCTGTTCGCCCGGCGTGAGCGTCAGCGCCACGGTGTTGTCGCCCACGACGATCGCGGAGATGGCCGCGCCGTACTCCCACACCATGTCGTCGATTTCCCAGCCGTTCGGATAGCGCTCCCGCGGAAAGTAGCTGTCGTCGCCGACGACATCCCCGGAAATTTCCTTCACTCCCTTGGCTGCCACCGCTTCGGCAAGATCCGCGAGCGCCTTCTCCTGTGGCCCGTCAAATTCTTCCTTCAGCTCGTACGGAAATTTCCTGTTCGATAGATTCGGGTCGCCGCGCCCCACGAGCACCACATCAGCGCTGAGCACTCCTTCGCTGGAAATCGCGCCATGCGTTTCCAGCGTCGTATGGAAGTGGTACTCCGGGCCCAGTTTCGCCAGCGCCAGTGCGGTGGTGAACAGTTTCATGTTCGAAGCCGGAACAAAATACTTGTCCGCGCTCTGCTCGTACAGCGTCTCGCCGCTCTCGGCGTCCACAATCAGCAACCCCCATTCACCCTTATTTGCCGGCGAAATTTCCAGCAACGCTTCCGCGCGCGACGAGAATTTCGCGGTGGCCTTCTTCGAAGCCGCACTCCGCTTCTTTGCACCGCAGCACGCCGGCGCTGTCTTTGTTTTCGATTGTGCGCCCAGGCGTGTTGTGCCGATCCCCAAGGCCCACACCGCGCTGGTCACCGTTACTGCCGCACATCGCTGCAGGATTTTCTTGATTCTCATTTTCCGCTCGCGCCTAAGTCGTTCTGCAAAAGTATAGTCGAAAGGCAACGCTTTCCGTCTCCCGCGCGTCTTATTTAACGAACCAACTCTTGCATCAAGCCCGTTCCCAAGACCCATGGTTGCGCCCAGCCCGCGGGCACTCTATGATGGCTCTAGCCCAGAAATCTACGACGAGGTGAATTGTGATCAAGCGATTGATTTCATTCCTGATGACATGGGCCCTGGTCGCTCTTCCTCTTTCCGCAAAGGAGGACAAAAAGGAGACCGATCGTCTGGACAATTGCGGCACCGTTCTCAAGGAAATTCTGGACATTCCTGACGACATCCCCCCGGACTTGCTGGACAAAGCCGAGTGCGTCATCATTTTCCCTTCCGTGCTCAAAGCCGCTTTCATTATCGGCGGCAGCTACGGCCGCGGCGCCATGACCTGCCGCACCGGTGAGCATTTCACCGGGCCCTGGGGCTCACCCACGATGATGGCGCTCGAAGGAGGCAGCGTCGGCTTTCAGCTTGGTGGCCAGGCTACCGACTTCGTCCTCCTGGTTATGAATCCGCGCGGCGCCAAGGCCATTCTCCATAGTAAGGTCAAACTCGGCGCAAACGCTTCCGCCGCCGCTGGCCCCAAGGGCCGCGATGCCGAAGCCGCCACGGACGCCACGCTGCGGGCCGAAGTTCTAACCTACTCCCGAGCCCGCGGCTTGTTTGCCGGAATCTCGCTGGAAGGCTCAACCCTCCGGCCAGACAACGACGCCAACGAAAGGATCTACAACAAGAAGGTTGAAGCGGAGGCTATCGTTCGCAAGGGCGCCGTCGCCGTTCCTCCCGCCGCCCAAGAGCTCATCAGCGTGCTCAATAGGAAGTCTCCTAAGAATCTGTCTGACCCGGCTTCGCTCAAAGAATAGTTCCATTCAACAGCCGCCTTCGGAACACCCCGGCTTTCACCGGGGTGTTCTTTTTTTCTTGCCCGTAACTTGCGTTCTCTCTGGGTCGTAGTTCTAGCAGAGATCGCACTTGACACAGGTTCGCCAGTGACTTATAGTCATTTATGAGGGATAGTCATATGTCCCGTTCCAAAAACTTCGGCATTGCTCTTCACAACTCGAGTTCAAATCCCAGCCGCCGCCAGCGTCGTAGCGCCGAAATCCGCGAGCGCCTTTTCGGCGCCGCTCTCCAGCTCTTCGCACAGAAGGGGTTTGCGGAAACTACCGTCGAGGACATCACCGAAGCCGCTGACGTCGGTAAAGGCACCTTTTTCAATTATTTCCCGAGCAAGGACCACATCCTTCTGGCGTTCGGAGAAATGCAGCTCGGCAAACTGGAAGCAGCCATCGAGACGGCTCGCCGCACGGGCGAACCGATGCCCGAATTCCTCCGTTCGCTCGGTGTTCGCATGACCCAGGAGCCCACTCGCAACCCCGCCATCATCCGGGCGCTTCTCCAGGCCTATCTTTCAACAACTCCGGTTCGTGCGGCGATGATGGACCTGCAAAGGCGCATCCATACCCTACATACCCAGATGATTCAGCTCGGTCAGGACCGCGGCGAAATCCGCAACGACCTTCCCGCCGCGGAGATCGCGCAGGTCTTTCGCCAAACTATTTTCGGCACGCTTCTGATCTGGTCGCTTTACGGCGACGCGACTTTGCATTCGCGGATCGAAACCTCTTTCAATCTGCTCTGGTCCGGCTTGGCGCCTCGCGGCAATTCGACGCCGCCGCTTCAGGTCCCTTTTTTCAGCAGTGGAGACTAGTTTCATGAACCGCAAGCGCATCCTCATTCTTCTAGCGGCTGCGGCTGTGCTGGCCGCCACGGGGCTCTTTGCCGGCTGGTTCCGCCTCGACACCGCCCTGCAAGGCTCGGGTACCGTTGAAGCGCGCAACATCCGCGTCGGCTCCAAAATCGGCGGCCGCATCGACAAGGTTTTGGTCCGCGAAGGCGATTCGGTCCAGCCGGGCCAGGTCCTTATCACTTTTGACGAGAAGGAATTGCGGGCTTCCCTCGAGGAGTCCCGTGCCAACGCCGAAAAAGCCCAGCGCGGCTACCGTCCCGAAGAAATCGCGGAAGCCCGCGCCGCCGCGGCTCAAGCCAAAGCGGACTACGAGTTAAAAAAGAACGGCTATCGCCAGGAAGACATCGCCACGGCGCAAGCCGATCTCGATCGCGCCAAGGCCGACGAAATCCGCACGCATCTCGATTTCGACCGCTACGAAGCACTTGCAAAAAAAGATCTAATCTCAAAGCAACAGCGCGATACCGCCGAAGCCAACTGGAAAGTCGCCGTCGCTCAGCAACAGAGCGCCCGGCACAAGCTCGATGAGCTGCAGCGCGGCTACCGTCCCGAAGAAATCGCCTCTGCGGAAGCGCACTATCATCAGGCACAAGCCAACCTGGAAAAACTCGAGCGCGGGAACCGTCGCGAAGACATCGACCTCGCAAGAGCAGCCTATGCCTACGACGAAGCCCGCTTCCGTGAGCGCCAGGTCACGGCTCCCTCCGCCGCCATCGTCGAAGTTCTCGACGTGCGCCCGGGCGACCTCATCGCTCCCAATACCCCGGTCGCCACTCTTCTCGAAAAAGATCAAATCTACGTACGCATCTACATTCCCGAAACCGAATATGGCCGCCTCAAGCTCGGGCAGAAGGCCGAAGTCCGAGTCGACTCCTTTCCTAAAACAGTATTCGAAGGGGTCCTCGAACAGATTAACCAGCAGGCTGAATTCCTGCCTCGCAACGTCCAGACACGCGAGGAACGCGTGCACCAGGTTTTTGGCATAAAAATCCGCATCAATGATCCCGCCGGACATGTGCTTGCCGGCATGGCCGCCGACGTGAAGCTGAAAGCGGTGAATTGAACCCGTGGCTACGATCCCTCAAGCTCCCGCAGACGCAGCGATCTCCGCCGAACATCTCGTGCGCCGCTTCGGCAACTTCACCGCCGTCAACGACGTCAGCTTCCGCGTCGAAAAAGGGGAAATTTTCGGTTTCCTCGGGCCCAACGGCAGCGGAAAAACCACCGTCATCAAAATGCTCACCGGCCTCTTGCCGCTCAGCGGCGGTTCCGCCCGCGTCGAAGGCCTCGACGTCCGCACCGATTCCGAATCCGTCCGCGAACGCATCGGCTACATGTCGCAGAATTTCAGCCTCTATTACGACCTCACAGTCACAGAAAACTTGCAGTTTTACGGCCGGGTTTACGGCCTCGACCCTGCACGCCTGAAGCGCCGCATCAATGAAATCGTGCAGCTCAACGGCCTGGAACCCTATCTGAACCGACTGGCCGCGCAACTTTCCGGCGGCTGGAAGCAGCGCCTCGCCCTCGGCTGCGCCATGTTGCACGAGCCCACGCTTCTTTTCCTCGACGAGCCAACGGCCGGCATCGACCCCGTCGCGCGCCGCCAGCTCTGGGATCTCCTCTTCGAGCTTTCCGGTCACGGCATCACCTTCTTCGTCACCACTCACTACATGGACGAAGCCGAGCGTTGCAGCCACGTCGCCTACATTTATTTCGGCAAGCTCATCGCCGACGGTACGCCCAATTCGCTCCGCGAACTCCCCGACGTTCAGCCGCAAGGCACACTGCGCGTTGAAATCACTACGCCGGAAGTTACCCGCGCTCTCCGCTTCGCGCGCCACCTCCCCGGCATCCGCAGCGCCACCATTTTCGGGCAATCCATCCATGCGCTCATCGAAGACCATTTCAATCTCGACGATCTCCGTGAACAACTCCTGAAAAACGGCATCGCCGTCGCCGAGATTCGTCCCCTCGCTCCCAGCCTCGAAGACGTCTTCGTCGAACTCACCTACAAGCATCAAGCCGTGCTCGAGGCCGCCCGTGCCTAATCTCTTCCGCGGTTTCGGCGCTGTTTTTTACAAAGAAGTCCTCCACGTCCGGCGTGATCCCGCGACGCTCTTTTTTTCTCTTGTGATTCCGCTCTTGCAAATGGTCGTGCTCGGTTTCGGCATCGATACCAACATCCGCCAGGTCAACACCGTCGTTTACAACGCCGACGGCCGCCGCGAAAGCCGTGAACTCCTCGACCGCCTGAAAAATTCCGACACCTTTCATATCTTCCGTTACGTCGACAACGATCAGGACCTCAACGACGCCATCATCGCGGGAAAGGCCCGCGTCGGCATCAAGATTCCCGTGGATTATTCCGACCGCCTGCTCCACAACATGAGCGCCCAGGTCCTCGTCCTCATCGACGGCTCGGACTCCTCGGTCGCCGGCCAGGCTATCAACGTCACCACCGCCATCGGCCTCGACGAATCCCTCCGCCGCGTTCTGCCGGATCGCTCCACTTTTGCCGTCGATATGCGCCCTAAACTGCTCTTCAACCCGGACTCCCGCTCCCCGAATTTCCTCTTGCCCGGCTTAACCGCCATTCTCCTGCTGAACGTCACCACGTTCCTCACCGCCTTCTCCATCGTCCGCGAAAAGGAGCGCGGCACGCTCGAACAATTGTTCGTCACGCCTGTCCGCCCCATGGGTCTTCTTCTCGGCAAGCTCCTTCCCTATCTCGCGATCGGTTTTTCCGAATTGTGTCTGATTCTCTCCTTCATGCGCTTCGTCTTTCAGGTTCCCATTCATGGCAACGTCCTGCTTCTCGCGTTCCTTTCTCTTCCCTATCTTTTCGTTTCGCTTTCCATCGGCATTCTCGTCTCCAGCAAAGCCAACACCCAGTCCGAGGCCATCCAGCTCGCCTTCCTCACCTTTCTCCCCAGCATCTTTTTCTCCGGCTACATCTTCCCGCGCGAGACCATGCCCACCTTCTTCTACGTCATCAGCTATTTCATTCCCGCCAGCTATTACATCAACATCACCCGCGGCATCATCCTCCGCGGCGCAGGCATCACCCAGCTCTGGACCGACGGCCTCGCGCTCTTCATCATCGGTTCCGTTCTGCTGATCATCGCCGCCCGCCGCTTCCAAAACAAAGTCATCATGGCGTGAATTTTCACCCCGTTAGCGGGTCTGCTTGATGTAGCACACATGTCGCTGATTCCCACTTCTCCGTTCGTATCCAGTGGTGGCGAGATGTCCGGTACCCCGACTACACAGGAATTAGTCGAGAGGCCAGGTAGTGGCTCACTTTGCGCTCGATGGAGTGAAGTGGAAAGTAAACGAAAACCCGAGCAGCTTTACCCGCACTTTATAGTCCGCCGCAAGGTATATGATCGGCGCTTCGTCGGTGCCGGTGCGTTGCACTGTCACCTGCTCAGGTTCAAGGTGAATCTCATGCTCTTCGGCTTTGCGGATGACCGCGCTGCGGAAATCCTCATCCGTGCTCGGAGGGCTCAACCCGATGCGGCTCCCGATTTGCGCCGCGAGGTCCTGCATATCCTCGTGCAGCTCGAAGTTGGCCAGCTCGCACCAAGCGATCCGCCAGCCCTCGACGCCGGCCAACGCAAGAACCGCCAATCCGAGGATGAGTTTGGCTTTCCCCATCATGACAATCCGTTCCGTCTGGTAACAAGAGCGAGCTCTTTGCCCTTTTCTGCCGGCTGGACTGCGAAGACGATTGTCTTGCGAGCTGGAGTTCTCAACTGTGCCGAGATCAAGTCAAAATCCAGTGAAAGGGTAGGGGCGGCGAGAATCGCAAGATTTCTAAATGTCCGCTTCATAGCCAGCCTCTGCATTCACGACGTGCTAGTCCAGCGTATTAGCAAACGGCACTGGTCCACATGGCTAAAATCTTAGAATGTTCGTGAAAGGCAAATTTCCTTGAATTGCAAAGGCCAAACTATGACTGTTCGGGATAGGGGCTTCCCACCCGCGAACTCTACTGCGCTGATAAACGCGCTTACCGGAGAAGTGGTTTTCAGATGACTGGCAAGGCGCCTACAGGTAACTCATAAAAACGCCAACCTTACCGGAAATCCAAAACCCCTTCACAGCGCATCATAATGAACGGATGGCGGTGATTATGCCTAGATGCACGGTTTGGCTATTCTGGCTGAGCCTAAGTCTCCTGCCTTGCGGCTATCCAGCTGCGGCTCAGTCTCAGCAGCCCCCTATCGTCCCGGGAGTGAAGAGTGGTCTGCCTGACGCACAGGGAACAGGGGCTTCAGCCGGCGAGCAGCTCCCCGATCAGCGATTGTCAGCAAGCATCGGCGGTACAGTTGTTGATCAAACCGGAGCCGCCGTCGCCGGAGCCCGGGTGAGACTTACACGTGAAGACCAATCCCCTAACCTAGAGGTACTGTCAGACGACGACGGGCTCTTCTCCTTTGCCAACGTTGCTCCCGGGCCGTTCCAGCTCACCATTACTTCGGAGGGTTTCGCGACGCAAGCTTCCTCTGGAATCCTGCGGTCGGGGGAGAGCTACGTGGTCCCGCAGATTACGTTGGCAGTTGCTACCGCTATCACCGAGGTGCGGGTCGTACTCTCACGAACCGAAGTGGCGCAAGACCAGATCAAGGCTCAAGAGAAGCAGCGTGTGCTCGGCCTCGTTCCAAATTTCTATGTCAGCTACGTCCCGGATGCGGTTCCGCTCACCTCGAAGCAAAAGTTCGAGCTTGCCTGGAAGACAGCGGTGGATCCAGTCACCTTCGGAGTGAATGGGGTCATTGCGGGAGTTCAGCAGGCGCAAAACGATTTCAGTGGATATGGACAAGGCGCACAAGGCTTCGCAAAGCGTTATGGTGCCTCCTACGCCGACTTTGTTACAGGCACTTTCATCGGAAGCGCCATGCTGCCATCGCTGCTGAAACAAGATCCACGTTATTTCTATAAGGGAAGCGGTAGCAGGCGATCACGGATTCTGTATGCGATGGCCAATTCAGTCATTTGCAAGGGCGACGATGGACACTGGCAGGCAAACTACTCGAATATCCTAGGAAGCCTCGGCGCAGGCGGTATATCAAATCTCTACTATCCAGCGAAAGATCGCAATGGTGTGGAATTAACTTTTGAAAACACGCTAATCGGGATTGGCGAATCTGCCGCTGTCAATCTGCTTCAAGAATTTTTCGCCCGGAAGTTGACACCGAATGTTCCTAAGTACGAACCGGCCCAACCCTAAGGCACGATCGGCGAGGTATCAATCACGCTTGTCCACGAGGGCGACTAGGACGAGAGCGTTTCGGCGAGCCGTCGAGTACCGCTAAGTCCGCTTCTGAAAAATGGCTCGCTCACATCAAATTAACCCACTACCTTCGCCTGCCTGATTTTGTCTTTTATTGCCGCTCCGCGTATTCTGCTGAACTGTCTTGACGTGCCGAGGAGATTCCGTGTCCTGCCCCATCTGCGAAAAACGCAAACCCGCCCGCTTCTGCCCGGCCAAAGGCGAAAAAATATGCGCCGTCTGCTGCGGCACCGAACGCGAAATCACCATCGATTGCCCCTCCGATTGCTCCTATCTCATCTCCGCCCACCGCTACGAAGACGAGCACCAGCGCTCCCTTCCCCTGGACACTCCGCTGCTCGACGAAAAAATTCCCCAGGATATCGTCTACACCCATCAGCAGCTCATGGCCGCGCTGGCCTTCTCCATCGCCAAGTTCTGCGCCGTCCAGCCAACCGCCGTGGACACCGATGTCCTCGCCGCCATCCAAGCCCTCGCCCAGACCTACAAAACTCTGAGCTCCGGCATCATCTACGAAAAACCTCCCGAAGCACCGCTCCCGCGCGAACTCTACGCGGCTTTGATCGCATTGATTTCCGAAGTCAAGAAACAGCAAGCCGAACGCGCCGGCTCCGCCGCCCTCAAGGACCTGGACCTCTTCTATCTGTGGGTTTTTCTCTACCGCATGGGTTTGCTGCGCACCAACGGCCGCCCTCGCTCACGCCGCTTCATCGAATTTCTCCGCGCCCAGTTCCCGCAATCCCCCGAACTCAAGCGCGAAGAATCCCGCATCAACGTCCCGTGA
>Ga0209488_10004704_pt1 | contig 10594 bp, 12 predicted proteins | sample Rivendell_Oct201_8_FD_188349 | JGI IMG/M metagenome (GOLD analysis project Ga0209488, IMG submission 188349) | Vadose zone soil microbial communities from the Eel River Critical Zone Observatory, Northern California, USA -... | ecosystem: Environmental > Terrestrial > Soil > Vadose zone >... | reverse complement strand
ATTTTTTTTTTTTTTTTAAAATCCATTTATTGTCCGCTTGCGGCCGCACCCACTCTCCTGTTCGTTGCCAACCTCGGGCCGGTCTTGGCCCACATAAGGCTAAGTGAGGTGAGGTGGGTGCGACTGCGGGGCTGCAGCAGCCCCAAGTAGGACTCCGTGACCAATATACATGCATTCGGATTGTAATCTAAGCTGAGTGTTCCTCTTTGCGATATTTCTCCCCACCGCTGTAAACAGTAGTCGTTGTGATACGCTCTACTTTGGCGTGTGACGAGCGCGAAATGCTGCGCCGGGTGGCTGTTTATTTGCCACCTGTGTGTCGTCCTCGTCTAGGTATTGATGCCGCTATGCGCAGATACTAGCGCGTGCGGGCAGCGTTTCAGAGGAGAGGGGGGGGTATGCACGCGGGGCGTGTTTGTTTCGCCTGAACGTTATTGACTTGGTATAGGTTTGAACCTATGCGTGGCATCTATATAGTTTGCTAGAGGGACTGTGAGGCTCAGGTCGCCCAGTATAGTTTCCAGCTTTAGTGTTTTACTTAGCTTTGTTGCTTCATTTTTGAATATCCACCTTTCGTACGCGTAACTCGGACAGATTAGGAGGAAATGTTCCACGTCCTCCTCGCTTGTTCCGCAAGCGGGGCAATTGGCACTGTCGACCTTTTTGAATCTTTTAAGATACGCATTGAGAGGGACGTGCGATATAACTAATTGAGAAATTGAGCTGGATGCCGCGCGGGATAGAGTCGGATTGCTTAGTCTCTTAAGGAAACCCTTCGAGGGTGTGGTTTTGTCTAGCTTAAGTAGCTTGGCTCCCCTGACGGAGTTGCGCCACATTTTTGTCCAGTCCTTCTTAATCGCGGCTTGGTTTTGTTGTCTTACGGCTGATGGGTTAGTTAGCAATGTGCAGCGCAGGTATGGTGGAAGGGAGGGCTTGTCTGCAGTTAGTCCTTTGGCTGCCTTTTTCGCTTCCTCGTCCGCCTTTTCGTTTCCTTCAATTCCTTCGTGTCCCGCCGTCCACCTAAATGTCAGTTTAAGTTTCCTTTTACCTTTCCGCTTCTGTAATCTGTTCGCGATAAGCAAGATCTCACGGGCCAGATGCTGCCCCGGGCTCCTTAGATCAGATTGCAGCGTCAGGAGCGCTGCCTGACTGTCTACCCCGATCGCGATTTGTTTGTACTTTGCGCTTATTTTATCTGCGATGTGGAGCCCGAGTAGCAGAGAGCCAAGTAGTACTACTAGCCTCGCCGGCGTGAACACGAGAGTTGAAGGACACTCGTGCGGTCTTGTGCTTCCCTTATGCGCATTCCTGCCACAAGCAGGCCGGATCAAGTATCAGTAGACGGGAAGAAATTAGTTGACACGTTTCGTCGGATGGGCAAGAGAGCGTGTTGTTGTCGGAGCGGAGCGGGAGCCTGGGAAGTGTCAGAGGGAGGAGGGGCATCAATCATGAAAGGGCGCGTATCATGTTGTCACGTGATTCCTCATTTCACTTTCGTGCCGTTCTCTATCATGATGCTTCCTCGTGTCTACCAGTCTAAAACGACCTTTAAAATTTTTTCTGGAACACAAGCCATGCACTGACGCTGGCGCAAGGATCGCCGAAGCTGGCAGATCGCCATGCGGCCGTTAAAGCTCGAGGCAGGATGAATGCGATAGGGTTGGGGGCTCTTAGCGACATACAGTAATCCGATCTTCTGATCCTGTTCGCGTTTAATGTTTTGTCCTCGATCGCAGTTTCGTAATACAGCACATTTTGCACACTGGGGGTGCGTACAGGTGTCATTAGCGAAGGCGTTTGTGATTCCAGTGACCCGGACGAGGCAAGCGCAGGATTTTTAACGGGTACCGTCAAGCCACCAGTCATACCTATCCAATTATTGGCGGCACAGCAATGAAGCGATTATGATGACGACGCATTGCCACGGACGGCTCTGCTCAGACCCTCACCCTTGGCCTCACCGACAAGGGCTGCGCACCTCGCGTAGTCCAATTGAATGTCGCTTAGCCGTCGTCCGCGCCCACGCATCAGGAAATTTTACTTTTTTACTTGTCTACTTTTTGGAAAAAAAAAGAGGGTTTTTTTGTGCTTCACTCCTCCTGAAAATGAATTTGGGAATTCACTCGTACAAGCTCGTACGAGTCCAAAAAAGTAAGTGGCAGGTTTCCTGATGCGCGCATGCGACAGCGTTCCGGGTGCGTGTCAAAGAAGCCCACCTGCCGCTGCAAACGCGGCGAGGGGGCCTCTACCACCCCCTCTATCGTACTCGGAATCGGCGTCGGCACACCTATTTCATCTAGAGGAGACCCTTGGTCGTCAATCTTTGAACAATGCAAATCGTTCATCCTCTCAATCTCAACGCACTCCCCATCGAACTGAGGCGATGGGCCACGAACCCCCGCGAGCACCTGCCCCTGCAACCTCCTGGCTTGGCATCCGGTCAGCTAGCGTTGCGCGGTTGCGGACCGCCGGGACGGCGAACCTCTGCGTCCTGATTGGCGGCGCGGTGCGGGTGGCTAGCGACTAGAATATCCACCCACATGTTGTCCTTGGATCGACGCCGCTCCTCCTTCGTCACCTTCCGTGAGCTCACATTGAGACTATTCAGCTCATCGTCGGTGTAGCTCGCGAGGCGTGCTTCAAATTTAATGTCTTCCGCCTGAGTCAGAACAGAGGCATATGGAATCCTCTTCCTACCGCAAGTGCCCAGCATGGTCGTGGTCACAATCTGTGTCTGGTCATCCCTCGCGGAGACGTCGGTCGAGTACTCTGCTGGTCTTTGGGCTCTCCCTAACTAAGATGGGGACCATATCACCCCTCCACGTTGCAAATGAACCACATTTCGACCTTCTCTTCTCTCGGAGACATGAAGCCAGAGGGCGTTTCAGGAGTGGGTGGAGCCTTGGGGATGACCCTCTATTAAAGTCTCAGTGGGAGAGCACGAGAGAATCATCAGCATTGCACCTTTTTGTGATGACACTGGCAGTGAGCCAATAGGTATTTTATTTTGTTGCAAATGCCATGTGGAGCATCTCATCACGGTACAGTTTAACATACGGGGTGGATGCTGGACAGCTGTCTTGACTCGGACAAGTCGGAATTGGGCACGTGTGACACTTGGGCTTCCTCTTGGCCTTTTGCAGGCAAGAAAAAATAATAAATTTTACGTGTACCCTCTGTGTAGGACTGCCACATCCATCGGTCATTCGTGGACTCGTGTTTTTGGACGTCATCTCCACGAGTCCGATGTCGTAGTCGCATCAGTTGCTGATCCGCATCACGCATCGGCCATGATCACTGACCCGTAACCCTAACCTAAATTAGCCTAATTTGCTACGTGTCATCCTGCTGAGGAAAGAAAGTATCTCGTTCTTCTTGGGCTCCCTATATCACGTTTGTCAGCCCCGGAAATTTCGCCGTTTATCACATTCTCGAACCCTCTTTGTTACTATGAACACTTCGGGACACTTGCCGAAACATTGATTTGGAAGCGATGAATTAAACACAGCCCTCAGCCTCTGGATACGTGCTATCGACCGTCGCCGCGGTAACAGGCCGATCGGTGCAGGGATTTTCGTTTCTCATCAGGACCATAACGGCACTCATAATTTGATTCCCTGCTGTCAGGTACAGACATGTCTCTGTCGGCTCTCCACGGTGTTACTGGCACCACAGGTGTCGGAATGATGGGTGAGTGTCAATTTGAAAAGTGTTTCGATCCTCATTCAGCGGACATCAACCAGCGCTTGAATCTTCTGGGACGTCACCCTGCATCACTTAAGTACGACCTATGGACTGTTGCCAGGTCCAGTCTTTGCCCCCTTCCACTCTTTTTCTTTTCTTCGACTACTTTCGAGTCGTAGCGTTGATCGCTCACAAAAATTAATGACAAACTGGAGGAGTCCCATCGTTGAGTTCGCGCAAGCAGGTTCGTGCGCCCCTCAAATCTGAGCACCCTAGAATTGATTTTGCCCCGCATAACAGGCACTCTCATTAAGCTTGTCCATGTCGTGGCTGGGTTGTACATGTAAGTTGACTCGTTCAAAGTTCTCTCCTTGTCTGTCTGCTCATTTCTCCCCAGTTGGGAGTTTGTCTTGAACCTCGACTACGAGTTTTCTGTCTTCGCGGGGGAGCGCAAGTTTACCAGGACACTCCCTGTACGTTCCTCGTTAGACCTGATGAGATTGGAGGTTTTGATGCTGTAGCCCGCCAGCTTTACGTAGGATGTCGTTGGTGCACCTTAGCCGCCATTATTATTCAGCTTGTGGCCATCGACATGTCAACCCAAGTCGACTGCAAGGTACGAGGCATCTCGCTTCGGATGGGAAAAGGGGCTGAACCTACTGCCAGGTCTTGGTCGTAATGGCTTTCGTAAGATACCCTGGCACTCTCGTTGTATGATCTCATTTTCAAGCCGACGAGCAGTTCTTTGCCTACTTTTCGTTCCTGTGTGCGGCAGGGTTGATTATTCTGCGCATGTGAGCAAACTCCGCCTTGATCTTGGTAATTCTACCTCTCTGAACGTGGTACCCTTAGTTATGCACTGTGGGAACGCCGCAGGACGGTGCTTTTGGTTACTTCTTCCCTTTGGCTCGCCAATACCGTCGCCTTCACTTATAGTTCGTCGTTATCTCTTCCTCGCATAAGGTGTCCTGAGACCTGTCGTCAGACACAGTAACATCTCGCGGGCGCCGTGTTGGAGACTTTTGTGACGTTGACCACCTCGAAGACACAAGGATTACTATCATTTCCTCGTTCCTTACGGACTTAGTATTACTTTCTCTCATGCTTTCCGGCATCTTGCGCTGGAAAGAAGGCCGTCAGAAGGATGGAATCTGGTGGCTTCTGTACAAACAGGTAAGTCTTTACCATCTCTCACGAGCTTGTTACCGTCGAATGTACAATTAAATGCTGGCCGCAGGGGATGTTTTGGGTTCTAGTTTTCACTCTCGCCGATCTACCTCCCGTGGTGGGTCTGTCATCCAAAGATATACGACACGTATCTAACTGTGGGTTTCCAGATATTCATATTGTTAAATTTGAATGGTGAGTAACTCTCTTATCAATCCCGAGATTGTGTTTTCAATTTCCTGTAAATCCGCCTCTGTAGATGTCATGAACCGGGTACGTTTGTCCGTTTGAAAAAGGTTGGGTAATATACTTACCGAGGCCAACTCCGCAGATGTTCATGATTCCCGGGAGTGAGTGGACCATACTGCCGAACGTTATGTGAACATTTCTAATTGTGACGCGCGGTCAATAGTGGTTGTCATGTCCATTGGCGCTCTGCGAATGCACCGTGGACTTGTCACCAGTCCGGCGCTCAACAACACCTTTCCAACGGGGATAGTCGGCGCTAAGGGGACATCCACTTCAACAGACTTCCAGATCGTCAGCTCACCCCCGAAGTCCCAGGACCTTGCATGAGGGGCGGTGCTTGATTTGAGCGGTTCGAACTGTAGGTCCCAACAAAATCGGCGAAACGAGACAAGCGAGGATCTTTGGGAGGCAAGACCTCGGTGATACGTTACCCACTCGTTTTCTTCGGAGCGCTGTATTATTCGTATCATATACGACCATGTGTAATATTTGTATTGTGTAGCAGGGGACCACCGGCACACGAATCGCGCTGTATCTGGTCTACTAATTAGGGGGAAACGCATTTCCACATATCCTCGGCTCGGGTAGTGGCACTCATGTAATTTGCTACCCACGATACCCTCAGCTATATATCATTTCTGTATCTCCTTCAAGACGTCACTTCCAGGTTTGAGCGCCGATGAACCTTGGGATTTTGTAAGTGATACGGAATATTGTTAACCGGGGGCCATGCCGAGCATATCAGAAGAGCCTCTTAGCCTTTCTTGACTCCATCCGGCATATTGTCACCTATTTCCTGGTCTTCGTCTAGTGGTAGGTTGAAATCCCCTCGGCCAAGCCCTAGGTTGATATGTGAGACGGCTGTACATTGTAGAGTCGCTACTCCAAGGCGACGACGCGGCGTGACAGTTCTCCACTGGGAATAATAGGCTCTCTGTCGTCACCGTTCTGGATGCTATGGACAGTTAGGAAGATGCCCGCTCTCAGATACTAGGGTGGAAAAACAACTGCTAGTGACTATGAAGAGGGCAAGAGGAGAGGAGTGTAGATACGGAAGGGGATGCTGGTGAATAACTACCTGTGGACAAATCCCCGTCATGGACCTCGTTACCAGAGAAGAGGGCAGGAGCATTCCAGCAGTGTACGAGCCCTCTGTTATCTAGGCCTGCGATAGGGCAGTCGTCGTAGATTTCATTACTTGTCATCGAAGTCATGCGGGACCCCTGCAGGGGAGAGCAACGCCGTACTCCACAGCAACTTGAAGGCGGGTCCGAAGAGATGAGAGTGGTTGGGAGGGATGCCGATTAGGTAGTAATTAACCCGTCTTTTAGAGTGTGAGAGAATGAGACAGGTATATTGGGTGCGTGCACACGTTGTCTTGGGATCAGATTGGTGTTTGACAGGTAAGGGGAGTCATTTATCATAACACCATTAGAGCGTTGGATGACTTAGGTACCCGCGACGGAGAATAAGACAGGGAATAAGGACAGTTGGTGACAAGGCCACAGGTAGGAAGTCCTTCAATTGCCCAGAAGATGATGATATCTGATGATTCAGAGGACATGGCAGTGTGAGTCGGGACAGAGATATAACAGTAGTGATCGTTGGCATGGCCCAGTTTCAGGCAAGCCCCTAGGCGGGACCTGAGCGTCAGTGGTGATATATCAGCAGCCTGTGCTTTTGCTTCTCTTCAAGTTGTTCCTTTCCTCCATATTTCGGCTGTGGGACCCTGGTGATTGCCACTCGGCGGCCGTCCTAGCATTTATGGAGGTCTTGGCCGGGGTGGGGGCCGATGAATTAATTATGTTTGAGCGCAACATCAAGTGAAACTGAAGCGCTCTCAAATTGGATCATCCCAGTGCAAAGCACAAGTCGGTGCCTGTTACGGAAGCGGAAACTCACAAGAAAATAAATAAATAATAAATAAAGTAGTGTTCCAGCAAGCATTTGAACTTGCCTCGACTCGGTGACCAGTCATAAGTTCGTCGCGACAACGCAAAGATGCAAGCCTTCCTCTGGAGGATGCCCATGAAAAGTCTCGTTTTGATTCCTGCAAGCCACGAACCTCTTTAAGGGCTAAGGTGAAACTCAACCGCAAAACCCTCGACCACGACTCGCTCCAGAGGTGCTTTCGAACAACTGGCTCGTGCGTCGTATTGTTGCTTGCTGTGGTAGGATTCCGTGTGTGCGGCGGAGCACAAGCGTTTGAGGTCCCACTTTCTGCGGTATGGAAATTAACTTGTTGTGAGGAGAAAAGAAGTGATTCAATTTACCTTGTACTACGGAAGACACCTTTATGACGCCGCACAGCTCAGCCGACATTCCTCGGCTTGACACCATTCCTCGATGTATGATCGCAAGTTGTCGATGATGAATGGGACTTAAATGCCGTTGCTCGGATGAAAAGAATCTTCCTCCTCGGAACTTCAGGCTGGAACCAACTCTGGCCTCGTAACTTGTGCTCACACGGGCACGGCGCACAAGCATGGCTATGGCGATGGATAATCCGTTTTTCTGATTTGTTGGCGATTCGGCGCTCACATAATGGGGTGTCGCAATATTGCCAACACTGCCTTCATCGGCTGTAAGGTATAATGCGCGATGCCCATCATTGGCTATACAATCGACCCTATGATTGAGATTTCTACCTCCGAGGCCGATCGTCGCCGCTGCACAGGGGCCATCAACAGGAAACACAGGAAGCAGCCTATCTCCTGCGCTGAGGTGGAGCCCCTCAACCTTCAGGACCACCAATAGTTCATGGAGCAACGCCACTGGTAGCATTTGTGAGTTCCCAGATTATTCGACATGGGTTGTATGTTGTATTGTACCCCGGATAGCCATCCCCGAGTTCGTCGAGAACGTCTTTCGGAGGTCTACTAGTAGCACCAAGCTGACCCGCCTCTACTTTGCGCATGATCCTGGCGTGCAGCCTGCAGATTTTCATCACACATTAAATCTGAACCGTGCGCATCTCTTTTATCTATTCGACACCGTGACTATGAGGGCCTGCTTCGGAAGACCCCAGGATCGGATACTTTTGATAGATCAGCAAGGGATCTATTCACATGTCTAACTATCTCTCAACGCCGCAGATGTTCTTGCTAGTTCCCTCGAGTGAGTGGACGTCATGCTCGGAGGTTAGGTCCATTTTACTGATTGTAACGCGTCGCTAGTCTAGTCATCGCCTCAGTGACCTGTGCTTCCCGATTGCTTCTAGGGTTTGTCAATAGGGCTGCACTGGATGTCACCCCAGTGGGGGCAGTTGGATACGGGGAGCGGCCGAATGAGATGCGAGTCCAGTTCCCAGCTCCCCAGGCCCAGGAGCAACCCTGCAGACCCCGAGGGAGGGTACTAACTGCACATGGGGTGAAAGGTTCAGTTCGACTGCCTCGACCAGCACAACCTCAAAAGATTCATTCACGGCACTGCAAGGCAACAAATCGAAATGCTGGAATGAAATATAGCTTGACATGTTGATCCACCTGTCAACATGTCAACTAGTGAGCATATTCAATCAACATCGAAAAACGTAAAAGGATGCCAGTGTATATTTGAAATTCTCAGAACACATGTGTCCGCTCAGAAACGGACAGTGGTTCACCGCGTCACGTGCCCAACATCATTCCCCAGCTCCGAGTCGCTTTACTTCCAACTGCAACACACGTCATCTGCCTTTTGACAATCGACTCCATAGGGTCTACTTCGACTTCTAACCCCAATAATTCCACACTACTCGTGTCATAGGATTCGGGACCTGAATCAGGATTTCAGTTACCACCCACCGGGTTCAGTGGAGACTCTTGAACCTCGACCAACGACGAGATTCGGATTCATGGCCGTCGAAGAGTCCGTGGCTGCCATGAATAATGCGGATTAAATTTGTGAGTCCCTAGATTATATCGTGCTCCGGATAATGACGGTGATACCCAAGACCTTGAATCAGTTGATCAAATGTTGCAGCGGAATTTTTAGCTACCAAGTCAACTTCTATCATCTTCTCCTTCGTAATAATGTCGGTCCGGGATACGACCACAGAAACGAGATTTTCCGTAAATGGGACTGGGATTACTTTGAGGTACGTCCATTTATCTAGCTTCAAGTTCCTCTGTCTCATACCTTTATGTTGTTTGTGCCTACCCACTACAGTCCCACTGCCGAGTGCATTCCTGAGTCTCCGTGCCCTTGACGTACGCAAGGCCCTGGTCTTGGCTTGAGCTTCAAACTTTACACGAGACTGCCTGAACGATATCGAAAGCTTGATGAGTACTCGTAATGGAGTTAATGGAATGAATCTCAAAGCTATGTCCTCTTGTGGTAACCACAGTACCACAACCTTTCGCTTGTGGGTCTTTTGCTTTTCGGCGCTGATGGTAAGATCATAACGTGCTATGGCTACCATTTGCGCGACGTGCTCACGTCTCTTCTCCTGATCATTTGGATATCGGGCACATGACAGCAGTCTGTCCATTCTGTGGCGCTTATCATTGGCTCCGAGAGAAGCTGTCAAACAGTCCTTCATTACGCCCTGAATTTAGTACATGTTGCCAACGAGGACGGTTGATGTTTTGTTGTTGCCTCAACCCCTTTTGCTACTGAGGCATTTGTTTGAGAGCGACGACAGAATGTCGACGGACTTTCAGGAACATGGTTTCCTCAGGCTGATTCAGCAACCTGCGCTGATATCCCAGCCTTAAATGTAGCTGATGTGGATGTTCATTCAACTATTACTGCCCCCAGTTTTTCAACCCGGTGGACTTACACCCTGCCCCCCTGGCCGTTCACCTAAATCTATGACTAACTGGCATGACCCTTCCCTCATACTCGCGGAATCACGTATGTTTCCTCTTTCCAAAGAGCACATCAGTAACTTGGTGTTATTTGACAGTTGCTCTCGTGAAACTTGCCCACATAGCCGGTGGCTTGTACATTTAAGCAGTCATATTCTTTGTCACTGGCATCCAGGGTAGAAAGCCATGCCTTGTGGTTTGGCTACAGACTGGAGTAAGTTCTGGGAACCGGCCCACTAAATGTTATTGAAAACACAGGAAATACCACGGGCATCGCTAGAAGGCTAGGATGCTTGGAGTGTCTGGGATGCCTGTCTTGGATGCTGTGGGAAAGCTCGGGGATCTCGGAGATCGCCTGAGTGACAAATGTACGCTTTCCCCTATCTATGGATTGATGATCCAATCGATCTGATCGATGGATTGATGTGATATGATACATTCTGTCTTACGATACGATCTGATGGGGATTATACCCCGTGGGGAATCCCCATGGGGCTGGACCCCTACTATACACTTTGGGATGGTCGCTGATGCCATCAATGTTTCAGAAACTACCTACTTGACTGATGTACGATACTATTTAGCTAACCTTGGGACGACTATGGAGTCCCAAGTTAGATCTTCTGTCGATTCTGTCTATTCTGTCTACTCTGTCTCACCTTCTGTCTACCCTGTTGCGACTGCTGTTGCACCGTCAATCTATC
>Ga0209488_10004703_pt1 | contig 10596 bp, 9 predicted proteins | sample Rivendell_Oct201_8_FD_188349 | JGI IMG/M metagenome (GOLD analysis project Ga0209488, IMG submission 188349) | Vadose zone soil microbial communities from the Eel River Critical Zone Observatory, Northern California, USA -... | ecosystem: Environmental > Terrestrial > Soil > Vadose zone >... | reverse complement strand
TTATATTTGCACTTCTTTTTTTACTATTTGATCTAGAAATTCTTTTAGTTTATCCATATGTAGTTAGTGCATATACAAACGGTATATATGGATTAGTAATAATGTTAATATTCTTTTTAGCATTAACATTAGGATTTGCTTTTGAATTAGGTAAAAATGCTTTAAAAATTGATAGTAGACAAATGTATACTTTAAAAAACGATAATAAAAGTATAATAGCTTTAATATCAGGATTTAAAAAATAAAAATATTTTTAATGGTTTTATTCATTTTATTTAATGTTATTATTACACAAGATGCTATTATTAAATCTTTCTATATAATATAGAAAGTTATGTAATATTGTTATATATTATATAATCTGTTTATTGGTTTCTATTCGATATTTAAGTATATGCCATATATTATGTTTTGAGAACAAGATTATAAGTATGGTTCAGAATAGAAAAAAAGTGAATAAGGATGTTAAACTTATATTTAAATACATTTAATACTTGTGATACTCCAAAGCCTTGAGGTCTTTATTTTCAGGATAGCGCTACACCACAAATGGAAGGATTAGTAGAATTACATGATAATATAATGTATTATTTAGTAATAATTTTATTTGGAGTAGGTTGAATTATGGTTTCTATAATTAGAAATTATTCACATAATAGATCACCTATTTCTCATAAATATTTAAATCATGGTACATTAATAGAATTAATTTGAACTATAACTCCAGCTTTAATACTTATATTAATCGCTTTCCCATCTTTCAAATTATTATATTTAATGGATGAAGTTAGTGATCCTGCAATGTCTGTATTGGCTGAAGGTCATCAATGATACTGAAGTTATCAATATCCTGACTTCTTAAATTCAGAAGATGAGTTCATAGAGTTTGATTCATATTTAGTACCGGAATCTGATTTGGAAGAAGGGGGATTAAGAATGTTAGAAGTTGATAATAGAGTTATTTTACCTGAATTAACACACGTAAGATTTATTGTTACTGCTGCAGACGTTATACATTCATTTGCTTGCCCTGCTTTAGGTATTAAATGTGATGCTTATCCCGGTAGATTAAATCAAGTTTCTGTACTTATAAATAGAGAAGGTACATTTTATGGTCAATGTTCAGAAATATGTGGTATTTTACATAGTTCTATGCCTATAGTTATAGAAAGTGTAACATTAGAAAAGTTTTTGTTATGATTAGAGGAGCAATAATTTTAAGTATATTATATTCTTGCTGATAATATATCTTCTTTTTCTAATTGATTGTTTAAAACATTTTCTATCTACTTAAAAAGAATGGAGAATACTATAAATAATACTATAGGACTTTGTAATTTAAGTTTGGTATTAATGGTAAATGATAGTAGTGATAACGATGAATCTATAGAAGAAGATAAAACCTTAGAAGAAAGTAAGTCTTTAAATAGAGGTAAGCGTAAAGCAGACGAGGAATTAACTAAAGAAAGTAAGGAATCAGCCAAAGAGAATAGTTCAGTATCAGATGATATTGAATCGGAAGATTCATATTTAGATGATTTTAATTCTAATGATGGTTACACAAGGTTAATATCAGGATTAAAAAATCATATAAAAGTATTAATACCTAATGGACTTGTAGGTGATAATAGGAATTCCATTCTTAAACATATAGGATTAGCATTATATTTAAAAGGTGAAAAGTTACTACAAGAACAACAAGAAGAACAACAAGAAGAACAACAGAAACAAGAGGAAGAACTGAAAGAAGGGGAAATACAAGAAGAAAATGAATAACAAAAAAAGGGCAAAAAGGCACAATGATATACAGAAGTAAAATTTTACCTTAAGTGCCTGATTATTGAGGACATAATTCCAAAGATTCTATATCTAAAGAAACAAAATCTAATAAAACTGAATCTTTGGAAACTAGCTCTGAAAGTTCTAAACCTAAAATTTTATCTTCTGTACCTGATTATTGAAATTATAATTCTAAAGTTAATACTACTTCTGAGTGTATAAATGTTGAAAAATCTGAATTATCTTCTGATAATTATAAAGAAACTTTACTTTCTACTTTATCTTCGTCATCAGATGTTAATATTACAGAAAATAAAAATAAACTAGATAATACTGTTCAAAAAAAAGAGATAATGGACAATCCCATCTTGGTATCTAATAATACTAAGACTTTATCAAAAGAAAGTGCTAGTGAAAACTGCAAACAAACACCTACAAAACCTATAGCAGAATTAGAATCTGCTGAATGTATATCTTATATATGAGAATATGGTGATTAATATTTTATATTGGCAATATAAGTATATACTTAATATAATAATAAAAAGTTGTTAATAATAAAAAATATTAATAATTAAAATAATTGATTAAAAAAAAATATACAATGAATTTATCCTTAATACTTTTTTTAATCGGAATTTTAGGTTTCGTACTAAATAGAAGAAATGTAATATTAATGCTTATTTCTATTGAAATAATGCTATTGGCTATTACATTCTTAATATTGATAAGTTCACTTAGCTTTGATGATATATTGGGCCAAACATATGCTATATATATTATAGCAATTGCTGGTGCAGAATCAGCAATAGGTCTAGGTATTCTAGTAGCATTTTATAGATTAAGAGGAAGTATTTCAATAGAATATAAATAATGTATCTAGCTATTATTACTTTACCATTATTAGGATCAATAGTCGCAGGCTTTTTTGGTAGAAAAGTTGGAGTTAGCGGTGCACAATTAATTACATGTACATGTGTAGTAGTAACAACTTTGTTGGCTATAATTACCTTTTTTGAGGTAGGTATAAATAATATACCTACATCTATAAATCTTTTCAGATGAATAGATAGTGAATCACTAAATGTATCATGAAGTTTTAATTTTGATAGTTTAACAGTATCAATGTTAATACCCGTTTTAATAGTTAGTTCTTTAGTACACATATATTCTATAGGATACATGAGTCATGATCCTCATAATCAAAGATTTTTTAGTTATCTAAGTTTATTTACTTTTATGATGATCATACTTGTTACATCTAACAATTTTTTATTAATGTTTGTAGGATGAGAAGGTGTAGGTATTTGTTCTTATCTTTTAGTTAGTTTTTGATTTACTAGAATAGCAGCAAATCAAAGTTCTATGTCTGCTTTTTTAACTAATAGAGTAGGAGATTGTTTTTTAACAATAGGTATCTTTGTTATATTATGATCTTTTGGTAACATTGATTATGCTACAGTTTTTTCATTAGCTCCTTTTATTAATGAAAACATTGTTACTATTATTGGTATATGTCTTTTAATTGGTGCTATGGCTAAAAGTTCTCAAGTTGGATTACATGTTTGATTACCCATGGCAATGGAAGGTCCTACACCGGTTAGTGCCTTAATTCATGCAGCTACTATGGTTACTGCTGGTGTTTATTTATTAATGCGAACTAGTCCTTTAATTGAATACAGTTCAACTGTATTAGTTTTATGTTTATGATTAGGAGCTATAACTACTGTATTTAGTAGTCTTATAGGTTTATTTCAACAAGATATTAAGAAAGTTATTGCTTATTCTACAATGAGTCAATTGGGAATGATGGTAATAGCAGTAGGTTTATCTTCATATAATGTTGCTTTATTTCATCTAGTAAATCATGCCTTTTATAAAGGACTTTTATTCCTAGGAGCGGGTGCCGTAATTCATGCTGTTGCTGATAATCAAGATTTTAGAAAATATGGTGGTTTAAGACCATTTTTACCTTTAACATACTCTGTTATGTTGATAGCAAGCCTTAGTTTAGTTGCTTTCCCATTTATGACTGGATTTTATAGTAAAGATTTTATATTAGAATCGGCATATGGGGAATTTTATTTTAGTAGTATAGTTGTTTATTTTATAGCTACTATTGGTGCTATGTTTACTACTTTATATTCTGTTAAAGTTTTATTCTTAACTTTTTTAACTAATCCTAATGGATCTGTTGTTAGCTATAAACATGCTCATGAAGGAGATATATTTATGAGCTTACCTTTAATTATATTAGCTATTTTTTCTATATTTTTTGGGTATATTACTAAAGATATTTTTATTGGATTAGGTTCAGATTTCTTTGCTGACAATAGCTTATTTATACATCCTACACATGAGATAATGTTAGATACTGAGTTTGCTGTGCCTACTTTCTTTAAATTATTACCTTTGATATTTACTATTTCTTTAAGTATTTTAGCTATAATTCTTTCTGAATTTGTAAGTAGACCACTTATAAGTTTTAAATTTTCTAGATTGGGGTACAATATATTTGGATTTTTTAATCAAAGATTTTTCATTGAACTTATATATAATAAATATATTACAGGTAATATCTTTAAATTTGGAAGTCAAACAACTAAATTCTTAGATAGAGGAATTATCGAAGAATTAGGGCCTTATGGATTAGAAAAAAATTTAGTGAACTTAAGTCATATCATAAGTAATTTAAGTACTGGTGTAATTACAACTTATGCTTTATATATTCTAATAGGTTTTATAATGTATATGTTAACACCTTCTCTAAATATGCAAGATGCTAATTTATTACTTTTAATATTTTTAGCTCTTTTAGCTACTATTAATCCTAAAAATTATGTATAAAGAAAAGATTAGATAAATTTTTGTAAACTTCTTTGATTATAATTATTTGTCCTTTTCTTTTAGTTATTTGCTTACCTTTAAACCTATGTTTTATTAGTGTTTTATGCTGATTCAAAGTTAATTTAAACTATAACTATATTCGTTTGACATCTTGTGTCATATAATCCTTTTAAACATATAGTATTTGTATATATTATTATAAAAAAAAAATATGAGAGCATTTAAAAGTTATCCTTTTTTAAAATTAGTTAATTCTTACGTAATCGATGCTCCTGTTCCATCTAATTTAAATTATTTATGAAATTTCGGTTCTTTATTAGGTTTTTGTTTAGTTATACAAATAGTTACAGGTGTAACTTTAGCTATGCACTATAACCCTAGTGTATTAGAAGCTTTCAATTCTGTAGAACATATAATGCGTGATGTTAATAATGGTTGATTAGTACGTTACTTACATAGTAACACAGCTTCAGCTTTCTTTTTTTTAGTGTATTTACATATGGGTAGAGGTTTATATTATGGATCTTACAGAAGCCCTAGAGCATTAACATGAACTATAGGTACAATTATATTCTTATTAATGATTGTTACTGGTTTCTTGGGTTATGTTCTTCCCTATAGTCAAACATCTTTATGAGGTGCTACTGTTATTACTAATCTTATGAGTGCTATACCATGAATAGGACAAGATTTAGTTGAATTTATTTGAGGTGGATTTAGTGTTAACAATGCTACTTTAAATAGATTCTTTTCTTTACATTTTGTATTACCTTTTGTTTTAGCTGCTTTAGCATTAATGCATTTAATAGCACTTCATGATACTGCTGGGGCAAATAATCCTTTAGGTATCTCAGGTAATTATGACAGAATATCTTTTGCTCCTTATTACTTATTTAAAGATTTAATAACTATATTTCTTTTTATACTTGTATTAAGTACATTTGTATTTTTAATGCCTAATGCTTTAGGAGATAGTGATAATTATGTTATGGGTAATCCTATGCAAACTCCTTCTTCTATAGTTCCTGAGTGATATTTATTACCTTTTTATGCTATTTTGAGATCTATACCTAATAAATTATTAGGTGTTATTGCTATGCTTGCTGCTATTTTAATACTATTAGCTATGCCATTTACCGATTTAGGTAGATCTAGAGGTATACAATTTAGACCTTTAAGTAAAATAGCTTTTTATACATTTGTAGCTAATTTCCTTATACTAATGGTATTAGGTGCTAAACATGTAGAATCTCCTTATATAGAATTAGGGCAAGTTACTACTGTAATTTATTTTAGTTACTTTTTAATACTAGTTCCTTTTATTAGCTTATTAGAAAATAGCTTAGTTGAATTAGCTGGTTTTGATAATACAAAAAAACATTAAGTTAAATATTAATATTTAATATTATGAAATAAATATTAAAGGAATATATATTATAAAATATATATTTCTTAGTTTTATTCATAAAAGAAGGTTCCCTTATTGGTACAAAGGGTTGATACATATTATTATATTTTGTATTTAGATTAGAGGTTCAAATCCTTTTCTTCTTTGTGTAATTAAATATTTATTAATTATAATAAAAATATATGCAGTTAATCTGTTTAAACTATAAAAAGTTTGGTTTAATTTAAATAATACCTACCTATCAGTATAATAATAAATAGACATTTAGGGTTATAAAAAAAAATAATTTTTTTGTCAAGTCATATTAAATCTACAAGTCATATTAAATCTACAAGTCATATTAAACCTAATTCGATGTACTTTGAAAAGCCTTATCAATTAGATAACAAATCTAAAAAGACTAATTTATCAAACCTTTCTGTTTCAAAAGCAAATATATCTTTATGAACAGAAAGATGATTTTTATCTTCAAATGCTAAAGATATAGGAGCATTATATCTTATGTTCGCATTATTCTCTGGGTTATTAGGTACAGCTTTTTCTGTATTAATAAGATTAGAATTAAGTGGACCTGGTGTTCAATATATTGCAGATAATCAATTATATAATAGTATTATTACTGCTCACGCTATTTTAATGATATTCTTTATGGTTATGCCAGCTTTAATAGGAGGTTTTGGTAATTTCTTATTACCATTACTAGTAGGAGGTCCAGATATGGCAAAGACAAATCACCTCCTTGGTAAAAAACAACATAAAATAAATCGTCTCAATTTAAGTATAAACCCTTCAATAAATGCGTATTTAGCTGGTTTATTTGAAGGGAATGGTCATATTTGAATGCAAAAAAGTGATAGAGTGTCTAGAAAAAGGCATAATCCTAGGTTTTGTATAACTTTTCATTTTAAAGATGCGCCGTTAGCTATTAAACTTATTAATATGTTAGAATATGGTTCCATAGCATATAGACCCAAAAATAATGCTTGTGTATTAATAGTTTCAGAAGTAAAAGGATTAGTTAAAATAATTAATTTAATTAACGGTGAACTTAGAACACCTAAAATAAATGAAGTTTATCATCTAATAGATTGATTAAATAAAAACCATAGTTTAAATATAGGAAAACTACCAATTAAACTAGGAGATTTAAATAAAGATAGTTGATTAGCAGGGTTTATAGATGCAGATGGTAGTTTTTCTATACAACATACTAAGATAGAAAATGGAGCATTAAAAAATAAAATCTCTTGTAGACTAAGAATTGAACAGAGAATGTTAGATCCTATAACTAATGTTAGTTATAATGCTATACTTTTAGATATATCTAAATTTTTAGGTTGTAGTCTTTTAACAAGAAAACAATCAGCTACAGGTAGAGAGTACTATATTCTTATAGCTTCTAGTAAAAAGTCTTTATCTACTATTATTACTTATTTAAATGCTTTTCCTTTATTATCTTCTAAAGTTTTAGATTACAAAGATTGGGCTTTAGCAGCAAAATTAATTATAAAAGATTTGCATTTAAGTGTTGAAAGCAAAACTAGTATAGATTTATTAAAAAATAATATGAATAGAAATAGATCATATTTTAATTGAGACCATTTAAATAAATTTTAAGTTGTTTTTTACCTAAATAAGGGAATGCCGTTAAAAAATGTGAATTTTTTAATTATTACTACGCTATATGCATAGAATCTCTCGAATTTGGAATTAATTTTCCAGTTAACAGATACATAGACACCTAATTGGAGTTATATACTTCTAAAGTTGTATTTTCAACTGAATTAGTCGTAACACTTATGTATACATGGGGGGAATGTGCAGGGAACCAAAGTAATTTATTTAAGTTAGATTATGAGTAGGATCCTCAGAGACTACATGCGAAGCTCCGTTATAATATATATATATTATGGGTGAAGACATAGTCCATTAGAGTAAGAAATTACTTTATGTATGTGTAATAAATTTATTTATTACGTACACAAAATGATTATCCCATAAAATTTATCAGAAGAAGAAGGAATATTTGTTATATATATTTTATTTTTACTTTTATTTGCTACTATATTTTATTTGTTGCTTTTGTATTTACTTTATTTGTATACAAATCTGGATTTGTATACAGATTTGTATACAAATCTTTACTTTAGATTTATTATCTCTAGATATGGATACAAATATTTTTAACATGAGTCCTTCAGGATCAGGTGGAGGCAGTAGTTCAGGTGGAACTAATAACCCAGGCGGAGGTAATAATCCAGGGGGAGGTAATAATCCAGGTGGATGAAATCCATTTCATTATGTACCAGGAGTAAGGGAAGATGGAAGCTTTTATTCTACGGATAGCCCATCACCCTCTTTAGTACTTCAAAATTACAACCCTGCAGGTGATGTACCTGTAAAAAGTGATAAAGAATTAGGTGTCCTTATAGATTTTAGATATCATCATGGAGTTAGAGCTATGGGTTATAGAAATTGAAGAATCTCAAATGTTTTTCCTAGTGGTAGTATGGTGGATAAAATAGCTAAAGAAAGACTTTTTGCTCACATTTATGATCATAGGTCAGAATTACCTAGTGCATACGCACAGATGGATATATTAGGTGGGAGACCTAAATGAGAAGAAGTGAAAATTACTTCTTATTTAATTACTTCTTTAAACTATAGCAATAACTAACTACATATAAAACAAAGATTCCCTAGATTAAATAATATAAGTTTTTGATTACTATTACCTAGTTTATTCTTATTTTTATTTGCTAGTGTTATAGAAAACGGTGCAGGTACAGGTTGAACTCTTAAAGGAAACAGGGAGTTTTTTTATGGCGACATAAAAAAAAGTAAATTCTTCTCGATGCGTGAACCTCTTCTAGTAAATACTAAATTATTTAGTATATTACACGTAGTACACTACTCATGTCTAGTTATAATTAATACAAATTTAAGTAGCACGTATGTAAAAATGTGTACGTCATGGAGACAATGCGCCTGACTAGTAAACAAACGTTTATTTACTAGTCATCAGAGACTTAACGAAGAACATCTTAATGGTAACCATATAAATCAAGATTCGTTTGAACAATGATTAGTAGGGTTTACTGATGGAGATGGTAACTTTCATATTTCACATCAAGGAACTGGTATATCTACTAAATGAACCCTAGGTTATAAATTAACTCAATCTGCATATAATTTAAGAATTTTAAATTATATAAAAAAAGAGTTAAAAGTAGGTTCTATAACAAAAGATGGTACCAAAGTACAATACTCTATTAGAGATAGAAAGGTTATAGAAACAATTTTAATACCTATTTTTGATAAATATCCTCTTTTAACAACTAAACATTATGATTATGTAAAATTAAAAAAAGCATTAGCCATTTTAAATAACATATCTATGACTAAAGAAGAGAAAAATTCAAAACTTTTAGCTATTAAAGATACTAAACCTAATAAAGATTACTTGTCTCCTGCTTGAAACAATGCAAATTTACCATTAACTAATGTAGATTCAATTAACAACGTGATGACTAAAAGTTGATTAGTTGGTTTTATTGAAGCAGAAGGTAGTTTTTATTTAACTAATAAAACTCCAACTAGAATAGCACATGGTTTTGGTTTAACACAAAAATTAGATAAAATAGTATTAGAGGGAATAGGTATTTTATTACACATAAAAAATCCCGTCAAATATAAAGAAATATATAATCACTATATATTAGACACTACCAATTCTAGAGCAATCGAAAATATCATAGCTTTCTTTAAAAACACAATGAGAGGAGTAAAATCTTTGGAATATAGAATATGAGCTAGATCTTATACTAAAGATAAAGGTAATTATCTTAAATTGTCTAAGATAAGGGATATTATAAGAGAATTGCGAAAAAATCAGTTATAAACTAACTGAGCTTCAATACCATTAAGATGAAGGTATAGTCCGAACAGTATAGAGATATACTGCGTGTAACGATAGTTTTAGTATTGGTTAATACATTTATTTATTTAAAGTATAAAAACCCTAAAATGAGGTTACCAACATAATTGTTATCCTCCTTTAAGTGGTATACAAAGTCATAGTGGACCTAGTGTAGATTTAGCTATATTTGCTTTACATTTATCTGGTATAAGTAGTTTATTAGGTGCAATAAACTTTATAACAACTATACTTAATATGAGAAGTCCTGGTATAAAATTACATAAATTAGCCTTATTTGGTTGAGCTGTAGTAATTACAGCTGTATTATTATTACTATCATTACCTGTTTTAGCCGGTGCAATTACAATGGTATTAACAGATAGAAATTTTAATACTTCTTTCTTTGAAGCAGCAGGTGGTGGTGACCCTATATTATACCAACATCTTTTCTGATTCTTTGGACATCCAGAAGTTTATATTCTTGTTATTCCAGGGTTTGGTATTATTAGTACAGTAATATCTGCTAGTTCAAATAAGTCCGTTTTTGGATATTTAGGTATGGTTTATGCTATGATGTCTATAGGTGTATTAGGATTTGTTGTTTGAAGTCATCATATGTACACAGTTGGTCTAGATGTAGATA
>Ga0209488_10004702_pt1 | contig 10597 bp, 14 predicted proteins | sample Rivendell_Oct201_8_FD_188349 | JGI IMG/M metagenome (GOLD analysis project Ga0209488, IMG submission 188349) | Vadose zone soil microbial communities from the Eel River Critical Zone Observatory, Northern California, USA -... | ecosystem: Environmental > Terrestrial > Soil > Vadose zone >... | reverse complement strand
GACGACGAAGACGACACCGCTCGAGCTCGCACGACTGTTTCTCAAGGCCGGCGTCAACCCCAATACTCAGTTGAACATGCACCGGCCCGGGCGCGGCGGCAATTCCGGTCGCTACGCCGACGAGATCATAACCACCGGCGCCACGCCCATGTTGCGCGCCGCGGGATCACAAGACAGCGAGGCCGTTCGGCTGTTACTGGAATACGGAGGGCGTGTCGACGTGCCCAACGTGATGGGCGTGACGCCGCTGATGGCCGCCGCGGGGTTCGGCATGGAACCCAGCCCGCGCTTCAATCCCAGTGCCAAGGACGCGCAGGATCGGTCGATCGCGACGCTTGAAATACTGCGGGCGGCCGGCGCCGACGTGAATGCGCGGATCACCGACGTCACGAGCAGGACCGCGCGCTGGGGGCGTGGCAGCCTTCTGTCGGAGCGGGGCGGGCAGAGCGCGTTATTCGGTGCGGTGCAATGGGCCTGGCCCCGTGTGGTCCAGTATCTGATCGATCACGGCGCGGAAGTGGCCATCGTGGACGACCGCCGCGTGTCGCCGCTCGACGCGGCTTTGGGACGGGCCGGAACCGCCGACAATCGGCCTTCCCCCGCGGTCGCCAAGATACTCCAGACGGCCATGGACCAGTAGGCTGTAGGGTTAGGTAGTTGATAACAAGCTCGGTCTTATTCGACTGCACGACCGGCAAGTCGGCAGGCGTGGGGCGCCTGATCATTCGATCATTTGGTTGGCGCGCGCGAGCACGGTTCGCGGAATGTTGAGGCCGAGGGCCTTGGCGGTTTTCATGTTGATCACGAGTTCATTCGTCGGTTGCTCGATCGGCAGACCGGCGGGCTTAGCGCCCTTCAAAATCTTATCAACGAAGGCAGCCGCTCGACGCCAACTTTCGCGTAGATCAACGCCATAGCTCAACAAACCACTAGCCTCGACAAACTCGCGGTAAGGGTAGAGTGCCGGCAGCCGCGCTTCTGCCACCAGCGTCACAATCTTTCGGCGCTCGCTGACAAACAGTCCGTCCGGAGGCACGACCACCAATTCGACATGCTCGCGGACAAACGTTTGGAACGCGGCGTCAAGATTGCTCGGCCCGTGTGCTTCGCTCGTTACAAGCTTGAGCCCGAGCGCGCCGGTAGCGGCTTCGAGGTTTTGCCGGTGGACCGTGTTCGACTGATTGCCGCCATGCACCAGCATGCCGATCTTCTTCGCGCCAGGCAGCATCTCTAGCGCAAGTTCCATCTGCTTTGCGGCCAAATTGTCGGATGTTACCAATATGCCGGTCACTTGGCCCCCGGGCTGCGCAAGACTTGCTGCCAGGCCAAAGCTCACTGGATCGGTCAATGAAGCGCCGACAATAGGGATTGTTCCTGTTGTCCGCGTCGCATCGAGGATGCCGACCGTAGTGCCCGTCACGATGACGTCGGACTTAATCCGCACCAACTCCTGGAAAAGTGCCGGAAGTCGCGCCAATTCGCCATCGGCGTATCGATCCTCGATTATGTAATCCCGGCCTTGGACGTACCCGAACTCTTGCATTCCATGCGGAAATCCACTGCGGCGCGGTTCCGTAGCTGACTTCGAGCCTAAGAGAAGGAGACCGATCACCGCGCGCTTCGTGGGAGACTGGGCGATTGTCGGCAAGCTCGGTAGCGTCGCTGCCGCGCTGCCGAGAAGCTGATGAAATTGCGGCGCTTCACTACTTCGTCCCTTCCGTGCTTCTGAAAGGATAGCACATCGCAGTGCTGCGCAATACCGCTGCACGGCGGGATTTCAATCCAACTTTGTCTCAGATGGGTCATTGGATGAAAGGCTCAAACTGAGCAAATCTTGACCGCAGCACCTCAGAAAGCGGACCATTTGCTGTGCTGCACAAGATCTGACATGAAACTTCCTCACCGGAGACAATTTCTGCATCTGGCCGCGGGTGCTTGTGCGGCGCCGGCACTCTCGCGGTTCGCGCGGGCGCAAACCTATCCGTCGCGGCTTATTGTATCTCGATATTGGCCGCGCGGATCACTTTGGCCCATTTCTCGGTTTCGTCCGCAATGAACTTCCCGAAGTCGGAAGGTGAGCCGACAAGCGCCGTGCCACCCAATTCGGCGAACCGCGCCTTGATCTTGGGATCAGCGAGGGCGGTGTTGATCTCCTTGTTGAGCTTGTCAACGAGCCCGGGTGCCGAGGTGCACGCAGATTCCGTGATGCAACAGCTGGCGCCGCCCGAGGTCGAGCTGAAAGTCACCGAACCTGACCTGATCGTCGCTCATCGGTCTTTGCCGTAAAGCGCGTGTTTAGAACAATTAAGGTCCATTTAGGTTCTGAATGCGGGACCTTAAGAGCCTGCCGCTGTACGGTCCAGTGTGTCTTGCGAGGGCGTTGCCGTTCGACAACCAGAACGATGGGAGAGCGGCCGATCGGGGCGCATCGATATTCCATGAATTCCGATAGGCGAACGCTTACTGGCGCGATGACCGCTTTGGGTCATCGGCTGAAATGCTATCTGGGCCGGCGTGTTCTTGGGCGCGCCGACGCCTTGCCAGCCGCTCGCTTCGTAGCCGGGCACGAACTCTCCCAGGGTCGGGATATCTGGCAGTGCGGCCGAGCGCGTCGCTGTAGTCACCGCCAGGGCGCGCAACTTACCGGTCCTCACGTACTCAATCGAAGAGATCATGTTATCGAACATGACCTGAACCTGCCCGGCAAGCAGATCGGTGAGCGCGGGTCCCGACCCGCGATAAGGCACGTGAAGCATGTTGACCCCGGTCATCATCTTGAACAGTTCACCCGCCAAATGGGTATCGCTCCCGACGCCGGCCGACGCCATGTTTATCTTGCCCGGATTGGCCTTGGCGTAGGCCATGAGCTCGGGAACGGTCTTGACCGGAAAAGATGGATTGCTCGTGATTGCGAGCGGGGAGCGTATCAGACTCGCAACCGGCGCGACGTCGCGAACAAAAACGAAATTGAGCTTATCGTAGAGCGTTGCGTTGATTGCGGCCGATGGACTGAACAGGAGGAGCGTATAGCCGTCAGGCGCAGCGCGCACGACCGCCTCATGCGCGAAATTGCCGGCGGCGCCTTGTCGATTTTCAACGACTGTTGCAGTTTCGGCGCAATCGCGCCTACCACGCTCGCGGCGACCTGGTCCTGCAGATCGAAGATGTCATCGAGCGATCGGCCGTAAACACCACATCGACATCCATGGTGGGCGCCTTTAGGCAGACCTCGATGTCGTCGGGACGTAACACCAGCCACCAGTAGCGCGGCATGTGACAGGACTTCGGTAGACCGCGAAAATCGAAACGAATGACAAAACCTTGCGCGGGAATCTCCGCAGGATCAATCTGTCGCCGGATTCCCCAGACAAGCATTCCTGGATCGAGATCATCGGGACCGATCAGCCCCTGTCCCCAACGCTGGCCCCAGACGCTCAATAATTCGATGATCGGGCGGAAATCCTCGCCGGCCGGCGTCAGTCGATAGAGGTGACCTTTGCCCTTGGGTTTCGCTTCGATGAGGATCACGCCAGCGTCTCGCCGCCTTCACCAAGGTGTGGCTCGGCTATGTCGGCCTGACCGCAGCGCTCGAAAGCGGTAAAATCTCCCTGCAAGGGTCGCCGCGGGCAATCACGACGGGACGCCGCTTGCTCGCGCTTCCCGACGAGCCGAAGCTCAAGAGCTTCAGATTCTCAAGCTTCCAGTCCTCCAGCGGTGTTGCTGCACAACAATAGTTTACCAAGATATCTCTTTCACAATTGAGACAGCCATGGAGAATGAACATGCGTGCATCAATGGTCCACACGATGAGGCATTCGGTCCCGGCCGCCAGACGACTAGCCCGTCGCCGCGCTCTCTTGCTCCGTGCTAATCTACCTGCCCGACCTAATAGCGACTCGTTCGGAGTGGAGGCCAGTCATGAGGCGGCGCGAATTTATCGGCATGGTTGGCGGCGCAGCGGCGTGGCCGATCGCAGCGCGCGCGCAGCAGCAGGGCGACCGCGTGCGGCGCATCGGCGCGCTCATGCCCATCGACGAAAACGATCCCGTGGCGAAGACTTGGCTCTCTGTCTTCACTCAAACGCTTGCGGATTTGGGTTGGACCGATGGCCGCAACATGCGGATCGACCTTCGGTGGGCCGGCGGTGACAGTAATCGGATACGAGCGCTCGCGCAGGAGTTGGTCGGCCTGCAACCCGACATTATCCTGACAGTCGGGATGGGGGCGACCCTTGCCCTGCAGCGGGAGACGCGGACGATCCCGATCGTCTTTGCGTACGTGAGCGATCCCGTCGCCAGCGGCATCGTCGCACGGCTCGACCGCCCGAGTGGGAACATCACCGGCTTCGCCACCAACGAAGCCTCGCTGCTGGCAGGCAAGTGGCTTGAGCTGCTCTCGGAGATCGCGCCGGGGCTCAAGCGGGCCGCAATCATGTTCAATCCCGACGCGGCCACCGCATCGCTTGATGTGCCCTCATTTGAGGCAGCGGCCCGGTCGCTCAAGGTCATGCCAATCACTGCGCCTGTTCGGAGCGACGGAGAGATCGAAACGGCCATCGTCGCCCTGGGGCGCGAGCCGGGAGGCGGCCTTGTCGTCATGTCGGATGCAGTCACGTTCGTGCATCGCGCACCAATCATAGTGGCGGCGGCCCGAAACAACGTACCGGCGGTCTATTCGGCACCTTTCTTTGCTAGAGATGGCGGTTTGCTCTCCTACCGATTCGATCCGTTAGACATCTGGCGTCGTGCCGCCGCTTATGTCGATCGCATTCTGCGCGACGCGAGGCCCGCGGACCTGCCCGTTCAGTTTCCGACAAAATTCGAGATGGTCGTGAACCTCAAGACCGCCAGGGCGCTCGGCCTTGCCGTACCCGCATCGATTCTGCTGCGCGCCGACGAGGTGATCGAATAGCACGCCAAACGGCGCAAGTGCATTGCAGCATCCAGACACTGCGCTCGTCTGCAACGGGTCATGGGCTGAAATGCTCAAGGCGAGGATTACTTTTCCGGTGTTCGTCCGATAGCTTCCGTGAACTGGAGCGTGCCGGGTCGGAAGCCTTGGGCCATAAGCAGACGATCCAAGCGCCTTTCGCCCGCGGTAAATCTACTGTAGCCTGATAGGTGGGCTGCCGAGGGAAGTGCCGAAATCCCGATCGTTGCAAACGCAGCCAACATGCTATCGGCGGGCTTTTCGTGAATCCCTTTTCCGAATTTGATGATGTCGCGAGCGCATTGCGTTATCGCGATGAGAGCACAACATGCAACTTCCCCCCCGTAGGCAATTCCTGCGTCTCGCCGCTGGCGCAGCCGCGCTGCCGGCGCTGCCGCAGATTGCGCGGGCACAGGCTTATCCGTCCCGCCCAATCACGATCATTGCTCCGTTCCCTCCGGGTGGCGGATCGGATGCCATCGGGCGCATCATCGCCGAACGGATGCGGGCAACGCTCGGCCAGCCGGTCATTATCGAAAATGTCGTGGGCGCGAATGGCAGCATTGGCAGCGGTCGGGTCACCCGTGCTGCGGCCGATGGCTACACCCTCGTCCTTGCCAACTGGAACACACATGTCGCGAACGGCGCCGTCTACCAGCTGCAATACGACCTGATGGCGGACTTCGAACCGGTCGCTCTCGTCGCAAGCAATCCGTATCTGGTCGTAACAAGGAAATCGATGCCGGCGAATGCCTTGAGGGATCTCATTGATTGGCTTAAGGCGAACTCAGGCAAGGCGACCATGGGCACCGCCGGCATTGGTAGTCCGGGGCACGTTGGCGGCGTTTTCTTCCAGAACACCACTGATACCCGATTTCAGTTTGTGCCCTATCGCGGTGACGGCCCGGCAATGCAGGATTTGGTTGGGGGGCAGACAGATATGATGATCTCCTCCCCGACAGCTGCCGTGGCGCAGGTCCGGTCCGGCAACATCAAAGCCTATGCCGTGACCGCCAAGAGCCGCTTGCCCGCAGCGCCCGATATTCCGACGGTGGATGAAGCGGGATTGCCCGGGTTCTACTTGTCGAACTGGTATGCCCTCTTTGGGCCCAAGGGCACGCCGAAAATCATAGTCAACAGGCTCAACGCCGCCGTTGTCGATGCCTTGGCCGACTCAGTTGTGCGTTCTCGGCTCTCCGATCAAGGGCAGGAGATTCCAACGAGCGAACAGCAGACCCCGGATGCTCTAGCCATCTATCAAAAGGCCGAAATCGAGAAATGGTGGCCCATCATCAAGGCGGCGAACATCAAGGGAGAATGAAAATTCGTTTGCATTGCACGCTTGGCAATCCAGCTATGTCCGAGATGGGTCAGATTCGGAAAGACTCAAAGTGAGCAAAACGAGTCCGCAGCACATCAGTAAAGCGGACGAAATGTTGCCGCGTTTCGACGTTTTGGGCCAAAAGCGACCGTGAGTAGGTGCAGCAAGGCTTCAACAAAGTGTTCGACAAGAAATCGCCTTTCTGAGTGAAGCACGTCACCAGCCATCGCATTGCAGCGGGGATTATTTCCGCATTGGGCAAGGGAGATAATCCAATCCCTGCCAGTATCAAATCAGGGGGCGATTACATGAGACGACGCCAGTTCATCACCCTTCTTGGCGGCGCGGCAGTCGCATCGCCGCTTGTGGCGCGTGCGCAGCAGGCGATGCCTGTGATCGGGTTTCTTGGCGTTGAAGCGCCAAACGTATTTGCAGAACGCGTCCGTGCCTTCCGCTAAGGCCTGAGCGAAATGGGATACGTCGAAGGCCGCAACGTGGCAATCGCGTTCCAATGGGCCGGCGGCAATTACGATCTACTGCCGACATTGGCGGACGAATTTGTTCGCCAGCGGGTGTCTGTGCTGGTTGCTGTCGGCACCTTGCGGGCGGCACGCGCGGCCAAGTCAAACTAGATGGACCGTGCTGTTCGTATCGTCACCTAGCCGTGGCATGTTGACGCAGATGCTTCGGAAAGAGAATGTACTTTAGAAGGATACTTAATAAGAGATCGAGCTTAAAAACATCAAAAGTGAGCCCTGGCACGAGGTGAAAGTGTGTCAGGCTCACAAGTTGGGGTTCGTAGAAACAGCTCCCTTTGGGAGGACTACCACCACTTAGCATCCTCACTTTTGCCTTGTCCATTATCCGCAGGTGTCGGTGCAGTAGCCGTTACAGGAACTTCTGGGACAGGTTTATCTACCGGCGTAACCTGCATGGGATCGTCAGGCAGCTTTACACCATGCTCGTTTTCAAACGCCGTACGTTGGGCTTTTTCAGCTGCTTCTTTCGCGACCGATTGACTCCGCCCCTCTCGCTCCTCGGCCGCGCCGATGGGGTCATCGAGTAAGAGAGCTCATCGCTCATCGCGCTTCACGATTTGGTGCAATCGTCCGCAGCGTTCCGCGTTGTGGAAACCGTCGAGCCGCAAATTTCAATACTTAAGTCCCGGTATCACCGACACTTCCGGCTGATTTACACGTGTCGTTGCCATCAACAGGATTCGCAGCGACGCGCCGAGTATGAGTGACGCGGAAGGGGAAGAAGTGATGATTGACCTCCAGGAAGCTGGCCGTGCCGCAGCGGTCGTTGCATTGAGCGCCGGCATCTTGTTCTGCATAATTTTCCTGGCGTTCTGAATACCTGCACTCGTCAGGTGCGGCACGCCGCCGAGAGACTGTCGCTACGATGCTCGCGTGGCGCTTCGTTCTGATCCGCGCACGGCCGTGCAGCCCTGCTGAGGGGCAGAAGACAAACTGGTCCGCGGCACAGTCGCTCGCCAGCCGCGCCGTGTCAGTATTGCGCGAGCCAACTGCCCCCGCATATATGCCCAGAGGATTAACCACGCACTCTCACGTACCGGAGAATTCCCTTGCCCGAATGCTGCTCATAAACGAGAGCGTGCCAACGGGTACCGTTGTAAGGTTCGTGCCGTCAGGCACGAACACGAGCATTCGGGCGCCGCGCCTGCGCGCGCACGGGACGGTACGATCTCCAGCGGCGGGAATTAACTTGGTTATGCTGCCGTCCGCTTTGGCCTGACGGCAAGCAGATCCGCAAACCAAATTGGCAAGCCCAATGGTCAGAAAGCGAATGTCGGCAACATCGGGGGGACGGAACACAAGGTCACAGCGGCGCGTCGGGATTGACTATCGTGCGCCACATGTGGCTCGCGGGTGTGTTGTCGTGGCCGAGGCCTTCCCTGGGCTGCTTGAAGTGGCGGCCGATGATGTCAGTGAACTCGTCGACCGAGATTTCGACGTTCGGATCGAACGCATAGAAGTCGTTCGTGGTCACGAGCCGTGCGTCCATATACCACTTATGGTTTCGCGCGTAGTCGTAGGCCGCCCTGATGTGAGGTGCCGGCACGTAATCGACGCCGAACAGCCCGTAGTAAACTTCCGGATATTCGTAACCGACCGACGGGTCGGGATAGAATCGAAGTGCTTGATGATATTTGACTGCAAACGCCACACGCTCCGACACATAGGGTTCGATGAGCTGGGCGCCCCAATAGCCATGATCGGCCCGCATGAGATACTGGCCGGCATCGTGCAGAAGGCAGGCCAGGACAATCTCTTCCGACGCGCCGTTTTTCATGGCGAGCCGCGCGCTCTGCAGTAGGTGGGCCGCCGGCTCGAAACGACGCCTGAAAAAGTCGACCAGGGTCGGCTTCGCCGGCATTGGCACGAGTCGGGAAACCTTGCTGCCGGTTCCATTGGGATCCGGATTGCGCATATCGAATTCATGCACCATCAGCTTGCCGACGCCGCGCCGATACCCGCGCTTGTCGACAATCGCTTCCAACTCGGAAACGGTGTAATCGCCCTTATTCCGTCGCACGGTGACTGCCGCATCGAGCTCCTTCGACATGTGGTCTTCGAGCGCATCCGCCCGCGCCTCGTGATCCAAGCGCTTGATCGAAGCTTCTCCACCGAGAATGGCTGCGAGGCCCATTTTGTTGAAGTTCATAGCCAACTCCGTTGGACGGCATTGTCCATGTCAGACAAGCTCAGGACGAAAATTAATGTGGTTCACAAGCAGTTGAACGGGATTGGGAGCGCGCGGACGGATGAACAAGCTAATGGATTTCCGATGGTCGCGTTCGACCGAATTGAATCGGGTTAGGTGCGATGCTCTGGGCAATGCTGTCGTAGATTGCCAGGGCATCCAGAACGTGTCCTTCGTGACAGACGATCCGCGCGTGCAACATTGTGAGCATTGCGTCGCGTAATTTTTCTGCAGACACGATGCTTTTGCTTTCCCGGTCCTCGATCAGCATGAGGATCTGCATATCACGTGCGGCACATCCCCGCATGAATGAGCCGGCAGTAGCCGTCGTGGTCAAAGTAACCACAATGACCGCCGCGAGCGACCATCGGATACGATGCTGAATTGGAGTTTTCGGCATGGTGGCTCTTCCTATTTGCGAACGCATTTTGGGCATGGCCGGCTGAGCCATCCATGCTCAGCTGGCCAGAAATCCGACATGGACTTAGTTGTCGCCGGTCCCGAACGGTAAATTTCCGGTTGCGTGCTGGAAATACGACGGCTCAGGAATCCGCTGACTCTTCTGGGCTTTCGTTTTGGGAGTCGTAGTAAACTCCGAGGAGTACATTGCCTCGGAAGCCTGCTGGTTCTTCGGAGCCGCAATTGTTGCGGAAGCGGTGCTGAGAAGAATGGCCGCCGTGGTTGTCATGAAAGCGATCTTGGTGAACATGGTGTGTCTCCTGTTTGTGTTGCTGCTCCCACTGTCTTGGCGTTTGCAAGGAGACCCTAGTTCCTTTCCAACAGTACGAATGTGAGGTGCCTCACCTCGGAATACGAAATCCTTTTCGAGAAAAGGGCTGGATGCTGGCTGCAATTGTCATTTTGCAGATTGTACCTCGTTATTGCAGGTGCCGGCTCGCTTCAGTCGACCTTTCAACTACCGAGTAAGCAGGGTATCGCACTGCAACATTATTCCCCTGTGTTAGTCCGCTCTGGGTCAATAAGAGAAGTGCTCATGATGAGCATTTCTAGTCCGCTGTACCCTAAGAAAGCCGACCAAGGAATTGGGGCCAGTGTTTCGCCGGACGACTTGTCCCAAGGCGCTTTGGTCTGAAGCAGCCGGCGAAGTTGGTCGGTTGGCGACGAGGGCCGATCCAACAATGCGTGAAGTTTGGCGAACGCGCCGGGATCGACCGCGAAGTTTGGATAAGGTCATGGAACGCGTAAGGACGTGGCCGGAAGCTCGCCGGAGAGACGTGGTCGACGTGCTGGAGGTCATGGAACAATCCGGAACGGCGGTTTACATGCTGACCGACGACGAGCGTGCCGCGGTCCAGATCGGCCTGGATCAGGCGAACCGCGGCGAGTTCATTTCTGATTCCGAGATGGAGGCTTTCTGGCGGCGCAATCGCGCATGAAGCTTGCGATTCACGCCAACTGCGCAGGCCGACATCGCACATGTCTATGAAAATATCGCGGCGGACCATCCCGCAGCCGCGCGACGCGTCGCCCGGCTTTCACTTTGGCGATGGCAATCCCGGATTTCGCTCTCGGCGCGCCAATCCCTGCATCCGGGCTACGGCCGAATGTCTGGTAACAGTTGCGTTGCCGTCTTCAACGAGCGCGTGAATATCGCCGCGC
>Ga0209488_10004701_pt1 | contig 10598 bp, 8 predicted proteins | sample Rivendell_Oct201_8_FD_188349 | JGI IMG/M metagenome (GOLD analysis project Ga0209488, IMG submission 188349) | Vadose zone soil microbial communities from the Eel River Critical Zone Observatory, Northern California, USA -... | ecosystem: Environmental > Terrestrial > Soil > Vadose zone >... | reverse complement strand
CATGCGGGTTCGCGACATGGGGCTGGCGGTGCTCACCTCGGTGATCTGGGGCTTCGCCTTCGTGACCTACAAGTTCGGGCTGGAGAGCTTTTCGGCGCCGCAGCTCACCGCGCTTCGCTTCATGATCGCATGCCTGCCGGTCTTTTTCGTGCCGCGGCCCCGGCTGCCGTGGTCCGCGATCGTGCCGATCGGATTGACCCTGTTCGCGGGTCAATTCCTGCTGCTGTTTTTTGCCTTCGCGCTCGACATGCCGGCGGGGCTCGCCTCGGTGACGCAGCAGACGCAGGCTTTCTTCACGGTTCTGCTCGCCGCGGTCGTGTTGCACGAAATTCCCCGGCTGCGGCAATGCGTCGGCATGGCCGTCGCCTTTGCGGGCCTGGTGCTGATCGGACTGACGACCGGCGCCGACCTCAAGCCGGCGGCGCTCGGTCTGGCGCTCGCGGCGGCGCTGAGCTGGGCAATCGGAAACATCCTGGTGAAGCGCACCGCCGGCGTGCCGGTGTTTCCCCTGATGGCCTGGTGCAGCCTGGTGGCGCCGCTGCCGGTGTTGCTGCTGTCCTGGCTGGTCGATCCGCAGCCGTCGCTGATCGGCGCCGTGATGAATGCCTCGTGGCCGAGCATCGCAACCGCGCTCTATCTCGGCACGCTCGCCACCCCGATCGCCTACGGGATGTGGAGCCATCTGCTGCAGCGCTATCCGGCCTCGGTGGTGGCGCCGTTCGCGCTGCTATCGCCGGTGACCGGCATCCTGTCGTCGGCGCTGATCCTGGGCGAGGTATTCGGACCGCTGCGCTATGCCGGCATGGCGCTGATCCTCGCCGGCCTTGCGGTGATCGTGTGGCCCACGAGAAAAATCTCGTGACGCCGATCGGATTGAATCTTCTCTTGGAACGCGCCGACGAAAATTCGCGACCGACGGCAGGTCGGTTACTTGAACGAGACGCCGATCCGCTTGTCTTTCTGCCACGCGACGTTGCAGGGACGCCGTTTCTCCGCGAACACCAGTTCGAAGGCGGGCGGAAGCTGGACCGCGACGGAGACTTCGAGGCAGGCGCCGCCCTCGGAAATATCGAGCACGATGCAGTCCATCATCGAAAACGGGCGGTTGATGACGATCTTGCCCCGGTCGGCTACGGAGCGGCGGGGGTGCTTGCGCTTGGATTCCAGTAATTTTGCTTTGGCCTCGGCGGAATGATTGTCCGTGAGAAACGACACGCCGACGCGCTTGCCCATCTTCCAGGCCACCTTGCACGGCCGCTTGCCGGTCTCGCCGTGGATCAGCAGCTCAAAGGTGTCCGGAATGCCGGCCATGCTCCCGACATGAAGGCCGGCGCCCCCCTCCGAAATATCCATCAAGAAACAGGAAATCCCACGGAAGTTGCGACCAAAGAAGATGGTGGCCGTCTTATAGGTCGCAACACGCGCGTGCTTTCGCTTTTCTTCCATCGGCAACCCGTCGGGCCCATGATTCGCACCGCGAGTTTATCACCCGCGCGCTCGCTTCCGCCAAAGGATTTAACCTATATCCTGCAAGCAATTACACAATTTCGGCGCAAAAGGTTGTCGGCGCCTTAATGGGACCGATGCCCTAGGCCCGCACGCCCATCAGCTTGAGGCGCGGCAGCACCTCGTCGCAAAAATAGGGCAGTTCATCCGCGTAATTGACGAAGGAGATGCCGATGCCGCGCAGGCCCGCCCGGCTCAGCTCGGCAAGTTGTTGGGCAACCTCGTCGGGGTCCCCGACGACGGGCAGGCCGCCCATGCCGTTGGCGTATTGGGTGCGCTTGAGCGTGAAGTCCTCGGGGGAATGATTCTCCTTGGTGATGTTCTTCTTCGCCAGGATCAGGTCGACCGCCGACCAGTCGGCCTGCTCGACGGCGCAATATCGGTAGCGCTCTTCGGCGTCCTTGCGGGTCGGCCGGCAGGTGACGACGCCGACCGTATAGACGTCGATCTCGCGGCCGAATTTCTCCGCTTCCGCCTTCACGCCGCGGACCTTGTTCTCGGTCTCCGTGCGCGAGTGCCGCGACGCGTTGGTGAAGAAGGCCTCGCAATTGCGCAGCGCGAAGGCGCGGCCGACATCGGAGGCGCCGGCGTTCATCATCACGGGCCGTGTGCCCCCGAACGGCTTGGGCTTGGCGCGCACGCCCTTGAGGTTGAAGTATTTCCCCGCGAAGTCGAATTGCTCGCGGTCCGACCACGCCATCTTCATCACCTCGACCCATTCCTGCGCATAGTCGTAGCGCTCGTCGTGCTCGCGCTGCTGCACCCCGAACATGTCGAACTCGTCCTCGTTCCAACCGACCACGAGGTTGAGGCCGAAACGTCCCTCGCCGATGTGATCGGCGGTGACGAATTCCTTGGCCGCGATGATCGGGTTGAACAGCGGCGCATGGACGGTGCCGAACACCGTGATCCGCCTGGTCGATGCGAGCAGGCCGGACGCCCAGTTGACGGTTTCGAGCGTCGCGCCCTGGTAATCGGTGTCGCCCCCGTAGCCTTTCCAGCGCGCGATCGGCAGCAGGAAATCGAGCCCGGCATCGTCCGCCATCCGGGCGAGCCGCAGATTGTCCGGCCAGGTGCCGGACCAGCGCTCGGGCACGCGCGTGACGGCGCGTCCGGACGAGCAGTTGGCGCCGAACAGACCGATCTTGAGCGCATTGCCGTTATACATGCTCATGCGCTCGCGCATCGAGATCTGGGGAGCTAGCACGTCGGTCCTCGTGGGTCGGGGCGGCGGAGCGCGGGCGCGCTCGCAGGAGCGCGATTTTTCACCCCGCGCCCGGGGCCGTCAATGGAGGCGCGCCGCATGGACGCCTTGCGCTGGACAGACGCGGCCGGGCCCGGCAATCATCGGCGCATGAATGCCTCCTTGCGTGATCTGTTCTCGCCCGTTCGCGTCGGCCCCCACGAACTGCCCAACCGGATCGTCATGGCGCCGATGACGCGCAACCGTGCCGGCGCCGGCGAGGTCCCGACCGCCCTGATGGCGACCTATTACGCCCAGCGCGCGAGCGCCGGCCTGATCGTCAGCGAGGGCACCCAGATCACGCCGCAGGGGCAGGGCTATCCGGGCACGCCCGGCATCCATTCGGTCGAGCAGATCGCCGGCTGGACGCGCGTGACCGACGCGGTCCACGCGCGCGGGGGGCGGATCTTCTGCCAGCTCTGGCATGTCGGGCGGATCTCGCATCCGCTGCTGCAGCCGGGCGGGGCGCTGCCGGTCGCGCCCTCGGCGCTCGTGCCGGCCGGACAATTGTGGACCCAGGAGGGCATGCGGCCTTTCGTGACGCCGCGGGCGCTCGAGACGGCCGAGATAGCGGGTCTCGTCCAGGAATACCGGACGGCCGCCGCCAACGCCCGCCGCGCCGGCTTCGACGGGGTCGAGCTGCACGCCGCGAACGGCTATCTGATCGACCAGTTCCTGCGCGATTCGACCAACCGGCGGAGCGACCGCTATGGCGGCAGCATTGCCAATCGGGCGCGGCTGCTGATCGAGATCGCCGAGGCGCTCGCCGGTGAGCTCGGGCCGGCGCTCGTGGGCGTGCGGGTGTCGCCCACCAATCCGTTCAACGACATCGTGGATTCCGATCCGGCGGCGCTGTTCGGCCATGTGGCGGCGGCGCTCGATCGCCTGGACCTTGCCTATCTCCACGTCGTGGAGCCGGGCGATGCCGATCCGGCCGGGCCGGGGGCGCGGCCGGACGGACGCTTTTTCCGCGCGCGCTGGCGCGGGCCGCTGATTCTCAACAAGGGCTACGACCGGACCCGGGGCGACGCGGCGGTGTCCGATGGCGTGGCGGATCTGGTGTCGTTTGCGACGTTGTTCCTGGCCAACCCCGACCTGCCGGAGCGGCTGCGCCGCGCCGGCCCGTTCAATGCGCCGGACCGGCCGACCTTCTATGGCGGGGGCGAGCGCGGCTATACGGACTATCCGGCGCTGTCGTAAGTCCGGCGCGCACGGCCGCCGCGCATCGTCAGGGATTTTGCGGCGCCGTGCGGTTGAGCGGCGACGCGGTCTGGATGCGCCGCGCAAAGGCGTCGGGCTCCGATATTGTCGACCGGCGGCCGGTCGGACCGGAGCGGCCGGCGAGCACCTGCGCGGTCACGGCGCGGGCCGCATGACCGGCCCCGGCCACGAAACCCAACAGCGGCCCAAAGCTCCTGACCGCGCTCGCGCCGACAAAATGCAGGCCGCGCACGCTCGACTCGTAGCCACTCGAAAGCGCCGGCGATCCACCGTCGGTGAGGATCCGGCTCGCGAGCTCGCCGCGGATGAACCCGAGCCGGGCGATGTCGATCTTGTAGCCGGTCGCCAGCAGCACATGATCAAAGCCGCGCGATCCGCTGTCCAACTCGAGGATGATGCCGTCGCGGTCGGGGCGCGCACCGCGGATCCTGCGGCCGGCATCGATCCGCACGCCGGCGAGGCGCGGCTTCACCCAGGCGGCGGGGCGGGCCTGCAGGCTGAAGGCGTCGAGCCAGTCGCGCCAAAGAGGGGGCACGCGATGCAGCGCGTCGGGCGCCGCGTTGAGCCAGTTGAGCGGGAATGGGCCGACGCCCGAACGGCCCTGCCAGCGGATGGCGGCCCGACAGATCAGCTCGACCTCGGCGCCGGCCTCGGCCAGCAGGGCGGCGGACTCGCATGCGCTTTGGCCGCGGCCGACCACCGCGACCCTTTTGGTGCGAAAGCCGTCCAGGCTGGCATGGTCGGCGGTGTGGCTGACCAGATCGGCGGGAAGCCCGCGGAACGCCGCCGGCCGATAATCCTGCCTGGCGAGGCCGGTGGCGACGACGACATGGCGCGCATTAAGCACCTTGCCGTCCTCCAGGGTGAGCCAGAATCCGCGGCTCGCCGGCTCGATCTTCTCGACGGTGCGGGGATCGAGGTCCGGCAGCGCCATCCGCTGGTACCAAATGCCGTAGCGGACGAACTCCTCGCGCGGAAGCGGATCGGTCCGGTCGAGCCCGGTCATCGTCGCATAGGCGTCGAGCAGCAGGAAATTGTCGGGGTCGGCGATATGGCTCGCTTCCCAGGCGGAGCGCAGCTTCATGCCCTCGGGCATGTTGTGGCGCCAGAACGACATCGGCCGGCCGAACACCCGCGTGTCGACCATCGCGGAGCCCAGATGCGCGCCCAGCGACAGGCCGTAGGGACCGGCGCCGATGACGGCGACCTCGCAGGTATCGCTGAAAACCGTATTCACGCTCACGCCTCACCGGGCCGAACCGCGCTCGCGGGAGGAAGCGAGGTCCGCACGCTTTTCTCCTTTTACGGAACGCAGCGCGGGCCGCGAAGGCACGACCCGAATTAACATTAACCGGGGGGCGCGCCTTGCGCTCCGCCCCTCGGGACGGCGGCTGGACGGGTCCTAGACGGCGAGCCGGCCGGCCGGCGCGCCGGAAAACGGGGTGCCGTTCTGGCGCTGCTGGCGAAACACCAGCGCCCCGACCACCGCGAGGTTGAGCAGGTTGAAGGCGATGCCGGTCGCGAAGGCGGCCGTGTAGAAGCCGAAGTGATCGTACAAGATGCCGGCGAGCCAGCCGCCCGCCGCCATGCCGGAGCCGCTGCAGAACAGCAGGATGGGGATCCGCCAGCCGGCTTCGCGCGCCGGGAAGAACTCGCGGATGGCCAGCACATAGGCCGGGATGATGCCGCTGAAGCCCAGCCCGTAAAGCGCCGCGACCGTGAACAGCCCGATCTCGTCCTGGGTGAGCAGGAAGGCGATCATCGCCGCGGCCTGCACGGCCGAGCCGGCCAGCACGGTCAGCAACCCGCCGATCCGATCGGAGATCAGCCCCCAGAACTGGCGCGTCACGAAGGCGGTGCCGAGCACGACCGAGAGCATGGCGGCGCTGTGCGTGGGCGCGATGCCGAGATCGGTGCAGAAGGCCACCAGATGGCTTTGCGGCATGGCCATGGGCACGCAGCACATGAAGGCGGCGGCGGCCACCAGGGCGAACATCGTGTTGGGGCGCAAACCGAGGACAGCGGCCTTGTGGAGCGAGCCGGAGCCGGCGGGCGCCGTCACTGCCTCGGGCGGCGCGCGGAAGAAGAAGGCGGCCAGCGGCACCACGACCGCGATCTCCACCACCGCATAGGCCAGCATGCAGTTGCGCCACCCATAGGCCGCGATCGCGCGCTCGAAGATGGTCGGCCACACCGCGCCCGCGATGTAGGAGCCGCTCGAGATCAGCGCCAAGGCCGAGCCGCGCCGGCGATCGAACCATCGGCTCACATAGATGTAGAGCGGCGCGTTGAGCCCGGCATTGCCGAGCACGCCCATGAACAACCCATGTCCGACATAGAGCGGCAGGCCCGGGCCGAGGGTCGAGACCGCGAGCCCGACCGCGATCATGGCGGCGCCGAAAATGACCGTCCAACGGATGCCGAAGCGCACCGCCAGCGGTCCCATCGCGATGCCGCCGAGCCCCGAGCCGAGCCAGGCGAGCGCTCCCGCGAGCGCGGGAACCGACCTTTGGCCACCGGCGTCGGCCGCCACGGCCTTGAGGCCGACCGCGACGATCCACAACCCACCGAACGAGAACGCCAGGGTGATGAGCGCGACCGTCGCGACCACCCACGAATAGCGCGTCTCGATGCTGGCTTGATCCGCGCGCGGCGCGGTGAACAACGTCATGCGTGACCCGGGGTTCTGCCTGCCATGCCCGGCGCCGGCAAGCAGGACTTCCGAGGAGGTGTATTCGACGGCAACACGGATTATAACTCGGCCCGCGATTTGTCACGGTCCGATGTCCGTCGGGCCCCCTCGCAACCGCATCCCCTCCATGCGGACCGACATGAGGAGTCTTTGGCGATGGACGATGTGACGCGGAGCGCCGAGACGGTGCCGGCCGGTGCGCCGAAGGCGCCGCCACGGCTCGATTTCCAGGACCATCTCGCCGACCTGGAGGCGCGCGGGCTGCTGCTGCGGATCGATCATCCGGTCAACAAGGACACCGAGCTGCATCCGCTGGTGCGGCTGCAGTTCATCGGCGGCATCCCGGAAACCGAGCGGCGCGCCTTCATGTTCACCAACGTGGTCGACGGCGCGGGCAAGCGTTACGACATGCCGGTCGTGGTCGGGGCGATCGCGGCCTCGGCGGAGATCTACGCCCTCGGCATGGGCTGCGCCGTGGAGGAGATCGGCCAGGCCTGGCTCGACGCCATCAACCATCCCATTGCACCGGTGCGCACCTCGGCGGCGCGCTGCCAGGAGGTCGTGATCACCGGCGACGCGCTGCGCGGGCCCGACGGCGGGTTGAAGCGCCTGCCGGTGCCGGTGTCGACGCCGGGCTTCGACTCCGCGCCCTATCTCACGGCGACGCTATGCGTCACCAAGGATCCGGAGACCGGCGTGCAGAACATGGGCACCTACCGGGCGGCCCTCAAGGCGACCGATCGCCTGGTGGTGCGCATGGTGGCGCGCCAGGGCGGGGCCGGGGGCTACGTTCATTGGCTCAAACACAATGAGCGCAAGGAAAAGATGCCGATTGCGATCGTGGTCGGGGCGGCGCCGGTGGTGATGTTCACGGGCCCGCAAAAGCTCGCCATCGATCTCGACGAGATGGCGGTGGCGGGCGCGCTCGCGGGCGAGCCGATCCGCATGGTGCGATGCAAGACCGTCGACCTCGACGTGCCGGCCGATTGCGAGATCGTGATCGAAGGGCTTATCGATCCGGACCTGCTCGAGCCGGAAGCGCCCTTCGGGGAAAGCAACGGCTATGTGGCGCTCGAAGCCTTCAACATGCCGATGCAGGTGACCGCGATCACCCACAAGCGGGCGCCCGTCTTCTGCTCGATCATCAGCCAGGTGACGCCGAGCGAGTCGAGCCTGGTGAAGCGGGTCGCTTACGAGCCGCTCTGGCTGGCGCATCTCAAGCACAACCTGGCGATCCGCGGCGTCACCCGCGTGGTCATGCACGAGCCCTTGACCAACCTGCGGCCGGTGATCTTCGTGCAATACGCCGCCGGCACGCCGCGCACCGAGGTCTGGCGCGGCCTGCATGGGGCGGCCACGCTGATGCCCAATTGCGGCAAGGTCTGCATCGCGGTGAGCCAGGATATCGATCCCGCCAATACCGACGCGATCCTGTGGTCGATCGCCTACCGTTCCAACCCGGTCGAGGACGTGCATGTGGCGCCCTACCGCGGCGGCGTGCAGGGCTCGCAATATGGCAGCCGCGGGAGCGACTCGACCTTGCTGATCGATGCCACCGCCAAGGGACCGATGCCGCCGCTCGCGCTGCCCAAGAAGGAATTCATGGAGCGCGCCGAAGAATTATGGGCGGAGCTCAAGCTGCCGCCGATCACGCTCAAGTCGCCCTGGCACGGCTATACGCTCGGCGACTGGATCGAGCGCTGGGACGTCTATGCGGCGCGCGCCGTGAACGGCACCTGGGAAGAGACCGGCCGCGACACCCTCAAGCGCCAGCGCAGCGGCCTCAAGCCGGAGACCTCCGTGCGCAAGGTGGAAGGATGAGCGGGGGTGGCGCGGCGAGCCGCGGCCTTCTTCCCCCTCTCCCCGTAGGGGAGAGGGCTGGGGTGAGGGGCTCTCGGACTATCGATCGTGCGAGCTCCCCTCACCCGGATTCCTCGCTTCGCTCGGAATCCGACCTCTCCCCAACGGGGAGAGGTGAAGGAAGTGCGCGTCACGTGTCTCGACGACGTCATTGTTTTGGAAGTGCCCCGCAATGAAGCCGCCGCCTTTCGTCTATCATGATCCCACCACGGTCGCGGAAGCGGTCGATCTTCTGAGCCGGCTCGACAACGTGCTGCCGCTCGCGGGCGGCCAGTCGCTGATGCCGATGCTCAATTTCCGCGTGGTCGCGCCCGACCACCTGGTCGACCTCAACCGCATCGCGACGCTCGCCGGCATCGAGATCGCGGGCGGGGTCGGGTGTTTCGGCGCGATGACGCGCCAGCGCGATCTCGAATTCTCGCCCCATGTGGCCCAGGTCTTTCCGATCATCACGGAGGCGCTCGCGCATGTGGGCCATCGCCAGACCCGCAATCGCGGCACCTTTGGCGGATCGCTCTGCCATCTCGATCCCTCGGCCGAGCTTCTCAACATGACGGCGCTGCATGACGGCACGCTCACCGCCACGTCCAAGCGCGGCGAGCGCAAGATCGCGTCCTCCGAATGGGTGCAGGGCGTCATGACCAATGCCCTGGCGCCCGGCGAGATGCTCACCGGCATCGCGCTGCGCGCCTGGCCGGAGGCGCACGGCTTCGCCTTCGAGGAGTTCGCCCGCCGTCACGGCGATTTCGCGATCGCGGCGATCGGCTGCCTGGTCACCCTCGACGCCGCCGGCGCGATCGAGAAAGCCGCGCTCTGCGTCTCCGGGCTCGGTCCCGGCCCGGTGCGGCTCGCGTCTGCCGAGAAGCTGCTGGCCGGGCAAAAGCCCTCGCACGAGCTGTTTCGCGCCGCCGCCGTGGAGGCGGAGGCGCTCGAGGCCATGGACGACGCCTTCGTGACGGCGGCCTATCGCAAGCACCTGGCGCGCGTCTTGACCTATCGGGCGCTCGAGCGCGCCGTCGCGGGCCGCAGGCCCGCCCGCAGGTCCGCCGCATGAGCGACCGCCGCAAGATCAAGCTCACCGTCAACGGCCGGGACTATGAGCGCGAAACCGAAACCCGGACCACGCTGGTCGATTTCCTGCGTCACGAGCTCGATCTCACCGGCACCCATGTGGGCTGCGAGCACGGCGTGTGCGGCGCCTGCACGGTGCTGGTCGACGGCATCTCGGCGCGCGGCTGCCTGATGCTCGCCGTCCAGGCGGCTGGCCGGAAGATCACCACGGTCGAAGGGCTCGCCAACCCGGATGGTTCGCTCAACACGCTGCAACAGGCCTTCATGGACAATCACGGCCTGCAATGCGGCTTCTGCACGCCCGGCATGCTCACGACCCTGACCGAGTTCCTGGCCCACAATCCCGATCCGAGCGAAAGCGAGATCCGGGTGGCGATCTCCGGCAACCTCTGCCGCTGCACCGGCTATCAGTCGATCGTCGCGGCGGCCCTGCAGGCCGCCCGCGTGGTGCGCGAGGGCAGGTCCTGATGGGCGCCAAGTGGTTCGGCGCGAGCGTCCAGCGCAAGGAAGACCCGGCGCTGCTCACCGGCAAGGGGCGTTTCGTCGACGACATCAAGCTGCCGGGCATGCTGCACGTGATGGTGCTGCGCAGCCCGCATCCCCACGCCGCGATCCGCGGCATCGACAAGACGCGCGCCCTGGCGCTGCCCGGCGTGCATGCGGTCGTGACCCATGCGGACCTGCCGGAGAGCATGCGGCGGCAGACCGTGCCGCTGCTGGTGCCCAATCCGGCGATCAAGCAGGTCTACATGCCTTATTGCCTCGCCCGCGACGAGGTCTGCTTCGCCGGCGAGCCGATCGCGCTGGTGGTGGCGGAGAGCCGCTACGTCGCCGAGGACGCCGCCGCGCTGGTCGACGTCGATTTCGAGCCGCTGCCGGCGATCGCCGACTGCGCCGCTGCGCTCGCGCCCGGCGCGCCGCTCGCCCATCGCGACGCGACCTCCAACCTGGGCGCGCACATGCCGCTCAATGTCGGCAACGTGGATGCGGCTTTCGCGGGCGCCG
>Ga0209488_10004700_pt1 | contig 10598 bp, 7 predicted proteins | sample Rivendell_Oct201_8_FD_188349 | JGI IMG/M metagenome (GOLD analysis project Ga0209488, IMG submission 188349) | Vadose zone soil microbial communities from the Eel River Critical Zone Observatory, Northern California, USA -... | ecosystem: Environmental > Terrestrial > Soil > Vadose zone >... | reverse complement strand
ATTCAGTCGAATCAAACAGCAGCGGCAGCTTGATGCTGGTGACCAGGCGCGAGGCCAGTTCGTGCATGTCAGCTTCGCCATTACGACCGACAAAATCCACGTTCACGTCGAGAATGTGCGCGCCTTCGCGTTCCTGCTCTTTGGCCAGCGAGACCAGGCCGTCCCAGTCTTCGGTGTTGAGCAGATCGCGCATCTTCTTTGAGCCGCTGGCGTTGACGCGCTCACCAACAATCAGAAACGAGGCATCCTGAACGTAAGGTTGTTGGAAGTAGATGGACGAGGCGGCGGGCACAAGCTTGGCATCACGCGCCTTGGGCGTAATGCGCTGCATCGCTTCGACGACCAGCTTTAAATGCGCGGGTGTGGTGCCACAGCATCCGCCGACGATGTTGACGCCAAAGTCGCTGGCGAAGTGAATGATCTGCGAAGTAAAAGTGTCGGGCGTCTCGTCATAATGCATCTGGCCTTTGACGACCGAAGGCAGTCCCGCGTTGGGCAGGACCGAAACCGGCAAGGGCGCGTTCTCGCAAAGGTAACGAATGCTCTCGGTCATGTGGCGCGGGCCGGTGCCACAGTTCATGCCGATAATATCAATGGGAAAAGGCGCGAGGGCGGTCAGCGCGGCGCCAATCTCGGTGCCGTTGAGCATCGTACCGAAGACTTCAATCGTAACCTGGGCAATCACCGGCACGCGACGCCGATTCGCTTTGAAATTTTCAAAGATTGCCGAGAGCGCGGCTTTTGTCTGCAGCAGATCCTGACAAGTCTCAACAATCAGTAAATCAACTCCGCCATCCAGTAGCCCGCGCACCTGTTCAGCATAGGCTGCTTGCAGATCCAGAAAGCTGATATGACCAAGCGTCGGCAGTTTCCGGCCAGGGCCCATCGAGCCGGCCACCCAGCGAGGTTTAACTTTGGTCGAGTAGTCAGAGGCAATGCGTTTTGCCAGGGTGGCCGCCCTGACGTTCATGTCATACGTTTGGTCGGCCATGTCGTACTCGGCAAAGTCGACGGTTGTGCCATTGAAAGAGTTGGTTTCGATCACATCACAACCAACATCGAGAAATGCGGTGTGGACATTTTCGACAGCGTCGGGCCTTGTGATCAGGAGGTGTTCGTTGCAGCCTTCGAACCGCAGACCGCCGAAATCGTCCAACGTGAGGTTCTGCACTTGCAGATTAGTACCCATTGCGCCGTCAAAGACGACGATGCGGTCTTTTAATGTCTCAAGGAAGCTAGCCATTTTCTTTTTGGAGTGCGCTGGCTTGTCAGCGCTCTTAAAAGCGGCGTCTAGTCGCCGCACTCCATAATAAACCCCGCGCTGCTAACAACGCGGGGTTTCTTCGAACCTATTTACGAATAGCGGTTGAAAGAGTCGCCGAGCTGTTTAGCGGATTATTTTACGTGGCCGCAAGTCGCCTTAACTCACCACGTTTGTCAACCGCTATTGAAACATCGTCGGTTAGCAGTGTCAACAGCGGCGAAGCCGAATAGTGGAGTAATTCTGTGGGAACGAGGCTTGGCACAGAAGAGGTAAACGTCGTCAGGGCCAACTGGTTAATTCTTCCATGTTTTCGATAGGCAGAAGAAAACAATCGACTCTTTCCAGCGTCTTGAACTTTTTAGTTATGAGGCGGATTGCCTTTTTACAGATTCTAATATGGGCATCTTTCTCTTTCTTCGGATCCTTCGGGCCGACACCAGGGGTTAGGAGTTTCTTATAAGCGCCGCAGTCTCGGTGATCGAGTATGAGTACTTCCTTCACCCCGTGCTCTTTAATTGCAAAGCCAAGTTGATCCAAAAAGGTGGTTCGCCACTCCCGCTTATGGACGATGCCCAAGCTCGCACCGGCCAGGATCAGTTGATCATATTTTCCGCGTAACCCTTTGGAGTCCATTGTTTGTATGATCCGATGTGGGTAGCGAGAATCCATGCAGGTAAGCATGAGGAGCGGAATGTTGGCAGCTTTACTTACTCTTGGAGCGATGTGTTCCGAAACATACGACTCGAAATCAATCTGATCTTGTTCAGACATAGTGAAACCTCCGTTAGCTAACTTAGTTGCGTTTGAGGAATTCGTAGGGCGAACGGATTCCTCGCTAGTATGAAGCGACATGGACGCCTATCCTTAACTGCGTCCGCGCGTAAGACGGCGCGTATTGGGCGCGTGCCTGATCTTCGGCACGGTCAGAAGTCTCCGGCCGCCTATTTGCTCCACGACGTGTTGCGCAGACATCATGGCCCCCTCCTGCCAGCCCGGCAGTTGCGAGACCTGATCACCCACGACGAAAAAGCGACGATCCGGGGCCAGCAAACGGGCGTAGGCTTTCGCCGCTTCCGGGCTGTCGGGATTCCAGGCGGCCCAGCCACCGCCTTCGTTCGGAATATTTTGCCAGGCTATTGAGATTGCTTTGTCTGAGGGCACTATCCGCGTGTCGGCAAACTCCGGATGCAGCTTGATAGCGCCTTGTCGGGCGGTAATGATGCGCTGCTCAAGGCTCATTCTGCCAAAGGCGCGAGCATCGTCATCGTAATTATAGACGCCGGTCAGGGTGCCGTTTTTGGTGAAATAATCATAAGACGGATACCACATCTGTGTGATCGGATCGTCCGTATAGCTTATGCCTCCGTAAATCTGGTTCTTGTTCGATTCCCAAAAGCGATCGTTCGCTTGCCAGCCGAGCTTGCAGGTCGGCTCATACTCGCACAGCTCGACGGCATCGCCGAAGTCCTTCGCGAAGTTGTTACCGATCTTCTTGAGCAGCGGTAGAGGGATGTTGCTGATGCAGTAGTCCGCTTCAATGGTGCTGCGTTTTCCCTGATCATCTATGACGACGCCCACGCCGTTATTGCGAATCTGTATGTCCAGCACCTTCGTGTTGTATTGGATGAGCGAGCCAATCTTGCGCACAAAGCCATCCACGATCTTGTCCATGCCGCCCACCGGCTGAAAGAGCGTCGGTTGCCACTCATATTCAAAAGATTGGTAGAAGCGGAAGCGCCAGAATTCCGAGCTGAGGAGTTCCTTCAACGCCAGCTTCGTTCCGGGTTCACAGGGCTCGTAAACGGTTATGTCACAGCCGTCGCGGGTCGAGCCGCTATACTGGAAACACGCAACGCATTCCTTTTCGCAAGCCATGCAAACCTGACAACTTGCATTGCACTTCTTACATTTCGGTTGGCTGCAGTTACTACACAAGTCGTTAGCGCCGAGATCGCCAAAGTTTTTTAAGAGGCACAGGAGCTTGATACGGTCCCCCTCGTCCAGTTCTGCGTTGAGGGCGTTCTTGTTCACGGCCTTCGCCAGCATCTCAGAGATATAACCCTGAGTATCATTGGCGATGCGCCGCTTGATTTGGGGCTTGCCACCGAAAGCCTTGTCGCTCTGAAACAAATTAGCCATTGTCTCCATGACGTAAACTTCGAGCCCCACGCCTAATTCCCGGCAATAGTGAAGCGCTCTGCGATGGTGGTAAGGGAGTCGCCCCGGGCCCAGATTGAGATAGAGGCCCTCGTCGAAGTCGCAGACCTGCTCGGTCTCAACTCCCTTGTCGTTCACCTCCTTGATTACGGTGCCGCGTCGCGCCGTATGGTTTCGTCCGCCGGCACGCTCGGTCAATTCGATAATCTTGCAGCTGTAGTTTGCTCGGGTTAGTTCATATGCAGCGGTCATCCCGGCGATGCCGGCGCCGAGGATGACCACTGACTTGCCTCTGCCTGAACCCTGGGGAAGTTCAGGGGGGCCGGCCCACGCCTCCGGAAGGTTAATCAGCCCCAGGGCGGTCATTGTTTCGTAAAGCGCCGCCGAACCTCCTGCTAAACCGACTTGCTCCAGAAAGCGTCTGCGAGTCACATTTTTCTTTTTTTTCGACATAGCGATTTCCCTGTTAGTGGTGCGTGAGAATGCTGTTTGCCGCCGCGCCGGAGATTAACTGTGAAACTGCTTGACGGCTCTTTCGGTATGCATGCTGAGAAACCAACTCTTAACTTCTGATAAATCAAGCACCGCTCGAATAAGACGAATCGAGAGATGCGGCTTTCATACTCCTTTTTATCTCAGTAATCAATAGGCTTTTTGGCTTTGGCAACCCATTATGCAGATGACGGAGATTAGGCGGTAGCGTCACGGGCTTCTCGCCCATGAATCACGCGCAACGTGCGCCTGCCCCAACCAAGCTCACCCACTGCCAACGAACTAACTTCTTGACATGTCGGGAGATAGATAGGGATGAGTCAATCTGGTGAGAAGGCTTACGCTGGTCTGGCGCGCATGACTTCAGTTAAGAGTCTCATTCCCTGTCTTTTAGGGTGGCGAGGTTCCGCTAGCCCCATTTCCCACGGTAACAATTCTCACGCGATCGTCATTCTCTTTAGAGGTATTGCGCTCCCATGAATCTTCGGCGACGAAAATTTTGGACTCAACTCGGCGGATCGTTTGCGCTTATCTTATGCGCCAGCGGGCTGTGGGCGCAGGAATCGTCCAGCCCGCAACGACTAACTCTCTGGAGTGTCAGAATACAGCAGGGAGACAATTATGCGGATAAAGCGCTCGCGAAACTTATTGGCGATGGTACAAGCCTGGAAATCAAAGCTGATACAGCTCAGCCTTACGGCACGATTATCCAGCAATTAATCGACGCTGAAAGACAGAGAAACACTGCTTACCTCGCTCGCGTCCCGCCATATGTCTTCGTGGCTGCGGAGATGCAGGGTGCGGATCTTGAGCCTCTTGCTACTTATAGAAGCAATGCTACAGACGCAGTGGTTTATCACGCATGGTTCGTAGTCAAGCGAGCTAACCTCCCGAAAGCCGCGGCCACCTTAGCTGGCGAAGACCCCAGCCTCGACGACCTGATTAAGTTCATAGCAACCCGGAGCACGGCAGGTAATCCGGTGAAGTTCATCTATCACGATAAATTCAGTACCTCGAGTTATTTTCTACCTTCGATATTCTTCCGGCGTAACAACATCTTCTCGGTTAATCAGGGTGATCGATCCGCCGAATTCGTTTCGATTCTTAGTGAGAAACCTGACAACGTGTCTGGAAGCAGCGACTTGATCAGCCGCGTGGTTAATCACACCGCCGATCTCGCCGCAGTTTGGGACGGCACCAAGAAAAAGTACGAGCCGCAGCCCGGCGACGACATTGTTTTTATTCCTCTTCCGAACACGCTTCCGAATGACCTGCTGGTCTGCTCGAAGCAATTAAATTCGAGCATAAAGAGGAGCATTAAAGAGAGTCTCAAGTCGAGAAGCCTTCAGGACGCAGCCCGATCACTGGGATTAAAAGATAGTGATTTAGGCGATTTTAGATCATGGGTCCCGATCAGCGAGGCAGAAGAGGCGAACAAATCACTGGCGGAATTGCGTCACCTTGCTCAGGTACATCCGTCGGATGTAACGGTGGAGGTTCTGAACTCCAAAGACGCGCCGGTTGACAGGACTTATCAGGAAGCGGTGAAAACTGCGGTCCGCCTATCGAATACGGAGTTTGTCCCTTACGATCCGGATTTCCACAGACACGCGGATTACACATGGACACTCGCGGCTATTCATGATGGAGCAATTTCATTAACCAGCGACATAGAAGGTTTCAATGTCGAAGCGCAGACCTTTCCCATCTCCTTTACGGATCCAGAAGACCTGAGCAAGCGAATCTCGCATCTGATACAGTCGCGGCTACATCGGATCCGATACATCTGGCCTTACGAGGATGAAATCCCTACGGTAATCAGAGACGTCGACTTTCCTCTCGTTCCGGGCTCTTCCCTCAAGGCAAGGAAGGTAATCTGGCAGGACTTGCTCAGAGACGCGTTCCAGCGTGAGGCTACATTCAACGTGGTCGTCGATCGCTCTGATTTCCATAGCCTCAGGCTCAGCGGGTTCATTGCCCGTAATGACAGGACATTCGGCTTTGACCCAATGAGCAATGTTGCTTATCAAGTGCTGCTGGTACGCCCATCCGATGAACGCCTCATCTTCAAAGTCTTAACCTACGGTTTCGTGATCTTGCTGGGTCTCGCAGCAGTCGCAGCTGCCTACGACTTCAACCGGAAGCCGAAGCCTCAAGTCCCGCTGGCCCTTATTGACGGCGAACTCTTCAAGCACAGTTATCAAAATATATTGCAGACTTACTACCAGTTGTGGCGCGACCGCCTCATATCCGACGCGAATGTCCTTTGGTGTAATCGCACACTCGTGGAGGAGTTTGTTACCGAACTAAATGCAAGTGGTTTTAGCCTCAATTTTAATCGAGTACGCAAACAGACTCAGCGCCAGGGATTTTTTGCCAAAATCCCGCTCGTAAAAAACTTTCTGGATGTCGGTTTTGAGCGCTCCACCGAGTCTCAGCTGGTTTATGATCCGTCGCGGCTTGGTGACTCTGCCCGACTTTCGGACGTCGTGCAATTTCTTCTCAAGAATCATCTGCTTTCGTCGTTCATCGGCACGCAATTGGAGTGGGACACCTTGAATACAATTGCTTCTCAAGTGTTTCGGCGATTCCAGGCAACCCCGAGCGCCCCGAGTAATGGCGGCAGTAATGGCCACAAAATGATTTCTCAGCAGAACCCGGAGTTGGAGAGTCTGGTATCGAAACACTTTAATGATGTCATAAATGAGAGCATGCCGAAGGTAAGCTTTTTTAATCAGACTTGGGAGCGAACAGAACAGAACGGAGATCAACAGACCTTCGTTCATAAGGAAAAGGTTACCTATCGAAATGGTTCGGACGAGGATGCTGCAAGCCAAATGGTGCTCCTCTTCAAACTACCCAAGGATGTGGACCTTAGCGACTATCTAAAAAGTGGAAAACTGAACGCGTGGCTTTTAGGAAGAATACACAAGAGATACGGCAATACCGAAGGCGGCCTCCGATCGCTTTGCATTGAGTTTAAGCCCCTGGCACTGGTGCAACAATGATTGGTGCAACAATGTTTCTGGACAAAAAAACAAAAATCACGCTGCTTCTTCTGGCTGTCTTCTTATTGAACTATGCAGAAACGGGGATCGAGACGTGGTTACGATCAAAGTATGGTTTGGGCCTCAAGTCGGGGCGCCTAATCACTTTCGCCTTTCAGCAATTTGAAGGCAACACCCCTTTCGAGAATCACGATGCTACCAGCCTCTTGGCCGTTTACGGCTATTCGATATCATACTTTTTCGTTCTACCTGTTCTGGGAATTCTCGTAGCCTTTAGCCTGGCAACAAGAAAGTCGGTGTCCTCTTTCAGGGCCTTTGCGGTAGCCGTCGCGCTGGATTATTTGCTAAGCCTTCCTTTCTTCCTCTTTTTCCCGGTTCCGGAGCGATGGACTAACCCGGACTCGGGCGCCATCCTTCTCTCGGACGAGTGGTCTTCAAAGTTGATTGAAGCTATTAGGCCTATTAGCGGACTCGACAATTCCTTTCCGAGCTTTCATGTGTCGCTGACAGTCGTCATTATTTTGACCTGCTTTCTCTTCAAGATCCGCTTCCGAACAACGGCACTCGTATTGGGAAGTACAATTATTCTTTCCACATTTATTTTGGGCATTCATTGGGCTCCCGACATTCTCGCAGGGTTAGCAATCGGGACCTTGAGCGTTTTGCTTGCACGAAGATTGGATCCCACAATCATGACCTCGGAAGAGCAGCCGGCTTAACAAGCTCGGGCTCAGTCAAAACATCACACCTCTAACCTGGATCTTAACGGGCCAAATCTTTCCTTAGACGATGGCGTCGTGAATCAGTCTCCCTCGTTTCCAGTGGATCCTCCTATTGCTTAATCGAACTTTGTGTTAATTTTCTTCATGCTTTTCTACACGTGACTCAGCATAAAGGCTTCCTGTAATGCGTCGCGCCATCTACCCAGGTTCTTTCGATCCGGTTACCAACGGCCACCTCGATATTATCCAGCGAGGCTGCAAACTATTCGACGAGATCATCGTCGCGGTGCTCATTAATCCGGACAAGACGGCGTTCTTTTCGATTGAGGAAAGGTGTGAAATCCTGACCGAGGTTTTGAAAGATATCGATCGAAGTGACTGCCGGGTGACGGTAGAAAGTTTTGCCGGATTAATGGTCGAGTATGCCGCCGAACGAAACGCCAATGCTATCGTGCGCGGCATCCGCGCCATCTCCGATTATGAATACGAGCTGCAGATGGCCTTGATGAATCGTCGTCTGCAGCCCCGCCTTGAAACGGTTTTTATGATGCCGGCCGAAGAATATTCTTACGTCAGCTCGCGCCTGGTAAAAGAAGTATTTCATTTGGGCGCGCCCATTAAGGATTTGGTCCCGCCTCTGGTTGAACAACGGATGAGAGAGAAAAGTTCCACATGATGACCAAGCCAACAGCCTCGTTCCCCGTTTCCGAAAATGTCGCCGAAATGAAAGCGTCATCGACGCTCGCGGCGATGCAGGCTGCGGATGCCATGCGCTCCGCCGGAGTCGACGTTGTCGATCTCGGAGCGGGCGAGCCGGATTTTGATACGCCGCAGAACATCAAAGACGCCGCTGCGGCGGCAATGCGCGCCGGCAAAACAAAATATACGCCTACAGCCGGCATCCGCGAGTTACAACAAGCCATTATTGGTTTCTATCAGAGGGAGTTTGGCGCAGCTTACGAGCGTAACGAGGTAATGGCGACGGCCGGCGGCAAACAGGGAATTTTTAACGCAGTCGTTTCCCTGATCAATCCCGGCGACGAAGTGCTGATTCCCAAACCTTACTGGGTTACGTTTCCCGAAATCGTGACCTTCGCGCGCGGCAAGTCGGTTTTTATCGAGACTGAAGATGACGACTTTGTCCTGACTGCCCAGATGATCCGGAAAGCAATCACGCCAAAGACCCGTCTGATCATTCTGAACTCGCCCAGCAATCCTTCGGGGCGCGTAATTCCACCGGCTGAGTTCAAGGAGATTATGGAGATCGTTGTTGAGCGCGATCTCTATGTCATCTCGGACGAATGTTACCTGCGCTTTGTATATCCGCCGGCCCAGGTCTTCAGCGCTGCTTCGATGCGGCCAGAGTTGCGACGCCGTCTGTGCATCGCGGGGTCGTTTTCGAAAACTTTCGCCATGACCGGATGGCGCGTTGGATATACGCTGGCGAACGCGGAATGGACGCGCGCAATGCTGAAAGTCCAGAGCCATTCAACCAGCAATACGACTTCAATCTCGCAGGCGGCGGCGACGGAAGCGCTGAATGGTCCGCAGGACTCAGTGGCGGCGATGCTCGCGGAATACACTCGCCGGCGCGAGTGGTTGCTGGGCGCGCTGAACGACATTCCGGGTCTGCGCTGCCCGCAACCCGAAGGCGCCTTCTACGCTTTTCCGGATGTGCGCGGATGCTTTAGAGGAAAGTTGCACACCTCCGGCGACTTTGCGAACAAATTGTTGGAGCAGGAGCAGACCGTGGTTACGGATGGGGCCGCTTTTGGCGCCGAAGGCTTCATACGCATTTCGTACGCGACATCCTTGGATCGCCTCGAAGAAGGAGTGAGGCGAATAAGGCGAGTGGCAGAGGGTAGCGCTTAGTTCTTCTATGGAGTGCGCCGACTTGTCGGCGCTTTGCCTTCGTAACCCGATTTACCTCACACCGTTAAAGTGGCGACAAGTCGCCGCCCCCAAAAAAAGAGGCGGGCACTTGCCCGCCTCTCCCAGTTCGAATTGTGAATTACTGAAGTATTAGTACAGATTGAAGTTGTACTGGAGCTCCATCCACATTGAAACCGGATGGCCGTCCTTGGTTGCGGGGACGAACCTGATACTCTTGGCAGCCGCAATTGCTCGCTCAGTCAGGCCATCGGGTAAGCCCGAAACAGCATGTATGTTTGTTACTGAGCCGCCAGCCGAAAAGACGGCTCGCAGGGTTACGGTTCCGGTAATCTGATTCTTGCGCGCGGACTCAGTATAAGTCGGCTCGGGTTTCTCCAGCACGCGGGCTTTGGAAGTAACCTCTCGGCCACTAAAGATTCTGTTGTAATCGGTGCCGCCACCACCGCCACCAGGGCCGCCGCCGCCTTCGCGACGGTCACCGCCACCGGTGTTGCCGCCGTTGCCGGGACCATAGCCGCCACCGTTGCCGGGACCCACGCCACCACCATTACCCTGACCGATACCGTTGCCGGTTCCTGATCCGGATGAAGGAGTAGTGGACTTGGACTTGGGATCGCCATACTGAAGTTGCCTCTGGTCCGGCGGAAAGAGTGACGGGTCGGCATCGAGCGTTGCAGGCATCGGTAACGCCGGATTCTTAATTACCGGAGGATGTGGATCAGGAGCGACAACCTGCGGAATCCGCAAATCAGCCTGAGGTAACTTGCCAAACGAAGCAGGGGTCTGCTCCTCTCGGCCGCCGCCGCCGCCGCCGCCGGCCTTTTCCTGCTTTGGCTTGCTGCCTCCGCCATTACCCTTTGCCATTCCCGCCGTGCCTTCGTCAGGCGTGGGTTGTTCATTGGGAATGTCGGAAATCATCTGGGTCAATTCAATCTGGTCCTCATCGGCCTGGGCCTTGGCCAGCGCCTTTTGATGAAAAAACGACCAGAACACATAGAAGCCGACAACGCCAAAGACGAGCACGAATGCGACGACAATCCCCGACAGTACATTTCGAGAGTC
>Ga0209488_10004699_pt1 | contig 10599 bp, 10 predicted proteins | sample Rivendell_Oct201_8_FD_188349 | JGI IMG/M metagenome (GOLD analysis project Ga0209488, IMG submission 188349) | Vadose zone soil microbial communities from the Eel River Critical Zone Observatory, Northern California, USA -... | ecosystem: Environmental > Terrestrial > Soil > Vadose zone >... | reverse complement strand
CAACATGGGCTTCGATCGCGGTTTTGAAATATTTCTCGAGTATGGAGCTCAGGCTCGCTTCGATATGGCGGCGCAACGCGTCGCCGATATCGATCTGCTTGCCTGTCATGGTGAGCTGCATGGATTTCAATCACCCCTTCCCGCCGGGGTTGGGTTGCCTTTGCGGCTTCCAGTGAGCGAAGTGGGAACGCGCCGGCCTACGGTCAAGCGGGGTCGAGCGGTTTGCGGTGGGGAACTCTCGTTTTGGCGTCGACACTGGCAGCTGGTCCTTCCCGATACCGGTGGCTTCACAACGTGAGCAGCTTATCCCGGCGGCGCTGCACCGAAGAGGGGATGCGCATCGCATCGCGGTACTTTGCGACCGTGCGGCGGGCGATATCGACACCGTCCCGCTGCAGCAGTTCGACGATACGCTCGTCCGACAGCGTGCTGTCCGCTTGTTCTCCGTCGATCAGGCCGCGGATGCGATGGCGCACCGCTTCCGCCGAATGCGCCCCGTCTCCGTGCGAGGCCGGGATCGACGACGTGAAGAAATATTTGAGTTCGTAGAGACCGCGCGGTGTGGCCATGTATTTGTTGCTGGTGACCCGGCTCACGGTGCTCTCGTGCATGCCGATCGCATCGGCGATGTCGCGCAGGATCAGTGGTCGCAGCGACTGCACGCCGTGACGAAAAAAGGCGTCCTGTTGACGGACGATTTCAGCGGCGACTTTGAGGATTGTGGTCGCCCGCTGGTGCAGCGATTTGACCAACCAATTCGCGGCGTGCAACCGCTCGGTCAGGTAGTCTTTCTCGGCCTTGCTGCGTGTTGCTTGGCGTATCCGCGCGCAATACCTGCTGTCGACCAGGACGCGGGGTAGGGTATCCGCGTTGAGCTCGATAATCCAGCCACCGTCAGGTTGTGCGCGCATCAGGATGTCCGGCACGACCGGTTGCGCGAGTGGTGGATCGAAAGCGAGTCCCGGTCGTGGATCGAGCGATTTGATCTCGGCGATCATATCGGCCACATCCGCCGCATCGACCCCGCACACCCTCACCAGCGCAGCGATATTGCGAGTGGCAAGCAGCGGCAGATTGTCGAGCAGAACCTGCATTGCGGGATCGAGCCGATTCCGGTCGCGCAGTTGTAAGGCGAGACATTCCGGCAGATCGCGAGCGAACACACCGGCGGGATCGAACTGTTGCAGCCGAGCGAAGACGGCTTCGACCCGGCCTATCTCGCATCCCAGAAGTTGCGCCACCCCGTCGAGGCCCGCGTGGAGATAACCCGACTCATCGAGCAGATCTAGAAGATGCAGCCCAACGACGCGGTCGCCGGGGTCGCTGAGATCGGTTCCGATCTGCTCGAGCAGATGCTCTCTAAGGGTGCGTGGACGCGTCGCCGTCTGTTCGATCTCGAGACGACCCGATCCGTCCAACGCCCCATTGCGCCCATGCCACAGGTGGGACTCACCGCCGAAATCGACCGAGCCATCTCCTTCTTCTCCCGATGCGGCATGCCACTGCTCGGCCGCCTCGGGTGTGAACTCCCCCGCAACCCTCTCTTCTAAAGGCGCTGGTGACGGGCGCTCTGCGATGTCGACACCATTCGCCGGTTCGCTTTCCTCGAGCCCCGCCTCACGCCTTTCGAGCAACGGGTTCTGTTGGATCTCGGCATCGACGAATTGGGTGAGCTCGAGGTTCGAAAGCTGGAGCATTTTGATCGCCTGCTGCAGCTGAGGCGTCATGACCAGGGTCTGCGCCTGGCGAAGCTCAAGTCGCTGCGAATAACCCGTCCTGCTCACATCACGCTCCGTTCGGGAGCGGCTTATAGGCTAAACCTATCGCCCAGGTAAACGCGTCTGACATCTGCGTCGGCGACGATTTCAGCGGGTGCTCCCTCCATTAGCACTCGGCCCTCGTGAAGGATATAGGCACGATCGACGATTTCGAGGGTTTCACGCACGTTGTGATCGGTAATGAGGACTCCGATCCCGCGATCCTTGAGATGAGCAACCAGCTCGCGGATGTCGGCCACCGCGATCGGATCGATACCGGCCAGCGGCTCGTCGAGGAGGATGAAATGCGGCTGGGTTGCGAGCGCGCGGGCGATCTCGCAGCGTCGTCGCTCACCGCCGGACAGCGCCATCGCCGGGGCTCGCCGTAAATGCGTGATCGAGAACTCGGCCATCAGCGCATCGAGCATCGCCTCGCGCAAATCCGGTGCCGGCTCCGCAATCTCGAGTATTGCACGGATGTTTTGCTCGACAGTGAGACCGCGAAATATCGAAGCCTCCTGCGGGAGGTAGCCGATGCCGAGCCGCGCGCGCCGATACATCGGAAGATCCGTGATGTCGCGCCCATCCAGGCTGACCACCCCGGTATCGGCGGCAATAAGCCCGGTTATGATGTAGAAGCACGTCGTTTTTCCCGCGCCGTTGGGCCCGAGCAGGCCAACCACTTCGCCTCGTTGGACGGAGACGTTGACTTCGCGCAACACCGGCCGTCGTTTGAAGCTCTTGCCTAGTCCCCGCCCGATCAGACCGCGGTTGTCGGCGACCAGCCGCGGCCGCCGCTCGGCTCCAGCCGTCCCGGGATTGGAACTGAACTGCTCGCCACCCTTGTTCATGGTTTCTGCACACTGCCGGGAGCGGATCCCGAGGCCGTGTTCGCGACGGGGACGGAAGACGTCGATCCGTTATCCTGACGCACGAAGAGACCCTCGACCCTCGGCGCCGCCGCTCCGGGCGTTGCGGGGACTGTCATCATCCGGCTGATGTTGTTGTTGAGATCGACGACGGCGTACTGACCTCTGATGGCATTGGGTCCGCGGGTCACCGTGACGTTGCCGAGGAGCGTGACGATGCCGGTATCGGCGTTGTAGACCCCGTAATCGCCGCGACCAATATCGGTCGCGGTCGAGACGAGGACATTTCCCTGCGCATCGACGCGGCTGATCCGCGAGCTCTCGTCACCTGCCGCGGGCAGCCCGGCTGCAGAACCCGCCTTTGCATTTGCCGTGACCGGCGCGGCTCTCGCCGGCTTTGCTTCGGACCCGCTTTCGCCCGATTTGGGTTTGTCCTTTGTTAGATGCGCGGTTAGCACGTCCGCGCGGATCCGCTTCGCCTCGCGTACCGCGACCGCGTCGCCGCGCGCCACCGCGATCTGCTTCTGATCGTACCATTCGAGGCTGTCGCGCGCGGTCACGACATCCGTTGCCGTCGTCATCCTCAGCGCCTTGCCGGTGACAACGCCGATCTGCTGATCGACGTCGTAGACGGCTTGATCGCCGACGACGGTCTGCCTCTCGCCTTTGATCGTGACATGACCATCGGCATTGAGGCGGTAAATTTCGGTCTCGCCGCCCGCCCCCTTGCTCCGGCGATAATGCGCGGTCAGCGTATCGGCATGCACTTCCGTCGCCCCGCGCTTGGCCATGGCGTTGCCGTGAGCGATGTAGACTTGTGCATCCTGCTGCCACTCGATACCGGAATCGGCCGAAATCTCGATCGGCCGATCCTCCGACACGCCCCCAAGGCTCAACCCTTGAGCGAACGCAGGCAGCGAGCTGAACAAACCGCAGACCAGCAACTGGGCGAGCGCGCGCAGCCACCAGCGACCGGCAGCAGATATCGTCCGGGCTGGCTCGAAGAGACGCTCAGCTGGCATCCCACCTTGCCTTGGCGCCGGCGGGAGCGCCGCTCCGGGGCAATTTTGCGTCGCGCTTTGCGCCGCCCTGGGATTTGGCGGCGGCGGGCGTTGGCGTCGGTTCGGCGGTAGCCGGCTCGGCAACCACATTGGCGGGAGCAGGCGGTTCGGGTGCGACGGCTGCAGGTGCGGTCGCTGCAGCCTCGATCTGGGCCGCCGCAGCCTCTATCTCGGCCGGCAACGGGGCGGGCATCGCGGGGTTAGCACTCGGCTTGGTCCCTTTGAGCCGAAGATTGGATTTGCCGGTAAAGATAATTGTGTCGCCTTTCTCGAGGATCCGGAACCCTTGTGCGGCGATGTCTCCGGAGGGCCCGTGTCCGACCACGGGGTCGTGGCCCTCGGCGGTGTTGGCGGACACATCGACATGCGCAGTTCGCGTCACAAAGCGCGTGCCGTTTTCGTGGACCAGGTTCACATCATCGAACAGGTCGAGCAATTGCGCCTGCGATTGATACATCGCGGTCGCAGCCGTCACCACGACCGAGGCGCCGCGATGCATCGTCATCTCGGCCTTGGGCTGTTCCAGCGACATCAGATCATCTCGATTCGGTACTTGCCGACCAATTGCCGAAGTCACGACATACGGCCGGTTGAACCGGTCGATCCCGGCATAGCGGGGATTTAGCATTCTCAGTTCGCGCGCTTCGCGCAGGTCGATCGCCGGAAAGCCGAGCCGCACGCTGTCCAAGAGAGGGCCGAGCCGCGGCCATACGGCAACCAACACCAAGAGCGTCAGCCCGACCGCCGGCAATAGCCGCTTGAGCAACGCGACGCGACGGCTGTAGCGGTCACCGCCCAGGCGCGCGCGCCCCGCAAAGCGGTCCGACGTCGGCCAAACAGCCGTGACCTCAGGTCTCGCCCGCCGGTCCAGCGCTCTCGCGGGGCCGCCTGCGCCTCCGCCCGTCATGCGACACCGGCATGCAGGCAATCATGCATATGGAGAAAACCGACGGGCCGGCTGCCCTCGTCGACCACAAAGAGCGCGGTGATCGCGAACCGGTTCATCAACCCCAGGGCGTCCGCCGCCAGCGCTGCGGCGGCGATCGTCTTCGGGTTCCGGTGCATGACCGTCCCCACCGTTTGGGCGAGAAGCGAATCCCCCATATGCCGGCGCAGATCACCGTCGGTGATGACCCCGATCAGACGCCCGTCCGTCTCGCACACGCCGACGCAGCCAAAACTCTTCGCGGTCATAACCAGGATCGCATCGGACATCCGAGCTGCCGGCGAAACCAGGGGAACCTCGCCTTCATCATGCATGATGTCGCGCACCCGCAGCAGGCGACGCCCGAGCCTACCCCCAGGGTGAAACAGCTGGAAATCGGCGGAGGAGAAGCCCCTTCGCTCGAGCAAAGCCAGCGCCAGCGCATCTCCGAGCGTCATCATCATCGTCGTCGAGGTCGTCGGAGCCAGCCCCATCGGGCAGGCCTCGGCGGCCGCCGGCAGCAACAGCACGATGTCGGCCGCCCCGGCGAGGGTCGATCGCGAGCCCCCGGTAATCGCGATAAGTGGAATCTTGAAGCGCCGGGAATAGGCGAGGATGTCGGCGAGCTCGCTGGTCTCGCCGGAATTCGACAAAGCGAGAATCGCGTCTTCGGATCCGATCATGCCGAGATCGCCGTGGCTCGCCTCGACCGGATGAACAAATTGCGCGGGTGTGCCCGTCGAGGCGAGGGTGGCCGCGATCTTGTGGGCAATGTGACCGCTCTTGCCGATACCCGTGACGACGATCCGGCCCCGCACGGCTGCGCAAGCAGCAACGGCTTTGTGGAAAGTATCGTCGAGCGTCTCGGCCAAGCTTTCGAGCCCGCCGATCTCGGCCTGAATGACGCGCCGTGCAACGGCGAGATCGGCGTTGCCGCTCGGCTCGAAGGCGACCCTCGTGAGGTCGCGCACAGGCGCATCCGACCTCGCGGTAACTGCCGATTCGCTCATCGCGCCGGCGAGACCCGCCCGGTTAGCAGAATAGACACCGAAACCCCCTTCCCCCAATGGCACAACCCATGCGGCGCGCCTAGTGTGCGAAGATGTCTTGCTCCGACCAGCCCTCGAGATCAAGCAGGACGCGATGAGGCAAGAATTCAAAACAGGCGCGGGCCAGCTTCTCGCGTCCCTCGCGGGCCAGCATCGCATCGAGTCGGCCGCGCAGCGCATGCAAGTGGAGCACGTCCGAAGCGGCATAGCGAAGCTGCTCTTCGGTCAGCGTCTCTGCCCCCCAATCCGAGCTCTGTTGCTGTTTTGAAAGGTCGATGTTGATCAGATCCTTGCATAGATCGCGCAATCCATGCCTGTCGGAGAAGGTCCGCGCGAGCCTCGAGGCGATCTTGGTGCAGTAGACCGGCAGCGCCATAACGCCGAGATAATGGTAAATCATGGCGAGATCGAAGCGCGCGAAATGGAACAGCTTTGTCACCTCCGGATCGGCGAGCAGACGCTTTAGCCGCGGCGCGGCGTAAGCATCAAGCGAGAACTGCACGAGATAGGCATCCCCATCCCCCGCCGAGAGCTGTACAAGGCACAACCGGTCGCGATGCGGGTTGAGCCCCATCGCCTCCGTGTCGATGGCAACGACCGATCCGAAGTCGACGCCTTCGGGAAGGTCCCCGCGATAAAGTTGATGGGTCATCCCGCGCAGCGACCCGCTGCGGCTTCCCGGTCCCGAGATGGTGCCCAGGAGAAGACTCGAACTTCCACGAGCTTTCGCCCACTAGAACCTGAATCTAGCGCGTCTACCAATTCCGCCACCTGGGCGCCTCGGGAGAGCCGAGATAAGCCCCGCACCTGGCAATGTCAACGAGCGATACGGCGCCTGAGCGGACCCAAAGCCTTCGCCGACAGGCGGCGCTGCGTTATAGAAGGGGAGTATCCGGCCTGCCAGGGGGTGGGGGGAGCGGGGAAAATTCCATGAGAAATCGTCGAACCCCGGTGCTCGGCGGATCGGGCTTTATCGGCCGCTACGTCGTCAAGCGGCTCGCCGCGCGCGGCGAGGTGGTCCCGGTGGGCTGCCGCAACGCCGGAGCGGCGACGTTCCTGCGGACGATGGGTGATGTCGGGCAGGTCGAGCCCTTGAATGTCGAGATCGATGACGAGCTTGTGCTGCCCGCCTTTCTTGCCGGAAGTGGTGCGGTCGTCAATTGCGCAGGCATCCTGCGGGAGCGCGGATCGCAAACCTTCGAGCGGGTGCACCACACTGGGCCCGCCCGGCTCGCCCGGATTGCCCGGGACACCGGGGTCGAGCGATTCGTGCACATTTCGGCAATCGGGGCCGATCCGCGTTCGGCCTCGGCCTATGCCCGGACCAAAGGCGCCGGCGAAGCAGCCGTGCGCGACGCCTTTCCGACGGTCACCATTCTGCGCCCTTCGGTGGTGTTCGGCCCGGAGGACCAGTTTTTCAACCGCTTTGCCGCGATGGCGATGATTTCGCCTGTGCTGCCGCTGATTGGCGGCGGCGAAACCCGATTCCAGCCGGTTTATGTTGGTGATGTCGCCGACGCGGTAATCAGATGCCTCGACGACCCGGCAACGGCCGGGCGCACCTACGAACTCGGCGGCCCGAAAATCTACACCTTTCGCGAGCTGCTCGATCTGCTGCTGCACGAGATTCGCCGCAAGCGCCGGTTCGTCGACCTGCCCTTCGGCGTCGCCGAGCTTCAGGCAAAACTGATGTCGATCCTACCGAACCCGCCGATTACGCCGGACCAGGTCGAGCTTCTGAAGCGCGACAACGTGGTGTCTCCCGGGGCGATGACCCTCTCGAGCCTGGGGATCACACCGACTCCTCTGGAGGTGATCCTGCCGACCTATCTCGACCGCTTCCGTCGTGGCGGCTGGTACGGGCGACGGACGGCTCGCTGACCCGCTTTCGCCATATTCCGGGCTGGGATAAGGTCCCAGCCCAATCATTTGGCAGGATTGAAATCATGGCAGCGCTGAGCCGGTTCCTGTTGCTCATCGCCGCGCTCATCTTCGGAGGCAAGGCGATGGCAGCAGATCTAGAGAACACCCTCTACATGGACGTGCCCGCCGGTCGCGTCGTCATCGAAATGCGGCCGGATCTCGCACCCGCGACGGTTGCGCAAATCAAATCATTGGTGCGTCAGGGCTTTTACGACGGGATCGTCTTTCACCGGGTGATCGACGGCTTCATGGCGCAGACCGGCGACCCAAAGGGCGACGGCACCGGCGGGTCCGGCCATAAGCTCAAGGCCGAGTTCTCGAACGAAAAGCACGTGCGCGGCGTCGTCTCGATGGCGCGCGCCGCCGATCCGAACAGCGCCGACAGCCAGTTCTTCATTATGTTCGGGCCGGCCACGTCGCTCGACGGCCAATACACGATTTGGGGCAAGGTCGCCTCGGGCATGGAATATATCGACAAGATCAAAAAGGGCGACTCCGCCCGCAACGGCAGCGTCACCAACCCCGACAAGATCATCAAGATGCAGGTCGCCGCCGACGCCGAGAAGAAATCGTAGAGCAGTTGGTGCCGTGTCTGCGGTAACCGTGCCATTTTGCCCTCTCCGCCCGCTGGCGGGGGGAGAGGGAGGGGACCCGTCGCATCCGCGACGGGGAGGGTGAGGTGGGTGACGCCGGAGGCTGGGGCTGCGGCACCCCCCACCTCACCCCGACCCTCTCCGCCCCCAAGGGCGGAGAGGGGGAAGGTGGCGGATATCCTCAACGGGTCTGAGAGAGCTGCCAGCGGCTGGCTCTCCGCTCTCGCGATCTACCGCGAACCGCGGCTGATCGCGGTTCTACTGATGGGGTTCGCGAGCGGGCTACCGCTCGCCTTGACCTTCGGGACACTATCTTTCTGGCTGTCCGAGGTCGGTATCTCGCGCACCTCGATCGGGCTCTTCGCGCTTGTCGGGATTTCTTACAGCCTCAAATTCCTGTGGTCGCCGGCGATCGACCGGTTGCCGATTCCCATCCTGACCGCGCGTTTGGGACGGCGCCGTGGCTGGACATTGGCGATCCAGCCGGCGCTTGCGCTCGCGATTCTTGCGCTCGGTCTTACCGACCCGAAATCCGACCCCGGCGCGACCGCTCTCGCCGCGGTCATCGTTGCGTTTCTGTCGGCAAGCCAGGACATCGTCATCGACGCCTATCGGATCGAGCTGCTGCGTCCCGAGGAGCAGGGTGCCGGCGCTGCCGCCACCCAATGGGGCTACCGCTTTGGCATGCTCGTAGCCTCGGCCGGAGCGCTCTACGCGGCGAGCTTTGGCGGCTGGAGCTTCGCCTACGGGCTGATGGCCGGGCTAATGCTCGTCGGGATGGCCGCGGTTTGGTTTACCCCCGAGCCGGGCGGCATCCGTCTGCTGGAACCGCTGCCCGGCGGATCCGCCCTCGCCCGCGTCGTGGCCTGGCTCAAGCGGGCCGTCGTTGCGCCCTTTGCCGACATGCTGGGCCGGCGCGGCGCGCTCGCGATCCTCTGCTTCGTCATCCTCTACAAATTCGGCGACGCGCTCGCGGGAACCATGTCGAACCCGCTCTATGTCACGCTCGGCTTCACCAAGGTCGAGGTCGCCAACATCGGCAAGGCATACGGTTTTGTCGCCAACCTCGCCGGTCTCGCGGCGGGAGGGGTGGTCGTGCTGCGGCTCGGAATACTCCCGGCGCTCCTGATCTGCGGCGTCCTCCAGATGCTGTCGAACCTGATGTACGTGCTGCAGGCCTGGGCCGGGCACGATCTGCCGATCCTGGCATTGACCATCGGGATCGAGAATCTGACCGGCGGGATGGGGTCGGCGGCGTTCGTCGCCTACCTCTCCGGGCTGTGCAACCTCGCTTTCACAGCGACCCAATATGCGCTCTTGACCTCGCTCGCCGCGGTCGGCCGCACGACATTGTCGGCATCGGGCGGCGCGCTCGCCGACGCGCTCGGCTGGAGCCCGTTCTTTGCCCTCGCCACCGCCGCCTGCCTGCCGGGCCTCGTCCTGCTCGCCTGGATCATGCGGCTCGAGCTTGCCTTGCCCCAAACCGCGGAAGAGCGCTGACCTAGTGTAGTGTCACACAAATACCGTTACGCCACGTATCCGAGAGAAGGCCCGGTAGTAGCTGCTTGTCTTCCCGGCGAAGGCCGGGACCCATCCCAGCCATAGGCACCGGCCTTCGCCGGTGTGACGGAATGGTGGCGTGTTCGTGGCCGGAAAGACTGCCAAGGATTACAGATGCAACACTTTCAGGAATTCCGTTGACGCTCGTTTCGTCAATAATCGAGACGCAAATTAGCCGACCCTGAGAAAATCGTAGGGCCCAACGCCTTGCACCAAGAGGAAGCGCGTATCGGTGTCCGACCGGTTGGCGATCAGATGCGCGGTCTTCGGCGGGATACGATAGGTCCCGCCGACCGCGAGACGTTGGCGGTCGGCGGGCGCTCTGGTTTCGATCGACAGCGCGCCCTCGAGCACGAAGTACCAGTCGGTCACCGCGGAGTGAAAATGCCACGGGATCGTCTCGTCCGGCGCCAGGGTGAAGAGACGCGCTTGCACATCGCTGCCGATCGCGACGGGCTCGATTAATTTGACCGCATACCCGGTGCCCTGTGCCATCGCCGTTATCTCTTTCCCTGATCGACTCAACCATAGGACAAGAGCTGGCTGCGATGCCGCTTGAGCCATGCCCGTGGGGTAGCGCTGTCCGGCGATAGGCTCTCCACCAGGTGCCAGAAGCGCGGCCCGTGGTTCATCTCGGCGAGATGCGCCACCTCGTGGGCGACGACATAGTCGAGTACCGGCTCGGGCGCGAAGATCAGCCGCCAGCTGAAGGAAAGGTTGCCGCGTCCCGAACAGCTTCCCCAGCGGCTCTTCGTATCGCGCACAGTAACTCGCGCCACGTTGTGCCCGATCCGTGCCGCAAGCCGACGTGCCCGGCTAGCGAGCTCACTCCGCGCCTTCGCCACAAGGTAATCACGCACGC
>Ga0209488_10004698_pt1 | contig 10601 bp, 6 predicted proteins | sample Rivendell_Oct201_8_FD_188349 | JGI IMG/M metagenome (GOLD analysis project Ga0209488, IMG submission 188349) | Vadose zone soil microbial communities from the Eel River Critical Zone Observatory, Northern California, USA -... | ecosystem: Environmental > Terrestrial > Soil > Vadose zone >... | reverse complement strand
GCTGGGCGCCTTCGCGGCGGCCGACGCGGCGACGCCGATCCAGCCAGGCTCGCAGGATGTTTCGGCAAACGTCACGGTCGTGTTTGCGATCAACTGAGCCGATCCCTACGAGGAGCGCACGCCCCGACGGCATTGTCGTCGGGGCGTTTCTTCATATCGTTGGGATCGCCGACGACCGATCGTCAGCTTGGCTTCTTCCGTGGTGCTCTTTCCAATTGGCCGGCACGATCCGGCCATTCGTAGCCGGCCCATGGGTCGTAGTCGGGCGTCAATTGGTCGACGTACGGAGCGGACCGGCAGGTCATGTGTCCACTGCGATCGATCGTGCCCGGGACCAGGCTTCTCTAGTGCGTTGAAGGTCCCCTTCGAGATTCGTTCCCACCTGCCGCGCTGCCAAAAATAGCATCCGGCGATCCCCCATCGGCATGTACTGAATGGACCGAATTCCCCGGAGGCGCTTCGGAGCCGTCGAGAGCTGCAATATCCCCAAGTGCGGAAGAGAAAAGAGAGACACAGCCCCGATCTCGTCGATCTCGACCCATGGAATCAAAGTCGAGCCAACTGCGAGGCCCGAGGCCGTGGCGCGCACTCGCGGAAGTCCCGCGATCTGCTGCCGGAGAAGGAGCGCGAGAAGGAGGCTAAATCCAATCCCGACAGCCGCGCCCATCCCGAGCGCGATGGTGCGCTGGAAAAGGTCCAAGTTCTTGTACCCCGTAAGCGCGATCCAGACGAGGAAAACGCCCATCAGGATGAAGATCAGCGAACTGATAATCATCAGTGCGAGCGAGGCTCGCGCCGCCGGGCCGAACGTCGTCACGTGGATCGCTTCTTCCGTGGTGCTCTCTCGAGCTGGCCGGCACGATCCGGCCATTCGTAGCCGGCCCACGGGTCGTAGTCCGGATCGAGGGCTTCCTGGGTCGGCCGGTCCGCCTCCGGGACGTGAATGAGGTTCACGCGGACGCGGTACCAGAGCGAGGAGCGGCCGCGCATCCCGTCGACCAGGACGTCGGCCGGTTCGAGGGCGGCCGCCGCGGCCGAGTGGCGCTCCTTCCAGCGCTCGAAGCCCTCGAGCGCTTCGGCCTTCTTCGCCGCGCGGCTGATCTCGATGACTGGAATCGCGGACTTGCGCCGGCCCGTCGGCGTCGGGCGGCTGCCCGAACCCTCCCATTCGGTCGGCAGACCGGCGTTCGGGTCGCCGGCCGCGACCGCGGCCGCACGCTCGGCGGCAACCTCCGGCGGTGGCCCGCCGGCCTCACCTCGACCCGGTTCGTACTCGCCTTCGGGCCGACGCTTGCGCGATGGCTGGACCCGCGGCGGTTCGCCGGCCTGCTTGGCATAATTCGGGGGCCAGGGGGCGTCGCCGAGACCCTCGGCCTCGTCGCGGGCAGACAGCTCGAGGAGCGCCTCGAGCGACCCGACGGCGTCGTCGATGCCGGCGCCGGCATCGCCCCGCGACGCGTACAAGCCGGGGACGGTCGCAAGGGTGAAGTCCTCCGCGACGACGTCGGGGACCTCCTCCCAGCGGAGAGGCATCGAGACGCGGGCGTCGGGCAGCGGCCGGACGGAGTAGACGGACGCGACCGTCCGGTCCTTCGCATTCTGGTTGTAGTCGAGGAAGACGCCGTGGCGTTCCTCCTTCCACCACTTCGAGGTGGCGAGCGTCGGTGCGCGACGCTCCACGTCGCGGGCGAGGGCGAGCGCCGCCCGACGGACCTCCGGATAGGTCCAGCGGGGCTCGATCCGGACGTTGATGTGGATTCCGCGGGAGCCGGATGTCTTCGGCCAGCCGACAAGCCCGACCGCCTCGAGCGCCTCGCGGCAGACGATCGCGACCTCGCGGATCTGCGACCACTCGATTCCCGGGACCGGGTCGAGATCGACCCGCAGCTCGTCGGGGTGGTCAAGATCCTCGGCTCGGACCGGGTGCGGATTGAGGTCGATGCAGCCGAGATTGGCGACCCAGGCCAGCCCGGCCGCCTCGCGGAGGACGACCTCGTCGGCGGTTCGTCCGGACGGAAACGTAAGCTCGGCCGTGTCGATCCAATCCGGTCGGTTTTCGGGCGCCCGCTTCTGGAAGAACGCCTCGCCTTCCGCGCCGTCGACAAAGCGTTTCAGGGCCATCGGCCGACCGGCGACGCCGCGCAGCGCACCGTCGGCCACGGCAAGGTAGTAGTTGACCAGGTCCATCTTCGTGTGGCCGGCCTTGGGGAAGTAGACCTTGTCGGGGTTCGAGACGGCAACCTCCCGGCCGCCGATCTCGAGGATTTCCTTGCGGGTGGGCATGGTGCGATGCTAGCGGTCTGTGGCAAGGAGGCACACGATGGTCGAGGGCAGCCAGATCAGGTTCACGGCAAGGGTCCGCTGGTGGGACGAGGCATCGGGCCGTGGGCTGGCCGTCGTCGATGTCCCAGCCGAGCTCGTCGCCACGCTCGGTGGGCGCCGCCAGTATCGCGTTGCGGGAACGATCGCAGGCACGACATTCAGCGGGAGTGCCATGCTCGTCGCCGGCGGTGGCTTCTGCGTCGGGGTCAGCAAGGCGGCGCTCAAAGAGGCCGATGCGAGCGTCGGCGATGATGTCGACGTCGAGATCGCCCGGGCATAGGTCGGAACGCCCGGTGCCTCCCGCCGTGACAAGGGCCGGCCGACCGCCGATCATTGGCGCGACGATCGTGTCGATTCGGGACGATCCCGTTCGTCGTCTCGGTAACGGGTCGCCCAGTCGGGCGGCCGAACTCCAGAGGAGGTCACTCATGCGCTACCTGCTCCTGATCTACACGCAGGAACAGCTCGAGCCGACCGGGGACGCCGCGGGGGCCGAGTTCGCCGCGTACGGCGCGTTCACGAACGAGGTCCGGGATCGCGGCATCTACCAGGCCGGCGAAGCGCTACGCCCGACCACGACCGCGACAACAGTCCGAGTCCGCGACGGCCAGACCGTCACGACCGACGGTCCGTTCGCCGAGACGAAGGAAGCGCTGGGCGGGTTCTACATGGTCGACGCGACCGACCTCGACGACGCGATCCAGCTCGCCGCGAAGATCCCGGGAGCGAAGCACGGCTCGATCGAGATCCGCCCGATCTTCGAGTACGGCGCCGCCGAAGGGTCGTCGTCCGAGGCGGTCGGCGCCGCCGGCTGAGATCGGTCGCGTCGCGACGCTTCATTCGGACGCTTGCTTCCGCCAACCGATCCACACGCCGTCGTCGACCAGCTCTTTCGCGAGGAGTCGGGCAGGGTCGTCGCTACGCTCATCCGCGTCCTCGGTGACTTCGATCTCGCCGAGGAAGCGGTCCAGGAGGCGTTCCTGACGGCCCTCGAGACGTGGCCGTCGCGAGGCATCCCGGACAACCCCGGCGCCTGGATCATGACGACGGCGAGGAACCGGGCGATCGACCGGTTGCGGCGCCGCAAACGGCTCGCCGAGAAGGCGGAGCTGCTTGGGCGCGAAGCGGCGATCGAGGCGGAGGTCGCGGCCGTCGATCCCGAGGCGAGCATCGATGCGGAGAGCGACGTGAGCCCGATCGCCGACGACCGGCTGCGACTCATCTTCACCTGCTGCCATCCCGCGCTCGCCATCGACGCGCGAGTCGCACTGACGCTGCGGACGCTCGGCGGGCTCTCGACGCCCGAGATCGCCCGGGCATTCCTCGTTCCGGAGGTGACGCTCGCGCAGCGCCTCGTCCGGGCCAAGCGGAAGATCCGCGACGCCGGCATTCCCTATCGGGTGCCGCCGGACCATGACCTGCCGGAGCGGCTCGACGGTGTCCTGCGCGTCCTCTACCTCGTCTTCAACGAGGGCTACGGTGCGTCGAGCGGCGACCGCCTCATCCGGCGCGAGCTGTCCACCGAGGCAATTCGCCTGGGCCGGGTGCTCGTCGACCTCATGCCGGACGAGCCCGAGGCCCTCGGGCTGCTCGCCTTGATGCTGCTGCACGACGCTCGGCGCGAAGCGCGCACGGGCGGCGACGGCGAGCTCGTGCTCCTGGAGGACCAGGACCGTGGCCGCTGGAACCGGCCCCGGATCGACGAGGGCCGCGAGCTGCTCGAGCGGGCGCTGCGGATGCGGCGGGTCGGGCCGATGCAGCTCCAGGCGGCGATCGCTGCGCTCCACGACGACGCCGAGACGCCGGCCGACACGGACTGGCAGGAGATTGCCGGGCTCTACGCCGCGCTGCGGCGGATCGAGCCGACGCCGATCGTCGAGCTGAACCGGGCGGTCGCCGTGGCGATGGCATTGGGTCCGGAGGCTGGCCTGCGGCTGGTCGACGCGCTGGTCGCAGGTGGCGAGCTCGACACGTACCCGTACCTCCACGCGGCCCGGGCCGACCTGCTCCGCCGGCTGGGCCGATCGAGCGAGGCCGCGGCGGCGTACACGCGGGCGCTGGAGCTGACGGCAAACGAGGCGGAACGGACGTTCCTCGATGGACGCCTCGCTGAGGTGGCGTCGGGCTGAGACGGCGATGGCCCGGCTCCGATTGCGTTGGCCCGGCCGACACGACGATCGCCCGGCCGTCGGGCCGGGCGATCGCGCTGGCAGGACTGGTTTGAACCGCTCAGGGTGCCGCGGCTTCGACCTCGGCGACGAGGGCGTTCGCCTGGCCCGTGAGATCCCTGATCCGGGCCGACGTGGCGCCATGGTTCTCGAACTCGGCTGCGTTGAGAACGGCGGCGATCTGAGCGGCCAGAGCGTCGCGCCGGGTCAGCCAGCCGTTGAGCTGCCTGTCGGTCGCCATGTAGGCGCTGTCGTCAGTGGCGGATCCGCTGACGACGCCGGCCGTCGAGATCCGGAGGCTGGCCATGCCGAGCCTGCCGAACGGGGCGGTCAGCTGCTTGTACGCGGCACCGAGGTTCTGGTAGAGGCCGCGACCGACGTTGAGGGCGTGCGACACGACGTTCCCATAGAGAGTCTCCGTGATCGCGCGCCCGTCGAGCGCGTAATCGTCGGCCAGCCCGAGATCGACGAGCATCGTCGGCCGAACGTCGGTGTGGTCGGTCCAGACGTCACCCGTCTGGCCGAGCGGGCGGATCCCCGGGCCGACGAAGCCGAGCCACGTCGTCGCGATCTCCGGCTGGATGTCGCCGTGGTTCCAGGCGAACAGCGGGTTGATGCACAGCTGCCCGCAACCGGCCGGCAGCCCGAAGTCGGCCAGGAAGTAGTTCGGGTCGGCGAAGTAGGCGAACGACGCGTTCCGGTTCGGATCGGCCGCCACCCACATGTGGAGGAGCTTCATCTCGGCCTGGTCGGCCATCGCGACCATCAGCTTGTCGGTCGCCCCTGTGTACAGGTTGCTCGCGGTGAGGTTAGCGACCGACCGTTCGAACTCGCGGTTGAGCGCGTCGTTCTGGGGGAGCTGCCCGCCGCCGGCTCCCTTCTTCGCGAGATAGAACGTCGGCGCGTCGTCACCGTGGACGGTGAACGCATTCGCTGCCGATGAGCCAACGAATTGGGCGGCGAGCGCCGGATACTGGTTCTGGACGAGGGTGTCGATGTTGCCGTTCAGCTCACCGACCCGCGGATGGCCCGCCTGGAGCGAGTCCCAATCGCAGGCGACGGTCACGCCGTCGCAGCTCGGGTTCGAGGGCTCGCTGCCGACGTAGTGATCGCCCTCGTCGACCGTGAAGACGAAGAGCGAGTTCGACTTGTCGATCCCGTCGGCGGCCAGGCGGCTGAAGAAGGCACCAAATGCATCGTCGTAGGCCTTGAGCTGGGCGACGTAACCCGCCGAGCCCGGGCCGTAGGCGACGTGGATGTTGCCGGCGGTGCCGTGGTTGTCATGGGCGTCGCTGATGTAGGCGAACGTCACGGGGACGCCGGACTCCTGCATCTCGGCCGTGTAGGCGAGCGAGGCCGCGGCCGACGCGCCGTCGAAGCCCGGGAAGCCGGGCTGACCGAACGGGTCGGCGACCGGGTTTCCGTCGAGGCCGGTGACCGTGAGCCCACCGGTCAGAAACGGATTGATGGCCTGGGCGCCATGGAGCGCCTTGAAGCCCGAGTAGCCACCCGGCTCCTCGGGCAGGACGTCAGCCTGGCCGGACGCACAGGTCGCCGAACCCAGGGCGCAGTGGATCGAGAAGCCGACGAAGTCGGTCTGGGCAAGAGCTCGATCGCGCGTGCCGGAGGGTGACGTCTGCGAGAACCGGGCCTCGTTCCACTGCGGCGTTCCCTCGCCGAAGACCTTGGTGATGTCACCGTTCGGGTTCGTCGTCACCGTCCCGTAGACGGTCGTTCCGACTGGATGCGCTGCACTGATCGGCGCCTTCAATGTGAGCGATGGTCCGGGCGGCGCCGTGCTGGTGACGATCGAACCGATCGTGGCCGTCTCCGAACCTGGGTCGTGTCCGATCGTGATCGTCTGGTTGACCGAGAAGCCACCCGCACTCCCGACGTATAGCGTCGTGTCGCCGGCTGCGGCGGCGACTCGGAGCGGCGTCGGACCGCCGGTCACGAAGACCGCGTTGTTGTTCTCGAGGACGGTATTCGCGGTCGCCACGCCGCCCCAATCGCACCCGGCGCGGGTGTAGGGAACCCACGGCGCGGGGGGGACCGCGCCGGTCGGCGTGATCATGTTCGGGACGGTCGGCGTCCCCGAGGCCGACACGGGATCCGTCCAGTAGCCGAACGAGAGCGGGAACGAGAAGCCGCCGGTCGATGACGTCCGGACGTAGCTGTTGGACACGGTCTGGCCGTGGCGGTCCGGGTAGACGCCGGTCAGCGACGAGAGGATCCCGCCCGCGGTGTGGGAGATGAGGATCGTGTGATCGTTGGACAGGAGCGTGCCGTTGTCCCGCATGAAATTCAGCAGGTTCGGCATCTGCTCGAGATCCGATGGCACGTTCGGCCGGTCACGCAGCAGGTGGGTGTTGTCGAACTGGACGTAGATGACGTGCTTGACGGCGCCGTTCGCGCCAAGGCTGCACGTGGGTGTGGCGGCGGCGACGGTCGCGACCGAGCCGACGAGCGGCGCGGCCGACGGTGACACCGCCAGAGCCGCAGCGACGAGAACCGCGCCGACTCGCCGTACGAGCGAGTGCCTGACGGGGTCGTGAGGCGTGGGGCGACCGGGCGTTGGGAGCAGGCGCATGCGGTCAGTCCTCCGACTGGGGCGGCCATGCGGATCGGCGGAGGCGCCGAGGGGGAGGCCGCGCGAGTTCAACGGTGTGGGGGCGACGATAGTCCGTCGTCAACGCCAGGTGAACGTTTTCGGGCGTTTTGAGATGCGGCTGAAAGCCGCCCGCTCTACGTCTCGTCGACGAGGTTCTGGGCGAGCCAGCGCTCCGCCTCGGAGAGGGGGACGCCCTTCCGCGCCGCATAGTCTGCCAGCTGGTCCCGGCCGATCCGGCCCACGCCGAAGTAGTGGCTGGCCGGGTTCCACAGGTAGTAGCCGGAGACCGCCGCGCCGGGCCACATGGCGAACGATTCGGTCAGCTTGATGCCTGCCCGCGATTCCGCTTCGAGCAGGTCGAAGAGCGTCTGCTTCTCGGTGTGGTCCGGGCAGGCCGGGTAGCCCGGAGCCGGTCGGATGCCCTGGTAGCGCTCGGCGATGAGATCCGTGTTCGTGAGCGCCTCGTCGGGTGCGTAGCCCCACAGCTCGCGCCGTACGCGCTGGTGGAGCCGCTCCGCGAATGCCTCGGCCAGGCGGTCGGCGAGAGCCTTGGCGAGGATCGCCGAGTAATCGTCGTTGGCCGCCTCGAACTCCGCCACGATCTCGTCGAGGCCGTGCCCGGTCGTGACGGCGAAGGCGCCGATGAAGTCGGCCAGGCCGGTCTCGGTCGGGGCGACGAAGTCGGCCAGGGCGACGTTCGGCCGGCCCTCCGGCTTGGCCATCTGCTGGCGCAGTGTCCTGAAGGTAGCGAGCTCGTCCCTTCGCTCCTCGTCGCGCCAGACGACGATGTCGTCGCTGTTCACGGTGTTGGCCGGCCAGAACCCGACCACGGCATTTGCCTTCAGGCGCCCGTCGGCGACGAGCCGCTCGAGGAGGGCGAGCGCGTCGCGGTGGAGGTCGCGCGCCGCGGCCCCGAGACGAGGATCGTCGAGGATCGCGGGGTAGGCGCCGCGCATCTCCCAGGTCGTGAAGAACGGCGTCCAGTCGATGAAGTCAACCAGCTCCGCGAGCGGGTAATCGGCGAACGTCTGCGGCCCGAGGAAGGTTGGGCGCGGCGGGCTGACCTGCGACCAGTCCAGCGGCACGTGGTTGGCACGGGCCTCGGCGATGGTCAGGCGCTTTTCCTTCGCCCGTTGTCCAGCCCGCTCCTGGCGAACCGTCTCGTACTCGTCGCGGATGCCGGCGACAAACGCCTCGCGCCGATCGGCCTGGACGAGCGCGCCGGCCACGCCGACCGCGCGTGACGCGTCGAGAACGTGGACGACCGGCCCGGAATAGGCAGGCGCGATCTTGACCGCGGTGTGGGTCCGCGACGTCGTCGCCCCGCCGATCAGGAGCGGAATCGTGAAACCCTGGCGCTCCATCTCAGCAGCGACGTGGGTCATCTCATCCAGGGACGGCGTGATCAGCCCGGACAGCCCGATGAGATCGGCGTCGATCTCGATTGCCTTCTCCAGGATCCGGGCCGCCGGGACCATCACTCCCAGGTCGACCACCTCGTAGTCGTTGCAACCGAGGACGACGCCAACGATGTTCTTGCCGATGTCGTGGACGTCGCCCTTCACGGTGGCCGTGACGATCGTCCCGGAGCGCTTGCCGGTGCCGGCCCGCTCCGCCTCGAGGTACGGGATGAGGACGGCGACGGCCTTCTTCATGACCCGGGCACTCTTGACGACCTGGGGCAGGAACATCCGGCCGGCGCCGAAGAGGTCGCCGACGACGTTCATCCCCGCCATCAACGGGCCCTCGATGACGTCGAGCGGGCGTGCCGCCACGAGGCGGGCCTCTTCGGTGTCCTCGGCGATATAGGCATCGATGCCCGCGACCAGGGCGTGGGTCAGGCGCTCTTCGACCGGTCGCTCGCGCCAGGACAGGTCCTCGGCGGCACGCTCCATGCCGCTCTCGCCGGCGTAGCGCCCCGCGAGCTCGAGCAGCCGCTCCGTCGAGTCTGGCCGGCGGTTGAGTACGACGTCCTCGACGAGTTCGCGCAGCTCGGGCTCGATCTCGTCGTAGATCGGCAGGACGCCGGCGTTGACGATCGCCATGTCGAGCCCGGCCGCGATGGCGTGATAGAGGAACACCGAGTGGATCGCCTCGCGGACGCGGTCGTTGCCGCGGAACGCAAACGACACGTTCGACACGCCGCCGGACGTTCGCGATCCCGGGAACTCGACCTTCAGCCGCTTGACGGCCTCGATGAACGAGACCGCGTAGGCGTTGTGCTCCTCCATCCCCGTGGCGATCGCGAAGATGTTGGCGTCGAGGATGACGTCCTCCGGCCTGAAGCCGACGACGTTTGTCAGCAGGTCGTATGCCCGCCGCAGGACGGCGACCCGGCGCTCGACCGACTCGGCCTGGCCCCCCTCGTCGAAGGCCATGACGACGACCGCCGCGCCGTAGCGCCGACAGAGACGGGCCTGGCGAAGGAACTCCGCCTCGCCCTCCTTGAGCGAGATCGAGTTGACGACGCCCTTTCCCTGGAGCTGCCGAAGGCCGGCCTCGATGACCGAGAACTTCGAGCTGTCGACCATGACCGGGACGGTCGCGATGTCGGGCTCGGCGGCGATCCGCCGCAGGAAGCGGGTCATCGCGGCGACGCCGTCGAGCATCGCCTCGTCCATGTTCACGTCGATCAGCTGGGCGCCGTTGGAGACCTGCTCGCGGGCGATGTCGACCGCCTCGTCCTCCGCGCCGGACGCGACGAGCCGGGCGAACTTGCGGGAGCCGGTCACGTTTGTCCGCTCACCGACGTTCACGAAGGCGTTGCCCGGCGGCGGGATGATGAGCGGTTCCAGGCCCGACAGGCGAGTCGTGCCGGTCGGCTCCGGGATCTGGCGCGGTGGCAGGCCCGCGACCGCCGCGGCGATGGCCGCAACGTGAGCCGGTGTCGAGCCGCAGCAGCTGCCGGCGACATTCAGCAGGCCGTGCCTCGCCCACTCGCCGAGCGCCTCGGCCATCTGCTCCGGCGTCTCGTCGTAGCCGCCCAGATCGTTCGGCAGGCCGGCGTTCGGGTAGGCCGAGATCGGCTTGCCCGCGACTCGCGAGAGGACGTCGAGATGCTCGCGCAGCTGCTTCGGCCCGAGCGCGCAGTTGAGTCCCACGATCAGTGGGTCGGCGTGGCGGACGCTGTTCCAGAACGCCTCGACGGTCTGGCCCGACAGCGTCCGACCCGACGCGTCGACGATGGTCCCGGAGATGATCAAGGGCAGCTTCTCGCCGAGCTCGTCGAAGAGCGATTGGACCGCGAAGATCGCCGCCTTCGCGTTGAGCGTGTCGAAGATCGTCTCGATCAGGAGGATGTCGGCGCCGCCCTCGATCAGCCCGGCGGCCGACTCCCGATAGGCGACCTCGAGCTCCTCCCAGCTGACGCTGCGGGCAGCAGGATCGCCGACGTCGGAGCTCATCGAGGCGGTCCGGTTGGTCGGGCCGAGCGACCCCGCGACGAAGCGTGGCCGATCGGGCTGGGCCCGCTCCGCGGCGTCGGCGGCGTCGCGGGCGAG
>Ga0209488_10004697_pt1 | contig 10603 bp, 9 predicted proteins | sample Rivendell_Oct201_8_FD_188349 | JGI IMG/M metagenome (GOLD analysis project Ga0209488, IMG submission 188349) | Vadose zone soil microbial communities from the Eel River Critical Zone Observatory, Northern California, USA -... | ecosystem: Environmental > Terrestrial > Soil > Vadose zone >... | reverse complement strand
AGGAGCCATCGCAGGGCCAGCAGCAGGATGACAAGATGAAAGACGACAAGATGGCCGGCGACAAGATGCAGAGCAAGAAGGGCAAGCATAAGAAATCGAAGAAAAACAAGGACGGCGACAAAATGGAGGGTGACAAGAAGCCATAGGGACGGTTGCTCGGCTCTACATATTCCCGATTCTTTCCGAGAGTGTAGTGCCGAGCATTGACCACATTTTAGGAAACCGAGTTGTTCTGACACCAATGTTAGGTTCTACAAACATCACGATTACAGTAGCTTTTCTGGCGGGACTCGCATCGTTCTTGTCTCCCTGCGTCCTACCTCTTGTGCCTGGCTATATCTCTTTAATTTCCGGAGTCAGCATCGACCGCTTGAAACAGCAAACCGAGGAGCGTTCGTCAACGCGCCGTTGGGTGATCGTAAATTCGCTGGCCTTTAACGTCGGGCTGTCTCTGATCTTTGTCTCGCTCGGCGCAGCTTCAGGATTTATCGGATCTGCAGTTTTCTCCAGTCCGTGGTTACGAATCATCGGCGGTTTGGTAATCATCGCCTTTGGACTGCAGATGATCGGTCTGCTCAAACTCAAGACGCTCTACAAAGACACGCGCTTCTTTTCTGATAAGAAACCACGCGGACTCCTGGGATCTCTTCTGCTCGGGATCGCTTTCGCCGCTGGATGGACGCCGTGTATCGGACCAATCCTCGGCGGCATCATTGGTCTCGCGGCAACCAGCGGCGGCTGGAAGAGTGGACTGGTCCTTTCATCTTTCTATGCGGCGGGACTAGCGCTGCCATTTCTGTTAACTGGTCTCGGCATTAATCAGTTTCTCAGTTTCTATGCCAGGTTTCGCCGGCACTTGCACAAAGTCGAAGTCGTATCAGGCATCATGCTCATTCTCATCGGCAGCGCGATAGTGAGTGGATACGCGACCCGATTAGCAAGTTCACGTCTCGCCTCTCTATTGCCCAATCTGGAGTCGCGAATCAAAGTTAAGAGCGATCCGGCAGCCAGCTCGGCAGCTGCGCCAGAGCCGGGATTACTTGGGCCCGCGCCGCAAGTTGAGCTGTCATCTCTTGATGGCCGGCGTCTGAAGTTGAGCAGTTTTCGCGGTCGCGTCGTGCTGCTGAACTTCTGGGCAACCTGGTGCGCACCATGTCGCACGGAGATCCCTGAACTGAATGGACTGCAACACGACCTTGAAGCGAGCGGGCTTACCGTTGTCGGTGTCTCCTGGGACGACTCCGCTGACGGCGTGAGAGAGTTTCAAAAAGAGATACCGCAGGATTACGCGGTGCTCCTGGGCGGCGAGGATGTACAGGATAAATTCGGTGGGATTCGGAGTCTGCCTACCACCTACATTATTGATCGGGAAGGCAATGTCCGTCAGAGGATCATCGGCGCGCGCGACCGGACCCAATTCGAAGCAGCTTTGAAACCAGTAATTGATGGGGTGTCTTCGAGATGAATATGAAAGGGACCATAAAGAAAAAGATCCTGGGAGTGCTTGCTATCGCTGGAGCCTTGGCCGTGATCGTATGGGCGGTTGGCTGCAGAAAGAATGGAAACGGTAACGCCGGTGTTTCGAGTACAGTTTCGACTACAAGTGCAGGTTTAGGTCTTTACAAAGTTTTGTCACAGTTCCAGCGTGGTGGGTGAGTGACTACCGTGCCTTTCGCGTTGAGCGTTGCGGCTGGTTCACCCGGCTCCGACCGGGAATAAATCTTGAGCTGTCAGGGATTACAAGACAGGCGGAGTTGTTAATGGGAACTCTCGCCAAAAACTATGACGAGGGCAGCAAAGATGAAACTGTTTATTGCACTATTCTTGATTGTATCCGGTGTAGTTGCCTTTCGGACGTTGAACCGACATCAGGCGGCCCCGGCCACTGTCTCAACCGAAAGCGAGGCGGCCAAGCCCGCCGGTGCTAATGTGACACCGGTGGTAGTTGAACTCTTCACGTCCGAGGGCTGTTCAAGTTGCCCACCTGCGGACGAAGTCCTTTCCAAACTCGATAAGATGCAACCCATCCAGGGTGTTGAGGTCATCGCGCTCGGCGAGCACGTGGATTACTGGAACAAGCTGGGTTGGATCGATCCCTACTCTTCCGCGGATTTTAGCAGGCGTCAGAGCAGATACTCAGATGCGTTCAATCAGGACAGCGTCTATACGCCGCAGATGATCGTCGACGGCCGGGATGAATTTGCCGGCGGCAATATGGAGCGCGCCCGGGCCGCGATCGCCAAGGCCGCTCAGGCTCCGAAGGCAAATATCGAACTGGCTTCCTCCCAGGACTCTAACGCGCCAAACTCGCGCGCGGTGAAGCTTTCCGTTCACCTGACCAATCTTCCGCGCTTGACTGCCGGCGACACTGCTGAGGTGCTGTTGGCGATAACTGAAAACAACCTTCGCTCCGAAGTCGCGCGCGGCGAAAATGCCGGGCGCTATCTTCGACACAGCGCAGTCGTGCGAGAGCTTACTGCCCTGGGTGAGCTCGGCGCCAACCAAAACAGCTTTGACGCGGAACCAACCGTGAATCTTGACAACGGCTGGCAGAGGGACAACCTGCGCGCTGTGGCTTTCGTCCAGGAGCGCGGCACGCGCCGGGTTCTCGGCGCGGCGGTGGTTGGTCTGTCGTCAAAATGAACGACCAAATTGCGCTTGTAGGCGAATCGCGGAATCAGCTCGAAGCATTGCAGGGAGTCAGAAATTAAGAAGCACGTAGCGGAGGAAAGAATGGCTGGAGCAAAACTGATTGTGATTTATCCGCGTCCAACTGACATCGACGCATTCGATAAGGTCTACGGCGAAGAACACGTGCCGATGGCAGTTGAGAAATTGTCGGGAAAGACCAGGATCGTCGCCACCAGGATCCTTGGATCTCCTCAGGGTGTGCCTCCTTTTCATGTAATTGCGGAGGTCCACTTCCCCACGATTGAGGCCCTGCAAAATTGTGCGGCCTCTGATGGAGGAAAAGAAACCCTGGCACATGCGGCATCGATTTCTTCCGGAGGGAGCCCGATCTTTTTGGTCGCAGAGGAGGAAGTCTATAACTTCGACTCGTAGGTTTTGAAGTCTCACTATCGCCGCCGGATAAGGGGATTCGGCCGCGTGGGAGCGCGCGAAGGGTCAGCATGCATCTCGCAGGTGCGGGCGCCGCGCGCTCCTTCCTTTTCTGAAGCCGATTCTAAAATCGCCGGTTGACCGTTAACCGAGTGATCCGCATTCGGGAATAAATCAACACAGATCGGGTATTGACATAGGTGGGTGAGCAAATCACTGCGGATGAGTCCGATCCCTGCGGCGAGGGCTTCGCCGTGCAAAAGTCACAAACCTAAGGAGAAACCAGAAATGCTGAAAAGAAAATTACGTGCGGCCATCGTTGGATCCGTCTTGTTGGCTTGTACGAGCATTGTACCTGCCTTTGCCAGCGGTTCGTCGCCGACCGGCACTGAGGTGCAGCAGGATAAAATGAAGGATGACAAGATGGGCCAGGATAAGATGGGCCAGGACAAGATGGGTCAGGACAAGATGGCCAACAACAGAATGTCGCATCGAAGACGGCGACATAGGAGACACAAGAAGCCCATGGCCGGGGCAAAAATGGACAAGATGCAGAACAACAAGAAGCCGTAGCACAGCCGTTCGGAGAGCTTCGATTTCGTTGCGCCGAAAAGGGCTCGGCGAGCCGAAGGAGTGTGCTGGGTCTACATGCATCTCGCAGGTGCGGACAACGCACACTCCATTTCTTCTCGCAATCAAAGAAACAAGCTAGTACACAACCCAAGAGAGTGAGACCGCTAGCGTTCTTTTTTGGGAAAGAAATATTGGAGACACTGTGGACTTCATTCAGAGCGCTGGACCACCAAGCCTCTCCTTACATATAGGCGGTGACAACTCAAACCGATCTGCGTCGAACTGCACAGCGGAGATCCTCACCAAATGAATCGGGTACTGAACTCGCAAACTCGAATGGATTTATTTTGAAACAAATGAGCCGATCGGTCGATCGTATGCTCAGAACACAGAATTAATTCGAAGTATTGCAGTCAAATGTGCTTCATAGAGCGGCGAGCGGCCTATGAAGCAAGTACCTTACTGTGCCGATGGGCTAAGCAAGTCTTAGTCGATCAGACTGATAACGATCTTTCCTCGCGCCCTTCCCGATGCAGAATACTCAATGGCAGATTGACACTCGGAAATGGGGAAAATCCTGTCGACGACTGGCTTAATCACGCCCTCACTTATCAACGCCGCGATTTGTGCCAGCTCTTCGCCCAGAGGCTTCATGAAGATGAACCGATAATTAACTCCCGCTCTCCTGGCTCTTGAATTGACTCGCAATCCCACGACTCTCAGGAGCAAGGATCTCAACATATCCAAACCCATCTCCTCGGCATTGCGGTAATCCGGTGAACCAGCGATCGAGACGACCCATCCGTTAGGCCGGGTGATGGCAAACGATCTGTCGAGAGAGTCTCCTCCCAAAGTATCGAATACGACGTCCAGGTTGTTCACCCGCTTTTCGAAATCTTCATCCTGATAATTGATAGCGTGATCGGCGCCTAAGCTTTTTACGAACTCCAGGTTCTTGCCGCTGGTTGTAGTCCATACCTCCGCGCCGATATGTTTCGCCAATTGAATCGCGAACGTCCCAACGCCTCCCGACCCAGCTGGAATCAAAAGTTGTTGCCGAGGTTTGAGTTGCGCTACATCCACTAACGCTTGCCAACTGGTTAAAGCTACCAGCGGCAGGCTGGCTGCTTCGTGATAATTCAAATTCGGAGGCATAAGCGCTGCCTCGCTTTGATCAATCGCGATGAACTCAGCAAAAGTGCCTATTCGCCCGTTTCTCGGACGAGAGAAGATTCGATCGCCAACCTTGAATTGAGTGACATCTTCTCCGACTTGAACGACTTCGCCTGCGCAGTCATGCCCTAAAATAAGGGGGAATTGATAGCGCCTCAAAAGACGCAATTTGCCATCTCGCAACTTGAAGTCGACTGGATTCACACTTGCAGCATGAACTCTCACCAAAATGTCAGAGGGGCCAGTCTTAGGCGCGGGGAAATCTCCGACCCTAAGAACTTGATCAGATCCGTACCCATCAATGAAAGCGGCGATCACGCGTTCACCTTATTTGCTGCCGTCGGCGCTTGTCCAGAAGTCTCTGTGACTTGTTCAGGGCATAATTTGCAACTGCCCAACTCTATTGTGGCTCAAAGGCGGAAATAACCTTTTCAAAGATGTGTTCGGCAAAGCGCTAACAGGAAACAATATTTTCAGCTTGAGGAACACACGTACGCTGGAGGATCCGACGCGCATGATCGAGGAATGACATTCCTGCCGCACTCAATCTCACTCCGCGAGGGAGCCGGTCTGCTTTGCAAACTGTTCGCAGACAATTGACTGCAGCCGGACAATGTCACGTCAGGAACGGCTTTGGCGGCCGCGTGCGAAAGCGACTCTTCTTGATTTTAAGCGCGCGAATCTTTGATTCAAGGGTCGAACGCGGGATCCCCAGCCGTGCAGCCGCCCCGGAGTGCCCGAACACGCGCCCGCCGCTCTCACGCAAGGCATCTTCAATAATCGCCTTCTCGTGCGCGGCGAGCGAGCTGGGCAACCCGACTCGGTTCTTAATTCCCGGCCCCGCGGACAGCCAACTTTCGTCGACCGCGAATTCGTCGGCGTCCGAGACGATCACGGACCGCTCGATGATGTTTTGCAGCTCGCGCACGTTTCCGGGCCACGGATAGGACTGCAGACGGTCGAGTGTCCGCTTGCTTACCCGTCGGAATGTCTTCCCGGCCCTCTGCGCGTAGCGACCGATGAAGTACTCTACCAGCATGGGAATGTCTTCTCGCCGTTCCCGCAACGGAGGCATCTCGAGGGGAAACACGTTGAGCCGATAAAACAGATCCTGGCGAAACGTGGCGTCCGCCAGCGCGGCTGTCAAATCACGATTCGTTGCGGCGATGATACGAACATCGACTTGAACAGGCTTCGTGCTTCCGATTCGCTCGAATTCCCGTTCCTGGAGAACCCGCAGCAACGCAACCTGTGTGTCGGAGGAAAGTTCGCCCACTTCGTCCAGGAAGATCGTGCCGCCGTTCGCCAGCTCGAACCGACCAAGTCGCCGTTGCATGGCCCCGGTGAACGCTCCTTTCTCATGACCGAAGAGCTCCGAGGCAATCAAGTCACGTGGGATGGCCGCGCAGTTTACGGCCACGAACGGCCCTGAGGGACGGTAAGACCGCCGGTGAATCGCCCGCGCGACGAGTTCCTTTCCCGTGCCGGTCTCGCCGGTGATGAGCACCGTCGAATCGCTGCCGGCGACCTTGCACACGCGCGAGAGCACCGCCGCCAACGCTGGCGAGGCGCCGACAATCTCCTCGAACATCGACGCTTTGTCGACTTCCTCTCGCAGGGCGACGTTTTCCTGCTGGAGTCTCTCTTCGGCGGTCTTGCGATCGTCGATATCGGTACAGGCGACATACCAGCGGATGATCTGGCCCTTGTCATCGTGAACCGGGTTGGAACGAGCCAGAAACCAGCGGTAACTTCCATCGCCCTTGCGCAGCCGCAACTCCAACTCGTAGGCCGACCCTGTAGAGAGAGCACGATCAAAACAATCTAGCTCTCGCGCTCGGTCATCTGGATGAACGAATGCACCGCGACCTCGCGTCTCGCGCCACTCTTCAAGAGTAAGCCCGAGGTAATCAAGTGCGATGCCGTTGACGTAGAGACGTTCACGTTTGGGTCCGTATACACTAATAAGTTGAGGCGTGAGGTCCAGTATCTGCCGCAGCTCCGCTTCTTTGCCTCGGAGCCTTTCTTCGGCAACTTTCCGCTCGGTAATGTCGGTTACCGCCCCGACAAACTCGATGTTGCCGGATGAATCGTGAAGGGCATGAGCGCGCACTTGGAGGTACTTGATTGCCCCGCTTGGCATGACCAGACGATACTCGTGTTCGAAGTCTATGCCGCTCGTCGATACGCCCTCCATGACCTGTTGTGCAAGCACCCTATCCTGCCGATGTATGCGCTGGAACACCATGTCGAGGTTTGGTTTCTCGGTGCGGTCGTATTCGAAAATGCGATAGGTCTCGTCTGACCAGACAATCTCTCCTGTGTCAGGTTTCCAACCGAAGCTGCCCGTGTGACTGAGCCTTTGAGCTTCGGCCAGATAAGCTTCGCTTCGCAGGACGGCCTCTTCCGCAAGTTTACGCTCCGTAACGTCCATTATTGCGCCGACGACTTCGTTGTTGCCTGCCTCGTCCGGAAAGGAGTGTGCAAGATCATGAAGATGCTTTATCGAACCATCCGGCATCAGCAACCGATGCTCATAATCAAAGTCACCTCCGCCCTGCGCCGCACGCCCAAGGGCGTCTTTGACGAGGCCCACATCGTCAGGATGAGCTCGCTGCAGTATCAGATCGGGTGTCGGTTCCGTGCCGGGAGGGTACCCATAAATTCGAGCCGCTTCGTCGGACCAAAATATCCGCTTAGTACTACCTTCCATTCCGACACTACCGGTGCGACTGAGTCTCTGCGCATCTGCTAAGTGCTCTTTGCTCCGCCGAAGTTCGACTTCGGTTAGCTTCCGCGCGGTGACATCCATTACGGCGCCGATAACCTCGATACCGCCGGTTTCACCCCTTTCCGCTTTTCCGACAACGTGTAAATATTTGATCCTCCCGTCTGGCATCAGCAGGCGAAACTCGAGGTCGATTCCTTCCGCTCGGTTAGCAGCGGCTATTGCCACGTTCACCGAAGACATATCCTGCGGATGAACGCAATCCAAAATCATTTCCAATGACACTTTCGAAGAAGAGGCGAATTCAAAAATACGGAAAGTCTCGTCCGACCAGAAGTGCTCGTCGGTGAAAACGTTCCACCCAAAGCTACCTGTATGGCTCAGTCTTTGCGCCTCGGCAAGATATGCCTCTCGACGCTGCAGTTCCTGGGTCAATTGCTCCTGCTCAGTCACATCTACTCCTGTTCCAACCGACCATTTTGAGAATCTTTCCGTGAGTCCTCCGAAAGCCCGCGCAGCGCATGCTAGGAATCTTTACATCTGGCCGCACAATCCGTCTCGTGAAGTCTAATCTGCTCCTTCTGCAAACATCTCTTGGTGGTCTCCGAGACGAACCTCGTCTTCCGAATGTACGAGCGCTAAATATTCTTTCTGTGTCGGGGCGTTGCCTCTGGGATCAAGTCCGTGGATCTGAAACAACTTGGGAGACCAGTGCTCGAATCCAGTAGGGGTTGAACGCCCAGCTACCCGCGTGCATTAACCGCTGTGCCTCCGAAAGGCAGAACTCCGCTTGTTTGCGTTCTTCAATGTCGAGAGTAACGCCGATCCAACACCGCACCATTCCATCGCTCCCTCGGCGCCGCCCAGCGCCACTGCTTCGGCCCTAAAAATGTCAGTATCTCACCATTGGCGACATGTCGCCAGTAAAGCAGCGGTCGAATCTATTTAAATTCAGCATTTTACATTGGACCAGCAATTGCCCAGTGATGGGACTCATGCTGACGCTGACGGGACGACTTGGATTGCGGGAGGAGGATAAGATGAGTTGGTCGCAGCTGTTGTGCGGGGCGTTGATTTCGCGCTATTTGAAGGCGTCAAGATCTGAGCGCTCTACACCTTCGTTGATGGAAACCCGCGCGGGCGAGACTGGAGAGGTGACCGTCTCCAGGTGGGTTCGGTGTTCACCCCAGCTTGCCATCCTCGTCTTGGTGCTGAGTTTCACAGTTCGGGCGACGACGCCGCAGCTCGATTCAATTCCCATTCCAGGGACCAAAGCCTTTCCAGAAAGCATCACGTCAAGGTCGGACGGCACGCTCTATGTCGGCCGTCTCGGAGATGGTGGGATCGTCCGTATCAAACCACACACGCACGAAAACGCGATTTTTGTCCAACCAGGCGCTTTAGGTTCGCGCTCGATTTTGGGAGTTTTTGCAGATGAGGCGTCGAACACGCTCTGGGCTTGCTCGAACGACTTGAGTGCATTGGGCGCACCTGCAAAGGGCAGCGATACCGGAAGCGCGTTGAAGGCTTTTGATCTTAGGACAGGGAATGGAAAACGCAGCGTCTCGTTGCCTGGAACTCACGCATTTTGCAATGACATCGCTGTGGATGCGAAGGGATCTATCTACGTCACGGACAGCGCAAATCCTACAATCCTAAAACTCTCTCCCGGTGCCACAACGTTCGAAGTATTCGCTCAGGATTCCGCGTTTTCTGCGCCGCAAAGCGGCGGCGCCGGGCTCGACGGTATCGCCTTCGGCAGCGACGGGAATCTTTACGTTACGACCTACGCGGCCGGCGGCCTCTTTCGCGTAGAAGTCAAAGCGGGAAGTGCAGGGCGCATCACCGCACTCTCGGGTGACCATCAACTGAGATTTCCCGACGCGCTCCGAAAGCTCGGCGACAACAGTTTCCTCTTGGTGGAAGGGGCGGGAACATTAGATCGCGTCGTGATCAAAGGCAACGGATTTGCGGTCACTCCGATATACGGCAATTTTTCTACCCCAACGTCCGTCGCCTTAATAGGCACGACGGCATGGGTTACTGAGGGCAACACTACTTACTTCTTCGATATTTCGAAGAAAAACGTAACGCCCCCATTGCCATTTCGAATCTACTCAGTTTCGTTGGGAAAGGAAAACACTAAATGAAGGTTCAACTCAGGTCGTATCTCAAGCTGTCGCTTAGCGCCCTTATTACCCTCCTCGCCGGACAAAGCGCGTTCACACAAGGCGTGAATGTTGACGCGAAGCCTTACCCGAAGGTGACGGATGAACGACTTGAGCATCCTGCAGCGGGAGATTGGCTGATGTATCGGCGGACATATGATGGCTCCGGGTATAGCCCGCTAAATCAGATCACGCCCAGCAACATTCACCAACTGACGCTGGCCTGGTCGGTGAGCACCGACCTCCTTGGTGCACATGAAACGACGGCGATCGTCAATCACGGGCGCATGTTCATAACGACGCCTCAAAATAACATCATAGCTCTTGACGCCAAGACCGGCACCCAACTGTGGCGGTACACAAGGAAGTACCCGGACGGCTTGTTCCAGCTCCATCCAACAAACCGTGGGGTCGCTCTGTATGGTGACTACGTCTACATGGCGACGACCGATTGTGCGCTCGTTGCTCTTGATGCCGCTTCGGGCAAGGAGGTTTGGGCTGTTCCAATCGATGACTATAAAACCGGTTGTTACTCGACCTTGGCTCCGCTTGCGGTGCGCGGCAAAATCATCCTCGGCTACTCGGGTGGCGAGCTCGGCGTTCGGGGCTCCGTAAGCGCGTTTGACGCGCTCACCGGAAAGCGCATCTGGAAAACTTATACCGTGCCTGCGGCAAACGAGCCGGGTGGCGACACCTGGAAAGGGGAGACGTACAAACGGGGCGGCGGATCGACCTGGATTACCGGGGTCTATGACCCCGCAACAAACACGACTTACTGGGGTACGGGGAATCCGGGCCCCTGGGTCGCCGACGACCGGCCCGGCGACAACCTCTACACGGACTCGACGCTTGCTCTCGACGCCGACACCGGCAAGATCAAGAGCTATCACCAGTACACGCC
>Ga0209488_10004694_pt1 | contig 10605 bp, 8 predicted proteins | sample Rivendell_Oct201_8_FD_188349 | JGI IMG/M metagenome (GOLD analysis project Ga0209488, IMG submission 188349) | Vadose zone soil microbial communities from the Eel River Critical Zone Observatory, Northern California, USA -... | ecosystem: Environmental > Terrestrial > Soil > Vadose zone >... | reverse complement strand
AGGGGCGGGTCTTCGGCGGCTTGCGCCGCGGTGCCCGCCCGCCTATCCACGTACTGCGGCCAGACGGGCGGGCACAAGACCCGCCCCTACGCAAATCGCACCCGCGTCGTTTGTGGCCCGCCGGGCAGGCAGAGATAAAGCGCGCCACTAGCGCGCCGCCGCATTGGCCACTGGCGCGCGCGTGGCAGCATTGGCCACGGGGGCGCGCGTGGTCGTGGAATTTGCCGCCTGAATGGCACGATATGCGTCCGCGAGCCCGGCGCCGAATTGATCGTCGCGCCCCTTCGGTCCCAAATCCTTCGCGGTCGCCAGCAGGATCTTACGCACCGCCTGCGGTGTAAGACTTGGATTTCGATCGAGCAGGAGCGCCGCGATACCGCTCACATGCGCCGCCGCGACCGATGTCCCGGTCGTCATCTGGTAGGTCCGCGACGGTGCCGGCAAAAGAATATCGACACCTGGCGCGGCGACGGCGATGTGGCGGCCGCGGTTCGATTTGGGGAACAATTCATCGTTGGCGTCGGTCGCGGTCACGGCGATGACGTTGGGATCGGCGGCGGGATAGAGCGGTCCAGCGTTTGGTCCCGCATTGCCGGCGGCGGCGACCAGGACGACGCCTTTCTTGCTGGCGGCAGCAAGGCTGCGCGAAATCTCGGGATCGGGCGGCCCCGCAAAGCTCATATTGATGATGCGTGCTCCATATGACACCGACCAATCGATGGCCTTGAGGATGTTTATCGTTGTTCCCTCGTCTGTGCCGCCGTTGGCCGTAAAAGCGCGGATCGCCAGAATTCGCGCGGCGGGCGCGACGCCCGTGAGCCGCGCATGGGCGACGATGGCGCCGGCGGTCCCGGTTCCATGATACGCCGGCGGCTCGGAATGCTCGAAGGCGTCGAAGGTGCCCGCGATGAGGCCCGCGAGTTCCGGATGCGAAATGTCGATGCCGTTGTCGATGACGGCGACGAGAACACCTTCGCCGGTGGCGAGCCGATGGGCTTTTGGCAGGTTCAGTTTGGTCAGGGTGTATTGATCGGGAGTCGCGGAAGGTTGGCTCTGCTGGAGCGTGAAGCGGTAGTTCGGCTGCGCCATTGAGATCCCGCCGTCGGCCTCGAGCGCGCGAACCACGTCGCCGACCAAACGCTGGTCGCCAATCCGCCAACGATGAAGTGTGACGCCAGTCAACCCGATGGCCTGAGACTCAAGGCGAGTGAGGCGGTGCCGCTGCGCCAGTGCTTCGAGCGCCTGGGGTGAAAGATTGGACGGAAGACCAACCAATACCTCATTATTCACGAAGCGCCGCTCGCCGGCAGGTGGGACACGGCTCGGACCGCGTGCGGTCGCAAGCCGAGGGGCGGAGAGGGTCAATGGGTTGCCGGCGTTGCCCAATTGCCGTTCCAGGGTGTCGAGGGTGCCGTTGGTCGGAACGCCAGTACTCAACGGAGGCAGTGAGCGTTGAATGTCGGTCGTGGTGCTGCCTGTGGATATATCGGGCGGGCGGGGTATTGAACCAAAGCTAGGGCTGGCTGATCCGATACCGCCAATCCCGGAGCCTGGCGACCCCAGTCCACGAAGCTGCGCGTACGCATCCGTGGCACCAAACGTTGCCGCGAGCACCAAGGCGCTCGACGCCAGTCGGCGGCAATGATCGACGAATCGGAACATTGGAGGCCCCCCTCTTACGAGGCACACTATCGGAAAATGTGCCCAAACGTAATACCTCTACGGATCGCCGCAATCGGGTCAATTTTTTGGCAAACACGGGCCCATACCGGTTGTCGTCCTGGTGCAGGTCCTGTGAATTGGCTATTTCTTGATATTGTCCAGGGAGAGCGCACCCATGCATTCCGACGACTTCGAGCACGACCATCAGAAGACACGGGCGATCGACGAAGCGCTCAGCCGCATCGGTAAGCCCATCCCGGAGGCGCAGGCGAGGTACGTCGCGGCTCTGGAAGACTGCGAATGCAACGAGGGCATGTTCGCGCTGGCCGCGACGCGCCGACAGCTCTTCGGTGGCGCAGGGGTTGTGGCTGCGGTCGGAATGACCACGATGCTGCCGGGCCCCGCCATGGCCAAGGCGCCGCCCGGCGCCGGCGAATATCCTGTGCAGGCCGATTCCACCAAGGAACAGGGCCGCATGATGGGGGCGGACGGCGGCTATGGTTTGCGTTCACAGTTTGAAACTGATGTCCGCTGGGTCAATCCGACGAAAACCGCCGGGTTTTCGCCATTGCAGAATAGTTACGGCACCATCACGCCGTCCGGCCTGCACTACGAACGTCACCACGGCGGCATCCCGAATATCGACCCGGCCAGGCACGGCCTTGTGATTCATGGCATGGTCGATCGGCCGATGAGATACTCGCTTGCCGATCTCAGGCGTTTCCCAACTGTTTCGCGCACCTACTTCATGGAATGCTCCGGCACCACCGGAAGCGAGATCATGAAAGCGCGCGAACCGACCGCGCAGCGCACACACGGCCTGGTCTCCACATCGGAATGGACGGGCGTGCCGTTTTCTACGCTGCTCAAACAGACGGGGCTCAAGCCGGGTGCTGCCTGGGTGCTTGCCGAAGGAGCCGACGCCGCGGTGATGACCCGCAGCGTTCCGATCGACAAATGCTTGTCCGACGCATTGATTGTTTTCGCGCAGAATGGCGAGGCGATGCGCCCGGAGCAGGGCTATCCGATGCGGCTGTTCCTGCCCGGATGGGAAGGAAACATTTCGATCAAATGGCTGCGCCGGCTCGAGGTCAGCGATAAGCCTTTTTACACACGCGAAGAAACCGCGAAATATTCCGATCTCATCACCACGACCGGCAAGTCGCGCATCTTCACCTTCACGATGGAAGCGAAATCCGTAATCACCTTCCCGTCGGGTGAAATGAAACTGCCCGGGGCGGGTTTCTACGAGATCACCGGGCTCGCCTGGAGCGGTCGTGGCAAGATCGCGCGCGTCGAGGTTTCGACCGACGGCGGCAAAAGCTGGCACCTCGCGTCGTTGCAGGACCCGGTGTTGGCGATCAGCCAGACACGCTTCCACTTTCCGTGGATATGGGACGGCACGGCTGCCGTAATCCAGAGCCGGGCAACCGACGAAACCGGCTATTCACAGCCGACCCACCAGCAACTCATCGTCGAACGCGGGCCGCTTGAGAGCGGTTCGCTGTTCTATCACATGAATGCGGTCCAGAGCTGGGGCATTGCAGCCGACGGGAGCGTGAAGAATGTTCACCCGCTCGGTTGATCCCAAATACGGGGCGCTGCTTGCGGCCGCCGTCGCAGTGCTTGCGATGCCCAGTGTGGCACTTGCTGACGGCTATCCGGCCCAGTTTGAATTCGGCGCCCCGGCGAGCAACCAGGACATCGCGGCCGTCGCCATCGCGATTGCCCCCGACGGCAAGGGGTTGCCGGCCGGCAAGGGCGATCATGCCGCGGGCAAACGCGTCTACGAGGCCAAGTGCGGTGACTGCCATGGCGCCACTCTGCAAGGCGTTCCGGGGCTGCCGGACATGCCCGCGGGCGCAGCACTTCGCCTCATCGGAGGTCGTGGGACACTGACGACCGGGAACCCCGTGATGACGGTCGAAAGCTACTGGCCCTATGCCACGACGCTGTTCGACTACATCAGGCGCGCAATGCCGTTCCAGTCGCCGGGCTCGCTCAACGCGGATGAACTCTATGCCGTGTCGGCTTACATCCTGGCCGAGGGCAATGTCATCGACAAGACGATGGTGCTCGATGCCCAGACGTTGCCCCGCGTGCAGATGCCGAACCGTGATGGGTTCATTGCCGATCCGCGGCCGGAATTTTTCAGATAGCGATCGTTAGATGTCCCACCAATAAAACCCGTTGGCCGTGCCGGTGCCGGCTGGTGAGCGATAGCAAGGCACATAGTCGATCTCGTGCATGTCGGCATTCGTATCCTCGAGGAGACCAGCAAGCGAGATCCAGGACTTGAGTTCCGACGTTCCCGACTGAAGCTCCTTCAAGGGGATCGAGGTGAGAAAGTCCTTGTCCCGGCGTTTCAGTGCGGCGACGAATGCCCGATCGAACTCCTCGTCGATCACGAAATGGCTCATGCCGCCGGAAGCGAACACCGCCACGCGTTTGTCCTCATTCCACGAATCGATCGCCTTTCGCACGATCCGGCCGAATTGATAGGAGCGCCTGGCTGTCGGCTGGTTGGGCGGGAAAAACGTATTCTGGTAGATCGGCACATTGGGCACCACGCGATCGCGCATCACCTGGCGATAGATGTGGCCGAATGCGTGCGATGCGCCGTTGCGGGCATGCTTGGGCCATGCCTTGGAGGCCGCGACATCGAAATCGCTTTCCACGAGCGTCTTGATGATGTGCATTCCGAGCGCAGGCACGCCGCGATATTCCGTGTAATTCTGGGCCGCATGTCCATGCTCCGCCTCCGCGACACCCGGCGGTAGTTTCTTCTTGTCTTCGTCGGATTGCGGATAGCTCGGAATGGTCTCGCCGAAATAGACCATGAAGGCCGGACTGAGCTGGTCCGTCTCAAAGATTTCGTCCTGATCATTGCCGAGGATCACGGCGATCTCGGCGCGTGCGGCGTCCCACTTGTCTGCGAGCTTCTCCATGGCCGCATGGCAGCGCGAGTGATAGCTCTGTTGCATAGCCATCGATGACCGGGCGTCGAGCCCTTCGGAACGGCGCATTGCCACCAACTCGTCGAAACCGTAGAGACCGTCGCGGAATGGGTGCTTTCGCGTCTTGTCGGCCTTGACGCGAAGCTGCCACTGTTCGACGGTCGTGTGCAGCTGAGGACCGTGCGTAGTGGCCATCGCGAGAACGATTTTTGCCATGTTGATTCCTCCGAATTCCGCCGGCCTCACACCTTGAGTTTGAAAACACTGCGCGTGTTGCCGGCGAATATTTTTTCGCGGTTCTCCTGTGACAGCCATTCGAATTTTTCGATATGCGGCCGGATGTGATCCATGGTGTGTCCGGTATCCGGATCGATGGTCGACCCGACGCCGGGACATTCCGAGCCGAACAGGCAGCGGTCGGGCCCGACCGTCTTGATCAGGAGTTCGAGCGCCGGCGCCGTATAGAGCACGGTGTCGAAGTAGAGGAGCTTGAGCCGGTCGCGAAACCGGGTCGCGCCGCGCCCGCGCAGCGACGGCGCGTCAAACCTTCCGAGTTGATATGGGATTGCGCCGCCGCCGTGCGAAACGATGATCTTCAGGCTTGGAAAGTCCTTGAACACATCGGAGTTGAGAAGTCCAAGGATCGCGATCGTGCCCTCGTTGATCAGATGGACGGAATAGCTTGCGCGTTCGGAGCGGGAACTCGCGGTGTGGATGTGCGCCGGGATGTCGAGGGCGCAAAGTTTTTCGTAGAGCGGATACCAGTAGCGATCGCCGAGCGCGGGCGGTTCGACGCCGGAGTTTTCGTAAGGGTCGGGATTGAGCAGGCAGCCGACGAAGCCAAGCTGTGTCACGCAGCGCTCGAGTTCCGGCAGCGCGCGCTCGATCGGGTCGCCGGCGGCTTGCGGCAGGCTGGCGACCCCGAAGAAACGGTTCGGGTACATCTGCGTCTGCCGGTGGATGATGTTGTGGCATTCCTCGGCGAACCAATGGACGAGCTTGGCGGGCTTCTCGCTGTGCATGAGCTGGAACGGCCGCGGCGATATGAGCTGGACGTCGGTGCCGTGCTGGTTGAGCGCATCGAGATGACTCTTGGGCCCGATCTCCGCGGCATTGAGCGCGGAGCGCATCTCCTCGTCGGTAACCTTGACGCCGCCGCGGCCATGCGAGCCGCGCGAAGCCAGCAGTCCGGCCTTGTATGCCCACAGCTGCGCCGGCGCGCTGACGTGGCCATGGCAGTCGATGATCACAGGTCGTCCTCCGCTCGTGCTGGGTCGGTTCACGTTACGACAGCCGACAGGGGAAAGCGACGGTCAACAGGGTGATCGACGCAAGGCCAGAAAATGCGTACCCTCCAAGCGGTTCGGGGCTCACAGCGGGAACACCGGCTCATGGCGCATTCTTTGCTTTTGCGGCGAATTCTCGTGCGGCGTATTCTCGTGCGACGTTTTTTCATGCGGCCTTTTCCATTGTGGCGTTTCGCAATCGCGGCACTCGCCACCATTGCGACGTGCGTCAGCGTGTGCGACGGCGCGTTCGCGCAGGCCTATCCGAGTCGTGTCATTCGGATCGTCGTGCCGTTCGCACCCGGCGGGCAGCCGGACACGATGGCCCGCCTGTTCGCGCAACATCTTGCAACGACGGTCGGCGCCAATGTTATCGACAACCGGCCCGGCAACAACACGATCATCGGAGCCAAGGCTGCGGCCAGTGCCGCCCCTGATGGCCACACGCTTTTGTTCGCGACGTCGTCTTCGCTGGCAATAGCGCCCGCGCTCACCCGGAACGCCGGCTACGATCCGGTGAAGGATTTCGCACCGATCGTGGGGGTGTCGATGGCGCCGATGTACCTGACGGTCGGACCGTCCGTGCCGGCGAAATCGGTTGCCGACTTCATCGCCTTCGCCAAGGCCAATCCGGGAAAACTGAATTTCGCGGCGCCAAACGGCGGACCGCCGCATCTGGCCGGCGAGGCGTTCATGCGCGCGGCCGGCATCAATATCACGCCGGTCTTCTACCGCACCATGAACCAGGCCTTCACCGACATGCTCGCCGGCCAGATGGACATTATCTTCGATTCGCTGGCCGCATTGACGCCCTTGATCCGCGACGGCAAGATCCGGGCGCTGGTCTCCCTCGGCGTCAAACGCATGGCCGAACTACCCGACGTGCCGACGATGGCGGAGAGCGGGTTGCCGGACCTGCGGGTGATCACCTGGAACGGATTCGCGGCTCCCGCCGGCACGCCCGACGCGATCGTCAAGAAACTCAACGTTGCAGTCAACGAAGCTTTAGTGTCTCCAACCATCCGGGAGACTCTCACTACGTTTGGTGCCGAGCCGCTCGGCGGATCGCCGCGGGAATTCGCCGACTTCGTCTCCTCCGAATCGAAGAAATGGCCTGAAATCATTCGACTGTCGGGCGTGAGGATCGATTAGGACTCACCTTGTCTCGAACAAGTTCAGGTCTACGAACTTGCCCATCTGAAAATAGCCGAGCGACGATGGGTGAATCCCATCGCCGCAATTGTAGGTAACGCTCAGGAGGTCGGGATTGGCCGGGCTGCGCACCACGCGATCGAAATCGATGATGCCGTCAAAGGCGCCGCTTCCTCGAATCCAGGCGTTGACCTCGTTGCGTACTTTCGTTTTTGCGTCGTTCCAGCCCGTATTGTCGGCATCCGGCGCCCGGTTATGTCGCGGCACGATGGTGACGCCGATGACTTTCAAGCCGCGCGCCTTGACGCGCGCCACGATGTCCTTCGTGCCATTGATCACCTGTTCCGCGCTGGCTTCTCGGCGGATATCGTTGGTGCCCATGAACACGACGACGTGCGACACGCCCGCATGCGCCAGCACATCACGGTCGAGCCGCTCGGTGCCGGGTGTGCTGTCGGGCGGCGGCGTCACTTTTCGCGTCACGGTATTTCCACCGATGCCTTCGTTGACGATCGCGCGGCGGACCGGGTCTTGCAGGGCCAAGCGCTGTGCCACAACGTCCACCCAGCGATCGTGCCCGTCGATGGTTGTGCAGGTGCCGTCGGTAATGGAATCCCCGAAGGCGACAATTGCCGTCGTTGGCGCCGTTGTGCGAACATCAACGGCTTTCAGCCACGGCATCGTCGTGAACCGGCGCTTGAACGAGGATCCGGATTCCGACGCCGTCAAATCTCCCGCGCCATTGTCGGTGGCGAATGAGGTCACGAGCGCACCGTTATGTTGGCTGGCGGGCACGTCTGCGCCCGGAATATGGACGCTCACCGCGATATCCTCTTGGGGCTCGACTTTCATAAGGATGGGATCGCTGGTCACGGAACCGCCCGCCGCGATCGTTACGGAGGACTGACCGGCGAATGTCACGGCCAGGAGAAGGCCCGGCGAAATGCTGGCGGGATTGTTGGCGGATTGGCGCGGCCCGGCCGATACTTTGCCGAACGTCACCGGCGCGGTGCCGAACGTGTTGTCAAATCGCAACCGGATGGCATCGCCAGGCGCGCTCACGCGTGCGATCAGCCGCAACGTCGCGTTGCTCACGCGGCTTTGGCCGAGGCCCTGCTGGGATGTTCCCCATGCGGTAATCCAGCCCGTTTGCGCGAACGCGGGGCAGGAACCTGTTGCCGCAAACATAGCCGCACCACTGCCGACAGCGATCGCAAACTTGAGTATCCGAAGCCGTTGCAAACCACGTCGCATTTGTTTCCTCCCGGATTTGTTCTCCACAGAGGCTACATCAGGCCGCCGGTTGTGCGGAAGGGGGTGGCATTGGACGCCCCAAACGTGCGAATTGTGGTCGAAATTCTGATGAGCATCGATTATTTAGAAGCCTGAAGGTCAACGGCAGATGAGCCAAGAGGTCCCATGAACATCCCCGTCCAACCACCCGCCACCCCGCCCTACGAACACACACCGCTCTTTCCTTTGGGGCAGGACCAGACGCCGTACCGCAAAATCTCGGCGACCGGCGTCACGGTGCGCGAGGCGTTGGGAAAAGAAATGCTGGTCGTTGAGCAAAGCGCTTTGCGCCAGCTCGCCGAGGCGGCCTTTACCGACATCAACCACCTGCTGCGACCGGGCCATCTCGCGCAGCTCCGCTCGATCCTGGACGACAAGGAAGCCTCTCCCAACGACAAGTTCGTGGCCTACGACTTCCTCAAGAACGCCAATATCGCGGCGGGCGGCGTCCTGCCGATGTGCCAGGACACCGGCACCGCCATCATCATGGGCAAGAAGGGCCAGCACGTCTTCACCGACGGCGACGACGAGGCAGCCCTCTCGGGAGGGGCGCGCGACGCCTACGTCAAGCGCAACCTGCGCTACTCTCAATTGGCGCCGCTGACCATGTTCGAGGAGACCAACACCAAATCGAACATGCCGGCGCAGGTCGAAATCTATGCCGACGGCGCGCGCGGCCATGAGCAGGCCTATAAGTTCCTGTTCATCGCCAAGGGGGGAGGTTCGGCCAACAAGTCGTTCCTGTATCAGGCAACGCCGTCGATCCTGACCCACGATCGCATGATCGCGTTCCTGAAGGAAAAGATTCTCACGCTCGGCACCGCGGCCTGCCCGCCCTACCATCTGGCGATCGTGATCGGCGGCACCTCGGCCGAACTCACCATGAAAACCGTGAAGCTTGCCTCGACGCGCTATTACGACAATCTGCCCACGAAGGGATCGGAAACCGGTCATGCGTTTCGCGACCTCGAAATGGAACAGGAGGTGCACAAGCTCACACAGTCGCTTGGCGTCGGCGCGCAATTCGGCGGCAAATATTTCTGTCACGACGTGCGTGTGATCCGCCTGCCGCGTCACGGCGCGTCGCTGCCCATTGGGTTGGGAGTGTCGTGCTCCGCCGATCGGCAGGCGCTCGGCAAGATCACGCGCGAGGGCGTTTTCCTCGAAGAGCTCGAGCACAATCCGGCGAAATATCTGCCCGACGTGTCGGCGGATGCGTTCGGTGGCGACGTGGTCGAGATCGACCTGCGCAAGCCTATGCCTGAGATTTTGGCGCAGCTCACGAAGTATCCGATCAAGGCGCGGCTCTCGCTCACCGGGCCCATGATCGTGGCGCGCGATCTTGCGCACGCCAAATTGCGCGAGCGGCTGGAGGCCGGGCAGGGGCTGCCCGACTATTTCAAGAACCACCCGGTCTATTATGCGGGTCCCGCCAAGACCCCGACGGGCTATGCCTCCGGAGCGTTTGGCCCCACGACGGCGGGACGCATGGATTCCTTTGTGGCGGATTTCCAGGCGGCCGGCGGTTCGATGGTGATGCTGGCCAAGGGCAATCGATCGCCGGCCGTGCGCGAGGCTTGCAAGAAATACGGCGGCTTCTATCTCGCTTCGATCGGTGGTGCGGCCGCCAACCTCGCCGAGCATTGTATCAAGAAAGTAGAAACCATCGAATATCCCGAACTCGGCATGGAGGCGATCTGGCGGATCGAAGTTGAAAACTTTCCGGCCTTCATCGTCCTCGACGACAAGGGCAATGATTTTTTCAAGGAATTGAATTTGGGGTAGCGCTGCTTCAATCGCACCATGCGCATCCAGGAAGTCAACGCCGCCGGCTATCGATCGCTACGCGGGATAAGGTTCCCGGTCGGCGCGCTGACCGTATTCGTGGGCGCCGACGGGGTCGGCAAGACCAACCTCTACCGCGCGCTGCAGTTGCTGCAGGCTGCGGCGGCGGGAACGCTGGCGCGCGAACTTGCATCCGAAGGCGGCATGCAGTCGGCTTTGTGGGCGGGGCGTCGGACACCTGGCAAGCCTGTCCGCATCAAACTTGGCGTCGGCTTCGGCGGCGAACTTGATGCCGCGGACGCCAGCAAGTCCGACTATGGGGTCGAAGCCGGCCTCGTACCCCAATATGAAATCGAGGCCGGCCTGCCGATGATAACCGCGGCGGCCTTCATGCTGGAGCCGCAAATCAAAGAGGAGCGCCTGACATGGCATGACGGACGTCGCGCGGTCGCGTTGCTGGAGCGCAAAGG
>Ga0209488_10004693_pt1 | contig 10605 bp, 11 predicted proteins | sample Rivendell_Oct201_8_FD_188349 | JGI IMG/M metagenome (GOLD analysis project Ga0209488, IMG submission 188349) | Vadose zone soil microbial communities from the Eel River Critical Zone Observatory, Northern California, USA -... | ecosystem: Environmental > Terrestrial > Soil > Vadose zone >... | reverse complement strand
TCGACAGCGGTGGCGTGCTGACGATCGACACGGGCAAGATCACCCTCGGGCCGTTGCCCGTTGCCCTGGGCCAGCCCGGGATCATCCCGCCGCGGACGCCCACTGGGTGTCAGTAATGACGGCCGGCCGGTTGCTCCGACCGCAGGGAACACGATGACCGACCAGCCGACGCAACCGCCCGAGCAGCGGCTGCCCGCGACGCGGCCGCCCGACCAGGTCACGGCCGAACGGTTCACCGCGGCCCCGCCGATCAAGGCGATCGACGGCCTGACCCCGGAGCGGGCGGCCGGCATCGTCCGCCAATCGTCGAGCGCCCGCTGGGTCGGTTTTCTCGCCGTCTGCTTCGTGAGCCTGTTCGTGATCCTGTACTGGTTCTACGAGCTCGGCGCGCCGCTCGGGATCTCGACCCCGCGGCTGGCCGCCGAGAAGAACGCCCAGCAGGTCACGGCGGTCGAGCGCGGCTACAACCTCTACGAGGCGAACTGCGCGCGCTGCCACGGCGCAAATGGCGAAGGCGCGGTCGGGCCCGTCCTGAACGACCAGTCGAAGCTGTTCGCCCACCTCAACGTGAATTACCTGCGGAACGTGCTGACGGTCGGTGGCCGCTATGTCTGCGGCAATCCCAAGTCGCTCATGCCCGTCTGGTCGGACAAGGGCAATCCGCCGGGTCCACTCAACTACATTCAGATCGACGATCTGATCGCGTTCCTCACGGCGACGAACGACAAGACCTACGAGATCCGCGACCCGTCGCTCAACGAGCCGATCATCGATCCGGCAACGGGCAAGCCGAAGACGTTCACCGGCTGGAAGGACCCGAATTACAAGCCTGCTCCGAGCGCGACGCCGTTCCCGGATTGCTACCTCGACGCGATTGCCGGGGCCGGCGCGAGCGGCGCTCCAGCCGCCTCGATCGACCCGAACGCGCCGGTGGTCAACATCACCGCGCCAGCCGGCGCGGCCACCTCGGGCTTCGATCCGACAACACTCGAGGCAAAGGTCAACACCGCCTTCACCCTCGCCTTCGACAACCAGGACACCGGCGTCATGCACAACTTCGTCATCCAGAATCCGGATGGAACGCCGGTCTCGATGGGCGACACCGCGTTCTTTGCCGGTCCGGCGAAGAAGTCGTATGCGGTGCCGGCGCTCAAGGCAGGCACCTACAAGTTCCTCTGCCAGGTTCACCCGACGACGATGACGGGAACCCTGACGGTCAAATAGCAGTTTCGCCGGCCGGCTCTGACGGTCAGCCGGGCGAGATGGGAGGACGATGGCGCAGCAGGCGCTCCAATCGGGGACGGTACAGACGCGCCGCAGGGCGCTGTTCGGCCTGCTCGACGCCGGCGGCTGGGGCTGGGCCTCGATCAAGGCGACCTTCTGGTTCATCCTGATCGTCTTCCTGCTCGGCTACATCCCGGACCGCGCCTACTACTTCACGGTCAACAGGACGATCGACCTCGGGATCCTCGCCTGGAGCCCGGTCAACTTCTGCCCACCGGAGAACGAGACCCTGCCCTGCCCGGCGCCGGTCGGCGCCGTGGTGCCGTGGCATCCCGCGCCGCCGGAGCTGTCGCTGCCCCAGCCGCGAACCGACGGGTCGGTCCTCCAGAACGGGACGACGCTGCTGTACGTCGGCGGGAGTGACGGCAAGGCTCCGACCGACACGACCTTCATCGCGACGACGACGGGAGTCGGCAACTTCGACAAGTGGGCCACCGGCCCGAAGCTGCCCCAGGCCAGGTCCGATGCCAGCCTCGCGTTCCAGAGCGGCAAGATCTATCTCATCGGCGGCCTCGGGCCCGACGGCAAGCCGACCTCGACGGTCTTTGTGCTCTCACCGGACGCTACGACCGGCAAGCTCGGGGAGTGGCAGACCGCGGACGCCGCCAAGCTCGACGTCAACCTGCCCCAACCGCGGGCCGGGGCAGCCGTCGTCGTCGGCACCGACGGACTCTTCCTCATCGGCGGCACCAGCGACGGCAAGACGCCGCTCAAGAGCGTCCTGAAGTCGACGGTCGACACGAAGGGCAACCTGACCAAGTGGGTCGGCCAGCCGGACCTGTACCAGGAAGCCACCGATGCTTCGGCCGCCCTCGTCGGCAGCTACATCTGGGTCTTTGGCGGGACCTCCGCCAGTGGACCGACCAACGTGGTCCAGCGTGGTGAGTTCAATGTGAATAACCCGGCGACGCCCGCCGACGAGTCGACGAGCCTGCTCCGCTTCGGCGTTTCCAGCGGCGGAACGAACCTGCCGGCTCCGCGAACCGATGCCGCAGGATTCGGAGCCAGCGGCGCCATCTATGTGGTCGGCGGCAGCGACGGCACGTCGCCCCGCGGCGAGCTCTACTGGGCGGTCCCGGACAGCCTCGGCAACATCCCGGAATGGAAAACGCTGCCGCAGAGCGACCTGCCGGCGAGCGGCCTGACCGGCTCGGCGCCCGTGGTCCTCGGCCCGAACATCATCCTCGTCGGCGGCACCACGAAGGATGGCGTGATCGCCGGGAGCGCCAGGGGGAACCTCGCTCCGCAGCAGCCCTTCTTCCAGCTCGGCCTGGTCGGGGCGACGGTGCCGGCCCTCAAGATCGATGGTGAGATCGGCCAGCAGCTCGGCTACCTCAACGCCAACACCGTGGGCATCGTCAACTTCACGATCCTCCTGATCGTCGGTTACGCGTTCGCCCACAAGCAACAGATGATCGCCCTGCGTGAGCGCCTACGGAGGCGTCGCCGCTGACGGTCGCCACATGGACGTCCATGCGTGCGTTGACGGCTGCGGTCCTCGCTGGCGTCGAAGTCCGGTCGCTCATGTGCTCGACGGCGCCTTCGCCTGAAGTGCCCCTGCGGCGACCGTCGCCGCGAACGACCGCCCCTGTCTAATGCTTCCGGGGGGAGCGTTAACGTGCCCCGGACGGGAACTCCGGGCCGGCGGAGTCCGAACCCTTCGCCTTACGACGTCGTGGCGAGGCGATAGACAGAAAATCGCCTTTCGAACGGACCGTTGGACACTGTCGACGCGTCATGGTTTGGATAGTGCTCTCGGGGGGAGCGTATGACGGCAATCGCGCCTCTCGCCCTCGCCCTCGACGGCCTGGAAGGTCAGGCCAGGTCGCCTTCTCCCGGCTCTGGAGTGCCGTGACGGACGGGGAGGCCGGCGCGCTCCCAGGCGTCGATGCCGCCCGCGACATTGGTCGCATTCGTCCAGCCGCTTCGGACGAGGAAGGCAGTCGCCGCTGCCGATCGTCCACCCACGTGGCACATGACGAGCAGCGGACGATCCTTCGGCAGCTCGACATGACGTTCGGCGAACGTCGACATCGGCAGGAGCGCCGCGCCTTCCAGCCTGACCGTGGCGAATTCGTCGGGCTCGCGAACGTCGACGACGAGGGGATCGTCGGGCCCGTCGCGTCGTGCGGCGGCCTCCTGGACGTCGATCGTCGGGATGCCGGCGGGCTGGTTCATCGGGTCGACCTCCTCGGTCGTGGTGGATCGATCGTGGCGTCGGTCGGATCGATCGTGAGCCGATCGAGGCGGTTGTCGATTGCGGCGAGCAGCCCGACGAGGTCCACGTCGCCTGTCGCCGCCTCGGCATCCCGTGCGGCGGCCAATCGATCGCGCGCCCCGCGGAGGTTCTTGGCCAGCCCGACCGGATTGCCGCGCACCGCGTGGACATAGCCGGCGGCGAGCTTGATGAGGCCCTGGTAGAGCTCGCGCTCGGCGACGTCGGCCGTTCCCATCCAGGCCGGCTCGAGCAGCTCATGGGCCTCGAAGAAGTCGCCGCGTTCGTAGGCGTCGAGGGCTTTCTCGAAGGCTCGCGCCCGATCTGCAGGCGGGATCGGCCGATAGGCCTTGGCCCGACCACCCTGCATGACCGTCGCCGGGCGGTCGGCGCCCGTCACGTCAGTTCGGCGAGCGGTCGACGGCCACCGAAGCCCTCGTCGAGCTCGTGCCACCAGTCGACATCCCCTTCACCGAGGCGCCAGCAGAGCCAGACCTGGCGGCCCGTCACGAGCGCCGGAAAGTCGATCAGGCCGGTCTCGATCTCGCGAAGCGTGACCCCGAGCTCGTCGATCCGGGCGACGCCCGCCTGCATCTGGTCGATGACGCCCTGCATCCGGAGACGGAGCCGGCGGCGTTCCTCGGCCGCGGGCGACTCCTCGTCGACCGGCACGACGCGCGGACCAGGCAGGCCAGCCGAACCGGACGATCCGGACCCTTCGCCACTGGATTCCCCTGCCTCCGCGGCGTCCGTCGCGTCGAGCGTGGCGCGCCGCGCGAACTCGTCGCGAAGCTCGATCAGCTGGGCGCGCTCGTCGCGGAGCGTTTCGAGGATCGTTCGAAGCTCCGGCAGGGCGGAGTTGGCGTCATCGATGTCGAAGAACTTGGCCATCGAGCTGATTCTAGCCGAGCGCGCGGGCTTGACCACCGGACGAGCGCCCAGCGACGCTCGCCATCACGGAAGGGCCCGGATCATGCCCCCATCGATCGGGACGATCGCCCCGCTGACATAGCTCGCGGCCGGCGACAGCAGAAACGCCGCGACGCGTCCGAGTTCGGCCGGGTCGCCGTAGCGGCCGAGCGGAATCCGCTCGATCGTCTGGCGCTGGATCTCATCGACAGGGATGCCCGTTATCTCCGCCCGCGCGGCGTCGAGCTGGGCGATCCGAGCAGTGGCCAGGCGGCCCGGCGCGAGTCCGTTGATCCGGATCGGCGCGATCTCCCCGACGAGGGACTTGAGCAGGCCCGCCAGCCCGGGTCGGATGAGGTTCGAGGTCGTCAGCCCGGGGATCGGCTCACGGACGGAGGACGACAGGTTGACGAGGATCGCCGGGCGGTCGCTCTCGCGCAGGTGCGGCAGGGCGGCGCGAATGAGTCGGATTGCGCTCCACAATGTGCCGTCGATCGCCCGCTGCCAGTCCGCGTCCGATAGATCCTCGAAGCGGCCGGTCGGCGGCCCACCGCTGTTGACGAGGACGAGATCGAGGCCACCCAGGCCGTCGACGGTGGCGGCCACCGCGTCCGCGGGACCGTCCGTCGTCGACAGATCGGCCGGGACCGCGAGCGCATCGAGCGCAGCCGCACGCTCCGTCAGCCGGTCGGAGGCTCGGGCAACCAGGGCAACGCGTGCGCCCTCGCCCGCGAGCGCAGCCGCGACCGCCCCACCGAGCCCGCCTGACCCGCCGCCGACGAGCGCTCGGGCGCCTCCAAGTCCCAGGTCCACGACTTCGCCTCCTCGGCTGCCATGGTACGTGGGGATCGTCGCTCCGCGCGGCCGATCATCGCTCGGGGCGACCCCGCCAGCGCGGTTCTTGCGCGCTATCCTCGACGAACGATGCGACGGATCTTCCTGTGGATGGCCGGCAACCGCTGGCTGCGCGACCGCCTGCCGCGCCTCCGATTCACGAAGCGAGCCGTCCGCAAGTTCATGCCCGGCGAGGGTGCGGAGTCAGCCCTCGCCGCCGCCGAGGCTTACCGGGTCGACGGCATCAAGGCGATGTTCACGCGCCTTGGTGAAAACCTCGTCCGGATCGAGGATGCCGATGCGATCGCCGACCACTATCTCGAGCTGATCGACACGATCAAATCGCGCGGAATGGACGGCGAGGTGTCCGTCAAGCTCACCCAGCTTGGCTTCGATCTCGACGAGGAGCGAACGTTCGCTCATGTCAGTGGCCTGGCGGAACGGGCGAAGTCCGCCGGGAAGACGCTCTGGATCGACATGGAATCGAGTGCGTACGCCGAGCGGACGATCGCCTTCTACGAGCGCCTGATGGCGGTCCATCCGAACAGCGGCCTCTGTCTCCAGGCCTACCTCCGTCGAACGGCGGCCGACATCCAGCATCTGCTTCCGCTCGGGCCGGCGATCCGGCTCGTCAAGGGCGCCTACGCCGAGCCCGCCGCGATCGCCTACCAGAAGAAGCCCGAGGTCGACGCCAACTACGTCGCCCTCGCCGTGTCGATGCTCGAGGCCATCCGCGCCGGCCGGACGGTCCGGATCGGGCTCGGGACGCATGACGTCGGGCTGATCGCCCAGATCGCCGAGCATGGCGCGGCCCTCGACCTGCCGAGGACCGCGTTCGAGGTCCAGATGCTCTACGGGATCCGCCCCGGTGAGCAGCGCCGCCTCGCCGGCGAGGGTTACGCCGTCCGGGCACTGATCGCCTACGGCGAGGCCTGGTATCCGTGGTACATGCGCCGCCTCGCCGAAAGGCCGGCCAACGTCATTTTCGCCCTGCGGCAGTTGCTGCCCGGGGGCTGAGGCACCGGCGGGCTAGCCGTGTCGCCCGTACGGTGGCGGGTGCCGCCCGCACGACGCTCCGATCGTCCGATTCCGAACGCCGCCAGAATTCACTCCTCCCGAGGTCCGATCCTCCGGTTTCGGAAGCCGGATTCGAACGGTCGCGTGGAGGAGAAGTGATTTTCCTGGCCGTGCGATTTCGGACGATCGAATTCTGCCGTGCAGGCTTACGACCACGCCGCCACGCCGCCGCGCCGGCGCGCCGCCGCGCGGGGCGCGACACCGATCGACGACGGTTGCCGTCGCGATAAGCTAGGGCCCGCGTCGTGCGGCCAGCTGCCGCCGGCTGGAGGAGGAACGCCGTGCGTCTCGCATCGCGGATGAGCACGATCGGCACCGAGAGCGCGTTCGAAGTCGCAGCCCGCGCTCGGGCCCTCGAGGCGACCGGTCGGAGCGTCATCCATCTCGAAATCGGTGAGCCGGATTTCGACACGCCGGCGAATGTCCGCGAGGCCGCCAAGCGGGCGCTCGACGAGGGCGCCACCCACTACGCGCCCTTCCCGGGCATCCCGCCGCTGCGCCAGGCGATCGCCGACGACGCGACCGCCCGCAAGGCCTTCGAGGTCACCCCGGATCGGGTCTTCGTCACGGTCGGTGGCAAGGGCGTGATGCTCTACGCGATCATGGGCCTGGTCGATCCGGGCGACGAGGTCATCGTCCCGGACCCGGGCTACCCGATCTACGAATCGCTGACCCGCTTCATGGGCGCGACGCCCGTCCCGATCCCGATCCGGATGTCACACGAATTCCGGCTCGACGTCGACGAGCTCGCCTCACTGATCACCCCGCGGACGACGATGCTCGTCATCAACTCGCCGGCCAACCCGACCGGCGGGGTCCTGACCCGCAGTGACCTCGAGGCGATCGCGGACCTGGCGATCCGCCACGACCTCGTAGTCCTCGCCGACGAGATCTACGGCCGGATCCTGTACGACGGCGAGGAGCACGTCTCGATTGCCTCGCTGCCGGGCATGGCCGACCGGACGATCGTTCTCGACGGCTTCTCCAAGACGTTCGCCATGACGGGCTGGCGGCTCGGGTACGCGATCGTCCCGCCGTCGCTCGTGCAGATGTACGGCCAGCTCATCATCAACACGATCAGCTGCGCCCCGACGTTCGCCCAGATCGGGGCGGTCGAGGCGCTGCGGGGCCAGCAGGACGACGTCGCCGCGATGGTCGTCGAGTTCAAGGCGCGGCGGGACCTCATCGTCGACGGCCTCAACGCCATCCCCGGGATCCGCTGCCTCAAGCCGACCGGCGCCTTCTACGCGTTCCCGGACATCTCCGGGACGGGCCTGACCGGCGCCGAGCTCGCCGAGAAGCTGCTCCAGGAGGCTGGCGTTTGCGTCCTGGCGGGGACGGCGTTCGGCGGCGTCGGGACCCAGCACATCCGGATCTCATACGCGAACTCGCGCGAGAACCTGTCGATGGCGCTCGAGCGGATTCGCGGCGTCGTCGAGCCACTCGCGGCCGCAGCCGCGTCATCGGGCCGTTAGAGATGGCCGACCGACCGAAGGTCTTCGTCGCCCGCCGCATCCCGGAGGCGGGGCTGTCGGTCGTGACCGCCGCGACCGAGGCAACGGTCTGGCCCGACGAGCTGCCGCCGCCGCGTGACGAGCTTCTGGACGCTGTGGCCGGATGCGACGGCGTCCTGACCCTCCTCACCGATCGCGTCGACGACGAATTCCTCGACGCCGCTGGGCCGCAGCTCAAGGTCGTCAGCAACTACGCCGTCGGGTTCGACAACGTCGACGTGCCCGCCTGCACGGCCCGCGGGATCCCGGTCGGTAACACGCCCGGCGTGCTGACCGAGACGACGGCCGATCTCGCCTTCGCACTGATGATGGCCGCCGCCCGTCGACTGCCCGAGGGCGATCGATACGTCCGCGCCGGCAGATGGAAGACCTGGGGGCCGATGCTCCTGCTCGGGCCCGACGTCCACGGCGCGACGATCGGCATCGTCGGGTTCGGGCGGATCGGCCAGGCGGTCGCCTGTCGGGCGGCCGGCTTCGGGATGAAGATCCTGTACCACGACGTCCATCAGGCCGATCCAGCCGTCGAGGCCGAGCATTCGGCGACCTTCCTGCCGCTCGAGAAGCTCCTCGCGCAGGCCGACTTCGTCTCGCTCCACGTCAACCTGACCCCCGAGACGCGCGGCCTGATCAACACCGAGAAGCTGGGCTGGATGAAACCGACCGCGGTCCTCGTCAACACGTCGCGCGGCCCGGTTGTCGATGGGGCGGCCCTAGCCACGGCCCTGCACGACGGCCAGATCTTCGCCGCCGGCCTCGACGTGACCGACCCGGAACCGATCAAGACCGACGACCCGCTCCTCTCGCTCGACAACTGCCTGGTCGTTCCGCATATCGCATCGGCGTCCCACGCCACACGCAGCAAGATGGCCGAGATGGCCGCCGCCAACCTCCTCGCAGGCCTCCGCGGCGAGCGCCTCCCGACGCCGGTCAACCCGGAGGTCTACGACCGGGCCTGAAGCAGGAGCATCAATGCGGCAGCTGATCATGGCCATCGTCCTGCTCTTGGCCCTCGTGGGCTGCGACAGCGGACCGCAGCCGTCCCTGCATGTCTGCGGTGCCGCTCTGGCGTCGAACGGCAGTTGCGTGCCGATCCCGATCCAGCCGTCCGCGTCTCCGTAGCGGGCGCCCGTTCGCGCCGTCTCGGTAGGCTTGAATTCGTGGAGGCAACTGAGGTCCTGCGGGTTCTGGCGGTCCTGGAGGCTGCGGGCGTTCGCCCGGGGCTGGCGGGCGGTTGGGGCATCGACGCCCTGCTGCGACGTCAGACCCGAGTGCACGGGGATGTCGACCTCGGGGTCGCCGCTGAAGCGGTTGATTCCGCGATCGATGCGCTTCGTGGGATCGGGTACGCCGTGACGCTCGATCAACGGCCCGCGCGCCTCGTACTCGTCGGCGGGACAGGAAAGGTGGATCTCCACCCCATCGCGTGGGGCCCCACCGGCACCGGCATCCAGACCGGTTTCGACGGTGAGATCTTCGAATACCCGCCGGGCAGCCTCGAGGCTGAGGGGCTGATCGCGGGTGAAGCGGTCCGATGCGGGACGCCGAGCCTGCAGCTGGCCTTCCACGAGCACTACTTGCCGCGCGATCACGACCGAGCCGACATGGCCGCGCTCGCAGAAGAGTTCGGACTGCCGCTGCCTCCGGCGTATCGGGACTGACGTCGACCGCCGAGGACTCCTCGTGGTCCGGTACGCTTCCGGCTGCGGGCCGGTAGCTCAGCGGTAGAGCAGGGGACTTTTAATCCCTTGGTCGTGGGTTCGATTCCCACCCGGCTCGCCAGCATTCGCGCACGACAGAATGAGGTCACAGTGCCATCCGAGCCCTTGCCGCATGTCGAGCATTACGCCAACGGCGTGGTCAAGTTGAAAGGCTCGCACCTCGATGGCGAGATGCACGGAGCCTGGGAGTTCTACCGCACCGACGGGACTGTGATGCGGACCGGGCAGTTCGACCGAGGCAGGCAGATCGGCGTCTGGCGAACGCTCGACCGATCCGGCCGCGTGGTCAAGGAAACGGACTTCGGCGGGTAGGGCCAAGCCCAGCCAGGCCGCTCAGGGCCGCGGATCGACCAGGCCCAGTTCCTCCTCGATTTGCTTCGTCACCGCCCAGGATCCGCGGTCGTAGTTACACAGGACGACGATCGTGGTCGCGGCGGAGAGGTGGTGGGTCACCTCTGCCGACACGCCGGGGTCGGATCCGCCGTGGCCGATGATCGTGACCTGGCCGTTCTCGACCACCAGCCAGCAGCCATATCCGTACTGTTCGACAGCGTCGGCCGCCGGCCCCTGGGGCGTCATCATCGCCGCGGCCATCGCCGGCGTAAGTAGGAGCCTGCCCAGGAGCGCGTCGATGAGGCGGGCGAGATCCTGCGGCGTCGTGATCAGGCCGCCGTCGGGCATGACTCCGGTCGGGACGCTGTAGTGGTTGGCCCGCCACTTCTCGGGTGGCCCATCGTCCACCAGGTAGCCGGTCGCCAGCCGATAGGGCTCCTCGTCGAGGTTCTCGAGGCCGGTATCGATCATCCCGGCCGGCCGCAGGACCTCAGAGGCGACGACGTCCGCAAACGAGCGACCCGTGACCGCCTCGATGACGAGGCCGGCAAGGATGAAGGCGGCGTCGTTGTACTGGAAGCGCGACCCGGGCGGGAACACCGCGGGCAGGTCGGCGAAGAGCGGCAGCATATCCGCGGGTCGCCGCAGGCGATACGTCGGGATGCGGTCCCAGTTCGACGTGAACGAGACCCAGTCCTTTGCCTCGTCGTCGTGGTAGTTG